>Ga0137388_10000819_pt1 | contig 18116 bp, 19 predicted proteins | sample 15con2h14AmetaG_FD_104644 | JGI IMG/M metagenome (GOLD analysis project Ga0137388, IMG submission 104644) | Vadose zone soil microbial communities from Angelo Coast Range Reserve, California, USA - 15con2h1.4A metaG | ecosystem: Environmental > Terrestrial > Soil > Vadose zone > Saprolite...
GCCGGCCCGGCGGGCGATTTCATCCTTTCTCGCGCCGGTTACTCCCTCATGGGCAAACTCTTCTAGTGCCGACTTGAGGATGTCCGCACGGGTCTTCTCAGGTTCGCCGCGTGAGCCCGTACGCCCGGTTTTTGTTGAGGTTGCCATTTAATTAACCAGTTATTTAATTATTCCCTTCGCTGGGTCCAAATGCAATGTTTATTGCGCCATCTTGCGTGCCATGGCCTTCTCAGGAGGCAGCTAGCTGCTGTTTGCTAAAATGAGGAGTTTGCCTTCTTCATCCGACGCAAACACAGGGAACCGAATGTCTGAAACCATGCTTGCCGTAGTAAAACCGGAGGCTGCTCCGGGGGCGGACGTACGCCAAGTGCCCCGCCCCAAATTTGGCCCGGACGATGTCCTGGTCAAGGTGAAAGTCGCCTCAGTCTGCGGCACGGATTTGCATATATATAACTGGGACCAATGGGCCCAGAACCGCATCAAACCACCGCTGATCCCGGGACATGAATTCTGCGGATACGTGGAAGCCGTTGGGAAAAACGTGACCTCAGTGAAGGAAGGCGATTTTGTCTCCGCGGAGATGCACGTAGCCTGCGGAAAGTGCTACCAGTGCCGCACGGGTGAAGCGCACATCTGCCAGCACGTGAAGATCATTGGCGTGGATGCCAACGGCGCCTTCGCCGAGTACGTGACCATACCTGAGTCGAACATATGGAAGATCGACCCGGCAGTCCCGGCCGACTATGCCAGCGTTCTTGATCCTCTTGGCAACGCTGTGCACACAACGCTGGCAGGCGAAATCGCCGCCAAGACCGTCGCAGTGATTGGCTGCGGGCCGATTGGCCTGTTCTGCATCGCCGTCGCCCGGGCCTGCGGTGCCAGCGAGGTGTTTGCCCTGGAAGTGAATGAACATCGCCGCAAGCTGGCGGAAAAGATGAAAGCCGACCACGTCCTCAATCCGGCAAAAGACAATGTCTATGAGAGCGTGATGAATGCCACCGGAGGAACAGGCGTTGACGTAATTCTGGAAATGTCCGGCCACCCGGACGCCATTCGCCTGGGCTTTAAGATTCTGCGCCTTGGCGGACGCGCGTCGCTATTGGGTATTCCCTCCAAGCCGATGGAACTCAACTTGGCCGAAGACATCATCTTCAAAGGCGCACAGGTGCAGGGAATCAACGGCCGCCTGATGTACAAGACGTGGTACCAGATGAATGCACTGCTCAAGGCCGGCAAACTCGATCTTGATCCGGTGATCACCGATCGGATGCCCATGGCCGACTTCAGCAAAGGTATGGACCGGCTGCGGACTGGCGAGGCTAGCAAGATTCTGTTGTATCCGAATGGAGTACCGAAGAAGAGTTAGCCGCAGATTGAGCGGATGAACGCAGATCAAGAGATTGGCCGCGAATTGCGCGAATTGAACGTGAATCTCTTTTTTGCCTTCCGCAGATTTCGCCGCTAGGCTGCTGATCCGCGTTCATCCGCGTTAATCCGCGGTAAGATTTAGTTTTGATTCGCGAAATTCGCGGCAAAGTTTTTGACGCAGGAAGATTTTTGAGAGGGAACAAGGCATATGCCCACCACCACCACGCGACCCCAGCTTTCCTACCTTACTGACCAGATGAACGAACTCAAGGCCAAAGGCACGCATTTCAACCTGCGTGTGCTGGAGGACGAGCAGGCGCCCGAGTGCACCATTGATGGCAAGCACGTCATCAACATCGCCTCGAATAATTATCTGGGATTGACCACTCATCCCAAGTTGCGGGCGGCGGCGATGGATGCCCTCAAGAAGTACGGCGTCGGGTCCGGTGCAGTGCGCACTGTGGCCGGCACAATGCGCATCCACATGGAGCTTGAGGAGAAGATTGCGCGCTTTAAGAATGTGGAAGCCTGCGTAGTGTTTCAGTCGGGATTTACGGCGAATGCCGGCACCGTCTCGGCGATTCTGGGTAAAGATGACTTCATCATCTCTGACGAGCTGAACCATGCCAGCATCATTGACGGCGCGCGCCTCTCCCGCGCCAAGATCAAAGTTTTCCGCCATAAGGACGCCGCGCACGCGGAAGAGCTGCTCAAGGAAATCAAAGATGAGCCTGGCCATAAGCTCCTGATCACCGATGGCGTGTTCTCCATGGATGGCGACATCGGCCCGCTGCCAGCTCTGTGCGACGTGGCGGAAAAGTACGGCGCCATCATGATGGTGGATGACGCGCACTCATCCGGCGTGCTGGGACAAAACGGTCGCGGCACTATTGATCATTTCAACGTTCACGGCCGCGTGGATATACAGGTCGGCACACTTTCCAAGGCTATCGGCGCGCTGGGCGGATATGTCTGCGGATCAAAAGACCTCATTGACTTCCTCTATCATCGCGCCCGTCCATTCCTGTTCTCCACCTCGCATCCGCCGTCCGTGGCGGCAACCTGCATTGCTGCCTTTGATCTGCTGGAGGAAGAGCCTGAGCTGATGGACAAGCTCTGGGCCAACACGCGCTTCTTCAAGAAGGAACTGGGCGGACTAGGATTCAACATCGGCGGACAGAACACTCCCGCCAGTGAGACGCCGATCACGCCGATCATCATCGGCGACGGCAAGCTCACCATGGAGTTCAGCCGCGAGCTCTTCAAGGAAGGCGTCTTTGCCACCGGCATCGCATTCCCAACCGTGCCGGAGGGCAAGGCGCGTATCCGGACCATTATGTCCGCCACCCACACGCAGGACCAGCTCACGCGTGCGTTGGAAGTATTGAAGAAGGTGGGGAAAAGGATGGGGATTTTGTCTTAGCTTTTGCGGTTTTTTCCCGAGCGGAGCCTTTTCTGAAATCCCGAGCAAAGCGAGGGATCCCTACGGACTGAGTTGCCGCGAATCAACGCGAACTAGCGCAAATTGCATTTTCCGGTTTTCAGACATGGAATGTTGTTGGCCATGGCTCGGTTGTAGGCCAGTTCGTTCCGTGATCAGCTCTTATTCGCGCTCATTCGCGGCAAAATGGGCTGCTTACTTCGCGTGGAACTTAATTGCTCCACCTACCACCGTCGCCACCACTCGTCCCTGCATCGGCCAGCCATCGAATGGAGAGTTCTTTGACTTGGAATGCGAGTCAGCGGCTTTGTAGGTCCACTTCTTTGCCGGATCGAAGATCGTGACGTCAGCATGTGATCCCACGGCGAGCGTTCCGCGCCCTTGCAGGCCCATCACGCGCGCAGGATTGGTGGAGAGCAGCTCAATGATCCGCCGCAATGTCATCTTTCGTTTGCCATGCAGCACAGAGATGCACAGTCCCAGCGCCGTCTCCAGTCCGGTGATGCCGAATGGCGCATGATCAAACTCCTGGTTTTTTTCGTTGCAGGCGTGCGGAGCATGATCGGTGGCGATGCAATCAATGGAGCCGTCTTCCAGTCCTGCCAGCAACGCCTCGCGGTCTGAACGCGAACGCAGAGGCGGGTTCATCTTGAAGTGGGTGTCGTAGTCGCCCACGTTTTCGTCAATCAGCACAAAATGATGTGGCGTGACCTCACACGTCACGCGCATATGTTCGCGCTTGGCGCGGCGAACGGCCTTCAACGCGGCCGCCGTCGACAGATGCGCCACATGATAGTGCGCTTTGGTTTCGGCGGCTAGCTGAACGTCGCGCTCTACCAGGCTGCTTTCGGCTTCCGGCAACCACCCGCGTAGTCCGAGACGAAACGCCGTGGGCCCGGCATGCATGGCTGCGCCTTGCGTCATGCGTGTGTCTTCCGCGTGCTGGATTACCGGGATATTCAATTTGCCCGCGCCCAGAAGCGCCTGCCGCATGATCGCGTCATTCAGGATGGGCTTGCCATCGTCTGTGATGGCGACCGCTCCGGCTTTCTTCAACGACGCAAAATCCGTAAGCTGTTCGCCCTTGCTGCCGAGAGTTGCGGCGCCAATGGGAAATACGTTCACATGCGCGTCGCGAGCAGGATCGAGCATCCACCGCGTGATCTCCGCATTGTCATTTACGGGGATGGTATTGGGCATGCAGCAGACGGAGGTAAAGCCACCGGCAGCGGCGGCCATGGTTCCTGTGGCGATTGTTTCTTTGTACGATTGTCCCGGCTCACGCAGATGCACATGAATGTCGATCAGCCCCGGAGTAACCACCAGCCCGCGTGCGTTGATGGTTTCATCGGCCTTGCCGCGCAGCTTGCCCGCAGGCGCAACCTCCGCCACGCGACCGTCTTTGAGCAGAAGATCGTACTTGCCTTCGAGCTTCTGCGAAGGATCAATGAGGAGGCCGTTGCGAATTGAAAGGCTATTTAGCTTCATTAAAAAGAGCCTTTTGCCGCAGATGCACGCTGATGAACGCTGATCTTCTTTCTTTCATTTTCAAATGCAAAGCGTCTCACCTGAGGGCGTGGTCCGAAATTTAGGAGAAGACCGACTTCGATGTCAGTCGACCGCAAATAGTTAAGCAGCTGAGATTCATGCGAGGGATCTAGAGATTTGCAAGCCTTAAGTTCGACAAGCACGTGGCCAGCAATCACCAAGTCAGCTTCGTAAAAGCCAATTTTTACACCTCGAAACCAAACTGGAACGGGAACCTGCCGTTGAAAATCGATATTCTTTCCTTTTAAGACTATCGACATTGCTTCTTCGTAGACTTTTTCTAAAAAGCCTTGTCCCAGCTCGTTGTAAACCTCGTAAAAGACGCCGATGATCTCTTCGGTGAGCTCCGCATGCTTGTATCTGCGTTCATCTGCGTTTATCTGCGGCGAATCGCTCATGCTACCCCCAGACATGCACTCAAGATCGCCATTCTCACATACACGCCATTGTGCACCTGCTCCTCGATCACGGACTGTGGTCCGTCGGCGACTTCTGGCTGGATTTCCATGCCGCGGATCATTGGCCCTGGGTGCATAACAATGGCATCGCGTTTCGCCAGCTTCAGTCGTTCTGCGGTGAGCTGATATTGGGCTATATATTTATCCACATTCAGCTTGAGTCCAGAGAGGCGTTCCTTTTGCACACGCAGCATCATGACGGCATCGGCTTTGCGGATGGCGTCTTCGGCATGCCTGCTAATTCTGATACCAGGCGCCAGGCCGGCAGCGGTTTCAGGTAGCAACTCAGGTGGGCCGCACAAGACGATTTCTGCGCCGAACTTTGACAGGATATGAACGTTGGACCGTACCACGCGTGAATGCTGGATATCGCCGATCATGGTTATCTTCAGTCCACGCAATGTTCTTTTGTGACGCAGGATGGTGTAGGCATCCAGCAAGCCTTGTGAAGGATGTTCATGCATGCCGTCTCCGGCATTGATGATGGGAATGTGCAAGTTGCGCGCGAGAACATGCGGCGCGCCGGATGAAGGATGGCGCACCACAATGCAATCGGCCCCCAGCGCTTGCAGGGTTTTTCCCGTGTCCACCAGGGACTCACCTTTTTCGATGCTGGAGCTGGCGGCGCTGATCACCGACGTATGTGTGCCCAGCAGCTTTGCAGCGAATTCGAATGAAACGCGCGTCCGCGTGGAAGGTTCGTAGAAGAGGAGAGCAATGCGCTTGCCGCGCAGCAGCGGTTTGGGCTTACCCGAGTGCATTTTTCGGGCCAGCTTGAGTAACGAAGTGATCTCTTCCGCCGGTAGATGTTCAACGTCGAGGAGGGATCGGGTACGAGGCATCCTTTACGCTGTCCGCTCCACTAAAACCACCTGCTCTTCGTTATCAATCTCGCTGAGGCGCACTTCGATAATTTCCATATCGGTGGTCTGGACGGTGCGACCAACAAAGGCGGCCTCAATCGGAAGTTCGCGATGGCCGCGATCGATCAGTACGCAGAGCTGCACGCGGCGAGGCCGTCCGTTGTCGAAGAGCGCGTCCATGGCTGCGCGTATGGTGCGTCCGGTGTAGAGCACGTCATCCACCAGGATCACGTTTTTCGCGCCGATCTCCACGCCCAGCGGCGTCGCCTTTTGAATGACCGGTGATGCGCCGACGGTGGATAGGTCGTCGCGATAGAGTGTGATGTCCAGCGTGCCTACCGCTACAGGCGTTTTCTCGATTTGGTGAATCAGCTTGCCCAGGCGAGCGGCCAGTGGAACGCCACGCCGTTTGATACCGACCAGCGTGAGGTTTTCCACGCCATTGTTTTTTTCCACGATTTCATGGGCCAGGCGAATCAGCGTCCGTTCAATCTCTGAGGCGGACATGACTCTGCCTTTTTCGCGTAAATTGGGCATTCGGGAGGAGCTTCCGGCTGTCATAGTCCAACGAATGATATCTGAAGGAGCGCTTCCAAGCCAAACTGCTTCCTATCAGGGTTAAAGCCTGGGCTTGTCCTGACCAAAGCTTGCCGCCAGGGCGCCGGCCAGGCTGGCAAACACAGTGTTGATGCAGAAGAGAATGAACGTCATAAAACTGAACAAAGCCAGCATCCCTCCCGGGCTGTCCAATAATGAATGCATGGTCTGCGCTGCATCGGGATTCGGATTACGTGCGATAGCGTCATTCACTGCTTTGTTCAGCGCGTCTTTGAGTTGGGCGTTGTTGCTGGAGTAGTAGACGGAAAAGATAGCCACAACCACCACGAAACTCAGGACTGATAAGGCCGCGCCTAGCAGGGCGCCCTGGCCTGCACGTATGGGGCCGAAGTGATGCTTGCGATAAAGCCGAACGCTGAGGATTACCGCTATTGGCAGGAACAGCAGGAATCCGCCCGGGGGAAAAAAGCCGGTGGCAATGCCTGCACCCAGCGCCAGCGGCCAGGCAGCCTTGAAATAGCGTTGCCACTGGATGTTAGACGGGGCGCCAGGCAGCATGGTTGAAGAGTAGCCTTCAGGACCCCGCAATGTAGATGAATCGTGCGCGATGTTCGCTGGATTGTCGGGTGTTTCTGGAGACGGTTCTCTCGGTGAAACACGGATTTGTGCTGTACCACAGGACGGGCAGAATGGAGAGCGCTCATCCATCGATGCGCCACAGTTGTAGCAATTCTTTTCCACAGGTCTCCAGAGTAAAGCACCAAGTTAACGCAGCGGATGGCGTAATAGCAAACTCTGGCGGAAGCCTATTTCTGGCCTTAGAAGTCAGGGGTTACATCGTGTCCTTGTCATTGTGGGACCGGACGTAAACCAGCGCGAACTCCGTGCCATCAGCAACGGGTTTAATGGCCACCACGCGCTGATTGTTTTGAGTGCCAACCTTCAGCTCCTGTTTGTATTCCCCGTTTCCCTTGTTCTCGTGGTTGCAGGTAACCTCATTGTTGTTGTCCTCGCGGGGGCGGAAGTCCATGTTAAAACCTCCCTGGCAGTCCACCACTTTTCCGTACTTGGCCAGCTCTTTGCGATAAAAGCCAACTACCTTGTCAGGTGAGTCTTTGGTCACGTACTTGATCGCCACCAGCTTCATTCCGAACATCGAGCTGGAAATATTGACGTTGGCGTTGGCGTCACCCTCGTGATCAGGAGACTTTTTGAGCAGCGCGCCGGGGTAAGCGGTAAGGCCGGTGTCCTTGGCTTCCATGGAGCCCTGATGGACGCTGAGTGAGCCGAATGGCGTGCGGATATCAACGTCCTTGTCCTTGCCGGCGTCATTATTTTCACCGTGATGTGAGGTGGAAACCGAGCAGCCGGCCAGAATAAGCGCTAAAGCGAACGCCACAAAAAAGGATGAACCGCGGAACCTGGCCTCGATTGTGTCAGGGATCATATTTATGCCCACCTTCTATTATTTATGTATCTTAAGTTCACGTACAAACGGTCCACTCAAAAAATTAGCTTTTTAGTCGTTGTCTTGGCATCCAAAGTACACCCATTTTCCATCAGAGATGCCATGGGCAAACTGCGTCCAGTAGAAGACACAAATCCGCAAATTGCCGTCTACCGCGATCTCGCGCGGGAAGCGCTGGAAAGTGTCGCCGTCTATAACGCACGTGCCCAATGGTTTGAGCGTAGTGGCAATCAAGCTTTGGCCAACGAATACCTCCAGCTTTCCCATGAAGCTCTGGAGAGGGCGCAACGTTACAAGGAACTAGCCGATCTTGCCGACGAGCAGTTAAAGCGCTTGCGATTCGAAACCCTGGGAACGCCGATCACGGAAAAAATTGGCGATACCGTTGTCATGCCAATTAACAAGCACGAATCGAAACGCACCTTGAACGAACGAAGCTCTGGCGAACGCACCGCCGGCGAACCCACTTCTAGCGAATCAACCCCTGGCGAATGAACCCCTAGCGAATAACCGGCTGGAGCCTGATTTCCACGATCTGATATACGTCCCAGGCCGAGGCAAAGTTCCGTTTGGACCAGCCTTCACTAATCTGCTGACGAGCTCAAAGGCCGGAAATAGCTCTCGCCAGCGCATGCCCGGCAAAGAGTTTTGCCTTCCTGCTTCACTTCGCGCCGGTAACTGATGCCCTCGCCACACTGCGAGCAGACAATACGCTCACCTTTGAATCCGGGAAACTCTTCCGGCGGCAACTCCACATGGACCCATTGCGAGCTGAATAAAGCAGCATCGTCCATCTCACGATAGGCTTTCATCTGCTGCTGGTTTTTGTCGGTGATGTCGGGGTACATGCGTTTGGCCAGATCTTTGGACGTTTCTCTGGCGGCGATGCGCAGAGCCTTGCCGGTTTCCACGTCCACGAATGTTGCGGCCATTTTGCCCCAGTCGCGAAACTTGAGAGCACGTTTGCCCAGGCGGCAGCCGGTCACGACCATAACAGCATCTGTGGCGCAGCGATCGATCTCCACGAAGGTGACGATGCGTTTGCGATCCTTTCCCTGAGGATCGTTCAGGCCCAGGCTGGCCAATCCGAACATGGCCATGCGAACGCCAAGAACCTGTCCGGCGCAGAGATGGCCGTGGGCCACGGCGGCGTCTTGTAAATACTCGTCCAGCGATTTCATTCGGATTCATCCTCGTCTTGTTCTGGGGGCTCAGTTTGAAGATCCGCACCCCGCGAGGTAACAATAAAGCTGTTCTTTGCCGGTCCATTCAGGAAAGTGACTCGTGTGGGCTGGCGCTCCCAGGTTGGCGCGGAACACGGTTCGCCGGTGAATTCCTTTTTCAGGAGCGGTTTCCGCTTACCAAGCTGGAAAACTATCAGATAGGCCTTGCTGCGATCATCAGAGGTCCCGCAGTAGGCCGCAAGGTCACGGTACCAGCTCACGTCTGAGGTTTCACGATCAAACATCGGCAGGTTCAACTGGGTCACATGCCCGGTCTGCCGGTCCACGCCAACCCAACCCTCAATGCGCCAAATCCAGCGCGGAGTTTTGTTTGCGTCCTGGGGCAGGGAATCATTGAGTTGCGCCGCTTTGCGGACAACAAAGAGGTGGTCACTTATATCATGGGAAGGCCCGGCTGTACTTTCCTTAAACTTGTCATCCACCATGAGCTTGCGGATCTTGACAGGAACGGTCTTGCCGCTCTCCGTAATGACGGACGCGGTACGCCATGGCCCCAGAAGCACGGTATGCTGACGGGGCGCAGCCCCAGCGGTTCCGATCGCCAAAACCAGAGGCAAGCCGACAGGAATCCATTTACTAAGTTGAGTCATGCAAAAGGCCATTATATCCGTTCCCGTTTTGGGGCCCTCAAGTGCTCGATTATTAAGCAAACTAAGAAATTCGCGGGTTTTGTACCGTTCTACGCGGACTTAAGGCATTGATTCTGCGAGAGAAGGCGCCCGCAAGGCTGAGGAAATTTGTAATTCATTTTAAATTTTCGTCGGAATCGCCTAAGATACACACACTCCCCAATTTCCACAATTGGGACTGGCCTAAACCCTCAAAGTTGATTGGTCCAGCACAGGATAGTGCATTGGCTTTAGAGCGCAATCCAAGACGCCCCTCAGAGTTGCTCGATGCAACCTTCGACGACTTTGAACCCTCTCACCAACGGTTAGATTTTCTGTCAAATGCGTTGGGTGAGGAGTTCGTCCGTTTGAAAAATCGGTCAGCCAGAGTTCTGGTCGTAGATGACAAACTGGATACGCTCCTCCTTCTGCGTGAACTGCTAACGTCGCGAGGTTATGAAGTCATGACTACGACGGATGCGGACGAAGCCCGGCGCATAGTGCACACGGAAAGACCGGACCTGGTCCTGCTGGACGTAGTCATGCCTGGCAAGTCAGGCTACGATCTCTGCCGTGAGCTGAAAGAAGATCCATACACCAGGTTGGTGCCGATTGTGATGATCACCGGCTTGAGCGAGCGTGAAGATCGCGTGCGGGGGATTGAAGCGGGAGCGGATGATTTTCTGAGCAAGCCACTCTATCCGGAAGAACTGTTTGCCCGAGTCAAATCTTTGATCAAGCTCAAAGAGTTTACTGATGAGCTTGAGAATGCTGAGGCGGTGCTGGTTGCTCTGGCCCTGGGCATCGAATCGCGTGATCCGTACACGGGAAACCACTGTGAAAGGCTGGCCACCTATGCGGCCGACCTTGGTCATCACATCGGATTAAACGGTGAGAGCATCATCGCTTTGAAGCGTGGCGGTTATCTGCACGATCTGGGCAAAGTTTCCATACCGGATGACATTCTCAAGAAGGGCACGCGGCTTACCGAGCAGGAGTGGATGATCATGAAGCAACACCCTGCCATCGGTGAAGGTATCTGCCGTCCGTTGCGTTCCTTCAAGGCTGTGCTTCCAATCATTCGCCACCATCATGAACACTGGGACGGTTCGGGTTATCCTGACGGTTTGGTCGGACAGGAAATTCCTCTGCTGGCCCGCATTCTTCAGGTGGTGGATGTTTACGACGCTCTGCGCACGGCACGGCCTTACAAGCCGGCGCTTGGCCACGAAGAAGCCGAGCGCACCATGCTGGAAGAAGCGCGTCGCGGTTACTGGGACCCGGAACTGGTGTCTGAATTTCTTGCCATGCTAAAGCAGAAAGAACAGGCGGCATGAGTCTGGCCCGGGAACAATTTCCTCCTATCCATCAAATAAAACAAATGGCGCGACCCCGTTACAGCATTGTGGTGCCGGCGTATAACGAGAGCGCCCGCATTGGCGAAACGCTGGATAAGCTGCTGAAGTACCTGCGCGCCCAGTCATGGAGCGCGGAGATTGTTGTGGTGGACGATGGTTCACGCGATGAGACGTTTTCCTTCGTGAGCCGCATGGCAGATGAAAATCCGGAGCTGCGCATCATTCAAAACCCCGGAAATCAGGGCAAGGGATACGCTGTCCGCAATGGCATGTTGAACGCCCGCGGCGAAATCCTGCTTTTCACTGACGCGGATCTGTCCTCTCCCATCTCAGAAGCGCCGCGGCTGTTTGCCGCGCTGGAAAAAGGCGCAGATGTAGCTATTGGCTCCCGCTGGCTGGATCCTTCATTGCAATTTCAACGTCAATCCTTCAAGCGTCAGGCTTTGTCCCGCGTTTACAACCTATTCTTGCGCTCGGTGCTCTGGTTCCCGTACCGCGATACTCAATGCGGGTTCAAGGCGTTCACCCGCCGAGCGGCGGAAATGATTTTTCCGCAACAACGCATAACACGCTGGGGCTTTGACCCGGAGATCATCTTTCTGGGCCACCGCATGGGATTGAAGATCTCTGAAGTGCCGGTGCGCTGGGGCCATGATGATCGGTCAAAAATCTCTCCGCTACGCGACGGCATGCGCATGGCTGCCGATACGATGCGCATTCGCTGGCATGCCTTGAAGGGGGACTACTCCTACGCTGCTAAGAAGGCCGTGGTCCGCGAAATCACCAGTTAGCTTTCCCGATCACTCAGGAACAAAGTAGAAAGCTACGGCCATGATGGCATAGACGGCCAGCAGTTGTGCGCCTTCAAACCAGTGCGTCTCACCGTCAGACGAGATCATGGCCACGATCAGGACGGAAAGAAATATACCGGCAATTTCAAAGCCGTTGAAAAGCAGCGTCATGGGATGGCCCAGAGCAAGTGACAGGAAGACCAGCACTGGCGCCACGAACAGCGCGATCTGCGTGCTGGCGCCGGTGGCAATCGTCATTGCCACGTCCATGTGATTACGTCGCGCCATGAGGATGGCGGTTGAGTTCTCTGCTGAATTTCCGATCAGCGCCACCACGATCACTCCCACAAACAACTCAGTCAAGCCCAATGCTTTGGTCACAGGCGCGATCTGATCCACCAGCGTTTCGCTCAGAACAGCGATCAGGACGGTCGCGATGATAAGAGCGGCAATCGCCTGCCCTTTGCTCGTCGCAGGCGTTTCCGGTTCATTTCCCTGCTGTACAAAAACGTCGCGATGCGTGCGAAAGACGAATGCCAGGTTGGCCAGATAAAGCAGAATCAGAACGGCGCTGGTCCAGAGACTAAGATTTTCCAGTCGCGCGCTGGAATGATGTTCAAGATTGCCGAACACAGTGAGATTAAAAACCGCGGGCATTACCAGCGCAGCCACCGCAATCATGAGCATGGTACTGTTCAGGGAACTGCTGGAGCAGGAGAAGCGTTGAAAATTGTGTTTGGCGCCGCCCGCCATAATGCTCAGGCCAAGCACCAGAAGCAGATTTCCCATGATGCTTCCTGAAAGGGAAGCCTTCACCACGCTGATGTGTCCGGCATGCAGCGCAAAGATTGCAATAATCAGCTCGGTGGCGTTGCCAAGAGTGGCGTTGAGCAGGCCGCCAATCGCGGGCCCTGAATAGGCGGCTAGGGTCCCGGTTGATTCCCCGAGTATCCCAGCGAGCGGCGCGATAGCCAGCGCAGCGGTGATGAACACGATAAGTGGGGCCGCATGGAAGATGCTCAGCGCGATGGCAACCGGAACCAGAAGCAGAAGATAATTCAGCCAGCGGTGTTCGCTTTTTAATGGGAACTTTTCCCACCACTGATTGACTGGTGCCATTTTTGAGCCGTCCGCCATTGTTGCCGATTGTAATTGACCGCGGAACTCTGCTGTCGGCGAGAAAGTCGGCTTCTTCAAAGTCTTAGCGGCCAGGCATCAACCTAATGTTGGAAGCAGAACTGCCAGTGCCACAATCCAGACGGCAATCCAGATCAGAAAGCATTTTGGTTCATCTTCATAAATCGCGGCTGTTGTTTTCAGTGCCTGCATGCGTCCTCCTGTAATTGCTTCTGACAGAAGGAAAAGCATTCAAGCCGCCAAGCTATAAGCCATTGATTGCAAATGAACTAGCTAGCCGCAGGAAGGCCGCTGCGTGTTGGATTGGGCACAGCCGTGTGTTGGAATCAACACACGTTCAGGCGGGACCGAGTACCTGCCGCAACGTGGCCGTAAGTGCCCGGATGGTGAATGGTTTGTGCACCAGCACGGTCCCAGGGTTGAGAACGCCGTCGTGAGCCAAAGAGCCATCCGAATATCCAGAAATGAAAATGACTTTAAGGTCGGGACGCATGGCCAGAAGGGCCTGGGCCAACTCGGGGCCGGGCAGTTCCGGCATCAGGACGTCAGTAATTAAAAGGTGTATTTTGCCTGGATAGGCTTTGACCAGGGCCAGCGCTTCCTTCCCATTCGCGGCCGCCAGCATGTGGTATCCGATCTGCTCGAGGAATTCAGCGCATAAACGGCGCAGCGGTTCTTCGTCCTCCACCAAGAGAATGGTTTCTGAACCTCGACTATAGTCCAAGGGGGCGGCAATCTTTCTGTTCCGGTCAACACAAGAACAGCCGGAGCGCAATGCAAAACTCTTTGAGAATTCTTAACCGACTGAAGAGAACTTGCAAGAACTTCCGCAGAGTGGCTACAAATTTTAATATTGATAAAACCCACGACCCGTTTTTCGGCCGAGCCAGCCTGCGTCCACCATTTTGATCAACAGAGGACACGGCCGGTACTTGGGATCTCCCAGCCCCTGCAGCAGAACCCGCATAATATCTACGCAAACATCCAAGCCGATGAAATCGGCCAGAGTCAACGGTCCCATGGGATGGGCCATACCCAGCTTGAATACCTCATCTACCGCTTGCGGAGTAGCCACGCCTTCCATGACTGCGTACACAGCCTCATTGATCAGGGGCATGAGTACACGATTCGACACAAAGCCGGGTGCATCATTGACTTCAACGGGGGTCTTTTCCACCTCGATGGCCAGGTCGCGCGTGGTGGCAAACGTTTCCTGAGAAGTTGCCAGACCACGAATAATTTCCACCAGCTTCATCACCGGCACGGGATTAAAAAAGTGCATGCCGATCACTTTGTCCGGACGCCTGGTCTGCGCGGCAATTTTGGTGATCGATATGGAAGAGGTGTTGGAGGAAAAGATCACTTCAGGGCGGCAAATGCTGTCCAGGTCGCGAAAGATCTCCTGCTTGATCTCAAACCTTTCAAACGCGGCTTCCACCACGAAGTCGCATTTGGCGAGAGCGCCACGGTCCAGTACAGCATCAATTCGCTTGAGAGCTGATTCACGGTCCTGGGCTGAGATCTTGTTTTTGGCGACTTCACGCTCAAGATTCTTGTTGATCGCCTGCAAGCCACGATCAAGCGCCGCCTGCTGCGCCTCTACCAGGACCACGTTGTATCCCGAGCGGGCGAACACGTGAGCAATGCCGTTTCCCATGGTCCCAGCGCCGATAATTCCGATTGTCTTGATGTCCATGAAGGCCTTTTCTTTTGAAAGGAAAATGAAGGAAAAGTTTAGCAGACGGCGAGGAGGCGCGGCGTCACAGCCAGCCCTGATGTCTGACGAGGCAAAACCTCAGGGCCTTAAAGCCAATTTCTCATGGCGATTTACGGCCTGACTAGAAGTCAGGCCCTGTTACGTTTAGATCGTGGTGGAGTATGTCTGAGAATTGAGCAAATGCATAGATCCTTCGACTACGTCGTCGCATACGCTCCGACTGCGCTCAGGATGACAGGTAAGTCTTGAACGGCACAGCTAAACTCGTGCCGTGACAAAGCAAGTTATGGGATGGCGTTTAGATTGAGTCGATGGCAGTTCTCAACTCTCGCACGCTGTTTTCCGTTACCACCTGATGCTGATATTCACTGTCTGCCAGCGTGCCCATGGCTATTTTCTGATTGCGAAATTTCATGGTGCTGGTGACTGCGGTGCCCAGGCCGGCATGGACTTCACGGACGTGCGTGTAGGAGATCACGGCTTTTACGCTGGCCGTGGAGAGCTCACCGCATGCCATGACGGAAATTCTTCCCTGGGCGTGTTGGACAAGCTGGGCAAGGGTAGGCATGGCATCAACCGCGCTCTTCTTTCCTCCCGACGTGAGTACGCGGGTCACGCCAACTTCAATGAGGTCATCGAGCGCCTGAGGGAAGTCGCAGGTCATATCGAACGCGCGATGGCAGGTTGCCTTCAGGGGACGCGAGATTTCAACCAACTGCCGCATCCTTTCCTTGTCCACGGTGCCGTCAACGTTCAGAATACCGAACACCACTCCGCTGGCACCGAGTTGTTTGGCGATAAGAATGTCACGCTGCATGATGCTGAACTCGTCTGCGGTGTAACAGAAATCTCCGCCTCGTGGACGAACCATGACTTGCACGCCGATTTTTATCTTCTGGCGAACCGCCGCGATCATGCCGGCGCTGGGCGTGGTTCCACCTTCAGGCAGACCGGCACACAATTCAACCCGGTCTGCTCCACCACGTTCTGCCGCGACAGCGGATTCCACAGAATCCAGGCAAATCTCCAGCAGAACTGCTCCCTCGCGGATTTGCGGTTGGGTCACCACACGCGGCAGCGGTTTTCGCGGACCATAGGCTGTCCGGATTTGCAGCTAAATGCCTGCTGGAATTCCGGCACGTTGATGACCACGCCGTTGATCCGATACTTGCCGGGTGAATGTGGATTGGTAATGGCATTCACGCGCAGATTTTCGTCGCGTTCGTTTTCGCAGGCCCACTGCGCCAGCCCGATGAAGAAGCGCTGGTCGGGCGTGAAGCCTTCGCGGTTCTCCAGCGTCTCACCTTTGGTGGCTGCTTTCCAGGCGATGTAAGCCAGAATTGTTCCGCCCAGATCAGCAACGTCCTCACCCTCGGTCAGTTTGCTGTTGATGGTGATGTCATCCACTACGGTGTACTGAGCGTACTGGTCCACCACGCACTTGGCGCGCTGTTCAAAGTGCTCAGCATCTTCTTTGGTCCACCAGTCGCGCAGATTACCTTTGGAATCAAACTGACGGCCTTCATCGTCAAAACCGTGCGTGAGCTCATGGCCAATGGTTGATCCGGTGTTGCCGTAATTAGGAGCATCGTCGATCTTGATGTCATAAAGCGGAGGCTCCAGCACGCCGGCAGGAAAGTTGATGTCATTCATCTGCGGGTTGTAATAGGCGTTCACGGTTGGCGGAGTCATGCCCCATTCACCACGATCCAGCGGCTTGCCGATCTTGCCGAGCTGGCGATGCGATTCAAAAGTTGCTGCGCGTTGCACATTGCCCAGAAAATCATCTGGCTTAATCACGACTGAGCTGTAGTCGCGCCACTTGTCCGGATAACCAACTTTGTTCACCACGGCATGTAGCTTTTCGAGTGCCTGCTTTTTGGTCTCCGGTCCCATCCAGGTCAACTGCTCAAGGTCTTCCTGCATAGCCTGTTCAATCAGTTTTGTCATTCCCAGGGTGCGCTTCTTCATGTCATCACTGAAGGCGCGCTTCACAAATTCCTGTCCCAGCGCTTCGCCCAGCTGGCGGTCCACCCAACCCACGCAGCGTTTCCAACGAGGCTGGATCTGCTGTACTCCTCGCAACGTGTGGCGATAGAACTCAAAATTTTCCTGCACGAAAGGAGTGGAGAGGAATGGCGCGCTGGAACGTGCCACGTGCCAGCGGAGGTAGGTCTTTAAATCATCCAGGCTATTGCTTTGGAGTTGCTGGTTGAGCGCCTGATAAAACTTTGGCTCAGTCACATTGAAGGTTTGCACATTGCCAATGCCGGCGACCCTGAGATAGACATCCCAGTTAAAATCCGGAGTAAGCGCCTGGACCTGCTTGCGGTCCATCTTGTGAAACAGATTGTGCGGGTCGCGCTGCTCCACGCGGGTGAGTGACGCCTTAGCCAGAGCAGTTTCGAGCTTGAGAACGGTGGCAGCTTCCTGTTTAGCTTTATCCGCCGAATCGCCCAGAAGCTGGAACATCTTTGCCATGTGGGCGAGATACTTTTGCCGGATTTCTTCTGACTTGGCGTCCGTCTTGGTGTAGTAATCGCGATCAGGAAGCCCGAGTCCGCCTGCGCCGGCAAATGCAATCACCTGGGAAGCGTCAGCAAAGTCCTGATCGGAACCGAAATTAAAGAAGGTACCCTCATCGCCGCGGAGGTGCTCGGCGGCCAAAAGAGCAGCCAGGTCTTTCTTGGATTTCAGCGCCGCGATTTCGTTCAATGCCGGCTGCAGCGGCCTGGCGCCAAGTTTTTCAATGGCCGGCTCATTCATGCAGGCGCCAAAGTAGTCGCCAATTTTCTGCTCAGCAGGCGTGCGGCCGCTGGCCCTGGTGGCAAGCTCCTGTAGAACGCCCCAGAGGAAGCGCTGGTTATCTTCATGCAGCTTTCCGTAAACGCTCCATGCGGCCTGGTCGCCGGGAATGGGATTATTTTTCCTCCATCCGCCGCACGAGTACTGGTAAAAATCCACGCACGGGTCAACTGTCTTGTCCATGGAAGCTACATCAAGGCTGGGCGTGTAGGGAAGCGCGGTGAGTGGTTTTTCAGCGGCGGTTGATGGAGGCGTGGTGGTTGCAGGCAGGTTGGTTGGGGTCTGGGCAAGCGCGATAGCAGACAGCAGCAGAAAGCAGAGCGCGGTACGGGCAAAACTCATCAGAAATGACCTCAGAGTGTTAGACGCGCTAGTTTACAGGAGTCACCCGGGTAGTCTGCGAATTCCGAGGAGACGTCCAGGCCACATTCCAAATAGGTAGGACCTTCGACTACGTCGTGGCGTTGGTTCGACTGCTGCGCCCAATGAGCAAGATGCGAAAGTTCGTCGATTGTATTCAGCCGTCCCTGGCGGGACTTGTTTTATGGTATTGCTACCATGAGATTTGCCAAATGCCAAACCGCAAATCCATAGATCCTTCGACTACGTCGTCGCATTTGCTCCGAGTGCGCTCCCAATGAACACTTTCGCTCGGTTTTTATGTCGCTCCGCTGGCGCTACGCTCCTGCCTGCGGCAGCGTGGTAGCGTCTTTCGATGAACTTACCCCGCCCTTATCCCTCAGCGCGCCAGC
>Ga0137388_10000821_pt1 | contig 18085 bp, 18 predicted proteins | sample 15con2h14AmetaG_FD_104644 | JGI IMG/M metagenome (GOLD analysis project Ga0137388, IMG submission 104644) | Vadose zone soil microbial communities from Angelo Coast Range Reserve, California, USA - 15con2h1.4A metaG | ecosystem: Environmental > Terrestrial > Soil > Vadose zone > Saprolite...
GTTATGCAACATGTGTTGCTGTCTCTTTCTCCCTGTCTAGTTGTCTAGACAGAATTTCCCAACAGAGTCATAAATCGGCACCTACTGCTGATCGAAGTAATTTGTTAAGGTGCATAATCGGCCCCTACGGATGGCCGGATGAATTTGTCAATGTACATAATCGGCCGCCGGATCATTTTGTCAATGTGCATTACTGGGCTTTGCGCTTCTTTACCTCTGTCGTAAGTTTCGGGAGAATGGTTAGAACGTCGCCCACAACGCCGAGGTCGACGACAGAGAAGATGAGAGCGTGCTCGTCTTTGTTGATGGCGACTATGTACTTGGAACCTTTCATACCCGCGAGGTGCTGGATAGCGCCGCTGATGCCACAGGCGATGTACAGGGTTGGTTTTACGGTTTTACCTGTCTGCCCGACCTGGTAGCTGTAAGGCAACCATCCGGCATCGACGATGGCACGAGTTGCGCCAGGGGCACCGCCTAAGGCGGCAGCGAGTTCTTCGATGAGGTGGAAGTTCTCGGCCTTACCCAGGCCGCGACCGCCGCTGACAACTACACTGGCGTCCTCGAGCGATGGGCCTTCGCTCTGTACCTCGACGCGGTCAAGAATCTTGATTTGCTGCGAGGCAGCGTTGAGCGATGGGCTGATCGCCTCGACCCCGGCAGTTTTGCCCTCGTGACGCTCCAAACCGAAGGCCTTGGGGCGGGTCAGGACGATACCTGTACCCTGTTTGGGGAAGGCCGCGGTGACTATGTTTTCGCCGCCCCAGGGGACCGTTACCTGGAGGGTATCTCCCTCGAATTGCAGGTCGGTGGCGTCTGTGATCAGGCCCATGTTGTTGCGTGCATTCAGGCGGGCCGCGATGTCGCGCAGGTCATAAGTGGTAGCAAGCAGCAGCAGCGCGGGCTGGTGCTGTTTGAGTAGTTCGCCGACCGTGTCTACGGCGGGTAAGGTCAGATAGGTGTCGTAGACGGGATCGGCGTGGATGTAGACCTTTTCCGCGCCGTATTCGCCAAGCGTGGGAGCGACCGCGGCGGCATTCGAGCCGAGTACGATGGCTTCGGCGCTGCCCAGTTGAGCGGCTTTTCCCAGTACCTCGAGCGAGGAACGAGCAGGCTGACCATTTTCCAGTTCGACCAGCACCCAAATAGTTTTAGACATAATTTTCTCTCCTCATAGAGCAACGCGGGCGACCATAAAGGCCTTGTAAAGATACCCCGTATCTTTCTTGCCCTTCCTCACATCATCCACCCTCGCCCGTAATGAATTTTGCCAACCGAATGGGGTAATCATCCCCATTGGGACGCTTGCGGCCCAGCCTCCTGCTGAATGGTGCCGACCGCATCGGGGAAGGTGCGTCCTGCATCCTGTAGGGACAAGGGGCGCAGTGGGGTGGATGAGGGGGCCTTGTGCTTGTCCTGGTGGGGATGCGACCGGTTGGCCTCACGCAACCCAGACCACTCGTCAGGCCACCAGGACAAGCACCAGGCCCCCACCCGTCTCCACATCCACCCCTTGTCCCTACAGGACGCAGGCAGACATTCCCACTCATTCCCCGATTCGGTTGGCAAAAATCATCGGGTACATTAGAGCAACTGGTAGCGCTGCAAAAAGTCGGCGATAGCCTGGGCCGCGCTGCCATCGTCCTTGATAACCTGTCCTGCGGCACGCGCTTCGACTTTGCCTATCGCCATGACGCGCTCGCGTGCTCCCGCTTCGCCAACTTCTGAGGCATCGATGCCGAGATCGGCGAGGCTGAGCTGGGTAAAGGGCTTCTTTTTGGCGCCCATGATGCCCCTCATGGTGGGATAAATCGCTTCAAACGAGCCGCTGGCGATGGTGATAACGGCTGGCAACTGGCTCTCGACGGTCTGGTAACCAGTCTGTGTGACACGTTTGATGACGGCCTTCTGACCTTCTATCGTGATTTCACGCGCGAAGGTTAACTGGGGCAGACCAAGAAACTCCGCGATGCCGCCGGGAACCATGCCGGTATAGCCGTCGGTGCTTTCGGTGGAGCAGAAGACCAGGTCAGGCTCTTCTTTTTTAAGCACGGCGGCGAGTACACGTGCCGTGCTGAGCGCGTCGGAGCCAGCCAGGGCGGGGTCAGTGACAAGGATGGCACGATCGGCGCCCATTGCCAGGGCGCGGCGCATGGCCTCCTGCGTACTCGTGGGTCCCATGGAGACAGCGGTTAGTTCGCTGTTGCCGATGGTATCCCGAAGGCTGATCGCGGCTGAGATGGTGCTTTCGTCACCGGGATCGAGGACAAGGGAGACGCCGCTGCGCACGAGCCGCCTGGTGTTCGGGTCGAGCTTACTAACAACGGTGTTAGGGTCCGGGATCTGTTTGATACAGACGTACATCTTCATCGTGTTTTTGCCTCATCTTGATATATGCAGAATAGGCCTCAGGTAGTCAGCCTCGTAGTTTATTCAGCTATTCTATTGTACCTGTCTAGAAAAGAGGGTGTCAACGTTGCTGGCTAACGAGGATGTAACGCTGTACAATTGGCATACGTGTATTAAAGTGTAATAAGCTTGTTACAGTGAGAAAGGAATAGGGAACGGAAAGATGAAGACGCGACAGCTTGGGAACACTGATATGCAGATTACGCCGATTGGTTTCGGGACCTGGGCTTTGGGCGGCGGTGGATGGCAGTTCGCCTGGGGACCCCAGGACGATGAGCAATCGATAGCTGCTATCCATCACGCGCTTGACCTGGGTATCAACTGGATTGATACTGCTGCCGTCTATGGTTTAGGTCATGCCGAGGAGATTGTAGGTCGTGCGCTTAAAGGCCGGGCGGAGCGGCCCTATGTCTTCACGAAGTGCTCGCGCGTGTGGGACGAGCATGGTGATCTCAGCAGCAATCTGAAGGCGCAGTCGATTCGACGGGAGTGCGAGAACAGCTTGAGACGCTTGCAGGTGGACGTAATCGACCTGTACCAGATGCACTGGCCTTTGCCTGAGCAGGATATTGAGGAGGGGTGGGAGACGATGGCCCGGCTGAAGGACGAAGGCAAGGTGCGCTACATTGGTGTCTGCAACTTTAATGTTGAGCAGATACGCCGTGCGATGAAGATTGCGCCCATCAGTTCGCTCCAGCCGCCGTACTCGTTGGTCAAGCCGGGAGTTGAAAACGAGATTCTCCCGTTCTGCCGCGAGCAAAATATTGGAGCGATTGTGTACTCACCGATGATGTCGGGGCTGCTGACGGGATCAATGACGCGCGAGCGCATAGCCAACCTGCCCGAAGACGACTGGAGGAAACGCGATCCCGAGTTCCAGGAGCCGCGCTTATCAGGCAACCTGGCGCTGGTTGAAAAATTGACTGAGATAGGATTCATGCATAACCTTTCTCCTGGCGTGGTGGCTATTGCCTGGACGCTGCGTAATCCGGCGGTTACGGGGGCGATCGTTGGTGCCCGCAGGCCTGACCAGGTCGATGGTGTGATTGGGGCCGCAGAGTTTCGCCTGTCAGAGGCGGAGCTTGAGCAGATCGATGAGCAACGCGGGCGACCATGAAGCGCCCTTGATTCAGGCCTCGGTTCTACCAACAATGAGGGGCTAATTGATTCATCACCGGGGGCGAGGTCTGTTTCACTCCGGCACAGAGGGCGATGCTGGCACCAATCCGTCTCACCAACGCTGCTGCGCAGCTACCCTGCGGGTCAGGTGAGACGCAAGGAGAAGCATCCCCTCCCCGCTCCACACCGCCCCCGCCCCTACGCGGGACGAGGTCCGTTTCACACTGGGACAGGGGGCGATGCTGGCACCAATCCGTCTCACCAACGCTGCTGCGCAGCTACCCTGCGGGTCAGGTGAGACGCAAGGAGAAGCATCCCCTCCCCGCTCCACGCCGCCCCCGCCCCTACGCGGTTGGTTGTTTTCAGGTTGATTTCAGATTAGGATGTATAATTATATTCAACAGCATTGACGGGGCAGGGCAACATAATCGGACAACCAGTAGGCCGATAACGAGTTTTTAACCTGGATATTCGATGGGGCACAGGAGGCCGATAATGGATTTTAACGACCAAGAGCGGTCAGGTGCTGTCACCCTGAGCGAAGCGAAGGGTCTGGCCCGATGGGCACAGAGATGCTTCGCTGCGCTGATCCTTCGCTGCGCTCAGGATGACATGACCGGTTGTGGGTGGGAAATTTCATTATCGGCCAATGGCACGTCGATGCGCTCCCCAGGCCGATAAATCGGCGGTGCGCCAATAAATTGTGCGCCTACGGGGTATGACCGCTCTTGGTTGGTAAAAATCATCATCGGCACCTACGGATGGATGGAGGCTCTCATGGGAGATGTCGAGTCTGAACAGCCGCAAGAGGACTTCGAGGTTGAGATAGTCGATTTAGATGAGCTGGCGTCGGCTCCCGACTCATCCAACTCATCTAATAAAAGGTTGCTGCGTCCATCACAGCCAGTGCGATTTTTAGCTCGCAGGCGCGGCTTGCAGCTCGGCGTAACCACAAGTGTTGTTGTGCTGGTGGTCTTGATGATCCTGGCAAGTATGGCACCGGTGCGCGAGGTTGTAGGGAGTATCTTCACCGGTCCGACGCCAACTCCCTCACCTGCACCAGGACTACAAAATGATCTTTTTTATTTCAAGACCAGTCCTTCATGGGGATATCTCACCATTGATGGACATGTCGTTTCTCACTTGCCACGTATGAGTGTTGATCCACCCCGGCGCTTATCACCCGGTCAACATGTGCTGGTATGGCGTGCTGCGGCATTCCTGGCACAACGCTGCACTATAACGGTACCTGCCAAACCTGGCGTGGATAGCTGTCGCTATGATCCTCCCATAGAAGTGGGGAATGGATCCTTTGCCTCGATCATTACATTCTCTGAGTCGTTAAAAATGCTCCCCGCTAGCCAGCGTGCTCTGTTAATACAGGCGGTGCAAGCGGAACTGGGTACGCACTATAGCGAGATGGTGCAGCCAGGTGAGCCGTATGCTCTTTCTTCAGAAATTGCTTACGCGGCGCATAATCCATGCAGGCTGACATCGCAGGTGGTTTTATGTTATGCCATTGCTACGCAGCCTTTGAAAGCGACACTGAGTTTTCAGCTGGATATGGACACCTCACCGGATGCGCCATGCATAACTTCAGGGGCATGTAGTATCAATGGGCAGCAGGATTGCCGCTTGTTCTGCGATGCTTCAGATATAGTGGGGCCGATGGAGTACTCAATGTCTGCTGCGGCAGGTTGGAATTTTATTGTGGTGGTGCGCCCGCTCTGGCAGTTTACCACGCTGGACGGGCAGGTTATTGCGCATGACCAGGCGGATACATTTATTGCCGGTCAGGGAAACGAATACCTTGTGATGCTTAACACGGTGTGGGGAAATCCGGGGTGGAGCATCTTGCCTCCTTTTTCGAACTCGCAGTTGCCCTTTGGTGACCCCGTTTGTGACTCGGCGGCGAATAATACCCAGACTATGCAGAGCGCGGCGCTGAATAATAGTGGGATGCAGATACAGACTCAATATCCGTCTGTACCTCGTGCAGACCTCGGGGCCGGGTGCCTGGTAACGATAACGCAACAACCTGCCTCGTCATCATCGCTTACACCACCCCCGTCTTCTCAAGCTGCGTATTACCTGCATCGTTTTGGTGTGCTGCTGGCTGTAAACAACCTGGCTCATCGCCTGTTGCCGTTTTTGCCGGTTGCCAATGCGTATGAGAAACGGCTGGCACAGCAGTTGGCGGCGGAAAAGATCTAAAAGGGATGCTTCGATGAGTGATGTAGAGCAAGAGCAGCCTCAAGATGACGCTATAGTCGAGATAACCGGCATTGATGGTTTGGACGGCGTTGCTGCCGATAGCAAGACGGTCTCCAGTGCATAGAGCCATGGCTCTGCTGTCCACTCAGGATGCTCAAATTGTATGGGACTATGGAACACATCTTCCAGGACCAGGATCACTTAGATCTGTGCCTGACCGCCATCGACGAACAGTTCGATCCCGGTAATAAAACTGCTGTCATCCGAGGCGAGGAACACCACCGCTTTGGCGATGTCGTCAGGATCGCCCAGCCGCCCCAGCGGGATGGTGGCCGCGCGTGACGTCAAGAACTGCTTCCTCTGTTCCTCAGTCAGCCCCAGAGCACTGAGGCCCGGGGTGTTGGTCGATCCAGGACTGACGGCGTTGACACGGATCTTGCGGGCTTGCAGGTCCAGGGTCCAACTGCGCGCGAAGGAGCGGATCGCAGCCTTGGTCGCACAGTACACACTGAGGGCTGGTGCCGCTTTGATCGAGTCAATCGAAGCGGTCAAAATGATCGACCCGCCGTCCTGCAAGAGCGGCAGCGCCTTTTGCACCGTGAAGAGCAGCCCTTTCACATTGACGTTGAACGTGTTGTCAAAGTGGGCTTCAGAAATTTCCCCCAATGAAGCGATTTCCCCAACACCGGCGTTGGCGAAGACGATATCGATGCGGCCGTGCTGCTGCTTCACCGTGGCATACAGGCGATCAAGATCCGCGAGCTGGGAGACATCCCCCTGAACCGCGGTCACGTTCTTCTCGATCTGCCGTACGGCTGCATCCAGTTCGCGTTGCCGGCGACCGGTGATGTAGACGTACGCGCCCTCTGAGACGAAGCGCCTGGCCGTGGCCAGGCCGATGCCGCTGTTGCCACCCGTGATGACAGCGACTTTTCCTTCAAGTTTTGTCATGATTTTTTCTCCTCTTGAGAGCATTTCATCACACAAAGGCCCGAAAGCCGTGGTTTGGACCATCCCCTCCAATCGACGAGCCCATGCCCTCTCTGGGACCAGTATAAGGAGGAAGTGTCATGAAAGCGTGATGAGCAGCGTCATATGATACAATTCCAGCAGGCGCACTCTTCACTACCCTCGCCCGCGTGCTGGATGATGAGTTTTAACAAATTAAGTGGGATAGCGGAACAGCCAGCAAAGGCCGATAAATCGGCGATGGGCACGGTGAACCGGCCCCTACGGGTATTCGGGGTATTTGCTTAAAACCCATAATCGGCGGTGTGCGCGAAGTAGTGATACGCGCTCCGCTTCGCTGAGGCCCCTACTGGTATCCAGGTTATTTGCTTAAGGCAAGGTTCAATGGTGAAGAAGAGTCCTTAACAGGTTGAACCGTCACCCCGTGTCACCCTGAGCCCATGCGCTTCGCTCAGGGGAAACTCCGCGAAGGGTCTGTTGCGATCGGCAGCGAGATCCTTCGCTGCGCTCAGGATGACAGGGCTGGACCTTGCTATTGGTGAGGAACTGTCAAGTTCATTTGAACCATGCCTAAAACCCATAATCTACACTCTACGGGAAGGGGATTGCCCCCGCAAGGATGCAGAGCTATAAACCCGCTGTAGGGGTGTATGGATTGCGATAAGAAAAGCAGGAGGAGAGACGATGAATACCGCACAGGTGCTGGTCGAACTGCTTAAGGAATACAGGGTTGAGCACATTTTTGGAGTACCCGGCGATACCACAATGCCACTTTATGACGCGCTCTATGACGCTCGCAGCGAGATTAGGCACATCATGGCACGAGACGAGCGCTCGGCGGCGTTTATGGCCGATGCCTACGCTCGCCTGGCGCACAAACCCGGCATTACCGAGGCCCCAAGCGGTGGTGGCGCTACCTACGTGATTCCAGGCGTGGCCGAAGCGAACGGATCTTCGGTGCCCATGCTGGTATTCACTTCCGACATACCGGTTATTGATGAAGGCAAGGGAACACTCACTGCCATCGACCAGCAGCGCCTCTTGCAGGCTGCTACGAAGTGGAGCGCTGTGGTGAAACGGCCGCAGATGCTCCCTGACATCGTTCGCAGAGCATTCCGCGCAGCTACCAGTGGCCGGGGAGGAGCCGTCCACGTCGTCCTCCCAGAAGATGTGCTGATGGAGGAGGCGCCCCACATGGCGATCTATGCTGAGCCAGCCTGTCGCTGCTATCCCTCCTATCGCACGCAAGCGCCCAGAGGCTCGCTCGAGGGAATGCTGGACGCATTGCTGGCGGCACAACGCCCGGTAATCGTTGCAGGAGGTGGAGCAGTGCTCTCGGGCGCCTGGGATGAAATCACACGGCTTGCTGAGATTCTACATATTCCCGTCGCGACGACCATCAACGGCAAGGGCAGTATCAATGAAATGCATGCATGGAGTGCAGGTGTTATCGGCGGCAATGGCGGCCGTCCCTATGCCAATCAACTCCTGGCAGAGGCGGATTGTATTTTTTACCTCGGCACAAAGGTCAATTCGCTGATTACCCTGAAAGGCACGATTCCAGCACCTGGACGAGCCGTTACAGTGCTGCAACTCGATGTCGATCCAAATGAGTTGGGCAACAACGTGCCTACGGCCATTGCGGCCTGTGGCGATCTGAAAGAGTCCCTCGCCGCGCTCTTAGAGATCGCGAGCGGGCGCAATACCACCGCGCCATCGCGCCAGTGGTCTGTGCAGGCACTGGCAGAGCGCGCAGCGGCCTACTGGGCTGAGGTAGCGGAGCGATCAGCCTGCAACGATGTCCCGATTGCGCCGCAGCGTGTGATCGATGCCCTCTGGCGGCATACCCCAGGCGATGTGGTAGTCGTCGCCGACCCGGGCACGATGACCCCTTTCACGGCTGCCCAATTCCGCACCAGGCGTCCCGGGCGCTCCATCGTCATCCCGCGTGCTCACGGTGGCCTGGGCTATGCCCTGCCTGCAACGGTGGGCGCGGCCTTCGCCAGGCCGCACGAACGCATCGTTGGCCTGGTGGGCGATGGCTCGTTCGGCATGTCTGGTACGGAACTCGCTACCATCGCCAGCCTGCACCTGCCCATCACCATCATCTTGTTCAATAACGGCAGCTTTGGTTGGATCAAGATGCTGCAGCGCCTCTACTACGGCGAACGCTATCTTGGCGTTGATTTCACCGGCAAAATGGACGCCGCCGCTATCGCAGAAGCATTTGGCATACGCGGTGTACGCATCACCGATCCAGAGCAACTGATTCCTGCCATTACTGATGCGCTGGCCAGCAATGAGCCTGTATTCATTGATGTACCGACGAAATCGGAGCTAGAGGAGGTGCCGCCGGTGCATGCCTGGCAGGTTGCTTCCAAAGGATGGGACCAAAAACCCTGATAAGTTATTTGGGTAGTGTATCTTCATAGAAGAGGCTGCGTTGCAAAAACACTGTGAGGACGAACAGGGCTTGTGAATTATTGCTAGCCTCTTTTGAGAACTACCGGACCTGATTTTGTGCCTGGACAACAGGCACCATGCCCTCGCCTGGCTTATAGTCGGGCGATTGGTGGCGGAAGTAGGTGTTGTAAAGCTGCGCGTAGTGACCGCCTTGCTGCATTAAGGTGGCGTGATTGCCCTCCTCCACAATTTTGCCAAAGTCGAGTACGATGATGCGGTCGGCGCGGCGGATGGTGGAGAGGCGGTGCGCGATGAGGATAGCGGTGCGCTCTTGTAAGATCAAATCAAGCCCCTCCTGAATCTGTGCCTCGGTAAGCGGGTCAACGCTGGCGGTGGCCTCATCGAGAATGATGATAGAGGGGTCTTGCAGCAGGACGCGCGCCAGGGCAACCAGTTGACGCTGGCCTAAAGAAAGCGATCGACCAGCTTCCCCTACCAGCGTATCCAGCCCTTCGGGCAGTGCGTCCAGCCAGTCGCCGTTGCCGATATGCTGCCCAACATAGACGACCTCTTCATCGCTGGCGTCGGGGCGGGCATAGCGGATATTGTCGGCCACCGTTCCCGAAAAGAGGAAAGGAATTTGCGGCACAATGCCCAGGCGCTGGTGATACTCGTGCAGGTCAAACGAGCGAATAGCGCGTCCATCGATCAAAAGCTGACCACCCTGAAATTCGTAGAAGCGCGACACCAGGCGGGCGATGCTGGTTTTACCCGCGCCGGTGTGTCCCACGAGAGCGACCGTTTCCTTAGGAGCAATCTTCAAGTTGAAGTTTGCCAGCACCGTTTGACGATCATCGTAGCTGAAAAACACCTTTTTGAACTCAATTGCTCCCTGCAAGCGGCCTACGGGCTGCTGATCTTCCTGATGTACACGCGGTTCCGCGTCGATGAGGGCGAAGATACGTTCGCTGGCCGCCAGTCCAAGCTGGAACTGGCTCCAGAAGGCCGCGATGCTGGTAATGGGATACCACAGGATGCGAATGCCCTGCAAGAAAAGAAACCAGTCACCCGCTGTGATGCTGTGATTCAGCGCGTCCAGCCCACCGAAGTAGACGACGATGACCATACCGATGTTGGCGACCAGTACCAGCACGGGAAATACGCCATTATAGACAAAGCCCGAACGGACATTCACATGGTACGACTGGTCATTGACCCGCTTGAACTCGTCGTACATGTGCTGTTCCTGGCGGAAGTTCTTGGCGACTGTGATGCCGCTGATGGCTTCCTGCACGTTGGCGTTGACGTTCGCCATTGAACGTTGCGAGCGCTGGGTGGTGCGCCGCGCGATGCGCCGGAAGAGCAGCGCGATAGCCGCGATGAACGGCACAATGCTAAACGTCAGCAGCGCCAGTTCGAAACTTCTTAGCAACAAGACGACCGCGATCAGTCCGAAGAGCAACACCTGGCTGACCAAGTTGAGTGTCAGCGTCACAACGGAAGCGAAATCCTCCGTGTCAGATGTGACCCTGCTGACAATCTTTCCCGATGGGAACTCGTCGTAGAAGGACATGTCGCGGGCGAGGACTGCGTTGAAAGCGTCCTTACGCAGATGCAAGACAACATCGCCCACCGCTTGCGCTGTCAGCCATTGACGGAAGAAGTTGCTCACCCACGAAAAGACGCCTGAGAGGAGGATCGCGCCGATCAGCAGCAGGATCACCTGTCCTGTAGGTGAGCCAACCACGAGGTTGATACCATAGGAGATAAGAATGGGAAAGACCGTATCAAGCAGCGAGGTAAGGACGATGAGGGCGGCAACGATCAGCATGATACGCAGTTTGGGGCGGAAATAGCCAATGGTGCGCGCGATCAACTGGCGGTCGCTATAGTTGCGATCATACGCCTCGGCATCCAGCCCATCCATGATGAAGCCCATAGGTTGCTCCTTTTATCCTGCGAGGTGCCGCGTATCGGAGGCGGCGGGTAAGGCTGTTTCATAATGCACGAACATGCGGCGGTAGGTGTCACAGCGCTGCAACAATTCGTTGTGGCTTCCCTGGTCGATCAGTTCGCCGCGTTTCAAGACGAGTATTTTATCGGCCCAGCGGATTTGCGACAGGCGATGTGTAATCAGCAGCGTGGTGCGGCCCTGCAAGATGCGGTGAATGGCCTTCTGGATTTCGTCTTCAGTGGCGCTGTCGATAGCGCTGGTCGAGTCGTCGAGCATCAAGATGCGCGGGTCGGTCAGCAGGGCGCGGGCGATGGCGATGCGCTGGCGTTGACCGCCCGAAAGAGTGATGCCACGTTCGCCAATCAGAGTAGCGTAGCCGTCTTTGAAGCTTTCGATGAAGCCGCTGGCCTGGGCATCACGCGCGGCCTGCTCGATGGCTTGCTGGTCGGCATCCTGGCCCAGGCCATACGCGATATTCTCGGAGATTGTGCGCGAGAAAAGGAAGATATCCTGCTCGATGCTGGATACCTGCGAGCGCAGGGCGTCGAGGCTCCATTGTCGCGCGTCCACGCTATCGACCAGGATGCGTCCTTCATCGACATCATAGATGCGGTTGACCAGCTTGGTGAGGGTGCTTTTGCCAGCGCCGGTCTGACCAACGATAGCGATAGTTTGCCCTGCGAGCGCGTGGAACGAGATGTTTTTCAGGACGGGTGTATCGCCATAGCTGAAGCTGACGTTCTCGAAGACGATGTCGCCGCGTATCTGCTTGCTATAGCCGCCCTCGTTCTCGTCCAGCTCGGTCTCTTCTTTCAGGATCACCAGGATGCGTTCCGCGCCCGACATGCCCAGTTGCACCAGGCTAAAGGACCAGTTGGCGTTGAAAGCCGGGTAGTGCAATAAGATCATCAGCCCCATATACGCTACCAGGCCGCCCACCGAAAGCTGGTGATGCAGCACTAATAGCAGGCCGTGCAAGAAAGCCGCAACCAGGGCTAGCGAGAGCAGCAGAGGCGGGAGATACCACGCCTGCACCAGCCCGTTTTGAATGAAGAAATCGCGATAACGGCTGGCGTTGCGCTCGAACTTGTGCCTCTCCTGTCGCTCCTGAGCGGTGGCCTTGACGACTTCGATGCCGCTCACCGCTTCGTTCAATCCAGCGTTGAGGTTGCCAAACTGCTCGCGCATACTGTCCGAGACAGGGTCGAGTTTGCGCGAATAGTAGCCCAACGCGATCAGAAACGCCGCCGTGAAGAGTACAGGTGTCAGCAGCAGTTGCCAGTTCAACAGCCCGATGAAGATAAGATTTATCGCCAGGCTGGTAAACGAGTCGAAAATGAGATCGAAAGCGGGCACGATCATCATGCTTAACTGGGCCATATCATTGGCGGCGCGAGCCATGATGTCACCCACACGCTGCCGGTTATGGAAGGTCTGGCTTTTGCCGAGCAGGTTGGCATACAACTCGGCGCGCGCATCACGCGCTACCCGCTTCCCAACCAGTTCGGGAAACAGACGCGCACTCAAATCGCACCACCCCGAAACTACCACGACGCCCAGCAGGATGAGCGACAGGCGCGCTAACTGGCCTCTGTCACCTTGCAGGACCGCGTTAAAAGCCTGGCCCGTCAGCACCGGCATAAGAGACACCAGCATGTTAACGATCAAAACAAGCACCACGTAGGTGATAATAAGATGGGGATAGCGAGCGAGGTGAGAGGCGACCCAGCGTACCGGACTGGCCTGGTTAAACCGGTATTCGCCGGCCACAGTGAATTCGCGTTTGATCAAGGGAACTCCCTTCGTTGCGTTAGCGCAGAGATGGATGATAATCCCTATGAGGCGTTGGTACAGATATTCTACCATACCGCGGGGCAAAAAGTAGAGGCTCATGTCTTTTGGATAAGAGTAGAATCGATATCGCTATCTTATCTCTTGTGAGAAGCCTCTCTCAGCAATAATTCACATGATTCCCGCCATTACCGATGCGCTGGCCAGCAATGAGCCTGTATTCATTGATGTACCGACGAAATCGGAGCTGGAGGAGGTGCCGCCGGTGCATGCCTGGCAGGTTGCTTCCAAAGGATGGGCCCAAAAACCCTGATAAGTTATTTGATTTGCGCTTTTTGCTGATATGGATTATAGTAGGATATGCGGAGCGGGTAGAAGAGCTAAATATAGCTTAGAGAAGAAAGAGCATGCATTTATGAGTGAAACAGAGCAGGAACAGCAACGGTCAGATGAAATATCTCTTCCTGTCGATCCGCCTCCTCCAACTTTTCTCAAGATCACTGGGCCTTTACCTGGCGGAAGACAGCTTACGCGTCCATTAGATGTAAAGATTGCGTATGATGATGGAGAGGTTGTTGTGAGTGAGCCACGCTTTCATATCCATGCTGTAGGTCCAACAATAGCACAGGCACTAGCAGAACTCAGGCGTCTCCTTTCAGAAGAACTAGACGAACTCACCGCTGATGAAGAGGAATTGGGACCACGCCTAAAGGCAGAACTTCAATATCTTCGTGATCTTATTAGAGCGGCGTAGTAGAATGGCTGGGCTTGAATCGGATAAGGTGGAGAAAGCACTTCTTGGAAAGATGCGAGCAGTGCGTCGAGAAGGTAAAGATTGGAAGTACATCATCTACAACGATCAAAAAAAGCAAGTCTCTAGAACACTCCTTTCCAAAGGTGCTAAGCACTCATTAGGTCCTAACCGAGTATCGGAGATGGCTCGCCAGTTAGGGCTTGAGACTTCTAAGCAATTTCACGATCTAGTTAACTGTCCACTTAGCCGTGACAAAGCTCTGGAGATTATAGAGCGCAATTCACCATCAGATTTAACAAAACGAGATGGCTAAATACGAGCATTACGGAGAATAGCCACAGCATATGAAACGAGCTGCCCGACTGCATTTTGCGCGGGCATTCCGTTCACGCCCGTTCACGCTCCTCTGGGTGGGGCAGACCGTCTCCGTCCTCGGCGATGCCGTGTTTAATGTAGCCATAGCCTGGGAAGTCCTGCTCCTTACCGGCTCGGCTACGGCAATGAGCCTTATCCTCATTGCGCAGTGGGCTCCAAGAATAGTGTTTCTTTTACTTGGCGGAGTGATTGCTGACCGCATGTCGCGGCGCCTCCTCATGCTGTGGGCTGATGCAGGGTGTGGATGCATCGTAATGGTGGTAGCCTGGCTGAGCTGGGCTCACCTGCTGCAATTCTGGCACCTCGTAGCCCTGGCCCCTTTGTTTGGCATTGTGAGCAGCTTCTTTGACCCGGCTTATCAAGCGATTATGCCGCAGCTGGTAGAGACAGAGACACTTTCATCTGTCAATTCGCTCACTACCCTGAGCCGGAATGTAGGCTTTTTGCTAGGACCCGCGCTGGGAGCAATCTGTGCCACGCTGCTTGGCCAGGCAAGCGCCTTCGCCTTCGATGGGTTGACCTTTGCGATCTCGGCGCTCTGCCTGCTGGCGCTTCGTCTTCCTCCCTCACCAGCGCCCTCTCAAGCGATAGCCTCAGCTCATCCTGCTGAAGCAGGTGGCCCACGCGAAGGGGTATGGGGCGCAATGAGAGATGCGCGTGAAGGCCTGCGTTACGTGTTCAGTATTATACAGGCTGTGGGTGACGGTTCTGGCTTCGCCGCTGGTCAGCGCCGGTTTTGCAGGGTCGATGTGGGTATCGCTGCCAAGGCGAGTCCATAATGTTTATGGCGCGGGGGTCTGGCTGATAGGGGCAATGGCGACAGCGGATGCAGTTGGCTCGATTATCGCTGCTCTTACTATAGGCAATGCACACAAGTTACGACGTGGCATCGTTGCATATAGCGCAGTCCTCGCCGGCGGTCTCGCACTCATAGCCTGTGCTATACCGCTGCCACGGCCTGTCGAGCCTGCAATCGCAATTGTTGCATCGACGCTCGTCGGCGCTGGCGTGGCAACTTTCACGATCCTCTGGGGGACGATACAACAAGAGAAGGTGCCGAACGACAAACTGGGCCGCGTGAGCAGCATAACCCAACTGGGAGTAGCCTCTACCCTACCCGGGGGGCTTGTCCTGGCAGGCTTGCTGGCCGACCACATCGGGCCGGCTCAAGTTTTCGCTCTTGCCGGTATACTCGTGGTGGTACCGGCAGCCATAGGCCTCTGCATTCGCGATATTCGTGAGCTATAATGAACATACTATAGCACATAGCCTACATCCAATGACTATGTGAAATTGAAAATTGGAGCGTGTATGAGCCAAGCACCAGACTTCGACTCGATCAAGCAGGTCAATCCATATGGAGAAGACTATTGGAGTGCCCGCGCCCTCATGCCCTTGCTGGGGTATGGCAAAAACTGGCAGAACTTCACCACGGCTATTCAAAAGGCGATGATTTCCTGCCGGGAAAATGGACAGATCGTTGAATACCATTTTAATGCTAGCATTAAAATGGTCCCCATCGGCTCCGGAGCAGAAAGACCACTTGATGATTACAACCTGAGCCGGCTTGCCTGCTACCTCATCGCGATGAACGGCAATCCTCGCAAGCCAGAAATTGCGCATGCACAGAACTATTTTGCCATCTCCACTCGTGCGCATGAAATCCACCAGCTCCGTATGGAGCAAGAGCAACGCCTGGAAACACGACTCAAAGTTTCCGAGAGCTTCAAATCACTCGCTGAGACTGCAAGTGTCGCCGGCGTCCTCTCTGAAAATTTTGGCCTGTTTGTCGATGCTGGCTACATTGGATTGCACCATGCACCGGTTGAAGAATTGAAAGCCAGGAAGGGCATCCCACCAAAAGAAGACTACCTGGATAACATCACCAGGGCAGAACTCTCTGCCATTGATTTCAAGAATGTGCAGACAGACGAAAAGTTGAGACGCGACCAGGTGATCGGCGAGGATGAAGCGATCGCTACCCATCTCTACGTTGGTAGCCAGGTGAGAAAGACACTTGAAGCGCTGCAGGCACCGATGCCTGAGGACCTGCCGCCAGCTCCATCCATCCGCAAAATGGTTGAGGAACGGCGCAGGGCTGCGAAGAAACGACGGTTGAAAGTAGAGAAGCAGGACCAACCGCCGTTGTTGAGTGAATCCAGCGATGGCTAGCCAAGACTAAAGTGTTGCAATCTCAAGATGCACCGGCAGATTCATCTCGGGGAGTAAAACACTGGTATCCTGCCAATAGACGATGTACAGAGTGCTTGAAAGTTGTCGAGCCGCGTAACGAGACGCAGAGGAGACCCGCTCATTGCCCTCGCAGAGACCTACTGAAAGGTAATCGTAGCCCTTGCCAGACCAGTCTCTGCAAACCTGGTTCAATAGCTCTGCGAAAACAGGTTTGTTTCCGCTCATCAATGCTGCATACAAGATGTTAATATTTGCCCCGGCCCGTGGTAAGCGAGGGTTTCCTTGCATGCAGGCAAGTAGATTGTAAAATGGCCGGATGAATTGCATTTTTCTCGAGTAGGCCGTTACAACTGTTTGTTTGAATGATTGCTGGTCCCAAACTCCCAATGTCCCCATAACCTTCCCACGCTCTCGATACACATAGAAATTCTCCCAGGAAAAATGGGGCAGCAGGTTGCTTTGACCAAGTATGTCTTGTAGTGTGTACACGGAAGCAAATTGATAGCGGCTGTTCCACTCCTGGCGGAATGCGACGACGTCCGGGAGCTGGTCTTGATCATCTGTGGGTCAGCGTTTCAGGCCACTGGCTATGACGCTGCTCATAACGCTTTCATGACGCTTCCTGCTTATACTAGCACCAGAGAGGGCGAGGCGCCTCAGCTGGGGAGTGGCCTCAAACCCTGACAAGGTGGGCCTTGGAGTGAGGAAGCGCGATGTCCGTGGCAGACAGGGAAGCGGATGAAAAATAGCTATTTTACAGGCGAAATGCCCTCGTGTACATCACTTGTTGGATGTCAGGATCAAAAGAGGAAGGAAGAGACGATGCGTGCAGCCATTTTTCGTGGAGCCTTTGCTATCCAGGTGGAGCAGATCCCTGATGCGACCATTCTCGCACCAACTGACGCCGTGGTTCGGATTACCCATGCCAGTATTTGTGGAACCGACCTGTGGCCGTATCGGGGTCAAGGAACGTACCAACCAGGCTGGCAAATCGGCCATGAATGGATGGGCATGGTTGAGGATATTGGCTCAGAGGTCCGAACACTCAAGCGCGGGGACCGGGTGATCGCGCCCTATGACTTCTGTGATGGCACCTGTGAATTCTGTCGCAAAGGACTGGATAGCGCTTGCCTGCAAGGAGGTCTCTGGGGCTTTGGGCACGAAGGGGGACAGGCCGAGGCGATTCGCGCACGCTTCGCAGACGCAACGCTGGTGGTGCTTCCCCCTTCCGTGGAAGGAGATGAAGCTCTCCTCAAAGCCCTCCTTCCGCTGACCGATAACATGGCAGCGGGCCACCACGCCGCTGTCTCCGCGGGGGTCCGCCCAGGAGGAACGGTGGCGGTGATCGGGGATGGCGCGGTTGGCTTATGTGCCACGCTGGCAGCGCTTCGATTGGGAGCCGAACGGATCATCGTCCTGGGACATCAAGCGCAGCGCCTCACGCTGGCGCGCCAGTTTGGGGCAACCGATGTGGTCGCGAGTAGAGGAGAGCAGGGGGTCCTCCAGGTCATCGAGATGACAGGAGGGGGTGCAGATGCCGTCCTGGAGTGCGTGGGAACCGAGGAGGCGATCAACATGGCGGTGAATATGACTCGTCCAGGTGGAACGGTTGGGTTTGTGGGAGCCCCACAAGGCAGTGGACAGATCCCGCTGGGGCGCATGTTTTCTTCCAATATCGGCGTGCGTGGAGGGCTGGCTCCGGCGCGAGCCTATCTTCCCGAGCTACTGGCAGATGTTCTTGCTGGTAAGCTCGATCCCTCACCGGTCTTGGATGTGACGGACAGCCTGGCAGAGGTGGCTGCGGGCTATGCGGCCATGGATCAACGCCAGGCCATCAAAGTCATGGTCCGACCGTAAGACCTTCATGGATGGATACTCCTAAGAGAGGCATAGTAAAGAAAGGA
>Ga0137388_10000830_pt1 | contig 18037 bp, 20 predicted proteins | sample 15con2h14AmetaG_FD_104644 | JGI IMG/M metagenome (GOLD analysis project Ga0137388, IMG submission 104644) | Vadose zone soil microbial communities from Angelo Coast Range Reserve, California, USA - 15con2h1.4A metaG | ecosystem: Environmental > Terrestrial > Soil > Vadose zone > Saprolite...
ATCCTGCGCGACCTCGAACTGCGGGCGACCGACTTCGACGTCCTCGAGGAAATCCTGATTCGGGCATTGGCAGCGGGTTACCGGGTCCACGAAGTCCCCTTTCGCTACCGGCCGCGGGTCGCCGGTCGTAGTCACGCCCGGCTCGTGAGATTCGCCATCTCCTACTTGCGAACATTTCTGGCGATGTGGCGGCTGCGCAACTCGATCGCATCGTCGGATTACGATGGTCGCGCCTACGACAGCGTCATCCCCTTGCAGCGCTACTGGCAGCGCGGACGCTACCAGGCCATCACGCGACTGGCGGGCGGCTTCCGCCAGGTCCTCGATGTCGGCTGCGGCTCGAGCCGGATCATCGGTGCGATTCCCGGCATGGTCGGTCTCGATATCCAGCTCCATAAGCTGCGGTATGCAAGGCGCTACGGAAACTCGCTCGTCCACGGCTCCATCTTCGAGTTGCCCTTCGCCGACGGCAGCTTCGACTGCGTCATCTGTTCCGAGGTCGTCGAGCACATCCCCGCGCAGGAGAAACCGTTCGACGAGCTCTCGCGGGTCCTGAAGACCGGCGGCCGGCTCATTCTCGGCACACCGGATTACGACCGCTGGCGGTGGCGGGCACTGGAGTGGCTCTACGGCCACCTCTCGCCCGGCGGTTATGCCGACGAGCACATCACGCACTACACCCGAGCGAACCTCGGCCCCTATCTGCAGGGCAAGGGCTTCGCCATCGAGGGGGTCGAGTACGTCGGCGGTTCGGAGATGATCTTCAGCCTGAAGAAGCTCGGCCCGATGGTCTCACCGGTTGCAGCCCGTCCCGTCCGGACGGCTCTTCGCGCCGAGCGCACGGCGCCGGCGGCCTAACTGCGAGTCAGCGCTGCGAGCTGCTTGTCCGGATTCCAGTCGGTCGGCGCCGAGCGCCCGGCCGCTGCCGCCCACCATTTCATACCGCCGCGGACCCACTCGGCTCGCCAGTCCTCGTAGCGGCGCTGGTCCAGGACCCCGCTGAATTCGAAGCCGCAGCTGGGGCAGATTTCGTGCGACGCGAGTGCCCCGGAATAGGCCGGCTCATCGAGACCGGGATATCCACACACGGGACACGTGTATGTCACCGGGTCCTTGGCATTGGTCAAGGGAACGCCAAGGTATTTGGCTAACGCGGCAATCTGCGATGTCGTCCACGGCTCGAGGTAAAGGCTGAACGCCACCGATCTGTCCTTGCGCACGAAGGAGCACGGAGTACCTGCCCGATAGACGTACTGGCCCAGCTGCAGGCTTCCGAGCTCGTCCCGTCGGCACTTCGCCTTCAGCCCCGGACGGCTGACGCCCACCCATTGAGCGTCAGCCCACAGGGTGCCGCCGGTCGAGATCGGAATCATGGCAAAAGAAAGGGCGGCCAGGATGAAGGCCGGGACAGCCACCACCGCCGGGGCCGCGAGGTCCGGCATGCGGTGGAGGAGCAAGAACAATCCGATCGCAGCGAAACCAATTCCGGCGATGCCGATGAGAACGCCCAGCGTGCCGACCTCCCATTTCGGCGGGCGGATGACGAGCCGTTCCGGCGATGGATCGACCGGCCGCGGTCCGAGGCTCGCGCTCACTGCGATCAGGACAACGGCAGCCGGGCTCGACTCCTTTCCGCGACCCGGCGGACCTGCTCCTGGTTAGCGATCGAGATGCTGCTGGAAGACGTTCAGGATTTCCTCCGGCGATGCGGTCATCTGGTCGACGAAGTAGCCCCCGTCGAAATCGAGGCCTTTCGCGCGCAGGAACCCGGCACCGGGATGGCGCTTCATGACCGCGACACCGGGCTTGAGCCGGTAGGCGAGCACCGTCCGGCCTCCGGCTTTCACGAGCGCGACGGCCGCAATCTCATCCCAGGGCAGCAGCGGGCTCTTTCCGGATCGGCGAAAGATCACGCCCTCGTCCGTGAACTCGAAGCGTGGGCGCACCGGGCCGCGCATGGTGAGGAAGCCGATGATCGGCGCCAGGACGGCGGCCCAGCCGATGCCACGGCCGCTGAGCAGGAGGATGATGCCGCCCAGCTCGGTCACGCCGGCGAGCGGCAGGAAGAGCGCCCACGGCAGGCGAGCATTGACGACGGTGCTCATACCACGACGTGGACGCCGCCGGCGACGATCTCGGCGCGCAGGACATTGCCCCGATAGACTTCGCCGTCGACCTCGTTCCATTGGACGTCAGGCGCGATGATCTCTACCGATCGCGCCTTCCGCTGCAGCATGCTGTCGCTGTCCGCACGCTGCCGGACGACGCTCCAGAGCACGCTGGCCCGATCGAGCAGCGTGCGTGGTCGGTAGACACAGACATCCAGCCAGCCGTCGTCGATGGCGATGTTGGGGCCGAAGCGGAAGGGCGCCGCCCCGAGCATGCCCGCGTTCACGACCAGCACCACCACCGCGGCGAGCCGCATTTCCTCGCCATCCGCGCGGATCGTGCACTCGAACAGCGGCGCGCGTGGCAGCCACCAGGCACCGGCCACGAAATAGGCGGCTCGGCCGAACCAGTACTTGAGTAGCGGCGGGGTGTGGCGCATGACGGTAGCGTCGAACCCGATGCCGGCCGCCAGCGCCATGTAGCCGTCGTTCACCCGGGCCAGGTCGACCGCGCGCGTCGCTGGAAAACGTTCGAGGGCGCGCCGCGTCGCTTTTCGCCAGCTGGCGGGGAGCCCCAACTCACGGGCGACGATGTTCGCGGTCCCGAGCGGCACGATCCCCATGGGTATGCCACGCTCGTGCGCGGCGGCCATCACCTCGGCCACCGTGCCATCTCCGCCGGCAGCAAGCACCAGATGAAACTGGCGCCGCGCGAGCGCCGCACCGATCGCCTCGACATTCAGGCCGGCGGCGGTCTCCAGCACCATCGCCTCCCAACCAAGCTCCCCCGCGAGCTCCAGCAGGCGACGTCCGAAATCACTACCGGTTCGTTGCAGCGCCGGGTTGACAACGAAGAGGGCGCGGCGCCGCTCAGCAGCATGCGGCGAATCCACCAGCTAGCCGGCGGCTCGACGCGTCATCCGGTCATGGGCATCGTCGATGTGGGGGTGGCCCTCGGGCTGCACGCAAAAGACATCCCCCGGCCGGCACACCAGGCTTTCGAACTGAATCGTCGTGTGCTCGATCTCGAACTCGTGCGCCAGCACCTCGCGGACTTCGGCGAGGATGTCCTGCGCCTGTGCGACCCGCTGGTCATCGATCAGCAGGTGCGCACTCATCGCTCGGCTCTGGCTGCCCAGCGACCAGATGTGGAGGTCGTGCAAGTCGCGCACGCCCGGTACTCGCTTGACGGCATCGACCACTGAATCGGCTCGCAAGTCCGCGGGTGTCGACTCGAGGAGGATGTTGATCGCCTGTGCGACGACGCGCCAGGCGCTCCACGCGATCAGGCCGGCGATCGCGAGGCTGAGCAGTGGATCGATCGCCAGCCAGCCGGTGGCGGCGATCAGCAGCCCGGCGACGATGATGCCGCCCGACGCCCAGGCGTCGCCCCAGATGTGCATCAAGGCGCTCCTCACCGTGAGATCGCGCCCCAGCGGTTGCAGCGACCGGGCGATGGTCAACGAGATCACCAAACCAACCACGGCCGCCGCCGCCATCAAGCCGCCGTGCACGACGCCAGGGTCTTGCAGCCGGCGAACGGCTTCGACAACGATGCCGACGACGATCGCACCGAGCAGCAGCGCATTCACGAGCGCCACCAGAATCCCCACCCGCTGATAACCAAAGGTGCGCCGGGCCGTCGCCGGACGCTGCACCTGGCGGAGCGCGAAGGCCGAGAGGGCCAGCACGACCAGGTCGGTCACTACGTGGCCGGCATCGCTGAGCAGGGCGAGGCTATGCGCCCAGAGCCCACCGACCACCTCGACCACCAGCACGACGGCGGTGAGGAGGATGGCCAGCCGAATTCGGGCGGCTGCGCCGGAGCTCACGGGGGCGAGCTGCATCGGCCTTATCTTATTGCGCATTGGCGAATCATCCTGACCATCCTGTATTTACCCCGGCGACAGGACAACGACTCCACTGGAGCGAGCTTCCGAATCACGTTCGGCGCGATCTCGAGGCAAGGCTCGGCGCAGGCGTGGTCGAAGCGACGACGCAGCCGGGCGGGTTCTCGCCTGGGCTGGCTACCCGGCTCAGGTTGGAGGACGGCCGCCGGGTTTTCGTCAAGGCGGTAAGCGGGAGGATCAACCCGTATTCGCCGGGCATGCATCGCCGCGAGGCTCGCATCGCAGCGATTCTGCCGGCATCGGTTCCCACACCGCGCTTTCTCGATTCATACGACGACGGTGACTGGGTCGCGCTGATGTTCGAAGACGTCGATGGAACCACGCCGCGAACACCGTGGCTTCAACCGGAGCTCGATCGGGTCCTGGTCGCCATCGGGGAGTTGACCTCTGCCTTGACTCCAGCGCCCGTCGCTGTGGAGTCGGTAGGTGAGCTGATGCCCGACGTCTTTGCGGGCTGGCAACGGCTCGCGGCCGGCGCCGAGTCGGGCCAGGACGACCTTCAAGGCGTCGATCCTTGGGCTCAGCGGCACCTCGCGGAACTGGCAGCCCTCGAGGCGACCTCTCCGGATGCCGCCGCGGGAACGACGCTGCTGCACGCTGATCTGCGCGCCGACAATATCCTGCTCACGCCCTCCCGTGTGTTCTTCATCGACTGGCCGTGGGCCAGCCGCGGAGCGGCCTGGGTCGACTTGGTGTTCATGTTGCCGAGCGTTGCGATGCAGGGCGGCCCGAAACCCTGGGAGATTTTCGATGCCCACCCACTCGGACGGAGCGCACCGGAGCCGGCAGTGACGGCCGTCGTTGCCGCCGTAGCGGGATTCATGATCCGAGGATCACGTCTGCCGCCACCGCCCGGCCTCCCGACCGTGCGCGCGTTCCAGCGCGACCAGGGACTCCCGGCGCTGGAGTGGCTCAAGCGCCGCACCGGCTGGACCTAACCGGACAGCGCGGCAGCGATCGGGAGATACAGCTGGCGGTACCGCAGGTAGGCGCTCTCATAGGCGTCGGACGCCGAGCCGGGCGTTGCGACCAGCTCTGCCGGCGCGGCCAACGCCGCCACGCGCTGTGCGTCAGGCCAGGCGCCGAACCCGACACCGGCGAGGAGTGCGGCGCCGAGGGCCGACGCGGACGTGGTCGCGGTCGCCAGCAACGGCTGCTCGAGCACATCGGCCAGCAGCTGGCGCCAGCGGGGGTCGAAGGAGCCGCCCCCGGCGAGTCGGAGCTCGTTCGCCGCGACGCCAGTCGCGAGCAACGCTTCCAGCCCCTGCCTTACGGCGAATGCCACTCCTTCGAGGGCCGCGCGCAGCAGGTGACCACGCGTGTGACTGAGGCGAAGGCCGACCCAGGCGCCTCTCGCCAGCGGGTCGAAGTAGGGAGTCCGCTCGCCCGTCAGGTAGGGCAGGAAGACGAGGCCTTCGGCGCCCGGCGGGACGGCGAACGCTTCGGCATAGACCTCATCCCAGGTCGCGCCGCCAAGCGTGGTGCGGACCCACTCCAGCGCGATGCCTGCATTTTGCATCGCCGCCATCGCATACCAGCGGTCCGGCGCTGCCGCGCGGTAGATATGCGTTCGCCCCGTGGCATCGATGGCCAGCCGATCGCGCGGCGCCACCACCTGCGCCCCGCTGCCGATCGTGAGTTGCACCGGCCCCGGGTCGAGCAAGCCGCCCGCGAGGGCGGCGGCGGCGGTGTCGGCGGCACCGCCGACCACCGGAAGGTTCGGACGGAGCCCGAGGTGGGCGGCGGCCGGCACGGCGAGCACGCCGCAAATCTCCACCGACTCCCGGATGGGCGCCAAGAAATCGATCCGCAGTTCGAGCTCGTCGATGACGTCCTTGGCCCAGTAGTCGGTGGTCAGGTCGTAAAGCAGCGTGGCGGACGCATCGCTCGGCTCCGTTGCCGCCTCGCGGATCATGCGTAATCGCAACCAGTCCTTGGGCTGCAGCGCCCAATGCGCCTGCCGGTAGACCTGCCGTTCGTTGTCGCGCAGCCACAGCAGGGTTGGGCCCGCCATCCCCGTCGCGGGCGGGTTGGCCAGCTGGCGCCGTCGTTGCGCGCTGAGGGCGCTGTAGGCCTCGAGCTGGCGGCGGGAGCGACCGTCGGCCCAGAGGATCGCGGGCCGAAGTGGCCCGCCGGCGTCATCGCTGAGAACGACACCGTGCATCTGGCCGCAGAGGCCGACGGCCGCGACCTCCGAGGCATGCTCACCGGCAGCCTCGTGCACCGCCGTCGCGGCGGCCTGCCACCACGCCTCTGGATCGGACTCGGCCCAGCCGGGCTGCGGTGTCGTCAATGAATACGAGGCGGACCCGGTGCCGACGATCGACCCATCGACGTCCAGCACGAGCGCCTTGAGCGAGCTGGTCCCTAGGTCGATACCGAGGAACATATCGCTCCTTCCCAGGGACCAAGTGAAAGGCTGCCGTCGACCCGCTCGCCGTCACGAGACGCCGAGCTGCGAGAGGATCGGGCGTCGATGAACCAGGGATGCCTGTCGCTGCTGTGATTGGGGACGATGTCGAGCACGACCTTGATGCCGGTCTCTGCCGCTTTGGCGATCAGCGCATCGACCGTGCTCAGGTTGCCGAAGAACGGCTGCACGTCACAGTAGTCGTCGGAGAATTTCCCCATCGTGCCAAGCTGAGGTTAGTCCGCGGCGCGGCCGCGGCGCGTTATTCGCGGGGGCAACGCGAGATGTTTATCTGGTCGGCTTGACGCCGGGTGCCTCCAGCGCCGAGTGGCCGTTCGGCGATTGGGCAACCCCGAGCGACTTCACCGAAGGCTCGATGATGGCGTCGATGAGGCCGTAGTCCTTCGCCATCTCCGGCGTCATGAAGAAGTCGCGCTCGATGTCGCGTTCCACCTGCTCGGTCGAACGGCCGGTGTGCTGCGCATAGATGCCGACGATGATCTCCCGGAGCCGGAGAATCTCGCGGGCATGGATCTCGATGTCCGTCGCCTGCGAGGTCCGCATGCCGCCACTCGGCTGGTGCAGCACGATCGTGCAATGCGGCAAAGAGAAACGCTTTCCCGCGGTACCGCCGACCAGGATCAAGGAGGCGGCGCTGGCCGCAAGCCCCGTGCACAGCGTGCTCACCGGCGCACGGACGTAGCGCATGGTGTCGTAGATCGCGAGGCCCGCGGAGAGTGAGCCACCCGGGCTGTTGATGTAGATGCTGATCTCCTTGTCCGGGTCCTCGCTGTCGAGGAAGAGCAGCTGCGCGATTACCAGGTTCGCGGTATCGTCATCGATCTCGGTGCCGAGAAAGATGATGCGGTCGCGCAGCAGACGCGAGTAGATGTCGTAAGCGCGCTCACCGCGCGCCGTGGTCTCGATGACGTTGGGAACGAGTGCCATTTTGAATACTCCTTACCGGTCCACGGTGAATCCGATCCGCCGCCTAGGCGATGGCGCCTGGGTGGATGCCAGATATAGGCTGAAATGCGCAACACTACGCAGAGCTTGCGGACGAAGATTCTGAGTCGCGATCCGAAGCTGCATCCGGGGATCCTCGGGCCAGCTCCGCCGCTGCTCTGTCGCTTCCTGGCTCCCCAGGGATCGCGCCAGGTCGAGATACAGCTCGGCGACCGGGACTTCGAGAGCTCGGGCGACGGCGAGCAGCCGCTCCGACGAGACGTCCTTGAGGCCCCGCTCCAGCTCCGAGAGATAGGCGGGTGACAGCTCCGCGGCCTCGGCCAACTCGGTCAACGACCGCTCGGCTTCCTCTCGCCGCCGGCGAAGCAAGGCGCCAAGCGCGACTCGAATCGAACTCGCGTCTTCGCTGTGAGCGTTTGACATATGCCTTGAGCGTATGGTACCAGCTTTTCGGCAAACCTGCAGCGGTGCATGCCGGGAGCCGTCGGCCCCGTCCTATATGCATGGGAGGCGGGACCCAGTCTCGACGAATCGCCCACGCCTGGGGCGTGATCGCCATGGCGGTCATCCTGGCCGGATGCACCTCAGCATCGGCGGTGAGGCCGGCGCCAACGGTCACCGGGGCTTCTCCCTCTCCTGACGCGTCGTCATCGCCGACGCCTTCAGCCAGCGACTCCCCGTCGCCGACGCCGACACCTTCAGCGTCCGTCGTCGATCCCGGATTCGTGCCGGCGCTGGCGGCCATTCAGATGGTCGGGTCGCGCCTCGGCTGGGCTGTCGGAGCCCACGCGATCTTCGCCACCACGGATGGCACGCGCTGGACGAAGCAGTACGCCTCGACGGAGGAGTTCGTCGGCGTCGACTTCATCAGCGCCACCACCGGGTGGGCGGTCGCCACTCGAACGCTGCTTGGCACCACCGATGGCGGACACACCTGGCACCAGCTCGGCGAGCCACGCGTGCCGATTCGGTCGATCCATTTCGCAACCCCGACGCAGGGCTGGGGCATTGCGGGCGGCAGCGACCCGCAGCAGATGCATGGATGGTTGGTTCCCCACGACGGTGCCGCACTGGTTTACACCTATGACGGAGGGGTGACCTGGTCGGCACTCGACGGTCCGCCCAACCCGCAGACGGTCTGCTTCAGCGATCCGGGGCAGGGATGGATCGGCACCCCGGAGGGCGTCTACAGCTATCGGAATACCGAGCTGGGGCACGACTGGAGCAAGGTGCTGCAGCGGCCAGACCAGCAGCCGACCCTCCCGCAGGCAACGCTCATCCAGTGCGCCACGCCGCGCGCGCTCTGGGTGCTCTTTCTTGGAGGACAGAGCGGCATGAGTCACAGCCCGTATATTGCTTACGCCACCGTGGATGGATCTACCTGGAAGGCGGTCATGAAGGAATCGATGTCGGAGGGCCAGATTCTACCCGGAGTGCCGGCTGGTCCCGACACGTACCCGCCGAGTTTCAGCGTCGTGGATCCCCAGGACGCCGTCTTTGTCGGTGACGGGCCGGCGACCAATGTGGCGCAGTGTGTCGTCGTCGGCAATGGCGGCGCGACGCTTCGCCGCACCGGCCGCATCGACAACGCGCCCGAAACATTCGCGGCGGCCTTCGTCAGCGTCACGGCTGGTTGGGTCTTGACCAGGAACGCCGGCGGAGACTACGTGATCGATGCGACGGCCGACGGCGGTTATCACTGGTCGCAACAACTGGCCGTCCCACCAACCTCCGCCGGCTAGTGCTGCTGCTCGGTCTCGCCGTCGGCACCGCCGGCGCTCGCGCCGTCGCCATCGACGAGATCGGAACCATCGTCGCTTCGGCGACTCTCGCGTATCCGACGCAGTCGCCACATCCCGGCTGGGTCGAACAGGATCCCGCGGATTGGTGGCGTGCCGCGTCGCATGTCCTGGCTGTCGTCGCCGCGGAAGCCGGTGGCGAGATCGGTGCCCTCGGATTGACCGGCCAGGCCGGTAGCGTGTTCGTCGATGGCCGGGGCGATCCGGTTCGGCCCGCGATCCTCGGCACCGACCGGCGCGCGGCCTCACAGGCTGCGTCCATCAGCGGACGCATCGGGGCTCGTCATTTGATCGAGATCACCGGCAGCCCGGCGCAGACCGGCCACCAGGCGCCCGCGATTCTCTGGCTACGAGACGTCGAACCCGTCCAGTTCCGACACACGCGGCGGGTGCTCCTCCCGAAGGATCACATCCGGTTGATGCTGACGGGCGAGGCGGCGACCGATAGCACCGATGCGGCTGGGGCACTCCTCCTCGATCTCCGCCGGCGAAGCTGGTCGGACGAGCTCCTCGACGCGCTCGAGATCCCCATCGGGTGGATGCCGCCGGTTCACGGCAGCAACGAGATTGCGGGAGGGCTGCGCCCGTCGCTGGCCGGCGAGCTCGGACTGCCGGCCGGACTGCCAGTCGCCACCGGAGCGGGGGCGAGCGCAGCAGCGGCGGTCAGCACCGGCATCGTCGCGACCGGCCTGATCGGCTCGTCGATCGATCGCGGTGGCCTCCTCGTCGCGCAGATCAACGACGTCGTGGTCGATCCCGACGGTCGGTTGCAGACGGCCTGTGATCCGGCCCCGGCGCACTATCAGCTGACCGGGAGGATTGCATCCGCCGGGGGCTCGCTGCGCTGGTGGCGGGACATCCTCGGAGGACGGTTCGGCTACGAGGAGCTTTGCGCAGAGGCCGAGTCGGTCGCCGTCGGGGCTGACGGCCTCTTTTTCGTGCCGCACGTCGATGGCGACGCGACGCCGCTCCATGATGCGGGGGCGCGCGGTGCCTTTGTCGGACTGCGGGCGCATCACACCCAGAGGGACCTGACGCGAGCGCTGCTCGAGGGCGTGGTCTTCAGCCTGCGAGGCCGGCTCGATGTCATGCGTGGGCTGGGCATCCAACCGCACCAGGTCCGCGCCACCGGCGGCGGGGCACGCAGCCGCCTCTGGCGCCAGATGCAGGCGGACACCTTCGCGCTGCCGGTCGGCGCCACGGCCACGGCGCCCAGTCCGGCGTTGGGCGCGGCCCTGCTCGCCGGCGTCGCGACCGGAGTGTTCTCCGATGTGGCGGCCGCCGCCGCCACCGTCGCGCGGCTCGACAACGTGCTCGAGCCCGATCCCGGACGGGTGGCGCAGTACGAGCAGCTCTACCGCACGTTCAGCGCGCTCGACCCTGCGATCCGGCAACCGTTAGCAACGCGGCCAACGTAGAATCCAGCACGCGGGGCGTAGCGTAGCCTGGCTAACGCGCATGCTTTGGGAGCATGAGATCCCGGGTTCGAATCCCGGCGCCCCGACCATACTCAGGAAGGATTATCCGAATGCTCCCGGTCCTCGTGATCATCGCCGTCATCACCGTGCTGTCAGTGCTCGCCTTCCGCTGGTTCGAGCGCTATCGCTACTCAGACGCCTGGCGGACGAGCGAGTTCCGCGGCGTAGCGTTTGGGTTCTTGATGTGGTTCGGCGGCATCTTCGGGCACCGGGTGCCACCACCGCCACAAGCGAAGATGGAACTCACGACTCCGGCCGTCGAGCCCGAGCCGCCGGGATCAGGCGGCGCGACGCTCCCGGATAAGGCTCCGGACGATAAAGAGTAGGTTGGCGGGACGCTCCGCCAGCCGCCGCATCAGGTAGGGGTACCACTCGGTCCCGTACGGCACGTAGATGCGGACGCGATAGCCTTCCCGCAACAGCCGGTCCTGCAGGTCGCGGCGGATGCCGTAGAGCATCTGGAACTCGAAGCGATCCGGGGGAATTTCACGCTGGCGGGCGAATTGCTTGGTCGCCTCGATCAGCCGATCGTCGTGCGTGGCGATCGCGGGATAGACGCCGTTCAGGAGCAACTGCTGCATCCCGGCCTCGAATTTCGCATCAACATCCGTCTTCTTCGCAAACGCGACGTCGGGCGGCTCGTTGTAGGCGCCCTTGACCAGCCGCACTCGGACCTTGGCCGCATTCACGCGGGCGATGTCGTCGGCGGTGCGAAGGAGGTAGCTCTGCAGGACAACGCCGCAGTTGGGATAGCGCTCGTGCAGCGCCAGCACCAGATCGAGGGTGCGCTGCGTGTAGGCGGAGCCTTCCATGTCGATCCGCACGAAGTTGTCGAGCTGCTGAGCCCGCGCGAGTACCCGCGTCAGGAGCTCCTGGCACAGGTTAGGCGAGATGTCCAGCCCGAGCTGCGTGAGCTTGACCGAGACGTTGGCGTTCAGCCGCTCCGACGCGATCCGTTCGAACGCCGCCAGGTAATCCTCGGTCGCGGCGCGGGCGGCGTGCTCTTCGGTAACGTTCTCGCCGAGGTGGTCGAGGCTCGCCGACCAGCCGCGACGGTTGACGTCCGTCACCACGCGGACCGCGTCGTCCAGATGGTCCCCCGCGACAAAGCGGTAGGCAAGCGATGCCGTGAGCCGCTGGCGCGTGACGAATCGCTGCAGGCCGCGTCGACGCGACAGATATTGAAACGAGGCCCTCAGCACCTCAACGGTTTCCTGGCGCCGAAAGCGCGGCGTCGAACGCGCCGTGGACTTCCAGCGCACTCAGCGCCCGGGCGCGATGGCTCAACAGATTCTTTTCCTCGGTCGACAGCTCCGCGAGCCGGCGACCATCGGGCAGCTGGAAGATCGGGTCGAAGCCAAAGCCGTGCGTGCCGCGCGGCGCAGCGGCGATCGTTCCCGCCAAGACGCCTTCTCCGGTAAAGACCCTGCCGTCGGGCAAGGCGAGCACGGCCGCGCTGCGGAAGAACGCCGGTGGCGAGCTCGTCGCGGCGTCCCCGAGGGCGCGCAGCAGCGCGGCGACGAGGGCGGGACCATCGCCCTTGTGGCCGGCGCCGGCGAAGTATGCCGAATCGATCCCGGGTCGACCATCGAGCAGCGGCACTTCCAGCCCCGAGTCGTCGGCCAGGGTTGCCAACCCGCTCAGGCGCAGGCCCGCCTCGGCCTTCTTGCGAGCGTTCTCCTCGTAGCTGGCGCCGTCCTCAACGACCTCGAAGGTGATGCCGGCATCGGTAGGGCTGACCAGCTCCATCGGCAGGTCGGCCAGGAGCGCGCGAAGTTCTTTCAGCTTGCCTTCGTTGGTCGTGGCGAGCAGCAGCCGGTTCAGCGCAGCTTCAGCGCCTTCTTCTGGGCCTCGACCAGCTCGGCGGCGCCCTTGACGGCGAGCTTGAGCATCTGGTCCATCTCTTGCGGGTTGAAGGGCTCCTGCTCGGCGGTGCCCTGAATTTCGATGAATCGGCCGTCCTCGGCGAGCACGCAGTTCATATCCGTCTGGGCGGCGAAGTCTTCCAGGTAATTGAGGTCAAGACGAGGCTGACCCTGCACGATGCCGACGCTGACCGCCGAGACGAAATGCCGGATCGGAATGACGCGCAGCAGGTTGCGCTCGACCGCCCTCTGCAGCGCGAGATGGAGGGCGACGAACCCGCCCGTGATGGAGGCGGTGCGCGTGCCACCGTCGGCCTGCAGCACGTCGCAGTCCACCATGATGGTGCGCTCTCCCATCAGCGGCATGTCGATCGCGGCTCGCAGCGCGCGGCCGATCAGCCGCTGGATCTCCTGGGTGCGCCCGTCGACCCGCCCGGTCCGCGATTCGCGGGCGGTGCGGGTCTGCGTCGCGCGCGGCAGCATCGAGTACTCGGCGGTGACCCAGCCTTCACCGGTCCCCTTCTTGTGTGGCGGCGGCTTATCGTCCCAGCTCGCGGTGCAGAGGACGCGGGTATCGCCCATGTTGATGAGCGCCGAGCCTTCGGCATAGAGGTTGACACTGGTCTCGATTTTTACCGGCCGGAGCTGGTCGACCCTCCGGCCATCAGGTCGCGTCTGAGCCAACGTGCTCTATCTTCGCAGAGCGCGGATGACGAGGATGCTGATTTCAAAAAGAATGATGAGGGGAATGGTGAGCAGCAGTGGCGTGAAGGGATCGACCCCTGGCGTCACCATGTTCGCCCCGACGAAGATACCGATCCAGAACTTGAGGCGGTTGCGTTTGAGGAATCCGGTGCTGACAATCCCGGCAAGGCCGAGCATCGTCATCGCGAGGGGAAGCTCGAAGGTGACGCCGAAAATCGCGATGAGGATGAGAACGAAGTTGATGTACTTGTCGGCAAAGGGCAGGTACTGGAGCTCGGAGCTGCCGATGCCGGTCAGGAACCTCAAGGCGATAGGCAGAGCGAAGAAGGCGAAGCCGATGCCCATTGCGAAGAGCGCGACCGCCGAGGCGACAAAGCCCACCGCGAAGCGCCGCTCGTTGCGATGCAGGCCAGGGGCTACGAAGGTCCAGACCTGCCAGAGGATGATCGGACTGCTCAGGACAAACCCGGTGAAGATGCCGATCTTGAAGAAGAGCAGGAACCCGTCGACCGGACCAGGGTAGATCAGCCTCTGGTTGCCGATCACCTTGTGGACGGGTCCTAGCAGGATGCCCAGCACCGGCTGGGAGATCGCGAACCCGATCACGGTGGCGACCGCCCATGCGATCAGCGAGATGATCAGGACGCGCCGCAGTTCCTCGAGGTGCTCTATCACCGTCATCCGGCGCTCCTCGTCCACTGGAACGATGCTGGGCGTGGCCATGGCTGCCGCTATCGGCGCCGGACCGGAGTCAGGCCTTGGTGTCGGTCGGCGACTTTACGTCGGTGGCAGGCTTGACGTCGGGAGTCGCGGCCTTTGGCTCGGTGCTCGAATCTGACGTGACGCTCTTCTTGAACTCGTCCTGGATGTCGCTCGACGTCTTGCGGAATTCGCGCATGGCCTTCCCGATTGCCCCGCCAACCTCAGGGAGCTTCCCCGGCCCGTAGACGATCAGCACGATGATCAGGATCAGAACGAGGATGTACCAGTGATTGAAAAACGGCATTCAGGCTCCCTTTGCGGCCCCATTATACGCCCGCCTTGTAACGGCCTCCTGAGAGGCCAATGAGGGTTAGCTGGTCTCTTCCTGGACCGTCACGGACGTCATCGTGTCGCCCTGCGCGATCTTGAGAACGACGTCCATGCCACTCGTAACGTAGCCGAACAGGTTGTAGCTCTTCGCCAACTTTGTCCGGTCGTCGACCGTGCAGATGAAGAACTGGCTTCCGTTCGTGTTCGGCCCCGAATTGGCCATCGCGACCGCGCCGGCCGTGTACTCGCCGAGCACCGGCTCGTCAGCGAATTTGTAGCCCGGTCCGCCTCCGCCCGTGCCCTGCGGGTCCCCGCCCTGGATGACAAAGTCCGGGACGACACGGTGGAACTTCAGGCCATCGTAGAAGTGGTCGCCCGCCAGGAAGACGAAGTTGTTCACGGTAATCGGCGCCAGCTTCGGATCCAGGCTCAGGGTGATCGTGCCCTTGTTCGTCTGCATCGTCACCAGGTAATGGTGGGCGGTGTTGATCGTCATCGGCGGTGGCGCGCTGTACTTTCCTGTGCTCATACCTGGGCTCGGGGTTGGAGTCGGAGCGCCGCCTGGGCCGCCGCCGGCATTGCGTCCCACGTAGACCGAGAACGCAATCATAGCGACCGCCAGGATGGCCAGCGTTGCCAGCAGTTGTGGGACCCGCCGTGGGACCTGGCTCATCCCATCTCGTCCCAGCAGGGAATATCGGCCGCCGCCTGCTTCGCGTGATAGGTCAGGATCATCTGGGCGCCGGCCCGCCGGATCCCGAGCAGGATCTCCCGCAGTACCCGGCGTTCATCGATCCAGCCGTTTGCGGCAGCCGCCTTGACCATGGCGTACTCGCCACTAACGTTGTAGGCGGCGACCGGCACCTCGGTTGCGTCCGCGACCGCGCGGATGACGTCGAGGAACGCGAGCGCCGGCTTGACCATGACCATGTCGGCGCCTTCCTCGACGTCCAGGAGCGCCTCGCGGATCGCCTCACGCGCATTGGCGGGATCCATCTGGTAGCCGCGCCGGTCGCCGAAGCGAGGCGCCGACCCGGCCGCTTCCCGGAACGGACCGTAGAAGGCTGACGCGTACTTGGCCGCGTAGGCGAGGATGGCGCGGTCCGCAAAGCCCTCCCGATCGAGGGCCGACCGGATGGCCCGAACCTGGCCGTCCATCATGCCCGAAGGGGCGATCACGTCGGCGCCGGCGGCGGCCTGCGCGACAGCAATTCGTTGGTACAGCTCGAGCGTCTGGTCATTGGCGACGATTTCTCCCTCGAGCACGCCGCAATGCCCATGGTCCGTGTACTCGCAGAGACAGAGGTCCGCGATCAACAGCGCGTCCGCGCCAAAGGCATCGCGGAGCTGGCGCAGCGCCCTTTGGCTGATACCGTCTTCAGCCCATGCATCGGAGCCCTGGGCATCCTTGTGCGCCGGGATGCCGAAGAGCACGAAACTGCGCACGCCGACCTTGATCGCGGCTTCCGCTTCACGCGTCAGGGACTCCAGCGTGTGCTGGTGATGCCCGGGCATCGACGCGATCGGCTGCGGCTCGTCGATGGCGTCGCGCACGAACAATGGATAAATAAGATCCTCGGGCGCGATGCGCGTCTCCCGGACGAGCCGGCGGAGCGCCGGCCTCGTCCGCAACCGGCGGGGTCGTTTGGTAGGAAAGCTCATGCTGGAATTGGAGTCCGGCTGCGCACGATGGCGTCGACCAGTCCGCGCGTCGTGTACTCCTGCGCGATGATATCAACCCGCAGCCCAAGGTCGCGGGCGGTCTGCGCCGTGATCGGTCCGATGCAGGCGATCCTGACCCGCTCAGCCAGGGCTCCCGGCATCGCATCGACGAAGTGGCGCACCGTCGACGAGCTCGTGAATGTGATCATGTCGACGCCCGGCAGGGCGGCGGCCAGCCGGGGTCCAACACCGACGGGTGGGACCGCCCGATAGGTCTCGAGGACATCGACCGTGGCGCCACGAGCGTGGAGCTGCTCCGGGAGGACGTCGCGTGCACCGGCGGCCCGCGCCAGCAGGATGCGAGCGCCGGGTGGCATGGCCGCCGCCAGGGCATCCGCCAGCTCTTCCGCGATGAAGCGCGGCGGCACGAGCGACGGTGTCATGCCGGCCTCCTGGGCGCGGGCCGCGGTTTCGGGCCCAATCGCCGCCACCTTTATCTGTGTGGGTAAGTCGCGATTCGCGTCGCGCAGTAGCTCGCGGAGCCGGTCCACGCCGTTGGCGCTGGTCAGCACCAGCCAGTCATAGCGGCCGAGATCCCGGAATGACGCCGGGTCAACCGCGATCGGCTCGATCGCGATCACCGGGCACTGGACCGCCTCCGCCCCCAACGCCTCGAGGGCCTCCGCCAGGGCCGATGCCTGGCGATCGGCGCGCGTGACCATGATGCGCAATCCCTTAAGCGACGCGCTCGCGCGCATCAGGAGTCGGTCTGCCCCCTGCGCCTCGAGGGAGCCGGCGACCTCACGGACGACACCGGCATCATCCCGGCCGCGGGCTCGCGCCCGGATCACCGTGCGGCCGCTCGCATCGAGGACCACCGCCTGCAGGGTCAGCTCGTCCCCGTCGGCGAGCGCGTAGGCACCCAGCGCCGAGAGGCATCCGCCGCCGAGTCGCCGCAGCAGCGCCCGCTCCGCTTCGACGGCGCGCCGCGTCGGCGCATCGTCGATTTCCGCAGCGAACCTGCCCGCCTCGCTGCCGTCAAGGGTCTGCAAAACCAGCGCCCCCTGACCGGGGGCGGGCAGCATGACATCGAATGGCAGCAGTTGGTGCGCCTCGCTCAGGCGCCCAAGCCGCTCCAGCCCTGCCACCGCGAGGATCAGGGCGTCGACCGCGCCCTCGGCGAGGCGCCGCAGCCGCGTGTCGACGTTGCCGCGAATCTCGACCGCGAGCAGATCCGGCCGGAGGGCGGCGATCTGCGCCGCGCGCCGCGGGCTGCCGGTGCCGATCCGCGACCCGGGCGCAAGCTCCGACAGGGTCGCCGGCGCGCGCGCGATCAGCGCGTCGCGAGCGTCCGCGCGCGGAAGAAAGGCGGCGAGCACGAGCCCGGGCGTCGCCTGCGTCGGAAGATCCTTGGACGAATGGACCGCCAGCTCCGCGCGACCATCGAGGAGCGCCTGCTCGAGATCCTTCACGAAGACGCCCTCGCGGGGCGAGTCGCTGAGGCGCATCGATGGGTGCCGATCGCCATGCGTCGTCAGGGGCGCGAGCACGAACTCGTGCTCCGGGTAGCGGCGGGCCAGGATGTCCGCCGCAAGCTGCGCCTGGATCAGCGCCAGCGCACTGCCTCGCGTCGCCAGCCGAAACCTCATTGAAGGCCAAGCTAGCACAGGGGTTAGAGATCGCTGGTCCTGCGTCAGTACCTCGCTTGAACCCTAGCTGCGGCGCCCAACCACGTAGTGCGTGAGCGACTCGAACGCGTCGCGGTAGGGCGAAGGTGGAAACGCCTGCAGCTCGGCCCGCGCCTTGTCGCCAAAGGCCTTCGCGTAGCCGTACGACTCCTCGATCCCGCGCGAACCGCGCACGATCCGGACCACCTCGGCGTAGTCCGCATCCTGCAGCGTCGCCTTCTCCAGGATGGCGTCGAGCCGGCCGTCGACGGATGGATCATGGCGTGCGAGCATCAGTGGCAGCGTCACCGTCCCCTGCTTCAGGTCGTTGCCGACCGGCTTGCCCACCTCCTCTTCGGTGGCGAGATAGTCCAGCACGTCATCGGCGATCTGGAACGACATCCCGAGCAGGCGGCCGAAGCGCCGGATCGCCTC
>Ga0137388_10000831_pt1 | contig 18011 bp, 9 predicted proteins | sample 15con2h14AmetaG_FD_104644 | JGI IMG/M metagenome (GOLD analysis project Ga0137388, IMG submission 104644) | Vadose zone soil microbial communities from Angelo Coast Range Reserve, California, USA - 15con2h1.4A metaG | ecosystem: Environmental > Terrestrial > Soil > Vadose zone > Saprolite...
ACGGGGAACGCTTCATTCCCCAAGACATGGAGAACTTGCAGCCCTTGCCTTCCGGCTTACTCGGTCCGCTCCGGTTGGTTATCCAAGAAGCGCCATAGCATGATGGCTGCTGTGTGGATTCAGCTCCAGCTGCGATGGCAGAAATGGAGGGCAAAGGACCAGGCGCTCTTCGGATTTTCGTGTAACTCTCGTGTGATATAGATCGTTGATTCTAAAAAGAATGGTCGGGGCGAGTGGATTTGAACCATCCGCAGCGGCAGGCCAAGTACCATCCCAAAGCCAGACAAACCCTGAGCAGATCAGGGGAAGACTGTTACAACTTGAGTGTTTCTGCGGCTGACCTAGTTGGAAACACTAACCAGCACTACACCATGGGTCGGCACTTCGGCCGAGTAGGAGTTCTGCATCGTGCCGAGGTCTTTGTGATCCAGAAGATCGCGAAGCTTCGCAGAGGCGGGCGCGCCAATGGATTTGAAGTCGAGGGTCATCCTAATTGCTGATTCGCCACGATTGAAAAGTCCCACGGCGTGACTGCCGTCGGCAAGTGCCTTAACCCAAATCTCAAGAGGCCCTTCCTGCCAAATACGATGCCCCTGGATGCCCTTCGCATCCTGGTCGACAGCGAGAACCTCGGAATTCAAAAGGAGCTCCTTGGTTTCAGTCGGCATGTTCCTCAGGTCGTTTCCCGCCAGTAGCGGCGCAGCAAGAAGCGCCCACAGGGCCATGTGCGTTCGGTATTCATCGCGCTTCATTCCACCGTTGCCAACCTCGAGCATGTCCGGATCGTTCCAGTGCCCGGGACCGGCAAATTTTTCCAGACCGTTCTGTCCAAATCCGATCAGCGACATGCGCTCATAGGTATCATTAATGTCTCCGGTAGTCCGCCACAAATTGCCAGTGGTGGGCCCCCAGCGCCATGGTGTCTTCACTCCCCAATTGCAAATGCTGAACACCATCAAGCGGCCGGATTGTGCGAGGGCATCGCGCAGTTTCGCGTATTGCACCTCCGGATCGAGCCCTTCCGCATTGCACCAGTCAATTTTTACGTAATCGATTCCCCATGAAGCATAGGTCTGGGCATCCTGAACTTCGTGATTCAAGCTGCCTGGCCGCTTTTCGCAGGTGCCCGTGCCAGCGTCGGTATAAATCCCAAGCTTTAATCCTTTACTGTGTACGTAGTCCGCGAGGGCCTTGATTCCCGACGGAAACCTCGCGGGATCCGCGACGATGGTTCCCGACGCATCGCGGCTGACTTGCCAGCAGTCGTCAATGTTCACGTACTGATAGCCAGCCGCCTGCATGCCGCTGCTGACCATGGCATCGGCCATTTCGCGAATGAGCTTGTCGCTCACGTTGCAGCCGAATTTGTTCCAACTGTTCCATCCCATCGGAGGCGTTTTTGCCAAGGAAAAGGAAGAGGATGTCTGAGCAGAAACAGGAGAAACGACCAGGGTTGCGCCGGCGACAGCCTGGAAGAGAGCCAACAGCACGCCGATCGAAAAGGAACCATAGTTAGTCATATTTCCTTGCAAAATTCCAAACGTAATCGCTTACGCGGAGTCTAGCACTCGATTTGAAATAGTGCCATGCTATTGGGCTGGCTGGGGAAAGGCTTGTACTCCCGACAGATTTGTAAGGCCGCCACTGCAATGCGATGACCTCTCATCGATCAAGACTATCCGCCGCCTTTTTCCTGGTGCAGGCCCTGTTCGGCGTCTGCGGGGCGGGGCAGGAGCCCGAGGAGCGTAAACCACAGAAGCCGGCCTCCACGGGAGTTGCGACTGGCAATCCTCATGCTCCCGGCAAGCCAGAGACTACAGCGCTCCAGCCTCCTGCAACTCCTTTTTCATGCCTCCCCAACTCTGTCGCGTCGATTCTTCCGGGGTGCCAGCGCCGTGCCAGTGGGTCTCCAGGCTCACGGCGAAGCGATAGCCATCGCGTTTCAGCGCCTTAAACTGCCCGACCCAATCGATGATGCCGCGGCCCATCGCCGCCCATTGGTAGCCACTGCCGTCCGGCTTCTTCGCCGCATCCTTGCAATGGCAGTGGCCAATGCGATCCTTCGGCAGGAGATCGTATCCGTCCGGATATGGTTTCTCACCGCGCTCGGCTGCATTTCCGGGATCCCAATTGAGCATTAGATTGGGGGATGAGATTGCAGCAAGAACCTTGGCCGATTCGGCCGCGGTTGCCGTATTGCAAGCAGGTTCATTTTCCAGAAGTAAAATCACATTTTTTTTAGCTGCTTTTTCCGCGGCGTCCCGCAGCTTTTCATTCATGGCCTTACGATAGGGCGCCTGATCCTCAAGACGCCAGAAATCGAAGAAACGGACGCGGTCAGTATTGAAGGTCTTGGCTAGCTCAATGCTGCGCTCGAGCACTTCGTCCTGCTGTTCGAAAGTAAAGTCGGCGTTAAACTGGTCGCGCTTTGGACTGAACTTCGACTGGGGCGCGCCTGGCCAGTCCACTTTGAAGAGCGGGCTGGCGATATCTGTCACTCGCAATTGGTATTTTTCCAGGATGCGGCGCGCTTCTTCAATCTCCTTTGCATCCAATTTCAGCAAATTCTTCTTCCACATCCCTCGCAGCTCGATCCATTCCATTCCGAATTCTCTCGAAGCTACTTCGCACGCGCGGCCGAAGTCCTGGGTAATCTCGTCGTTGATGACTGCGACCCGGAATGGCGATTTCATAGGAGGCGATGCCGCCCGTAGTGCCTCGGCCGGAAAAGACGAGGCCGCCGTTGTAACCGCCGCTGCCCCTATCCCTGCTAAGAATTCACGACGCGGCACTCGGGTTTGCATACTGGCTATTCCTTGTCCATTTTGTGATTTTCACAGGTCAGTCCGCGCGCCCGGTGGTTGCTTGCATCTATCCTTTGCGCCGAACACTTCGAATTGGTTTTGAAATGCAGAGCTCAGGTCTTCTGCCGCACGCTCAACTAAAAGGTCAGCTTGGCCCCGAGCTGCACGGAGCGGTTGCCTCCAATCGTGTTGGTCACGTAGCCGAAATTGTTTGCTGTACTTGTGCTAAAGCCCTGATTCGGCTTATCGAACTGGGGAGTGTTCGTCACGCTGAAGGCTTCAGCGCGAAGCTCCATGCTCATGCGTTCTCTAATCGGGAAGCGGCGGAATACTGAGGCGTCCAGGTTGAAGAAGCCCGGTCCGCTGAAGACTCGGCGAGCGACATTACCGAGAACCCCTTGTCCTTGTGTTTGACAGAAGGCCCCCCTGCACTGTGGTACCGGTTGACCGTTTACGGTAATGAAATTACTGGGCGTCACATCGAACCACGGCGTGCCATTAGGGCCAGGCGAACCAACGCCGTGCAGGATCTTGAAGGAGCCTACCAAGTCCGGCACCTGCGTGTCCCCCGGTGCGTTCAAAGGTGACCCGCCAGTAATGTTCAAGGGCAGCCCCGTCATCACCGTAAGGACCGTGCTGACCTCCCATCCGCCGAGAAGCTTGCTACCTACGCCGGAAGTCAAAAGGGACTTTCCCTTTCCGAAAGGAAGCTCGTAGATCAAACTCTGGACAATCGTATGGCGCCGGTCAAAGGACAGCGGAGCGTAGTTGCTGCGAATGCTGCCAATGTAATTTTGGAGCCCGCCGACGGTGCTATTGATGGTGTTGGATCCCTCATTTACATAACCGAGGGCTTTGCTGTAAGTATAGGCAGTGGTCATGAGGAAGCCGTTGGAGAACTTGCGGTCCAGCTTGGCCTGCAGGGCGTTGTAGTTCGAGCTGGTCCCCAAGAACTTGAGAGCGACGTTCCCAGTGAGCCCGTAGAGTGCGAAGAGAGGCCGGTTCTTGTTCGTTGCAGTGGCGTTCGGAAGGGTGGCGGCGTTTAGATTATAGACGGTCGGCAAGTCTACGCCGTGATTGCCCACGTACGCCACTTCCGCGACGAACTTCCCCGGCAGGGCACGTTGCACGGCGAGATTCCAGGATTCCGTGTACGGTTCCCGGAACTTCAGATTTACCACAGTATAGTTTTGAGTGAGCAGACTGGTGGTTCCGACTTTACCGACCACAGGAATAAGGCCGTTTGCGGGAATGTTCGCGACCAGCGGCGCAGGGAATCCGCTCGCCATAGAGATGGGATTGTTAGCCGCGTCCGCTGACTGTGTGAAACTGGAACCATTCAGCGAAGGAAACGCGTTGTTTTGGAGCACTGGGAAGTCAAATGCGTAATCGTTGTCCGGGTACGGGAAGTAACTTAGCGCGAACCCTCCGCGCACCACTGTTTGTTCAGTCAGGCGGTAGGCAATACCAAATCTAGGCGCAAAGTCTTTGTAGTGCGTTTGCCTTCCCAGATCTTGTGGGTTACCGCCGATTCCCGCGACCACAAGGTTGTTCGTAGTTGGATCATAGTTCGAGAAGCGCCCTGGCTTCCGCGGAGTGAAGGGGGGATAGAACTCCCAGCGCAGACCCAGGTTCAGAGTCAACTTCCGCGAGACTTGCCATCTATCCTCCGCATAGGTAAAGAACTCGTTCCCGCGAAAGGCCTTGGCATTTATGGGCACGTCGCGGCCCACGGAATTGGGCATGTCCAGCAAAAAGCTTGCTACCGCATTCACTTGAGAACTAGTTACCGGCTGAGAGCTCGTATTCAAGCTCGTCACATTATTGGTGAAGCGTAGAATTCCGCGAGGGTTCTGGTCCTGCCATTGGGCAAGGTCATCGCGGAGGCGATGAATGTCGACTCCCCACTTGAAGGTGTGATTTCCCAGGATCTTGGTCCAGTTGTTGGCGATGTTCAAATTGGTCTCTCCACGGATCCAGGGCAAGCTCGCTGAGTATCCGGCCAAACAGTCGGAAGCCGAGTTAGGAATGATATTGGGAAGGTTAATGCAGGGCATGCCGCTGGTATTGGAGTCGCCAAGGTTTGCACCGGGGATGTCAACGCCGATTTCGCTCTTAACCGTCTGACCACGGTCGGTGTTGTTCGCCACATTCCGATAGTGGTCAACGCCGGCGCGGATCTCCGTGATCAAGGTCGGTGAAAAGACATGGTAATAGTTGACCGCCACGTCCCAGTAACGCTGCCTGCCCGCCCCTGAAAAAGCGCCATTGGAAGGTCCGCCCACCACACCAAAGATGGGCGCCTGGCTGAGGCTCTGGTTCGAAAAGCTGAAACGTCCGGAGAGGCGGTTGTACACGCTTATGTTGTGATCGATCTTCACGTCAAAGGAGGTCGTATCCTTGATGAATTTCGTGGTCCCCTGAAAGTTGTTCGTGGCAACGAGACAGCCGGGAGCAGTGGAATTGAGAGGACAGGTCGCGGTGACCACATTGGGGCGCGGAATTTTTCCGAGGATGGCTTTGGCGATGGGACTGATCCTTGTTGGATCGATGACGTTCGGCGTGCCATTGAAGGCGAACTGAGTTCGACCGGTCCCATCGGGATTGCCAGTCGCTGGATCATAAATAGGAATCAACTGGCCACTCGCACTTGTCGCTTGACTGAAATCCCCGTTGCGAAAAGGCAAAGGAGGCACGGTGCCGTTAAAGAACTGGCCCTGGTGGTCGTTGATACGCAGGAAATCACCGAAGAAGAAGGTCTTGTTCTTGACGATGGGACCGCCGATGTTGGCGCCATAATAGTTGTAAACGCTGTTGGCCTTCGGTGTTACCGCCGTGTTTTGAAAGAAGGGCACCGCAGCCAAGGCGCTAATCCGGTTGATCTCGTACGCGGCACCATGAAAGTCATTTGTGCCCGACTTGAGAATGACGTTTGTGACAGCGCCGTTCGCCCGTCCCAATTCAGCATCGTAGTTGCTGGTGGTAACGTCCACCGTCTGAATAGCTTCAATCGGCGGAATGTAGATTGACAAAAGGCCGGTCCGCTCATTGTCGTTCAAACCCTCGAACTCCACGTTGTTGGCGAGACCCGATTGCCCGTTCACTTCAGTCCTCAGGCTGTCCTGGGAGTTGAAGAACGAGGAGTGCTCGCGGTGGCCGCGCGTTGTGCCGGGTACCAGGTTGAGCAAGCTTTGGAAGTTGCGGTTGAAGGTCAGCGGCAGGTCTTCCACCTGTCTTTCTTCTATTTTCCGGCCGGTATCCGCGCGATCGGTCTCCAATATTGGTGTCTCCGAACTCACGACCACGGTTTCTTGGTTCGTGCCAATGTCGATCGTGACGTTCACCCGAATGTCGCTGTTCACCAAGACATCGACTCCCGTTCGCACCGCTTTTTTGAAGCCGTCCCGCTCCACCGTAACTTCATATTGCCCCGGAGCAATATCTGAAAATTGATAGTTTCCGCTCTCGTTGGTCGTTGCCATACGGCTGACCCCGGTCCGCATCTCTTTGATCGTAACCTTTGCGCCTGCTACAACGGCGCCGCTGGAATCCGCAACCGTTCCGAGCAGGGTCGCGTTCACTGCCTGCCCGACGACCCGTGCAGAAAACACCAGGAGTATTGTCCCGAGCAGTACGGCCATGCTCAGCCGCAACAGTTTGACCAGACCAGCGGTGGCAGGAACTGCAAATTCTTCGCTATTCATTGCATGAGAATTATTCATGCTGCGCATCCATGGGAAAGACGAAGCGAACAGTTTTTTCATGACATCACCCCACTCGATTTCGAAGAAACCCCGGACAAATACAAGAAAGCCATCAAAGGCTTGGAACTGGTTCCATACCCTAACTGAGCGAAAACCCCCTGTCAAGTCAGATTCTTCATGAAACAAATATCTTGCATCGGATTTCCAACTTCTTGCTGCCGGCGGGATCCGTCAGCCTGCTGACTGTTGACGATACTATCGTCGTTTTGGTGTGCTAGACTTGCTCGGGGAAGAGGGGTTTGACGATTCCTCAGCGAACCCAGCCAGAAGCCAAAGCCACAAAAGGCCGTGTTGCTATGGAAGCAGTTCCAAGGAAAACGACAATTCGCGAAGTTGCCCAAGCTGCTTCCGTTGGCATCGGAACGATTTCGCGCGTGCTAAATTCCAGCTCTCAAGTGAGCCGAGAAACGCGTGCGCGAGTACTTGAGGCCATCCGGCGTCTGGGATTTCGCCCCAATGCGCAGGCCCGCCGGATACTCAAGCGACGCGCGGAAATGGTCTGCTTTCTCTTGAGCAACCGCGATTTTCTCCATCCCTTTCATGCTCGCATCCTGCAAGGCGTCGAATCTTATGCGACCGGCCTGAAACAGCACGTTCTGTTTGCCGCGCTGCATTACTCCCCAAGAACGCCTCCCGATAGGATCGACCTGCCTCCCGTTCTTCAGGAACACGGTTTGATTGATGGACTTATTCTGGCGGGGACGATTTATCCGAACCTGCTCCGCAGGATCGAATCCATCCACATGCCCTTCGTGGCCTTCAGTAACAATGTGGTTGGAATGGGCGAAGAGCAGCAATTCGACCAAGTAGGCTTCGATGACTTCAATGGGACGCTCCATGCCACGCGTTACCTGATCGACAAGGGGCACCGCCAGATTGTTTTCGCCGGAGACATCTCCTACCCGTGGCTTCATCACCGATTCGAAGGCTACCGGCAAGGAATGCGCGAAAAGAAATTAAAATCCGTCTTAATCATGGCTCGGAATGCTCAGAGTTTCGTCGATTTCGGTCAAAAGAGCGTAGGGCGAATCCTGTCCCGGCAGCCGCGACCCACTGCTGTAGTGGCTGGCAATGACGAAATCGCCTACGGGCTTTGGCGGTCGCTGCAGCGGCACGCAATGAAAGTTCCCGACGATATCAGCCTGGTAGGTTTCGACGACCGTGAAGAGGCCGTTCTGATGGACCCTCAGCTTTCGACCGTCCGCGTCCACAAAGAAGAGATCGGCGAAACCTGCATGAAAATGCTTCTCGAGCGGCTACATCATCCGCGAATGACCTTCAGCCAGCGCATCCTGCCCACGGAATTCGTAATCCGAGGGACCGTCCGCCAGTTGTGAGAAGTTCGGTCTGGCTGGTTTGCAAGCGCAGGTGAAGTCCGCTCGCCTCTTGGCTTCGGGCGAAAAAGTAAACTTCCAGCAGGACAAGTACCGCGTGCGCCTTACTGGCCTGCCGGCAGGGGCACCGGACCATCCGGTTACGACCATTGCCCTTGAGTGCGACGCCGAACCCGCCCAGGACAATATTTTTGTCCGCAAGGAAAAGCCACGCGAGGGAGTCTGAAGCGGCGCCGCAACGGGAATCATGTCCAGGAGAGCTAAAACCATGCAGAAAAAAGTCCGCGTGAGGGCACGGAGTTGTGCTGCTCCTTTCATAGCTTCAATGACTTATAATTTTTACCGGTGATCTCCGATGACTCTCCGACCAACACTTGCGCCGACGAAACCCGTCGCGTTGTTCGCGCGCATCCTCGCGACGGCGATACTTTCGATCACCCTTGCCAGCGCTCAAGAGCGATCGCCTGAACAACTATATAAGGATGCCCTCGCGGCTGATGATCGGGGCGACGTCTCTCAAGCAATTTCGTTATACGAGCAACTGGTTAAACTGCAGCCTGATTTGGTTTCGGTCCGAACCAACCTTGGTGTGGCGCTGGCCCGCATGGGTCGCTATGGAGAGGCGGTCGTTCAATATGAAGAAGCATTGAAACGCGATCCGAAGAATTCTGTCGTTCATCTCAATCTAGCGTTGGCCTGGTACAAGCAAGCCCAGATCGAGAAGGCGGCCGCCGAACTCGAAAACTTGCGGAAGGAGCATCCCGAAAATCAGCAATCACTTTTTCTGCTGGCAGATTGCTATCTGCGGCTGGGAAGAAACGCAGACGTTGTGGCTCTCCTGGAACCAGCTTACCAAGTTGCGCCTGACAACCGTGCAGTGGACTATGCCCTTGGCACTGCGCTAATTCGAGAAGGGAAGATTCAACGGGGTGAGGCGATCATCGACCGCATTTTGAAAGACGGCGACACCGCAGAGGCAAATCTACTGATGGGTGAAGCCCAGTTCGCCGCAGGTGATTACAAAACGGCGGTTGTCACTCTTCGGAAGGCGCTCGGCCTGAACCCCAACTTACCTGAGAGTTGGTCTCTCTGTGGACGGGCACTCTTAAACAGCGAGGATGTGGAAGCGGCGAAGAAAGCGTTTCAGCGCGCACTCGAAATTGACCCAAATGATTTTTCGGCGAATCTTTATCTCGGTGCAGTGTTCCGCCGTGAGGGCAACAACGTGGAGGCCGCTCCATATTTGGAATATGCTTTGCGGCTGCGTCCTGGATCTCCGGAAGCACAGTTTCAAGTGGGTGCATGGAATGCGGCCGGCGGCAATCTCGAAGAAGCGCGCAAGGAATTTGAGGACCTTGAGCGCCGTTGGCCCGATTTTATGGAAGTGCATGTACACCTTGCGGCTCTCTATTCGCGGATGAGTCTCAAAGAGGAGAGCGAGCGCGAGCGCGAGATTGTGCTCCAGCTCAACGCCAAAGAGCGGGAGAAAAAACCTCAACCCCAGCCGTGAACTTACTTGGGCTCCTTGATTCGCAGGATTCTGTCCGCCTCTACGCGCTTGAGTACTTGCGTTGTGCCGGATGGCCAGCGGATCTCGATTTCGTCCACAACCTTCGCGGCGCCCAAACCAAAATGAACCGGGCCAGCGCTGGAGGACGCGTAGCCGGAGGCGGTCGTTACGTAGTTGAACTGCGTCTGTCCTCCGGCGACGATTCGGATTTTCGTCCCAATGGCGTCACGATTACTTTTCGTACCCTGCAGCGCAAGCTCAAGCCAGTGGTTGGTGTTTGGGCTGTCATTCATCCAAATCTCTGCCGGAGCGCTGAGCGCCGTGACCACCAAATCGAGTTTACCGTCGCGATTGAAATCCCCGTAGGCAGAGCCGCGATGGCGCCGGGGCGGCTGGGCGCTGAAACCAGCTTCGTCCGTCAATGCCACCCACTTGCCGCCGGGAATGTTCCGAAAAACAGTATTGGGCTGATCGATTCTCCGCCGCGCTGCCATGGCCGGTGATTGCACGTCCCCTCGGCTCACGAAAATATCTTTCCAGCCGTCGTTATCAAAGTCTGCGATATTCGGACTATAGCCGGACATCGGATTGCTGAGCAGAGCCATCCCGCTCTTTGCGGTGATTTCGGTGAACGCACCTTTGCCGTCGTTCTGGTACAGGGGAAAGGTCTCAGTATTGAGAGCGACGAACGCAATATCGGGGTAACCATCATTGTTCAAGTCTCGAAAGTCCGCACCCATGCCCGAGATTAAATTACCGTGCTCGGGGAGAGCGACACCCTTTTCAAAAGCTACTTCTTCGAATTGTGCGTTGCCCTTGTTGTGAAACAGCGAATTGAACAGTTTGTCGTTCGGAACAAATATATCGGGCAAGCCATCCCCATCGTAGTCGGCGACGGCCGCGCTCATTCCTTTTCCCAAGTGCGAACGGATTCCCGACTTGGCGGAAATGTCTGTGAACGTGCCGTCGCCATTGTTCAAGAACAATTGATTGGGCAATTCTTTATAGAGTTTTGGATGGCAGTATTCCGGTTTGCCTTCGAATTTGCAGTCTGGCTCCTTGTTCACATCCCAGCTCATGTAGTTGACGACGAAGAGATCCAGGAACCCGTCATTATTTATATCCAGCCACGCGGCGCCAACCGACCATAGCGGGCCGTAGCTCTTGTCGGGCTGGGCTAGCCCGGCTTGCGCGGTGACATCTGTGAATGTCCCATCCCCGTTGTTGTGGTAGAGGGTGTTCCGATGAACGCCGGCGACAAAAATGTCTTTGTAGCCGTCATTGTCGTAGTCGCCGATGGCAACCCCGACGTCGTAGCCGGTTCCAACGAGCCCGGCTTTCTCCGTGACGTCGGAGAATGTGCCGTCACCGTTGTTACGGAATAGACGGTTCCAGTATTTGGGTGAAGACTTTTTCAGAGTGGCGATGTCCGCGCCGTTGGTAAAGAAGATGTCCAGGTTGCCGTCGTTATCGTAGTCAAAAACAGCGACGCCTCCAGCCATCGTTTCGGGCGCATGCTTTTGCAGAGTCTCGCAACTGTCGAGCAAAAAGGGGATGGACTGAAAGGAAAAGTGAATCGAAGACTTGCTCGCTTGCGCCAAGGCAACGGACTTCCAAAGCAGTCCAGCCAAGGCCAACACTAAGAGTAAAGCGCACTTCATGTGCGCGTGGAATTGCCGATTCTGCGGAAAATGCTCTGCCGCGGCGTCACAAACTCGCGCCTGGACGGTTGAGCTTTTCAATCTCTTCCTTTTCGTGTTTGGCATCGTCGCTTCGGCCGGCCGCAGTGTAGGCTCGCAACAAATCCCAACGAATTCGCACCAATTGGGGCGCCGCTTTCTCTGCGCTTTCCAATTCGTGGATTCCACCGGCAAGGTCTCCTTTGGCCACCAAGACCTCACCCAGCATCATGTGGGCTCGCGGCTCTTTTGGTTCAAGTTTGACGGCCTCCTCCGCCAAGGGAAGGGCTTGTTCAAAATGCTCTTCCTTCGCATATTCTTCGGCAAGCCGGAGTCTAGCAGGTACATGAGAGAGGGAGATCTCAAGCTCTCGCTTCATCTCTCGGATCCCGTCCTCAGGGCGCACGTCCAGGAGATACGCTCCATAGAGAAAGTGCACGCCGGGCTCGTTCCCATAGGCGGCGATCATTCCGCTGAAGAGCTTGTCGGCCTCATCCTGATGTTGGGCCTCGATGGCCAGGGCGCCTTGCCCTGCCATTCGAATCAGGTCGCGGCGATCAGGCGGGATCTCCGATGGAAGAAAAGGTGTGCGCAGTGCCGCCAGTCCGAATGGCTCAACGAGCGATTCGAGCTGCTGGCCTGACTTTACCATCGCAAGCAGCATATTCATGCTGTCGTTGTACTGCTCGAAGCGTGTGAGGAGGACCGCCACAAAGTAAAACACCGACTGAGCCATTTCTTTACGGCCGCCCAAGCCGAGAGACATGGCACGTTGAAGGTGGTCCAACGCACGAGAGTATTCACGCGTTTGGAACTCGCTCAATCCCAGCATCGCCCAGCCGGGGCCAGCCTCTGCGTCGATGGCAACAAATTGGCGGAGAAGGTCGCGAGCTTCCAGATAGCGCTCTTTCTCGTATAGCAGTGTGCTCAAGTACCAGAGTCCTTCAGGCCAAGCGGGGCGCAAGACCAGTGCCCGCTGATATAAATGGATGGCGTCGTCGCTGCGATTCTCCTCTCGCGCGCGATCCGCATCCTTTGACAATTGCTCGAAGTTCGAAGCAGCAGGTACTGCCGTTCCTGTTTTAGCTGTCGATGCAGTTTTGTGCGCTGAAGATGGCGTCTGCGCCGACCCAGCCACCGCTACAACGGAGAGGACGATACCTGCAATCATTGTTGTTTGGGTGGACCCGATTGCTTGGGCATTCTGGTTTTCTCTTGTGAATATGCCAGGACTTCCTGCTTGTCTTTGAGCGCGAGAAACGCGGCGGATTCCCGCTTCGCCTGCTCTTTTTGTCCCAGCGTCCTATAAGCCTTTGCAAGGATAAAGCGGATAGCTGCACTGTCTGGCGCAAGCTGTTTAGCCCTTTCCAGTTCGCGAGCTCCCTCTTGTGGACGGCCTGTGTCTACCAGCCCCCAGCCTAAAGCGTAATGAGCTCGCGAGTTCTTTGGCTCCAGAGCAGCGGCGCGTTCTGCCAAAGGAACAGCTTCGGCGGAGCGCTCCTGGTAAACACGAACGAGAGCCAATTCGACCATTGCGGGAACATGCTGTGGTGATATTTTAAGCTCCTGCTCATATTCCTCTGCTTCGGCGGAACGGTCTTTTTCAAAGGCAAACAGTGTGCCTCGAAAATAGTGCACGTTCGGTTGGCCGCCGTATCGGGTCAACAACCGGTTCGCGTACTCCTGGGTGCGGTAGGGTTCATGCGCGGATGCGTAATACGCGGCCTTACCAGCGAGCCAAACGAGTTCGCGTTGCTGCGCCGGGTAGTCCTCGGGGAGACTTGGCATCCGCAGGGACGCCAGCCCCATAGCTTCGATCAACGCTGGGGTGCCCCCGAGCTTCTGGGCCTTTGCATCAAGCAGGTAAAGCGCTTGAGGGAAGCGCCCTCCTCGTGTCAGCAGGAGTGCCCAATGGAACCCCGCCACATCAATGAGCTCATCCGTGCCGGGTGAACCTTCTCGGGCCCATGCCTGAAAGTGCTGCAGCGCATGGTCGTATTCGTGCGTCTCGTATTCGCAGAGTGCCAGAAAAGCGTAGGCAGGAGCCGGCTTGGGCGCAATCGCGATAAAGCGCTTCAGCGAGGATTCGGCCTCAGAAAAGCGATCCTGATCGTAGAGCAGGCTCCCCAACGACCACCAGCCTTCGCTCCACGATGGACGGAGGCGCACGCCTTCCGAATAGAGAGCAATCGCGTCGTTCGTCCGGTCCGCAACACGTGCCGCGTCCGCCTGTTGCACAATTTGCCCGAAGCTCTTCTGTGGGAGGCCTTGAACAGGTGGGGTTGCAATGAAGAGGAATACCAGGAGGGAAATTTCCACGACCATAGAAGAAATATACACTGGGTGGCCCGTAACGGACCACCCAGTGTTGAAGGCAAAATTTAGAAGGAGTATTTTATGCCCATCTCCAGTGTTCTGTGCCCAAAGTGGTGATCGGCATAACCAAATATGGAGCATTTTGGTCCGGGACAGGGATTCGTAGACGTCAAGTTCGACAGCTGACTGCTGGAATTGAAGATGGCTTTGAGGTTGTTGTCGCCGTTGCTAAACGACAGCAACGGGTGGTTTAGGGGGTTAAAGGCCGCGAATCGGAACTGCAAACCCTGCCGTTCCTTGATCTTGAAGTTCTTTAACAAGGAAAGATCTGTGTTCCAGAACATGGGACCCGGCATGTAAGGCATACCGGCAGTGCCCAAGCTGCCGCTAGGTGCAGCCGCAAAGCAATTCGGGTTGAGGTATTGGCCGGGCTTCAGCCCTGATCTTGGGTTGCAGGTGATCAGCGGATACAAAGTGATGTCAGGCGTCCCGACCGCCTGGATTGCGCCCAAAGGACCGCTGTAATTGAAGTTCAAGCCGCCACTACCGGACTGGTTTGTCAGTTGAGCGCCGCTCTCGATCTGCGTGATGCCCGAGATCTCCCAGCCATTCGCAGCCCCCCTAAGGAAAGAATTCCCTCCCCTCAAGTTTGGCAGGTCGAACACATATGCCGCACTGAATGCATGTGCACGATCAATGGGAAGAACACCCCACAGCCACTTTACGCCGTAGTCGGGAAGGGCACCGGTGAGCGTTCCATTATTGAGATTCCACCCGGTACCGACTGCCTTCGAGAAGGTGTAGTTGGTTTGCAGTGTGAGGAAACCCACGTTGCGTCGCAAACTTGCCTGAAAGGAGTCAAACTGTGCACCACCCGCAGTCACGCTATCGGTGATCGTCCCATATTTATTAAATGGTCGGAATGAATTCTCGCAGGCCGTGGAGGTGCAAGTGGGAGCCAGCGTACCGAGCGGTACGGCGTTAAGATTGACAGTTCCCTGCAGGTATTGGGTATAGTTACCGACGTAGGAGACCTCAAGTCTAAGCTTTGCCGGCAGTTGCTGGTCAATGCTAAGGCTGTAGCTGGTTGTCAAAGGTTGCTCGTCGTTCTTCGGATTCATCACGTTGATATTGCTGCCCAACAATTGCGGGTTGCCAAAGGACGGCGTAAAGGCATGGCTGTCGATGGCCTCCCAGGTCGGGCAAAGCGGATCCTTCGAGCCGCAACTCCAACCGACCGAACCCAAGGCCGTCTGCGCAGGACCCGTATAGCTATTGCTTTGAACCGAGTCATAGGCCCGGTACCTGCCCCAGCCGCCTCGAACCACGGTCTTGCCATTGCCAAATATGTCGAACGCGGCGCCGAAGCGTGGAGAGAAGAAAAGCGGCCTGCTATTGGCACCCGAGAGAGGGATGCTGGAGTTTGACGCATGCCACGATACGCCCGGGTTATTGCCGGTTGAAGCCGCCGCGTACGCCGCGGGGTCGAAGATCGCCAAACCCAGGCCCGGTGCATACGGCTTGGCATAGTGCTCGAACCGCATGCCGTATTGGACGGTGATCCGCCGGGTCAGCTTCCAATCATCCTGCGCATAGAAAGCGGCGATGTTCTGTGCGATCTGCGAGGGAGGTGGCAGTGCCTGTTCGAAATACCCAGCCTGTCCAATGCCCATAAGGATGTCGGCGTACTCGTTGCCCGTCGCAGACCCTGCCCAAGAGGCGTACTGAAGAACGCCCATGAACTGGCCCCAATTGTCTTGCTTGTTGTACACATGCTCGTAGTAGAAGCCGTACTTCGTGCTATGTGTCTTGATCACCTTCGTCAGGTTTGCGGCAGCGCTGGGGATTCCCTTGTACGCTATCATCGTCGGATGGTAGTCGTGGCCCACATCTCCGAAATTCGGAATACTGTCTCCCCAGCTAAGAACTGCTGGCAAGTCGGGGTTGCCGAAGATGCCTTTTAGAGGGAAGCCGGCTTCGGAGCGCAACACTTTCTTAGGGTCGACCGGAGAGCTGGGGAAATTAATGTACGTGTAGCCGAAATGGCCCTCTAGGGTCATCGTTGGAGAAAAGACGTGCAGAAGCGTTGTGGTAAGTGAATCCGAGCCATTCAACCCGACTGTGGGGGTCTGCGGAGGAACGGACCAGTCTCCCGCCCCCACCCATAATCCCGTCGGCATATTCGCGGTCTCCCGCTGCCTGCTCCAGGTGACGTAAGCCTTGGTATTGTCGCTGATGTCATAGTCGCCGCGAACCACGTTTTGGTAAGAAGTTTGCGGCGCTGCGAATTGTTGGATGTAGTTGTAGCCTCCGTGGGTCGTGGGGTCCACATAGTGTCCAGCAGGGGTTTCCGCAATCATGAGCGCCTGCGCCGCCGGAGAGATACATTGCGATGACAGAATTCCACCAGTAATGGTGCAGCCCGCGTTTGCCCTCGTATCAAATCCCGCCCAGCTACCCGAAGCGGGTGCCTGCGGAACAACGCCCATCCCCGGACGCGTCACGCCATAGGTAGCGACTTGGCTAAAATCGCCTTTCAACATCGCAGCGGTTGGAATGAAGGCGCGGTCTACGCCGCCATCCAAATGTTGATCGTAGTATTCGAAACCCTCGAAGAAAAAGAATTTCCGCCGACTTCTGTTGAAACCAGTGCCTGGAATAAGTATCGGGCCTCCGACATTGAAGCCCGGGTAATAGTAGGAATCATTCGGCCTGGGCTGATTGACTGTCGACTCCTTGTTGAAAGCGTCATTTGAGTTGAGCACATGATTGCGTGCATACAAGTAGCCCGCGCCATGGAACTGGCTGCCACCGCCCTTGGTGTTGGTATTCACCACCACTGGTCCCTTGGCATTCTCGGCTGTGAAGTTGGAAGTCAGCACCTTAACTTCTGAAATCATCTCCGGGTTCGGGTTTACGGGAGTCGCGGCACCGGAGGCGCCGGGGTCAAAAGTGTTCTGTCCGTCTTGGGTAATACCCACCTGTTGCCCATTGATGTTTACGGAACTGAGCCCGCCCGCGTTACAGCCGTTGCCTGCACAGAAACCGTTGATGCCTACCACTTCACCGCTGTAGGCAGCTTTGTTTATGGCTCCGTTCGCCGAGAGTGTGGCACCCGGCAAAATCTTGATGAACTCGCTCGCGTTGCGACCGACCAAAGAAAGCTTTTGCAACTCTTCCGAAGAAATCAGAGCCGATTTCTCGCCGGAATCCACCGTCGCCAAATCTGTGACCGCGCTCGTTACCGTAACCGTTTCAGTTGTTACACCGACCTTCAGCTCGATGTTCATCGTCCTTGTATCGGCACCATTCAGAACGATGCCGGTCCCATGCCACTTCTGAAAGCCCTTCATTTCCACCGTGACTTCATACTTGGAGGCAGGCAACGTCGGTACCGAGAAGAACCCTTCCTGGTTGGTCACCGTCTTTCGCGTTTCTCCAGAAGAAGTGTCTTTAACAGTGACGCTGGCTCCGACCACCACGGCGCCACTGCCATCTCCAACAGTGCCGCTGAGAGTGGCGAATTGGGATTGCGCGAAGGCGATTGGCTGTATCAAAAGAAGTGCTGCGAGAACAACACTTGCAGCTACGAGTAGCCAGCTCATTTCACGGTCCCTCTTCCCAAGTGAAAGCTGCTTTGCAGGGAACCCTACGATCGGGAACCACACGAGACTCTTCAACACGCTAGCACCCCCAAATTAACTCAAATTTAAATGAAGCACCCCGGAAAACGATTGGTCCCTACTTCGGAGGCCAAATCGTCACCGTAAGCGTTTACGGTCACAAGTAAACGCTTACGCTTGATGTGCCGTTTTTACTCCTGCGGTGAGGTCGTGTCAAGCGCTCTTTTTAGAAATCTGATGACCAATATCGTTTTTTTAGTGAAATAACGTGGGTTCTCCGCTGGGAAGCGGGGACGATACCCGACTCAGGGGATCTTGAATTGGGAGGATGGTCAATTCAGCCCCAACCACAAGCCTCCTGGATGGCTCCTAAAGAACAAATTGTCTGTCTTGGATTAACATCCTGGGTTTCTCCATGAAACACCACCGTTCCAGGCACTTCCCAGGATGCGCCGTCTAGGGCTCAAAGCTCCCAATGTAGGCGCCGAAAAGACGGTTCTGCCAAAGGGCAATGAGAGAATTGACGGCTGTTTGAGCCAATGACGCTGATTTGGAGCAGAGGATTTGCTAGAATCCTCCTGGGCGCATGCGCAGATTTCTCTTTGTCCTTCTGGGCATTCTGGCGGGTTGTTCCTGCCTCGTTCCTAAATTACTACTGCTTTCGCGTGTCTCTGCATCTGTCCGTCTAAATGGGCAAGGAGCGAACTATCCGCTTGTCGGATTTCCACGGGGAAATGCGAATACAGACAGTTCTGTTTCAGCCAAAGAGCCCGGCATGCATTTCCGTGACATAGCTGAACTGGCCGACCTTACGACTATCCCGCATTCGCGTTTCGACCGGCGCTATGTTCTCGATACCATGGCGGGCGGTGGTATTGCACTGCTCGACTGCGATAACGATGGCAAGCTCGACATCGCTGTCGTTAATGACTCGACAATCGAAAGGTATCTAGCCGGTGGCGACTTGACGGTCACTCTCTA
>Ga0137388_10000836_pt1 | contig 17950 bp, 16 predicted proteins | sample 15con2h14AmetaG_FD_104644 | JGI IMG/M metagenome (GOLD analysis project Ga0137388, IMG submission 104644) | Vadose zone soil microbial communities from Angelo Coast Range Reserve, California, USA - 15con2h1.4A metaG | ecosystem: Environmental > Terrestrial > Soil > Vadose zone > Saprolite...
CGCTGGATCCGTTTCGGTGCTGATCGCAGCTCGAGGTGGATTCGCGCCCAGTCCGGCTCGGGCCGGCTTCCTCGCGGCCGTCCCTCGTCGGGAAACAGCAACCGCTCCAGCGCGGTGTCGTCGTCCAACTCCGCCGGCAGCGGCCAGACGAGCTTGGCGACCTTGGCTCGCCAGACATAGCCGCTCACCGTGCTGGGCGACAGCTCGCAGCTACGCGAAATCGCCCGCGGGCCCAAGCCCAGCTCCAGGCTCAATCGCAACACTTCTTTCAGCTTCCGCATGGACAGCCTTTCTGTCGACAACGTCCACCTCCTGTGGGGAGGGCGTGGTCGACCGTCTGTCCAGCGTCGTCAAAAAATCCGGCTTCAGCCGGCCACTGCTACAGCACTGTTCCGGTCTGATCGATCACACCGGAACCGTGATCGGGATGCTCCGGAATCGTGATCGGCATGGACCGGAATCAGTGATCGGCATGCTCCGGAATCGGTGATCGGAATGGTCCGGAATCGGTGATCGGGATGGTCCGGAATACGCATAACGGCGGAACCGGCCAACTTCGCACCAGCTGGCCATTGGAAAGCCGATGCTCTGGGCCATCGAATTGCCCAGCAGCCAGTCGGTCGACGAGCGCGAACACTCGGTCGGCGAGGCTTGATGCGGCCCTTGGATTGTACTTCGCGATGTACTCCACGCAAGTCTGAAGGTCCGCGCGGGCCTTCGGCGCGTAAACGATTCTCAACGCTTTAGCGCCTTGGCTATCGCCCGGCGTACCTCCTTGGCTGATTCGCCTTCTCCCCGATCGATCGCCTGAAGTGCCTCAACGAGGCCCGCTTCCTCTTCGGGCGTTAGTGCAGGAGCGTTATCAACCGCTTCAAGAACGTAACGGCCCGCCGGCAGCGAGCGGAGTTCCTCCGGGACATCTTTGCCATTCCACTTTAGGACTCGGGTCATTGGGCAATAATAACCACAGCCGACATGTTGGACCAAGGACCTCGCGGAAAGCACCGAGCCACCGGTCGCGGCAGATTCTCGAGTACCCTTGGGATCGCGGCTACAGAGCGGGCCTGGCACCAAAAGCTCGAGCACGGTGCCTTTTGGGGCGTACGCACCGTTCTTCGCTTCCCCACCGCCCCTTAGTCGAAGCTATTCCATCGAGTTTGGCGATCACCATGCAGGCCGGCCGCCTGTAGTCGATGCGTGAACGTCTGGTGCGCGAAGACCAACAATATGCAGCTTAAACATTTCTACGGGCAAATGCTCTTCGGCGGATGACAGGCGACGGAGCCGCGGACGCAGCTGCCCTCCGATCTCAATAACCTCGACCTGAGGCTTGCGAGCGTGCTGCTCGAAGAAGTGTTCGGCCTCGAGCAGGTGCAACTTTGCCTCCGAGAGATTCACTTCGGTGGCTTCTGCGGCAAGATAAAGTTGGTCGCTGATAAGTATTCGCCTTTTCGTCGGGACTCGATCTGGCCACCACCCAATGCCAAAACGTTTAGTGTCGAGATCGGCGAAAATTTCGGCGGCAAGCCCTCGCGCATGGGGAACACCTAGCTCCAGCGCGTCGTAGAACTGCTCAGAAGGAGAGCGTTCATCCGTTAGAGGGATAGGAACTTCAAGCCGCCTCTTGTCGGAAGGTCGCATTTCCGTCCGCGAGAATGTCATTCGCGCAGCCTCAGTGGCAAGCGTCCGCACTGATGGTGATCAACGATGTCATGGGGCCGAGGACGCCATCTCGATGAGCGACAATTGTAATTATCTTGGTATTGACTTTAATGCTAAGTTATCTAGGATAGGTTGCCCATGCCAAAGACTCCCGCTAGAACCGACTACCTCGCGCAGTCTTTCCGCTTCACACCCGAGCAGGCAGCGGTGCTGAAGGAAGAAGCGAAGCGCCTCGGGAGCACCACCACATTCGTTAGGCAACTGCTAGACGATTACCGGACGCTGTACGGGCTGCCCGACGTCTTGGCGGAGCAACTTGACGCCGAAGCCGCTGCTCTGGGGAAGCAGCGCCGCGAGTATATTATCCACCTGCTTTCCCAGCACGCGGCGAAGCTCCTCAAGCGAGGGCCGCCGGCGAAGCGCGCTGGAGGTACAGGGAAACGCTGACTTGGAGTACAGGGCCAAGAGACTCGGAGAAGCAAATGGAGAATTGGTTCGAACGACTGATCACAGTAAAGGAGCTGATGCTGTTGCTCGGCGTCTCCCGAAGTTGGGTGTACGACGCAGCGGCTCGAGGAACTATCCCGAGCATACGCGTCGGGGTCATGCTGCGTTTCGATACGCGCGCAATCCGAGCGTGGTTGGCGCAACAGCAGAATCCGCGCTACCCCAGCGGGCCGAATGTCGGTTCATCGGGGTAGGGCAAGAGTCGCAGCGAGAGGGTCCCAGTGATGGCGAGCGCGTTCGAAAAGAGGTCGGGGCAATTCTGGGCCAAGTACAAGGACAGGTATAGCGCATGGCGTTCGGTGCCGACGAAGGAACCGACGCTGAAGAAGGCCCGCGAGTACGCTCGCGAGAAGGAATAGCTGAGCAGCGAATCGGGGAGGGAATCGATCCGGATCTCGGGGATGCCGCTCACGAGACTTTCGGGGCCCTCGCCGAGTGGTGGATAGAGCGCTTCAGTCCCATTCTTCGCTCCAAGTCCTTCGCCGGCTACGTGCGTCGGCACGTGATCCCCCGCATCGTGCAGCTGCATCTTCGGCAGCTTCGGCCGCATCACATCGAGGCGCTCCTGGATGACCTTCAGCACGAAAAGGGTCTTAACCCCAAGAGCTGCAATGTCCGTGCCTGCATCAACCGGGTCTTCACGCTCGCCGCCGAGCGAGGTCGATGGCAGGGACCGAACCCCGTTGCGCAGGTGAAGCGACGAGCCGTGCCCAAACGTCGGCCGCCGCCGATCTTGCGGTCGCACGAAGTGCCGGTCTTCTTGGCCGCGGCAGGCCAGTGGCGGCCGCTATTGGCGTGTGCCGTCTGGATGGGTTTGCGACGGGGCGAAGTGCTGGCGCTCCGAAAGCAGGACATGAACCTCGAGGACCGGACGATGGTCATTGGGCGCTCGCACGGCGCAGATACGACAAAGGGCGGCCACGCCGATGTTCTTCCCATTCCCAAGCCCCTGGTGCCCTATCTCGTTCAGGCAATGAAGGAGTCCGACTCCGAGCTTCTCTTCTCGCAGACCACCGGCGAGCAGCGCTCACCGCATTTTGATCTGAAGGCAGTGGTGAAGCGGACGATGGTCCGGGCGGGCCTGGTCGAGAAGTATGTCTTGCACTGCCGAGGCTGGAAGTGCGGCCACCGCGAAGAAGCGCCCGAGCCCGTCTCGAAGAGTTGCCCTCGCTGCAGCCTGCAGCTGTGGTCCAAGCCAATTCCGCGAGACGTTGGGTTCCACGGGTTGCGGCATTCAACAGCAACCTTGTTACTGAAGGCCAAGGTCCCATACGCGATCGTCCAGCGGATCATGCGCCACCGAGATCCGCGCCTGACGACGGAGACGTACGGTCACCTCGAGGTCGACGACATGCGGATCGCCCTGGACGAGCTCGCCGCGGGCACGGCGCCAGTGCTTCAGGAGGCCGCGGCAGCCTCGGACCGCGAAAGTTTTGGTGCCTATTTGGTACCAAGCTCGGCGGAAACCAACGTGCGGGCGCACGCCCGCAGCTCCAACACCGCGCGGGCACTCGCGAAAACCAGTGGGCCCTCCAGGATTCGAACCTGGGACCAATCGGTTATGAGCCCATGCCCGAGAGCGTCCAGCGGTTCGCAGCGGCTGCTAAATCTTCGTTTTCTCTCGGGACGGAGGGGCCCACCCAGTCCAACCCTTCGCAACGAAATGGAGAGATTCGCAAGAAGTTTGTCCCCTCCTTGTCCCCGACTTTTCGCAGGATCACGGTAGGCGCGGACCACCTGCTCTGCGTCCGAGAGGTAGCGGCCAGACTCGGCGTCAGCACCGCGACCGTGTACAAGCTCTGCGAGCGCGGTGAGCTGCCCCACGTCCGGGTATCGAACGCGATCCGGATTGCGCCCGCGGACCTTGAAGCTTTCTGTTCGGCCCCGCGGCACACCTGCGCCCATCGGTGACAGCCTTGGCGAAGCCGGAACTTCCTTCCGTTCAAGAGGCTGAGCCGGAAGTAGGGCCGACTCCGAATGACTCGCCGATCCGGCGGGCCTCTAAACTCGACTGGGCTGCGCTGCTCAAGCGGGTTTTCGGAATTGAAATTCTGCGTTGCGCTCGATGCGGCGCCGGAATGAGGGTGGTGGCGTTCATCACCGACCGGAAAGCCTCTGCTCGCATCCTGAATCACCTGGGCCTTCCGAGCCGTTTACCTCCGCTGGGCAAGGCCCGAGGGCCTCCGCAGTTGTCTCTGCCTGACTGACGGCACGCCGGCCGCTTTCCCCGCCGATGGATTTGTCCGCGTGGCTCAACCACGTCGTTCGATTCGTGTGTCTATTGGTGTTTGCACGAGGCATGATGCCTTGGATCCTCAGGCTGCTGCGCGGCCTGAAGAGCCTCGTCGATCATGTCTCCACGGCTCGCGGCGTCCGATAAGAGCCCTTACGTCGCCGCGCGCCTGCGCATTCCATGCTCTCTAGAAGAGCGGCTTCAGGCTACTGAACACGTGGCTCACGTTTGTTGTCTTGCCGGCAGGGTGACAACTGAAACAATTCAAAGTGCTTGCAGCAGTTGGGCTTGCTCCCTGCGTGAACGTCTCCATCGTCGTATTGCTCAGCTTGCTGGTACCCACTTGCGTCGTGTTGAAAGAGGCGAACGGGAAGGAACCGGCGATCAGCCAGGTCGATCCGGTCATGATGTAATTGCGCCGGACGTCGCCCGCGATCAGAACGCCTCGAACGCTGTTGTTGACCGAGATGATTTCGCTGTTGGAGGCGGGCGTGGTTTTCAGCGGGTTGGGCTGAACATCAGAAGCGGCGCCCCAGGCTTTGTGCCGGATGATGTTGTCGGGGCCGATCGGCGTAGGAGGAGATTCGGCAGCGATGTTGGCGCCGCTCACGATCGCGTGTCGCAAGTTGAAGGGTCCGGTGGAGCCCGTGGTCGTGAACAGCCATGTTCCGGAGGTATCGAGGGCAGTCGGCGTCGTGCCGCCCCCGGAATTCCGGTACGAGTAAGCATCATTCGGCGTATTGCCCAGATGCTCGAACGTAGCCCAGATCATCTCGGGATGCCCTGCGGTGCTGCCGACCACATGGATGCCGACGAGCGCGACCGTGGCCGTCGTATGCCCGTTTTTCACCCATTGGAGCGGGTTGGATTTGTCGTAAGTCGGAATGTCCGCGGCCATGGTGATGTAGTCATTGAGGTTGGGAATTCCGGTCGTCTCGATCCACGAAGTCTTGATCTCAAAAGTGAGCGCTTCGGGATCGATGAACGTCTTTCCTTTTGCGCTCGCAAAATTCGTGATGTTGTCGAGCTCGCCCTGCGTCGTTGGAAACATCACCGCGGGAGGCACGCTGGCCCCTTGCATGGTTCGGAAGTACGCCATCACTTCGTTGACGGCAATGCCGTAATAGATCGGTGAGCCATTCTGCGCGATCAGGACCGAGGCGTCCGCCTCGCCCTGCTCGACTTCGATAAGATTGCCGGCGAGATCGATGAAGATCGGAATACGATCGATGAGGAACTTGCGAACTTGCGACAACGCCGCGCTTTGGGCCTTGCGAAACTCCAACCCGGAAGGCTTGGGCGGGGCCATCAGCCGTGGCTCGATCCGTTTGCCGGCCTTGTCGAGCAGAACCAATTGCTTGTTTTCGCCGATCCGGGCATGAGCGATCTCGATCTCTGCCCCGGAGACGGTTCGGACGCGCGGCGGCTGTGGACGCTTCGGCGGTGACGCGACTTCGAATATCCGGCCCGATTTGTCGACGACGAGAGGCAGGCGATTCGGGCCGAGTTGCCTGGTAATCGGGCCGAACTTGCTGACCAGCCCACTCTGGTGCGGGCTCAGCGTACGCTGGCCAGTGGTCGAATCGGGCGGCGAAACATCGAAGAACGCGGGCGATTCGAAAATCCGCCCGCCGCCGCCCCCATAGATCGCCGGTGACGGGGAAGTGAGCCAGAGAAACATGTGGTAGGACCACTCGTAGAAGCTGCAATTCGGCGTATTGGGAAACGATACGCTGTTGGCGGGGTTGACCACGCCATTGAGGCTCGCGGTGCCGGTCTTGAACCAGCCGTTGACCGTCGACGGAAGAATGGAACAGCCCACATCGGGATCCGCCGGCACGGTTTGGGCATAGCCGGCAAACGCTACTGCCAGCGTCGCCACCAGGAAGGTTCGTTTTGGGGTTCCGGCCAACAATCTCTTCACCTGGTCGAGACAAAACCTATTTTCCATTACTTCCCCCCGCGGAAAAACTCGCGGCCAATTCGAACACGATTTACTTTGCATGGTTGTTTTGCCTCCTGAACAAGACCTGCGAGCGATCAAATACCGCCCTTAAGCTGAGCGATGGCTGCGGAACTCGAGGGTGAAGCCACCGACGACGGCGTCTTCCAGCTCGTAGCAATGCTTCTGCTTCCCGCTGCCGAAACGCGGCACTATCGCCCGCTGTAGGAGCGTGACTCGCTGCACGGTATCCGGCTTGAGATGCCCCTGGTCGATCTCGACGCCGATGGCGAAGGGGACGATGTTATCGTCGAGAAAGGGAATGCGGATGGCATCTTCCTGACCCTTTTGGATGAGCACCACGTGATCGTCGAATGGCACCCGGAATTGCTCATGGCAGTCGCGCTCGAGGATCTCGAAGCCCCTCACTCCCTCCTTCCCGATCCATCGATTGAACGCCGCACGGGGGACGGCCAGGAGGACCCGAGCCACTTGCGGCGCGAAGTCGGTCTTGAGGATCAAGGTGTTGATGCCGAGCTCGCGGTCGTTGCCCTGCAGGATGCGCAGCATCGCCGCGAGAGGACCTCCCGCCGTGAAGTACGTCCATTTGATATTGGGCATCGGGGACGGAGCCGCGCGGGCCACGTCGACGATGACGAGGCTCTTCTGAGCGATGTGGCGCTCCACCTGGGGCGACGCGTCGTAAGCGGGCCAGCTCTGGTCGTCGCGCCGCACGGCGACCTTGAGGCAGACGTGCGAGGGTGGGGTCTTTAGCCACTGTTCAGCGCTCACGCCCACGGGCAACAGGAACACGCCGCTGGTGACCGCATCGTTGATGGCCTTGACCAGGCCATCGAAGACAGTCTGGACCGTAAAGCGGAAGCCCACGATGTCGTACTTGGCGGAGGCCAGGAAGTAGACGTCGTTGAAGCCGCTTTGGGAGCTGACATCGAGGTTACTGAGAGATGGGAGCTGCACTCCGGGGCTTGCGCCTCCGGTGCCGAATGTCAAGGCCCAAGCCGTCGCCTGAACGCCCGGTGTGCTTACTGCGCTCGGCCCTGCGGCGTACTTCCCTCCGGCGGCATCGCCGCGGTTACCGATGACGGCGGCGACGTAGTACTCCTGCGCGCCATGGAGTGTCGGCGGGTTTGCCTGATTGCCGTTCGTCCGGTCGACCAGGTAGATGAGAGAGCTGTTCCAAAAGTCGCTGGGAATGGTGCCCGGGCGCGTGCCATTGTCGTTGGCAGAGCTGCATACGAAAACCGAAGGCCCGGCATCGAGCAGCCCTGGAACGGTGCCCCCGTTCGGAATGGCGATGAAGGCCGGAAAGTCCTGAGGCTTGCCCGCCATCAGCCAGTCGGCGAAAGCGGTCACGAGTGGGGGGCCGCCCACGGCCGGGTCGGTCCAGGCAGCATCCGCCCCGGCCCCGAATGGCATCGGGAACCAGTTCAATCCCCCATACACAAAGCTTCCCAGGCCATTCGCTTTGGCGTTGAGGACCCTCCACAGGGGTGTGTTGTCCGTGTTGGCGCCGATCAGGGGCACCCCTCCTCGTGACGCACTGTAGAGCGCAACCGGGTCCAGGAAAGACACACCCGCTGGGGGCGCGCCGCCGCCATGGGACGCTGCCTCTGGCACATGTCCCAGACACTGGAACTTCTTGAACAGGGTGAAATAGTAGCTAGGATTCGCCACCCGACGGCTCCCTTCAATGAGACGGCAACAACCCGGACTACAAAATTGGACGGCAATTGGGTTTTTCTTTTCGAGCGCTGATTTTCTAAGCTGGCCCGTTTTCGATGGTGCAAGCCCTGTACCCGAGGTTGATTGGCGAAGCTCGTTCGTCTCGTTTGCTGCTGCTGAATAAAATCGACCTAATTACCAACGACGTGCACAAGAATTTCACCATGTGCTCGGCTTCCGCGTTGTCGCGCTACTGTTGCAGTGTTGCGCCCATGGCCCTTCGCGAGATGGCTACGACCGCGAGCCAACCACGAACGAAGCTCACAATGCCGCGGCTGCAGAAGAGATCAGCAGTCTAGGCTGGTGTTCGGGAACCGCACCACCTTTGCGCGCATGCTGAATGCGATGAAGGCTCGCACCATGGCTAGGGAGGGGAGCGTAAGGGCCATCCATGGAGGGCGTGCTGGAGCGGGTGGCTACGACTTCCAGGCTCGAACGGTGGCGTTTATTTTCGCTCACACCCTAGCCGCGGAGAGACTCGACTGGACCGAGCACGGGCACCGGGACTGTCCTCTAGCCGTTTCGGCGGAAACGGGCGGAACAGGAGACGACATCCGCGTTGAACTTGCTGCCAATCGCGAATACGAGGTCCAGGTAAAGCGAACCCTGTCCGCCGGAGAAAAACTGCGAGAAGTGGCCGAACGTTTCGATGGTGGCCTATCACGAAATCAACGGATGGTGGCAGGGGGCGAGTCATGCCTATCCGACGCGGACTGCGTGAGCGGCGCCTGCAGTGAGAATGAGACAGGGCGTGCGTGCAGGTGACCGCGGTATTGTGGAACAACCCTTCTCGATTTAGGACAGCAGACGTCTTCCACGTGCCCGTGGGCCATCGTGGCGGAAACGCCCGCACAAGCGCGGGACGTCATGGTGGAACTGGGGCCAAGCTCAATCCTCAATTGCTCCCCGCCGTGGTCTCTGAGTAAAACTAAGAACGGAGGGGTGCCCAATGGACGCCAGCAGTTCGACGAGAGTCGTGCCACCTGAGGCCAACAAACCGGATCCGATGGACCATTTCTTCGAGACTCCCAGTATGCAGTTCGCGTGGAAGCTCGTGAAGATTACTTTTTGCTACAGCCTGATAATGGCCGTCATCTCTGGTGCCGGCTGGGTAGTCTTCTTCACCGCATCAATGCTTTGGTTTCGCTCGAACCCCCACTGAAGACCTATGCCGTGCGCTTACGGAATCTCACCAACTCGGGGCGAGATTACACATCGCCGGCCGCAACGCGCCGCGCGAACTCTTGACCGTCCATCAATCGAATGGCATTGGCGTCCGCGACTTCTCTCGCTCCTGACGTGAAGCTGCTCGTGCTGATCAACATCCCCCGAGTTCCCTGATGTGGTGCGAGTGCGCCAATCAATTCCCGGACGATCGCAGGACCGATCTTGGTCTTAGGCGAGTAGCACTTGCACTGGATGATCCAGCGCACCTCGTCTAAATCGGCTCCCTTTGTTGCATAGATATCGATCCCCTTGTCGCCCGAACGAGATGCGGACACGTGCTCAACAGAAAACCCAAGATTTTCCATCAGAGATCGAGCGTCGCGCTCGAAACGAAACCAGTCGACTGGTCCGGGCAGGCGGCGCTTCTCCTCTGTCGCCTGGTAGAGCGAGCGCATCGCGGAGCGGCTGCGATAGATCGTGTCGCGGGCCTTGTGACCACGCTCATGGGGGCGCACGAAGGTGTAGCCGATGGGAACCTCAATGCCATAGCGGGCGGCAAGGAGGAGCTGGTGCTGGGACGGGCCCCCAGCGCGGCGAAGATGAGCAGCGACAAAATGGGCGCGACGCTCGGCGTGCTTCAACTCGGTAGAGCACTTCTGAATGTCGGGAGGCGCCCGGTACTTGACGCGAGGCAGGTAAACAATGATGGGGTCGTCACGGTTCTCACGCTCGCCGGGAAGGCGACGGCGAACCTGCTCTGAGAATACTCGCTCGCGTTCCTCAACGATGAAGAAGTCCCGGACTATGGCGGCGAAGAGAAGCTTGGCTGCGGCCTCGATGCGTTCAGTACGATCGACCGGGGGCATCGCATGGAGCGCCTGGAAGATCATGACCTTCTCGCCTAGGTGCAGCGTCGCAATCGCAAACTCAGCGCGGGGTGATCGGCAAACCAGATCCACCTGCTGCCCACGTTCCCACGCCTCCACCCAGGCGAAGGGGCCGAAGGACATTTCGATAACGGCGCCATTCGGAATGCATGTCGCCTTGCTGGCAAGCGCTTCTTCCATCAATGTGTCCGCCGACGCAGACACCTCTGCGACATTCTCCGCGACCGGGAAAGTGTCCCACAGCGCCGCTTTGGATTCCAAGTCGATCGGAATATCGGTGCCCGAGACGTGGATGCCCAGGTTGAATGAGAGGGGTTTCGGTAAGCGGCCCCAATAGGCAGCGGCGCAGTCGGCGTCAGGAAACTGCTCCGGGTGAAGATCCAAGAAGCGGAGTGCCAAGTCTCCGGATCCATCTAGCCACGGGACGCGCTGGCCTGCTGCCGTTACGGCGGACGTGAGGCAGTACACCTGTAGCGCATGACCGAAAAACCGGCAGTACGTATGCTCTGTCGTCTTCGAATGAGCGAGCGCGAGGTACTCCTGCTCGGCCGCGATGAGATCCATGAATCCCGCGTCGCCTCTCGTGCACTCACGAGCCAACACCTCGACCAGCTTTGCAACTGTGACGTCGGCCTCTCCGAGGGCCGCGATGAAGTCACCGAGTGGCGGAGGCACAGGTTTATGGAGGTCAGGAAAACCAATCGGGCGGGCATCCTCGATTGCGCTTGCAAGACCCTGCGCGTAGTTGGCAAAACGGTTCGACCAACCGATCGCGAGTCGATCGCGCGCAGTGAGGCCGAGACTGACGAGATCATCGACGCAGCCGAGCGTGTGCCAGTAGGCAGCTGCAGCATCGGGGAAAACAGGCCGATGGTCCAGCACGCGTGTCCAGTGCGTGCAGAACGATTCTCCACCGTCAAGTTCACTCAGATCTACATCGAGGGCGCTTAACGCCCTTCCGTCCGCCACAAAGACGGCCGTGAACTTTCCATCCCTGAGATCCTTGAAGGCTGGATGTTCAGCCGGGATGGACGCGCGCGCGAGGAATGCCTTACCCCCTACCGTGATAGTAAGCACTCCGCCAAACGGTCCGTCCCAGCCCCAAGGCAGCCAAATAAAGCTGCCTGGTGTGATCAAAGAGTTCCGCGCCGTAAAAAAAAAGATCGCGGGTGGTTCTCCAGGCATGGCTGCACCCTGGAGAGCATGCGTAGACGCGAGCTGGTGAAGGACGGCCTCAGTGAGGAAGCCCTGGGGCGGATAGGCTGAACGCGTGATGCGGAAAGGCATTGTTCGACGAAGTTATCAGAAGCCGGGAGGCGCGCCCCAAAATGCCGCGACTTGAACCAGGAGGCAGCGGATTCGGGAGGTGCGTCGCCTCGGTTAATGCCCGCGCACTCCGGTCGGGGACGCGCTGTTCCGCCCTGCCGCCGAAGTTTCAGAACCAGGAGCAGCACAACCCTGAGCGGCTACTCCTCGCCGAACCCCCCGCTCGACTGTGGGCCCACGACGTTCGCCAGGGACTGGAATCGTAACCTGCCGAGTCATAGAGTGGGTCAAACCCCTCGAAGGAGGTTTCCTTGAAAGCCATTTTGAAAGAGGGTTCCAGGTCTGGTGGGTGTGAAGAGGTCATGCGACGGACGGCTCTAGCGAGGTGACCTGGACATCAGTCCCGTTTAACTGACTGGCTGCGTCCAAGGCCAGAGGCAGAAGCCCCGGCAAAAACCACCCCGGGGCTTCTTTTTCGAGCGTCGCGCCTCACCGTCGCAACCATTTCCGTCTCGCGCTGCGCCGCTTCATTATCATTCGCCGACGCTGCAGTCGTAGGGCGCATCTGTTCAGCCAGGGAAACTGGCCAAGTACGAGCCTACGCAACCTCGAGCCGATCCCTTGAATTTGCGTAAGCAGACGCCGCACGCGCCGTCGCGCCCGGCGATCTTCCATTTTGAGAGCGACGTAGAATTCTCGACCAGACCGAACCTCTCCGAAGGGGAACGGAACACTGGCGAAGGGGTTATGTACAACGATGAGGTCTCGTCCCAGTTCTTTACGACGCCTTTCTGGTCGATTCTTCACATGATGCGGGTCAAAGAAGACGGCGCTGATCTCTTTCGCCTCTGGCGTCAGGAATAGGCCGGCCGAAATCTGTTCGCCGGCGGATTTTCGGAAAGAGATGCGCCGTGAGGGGCGACCCCGCGAGACGCGCCCGGTGCCCAGCTCGACAGTGAGCGTCGCGTCGCCGATGCCAAAAAGCACCTTGGCGATTCGCGGCGGCTCATACTCTGGATCGAGGTCCGAAAGCGGAATCTGAGAGCCACTGATTGCAACCACGTAACCATCATCAGGGTGAATCAGGCCGGCAGCGAGAGCTCGGCGGTATTGCGGGGCAGCAAAACGTTAGGCAATGCGAAATCCCTATGGGGGTACGGGTTGGGACCGATATTTCGGAACACAAGACAATGCGGTGGCAGCACGACGCGAGACGAACGTCAAGGTGTTGGAAGCGGAAACCAGAATGGAACGGGCTCAGCGCGGAATTGGCGATCGAGCGCGGTGGGAAACGCGCAGGACTCGCAGCTCTTCTGGGCCGCGGGCATCACGCGTCTTAAACAACGCGCTCCTTCGAGAAAACACGAAGAAAACGGTCGTTTGCGAAGATGCGCGAATCGGGTTTTCGGAACGTGAACCTGATCTAACGTGTATGCTGGACGCATGCCCATGCGTCTTGTTCTGGTCTGCGTGCTGTTGATCGGTTGTTCTAAGGCTGGCGCCGCTGATCGTCCGTTGCCGGGTGGCGGCTACAGCTACTTGGTGACGTCGTCCGGGCAGATGCTCCGGATCCTTAAGACCGGTCCCATCACGGGGGTCGAGGGAAAGAAGATCGGAACAATGGTTTCCTACGCGGCCGACACGCGCGACGTTGCCCGCCTCGTGCGTGACGCGGAAGAACTCGTGGCCGCACTCGGCCCCGAGATTGAGCTTTCCGGGGAAACGGCCGTCGTCGTTCAAGCCTACGTCGGCTACGACCCGCGGAAAACCATCTCGAGGTCGGTTTCGTATAACGTCGTATTCGATCTCAATGACGGGCGGTGGGTGCGATCCGGTCCGAAGAAGGACGATCCGAAAGAGCTCGGTGGCGTCGAGGGCTCGCTCAGACCTCCCGAGGACCCCTCGTTTCCCTACGATCCAGCCAAGACGAACGCTGCGGCGGACGCTGCCGCGAAGTGGGTCGCCCTACTGGATAGAGGCGACGCCAGTGCGTCGGTCGCGGCGATGGGCGAGGCATTCCGGTCGCAGGTCAAGGAGTCGATGGACCGCTGGCGCGCGCTTCTCGCCCAGCGCAACAAGCCCGGCGCTCCTGGCAAACGCGTTGAGTTGTATCGAATGCAGACCCGCACTGGAAATGTGCCCGTCGCTGCGGGTGGCGCAGCGGTTGTTCAGTACGAGGTCCGTCCAGAACAGGGCGGTCGGTTTCTCGAGCGCGTCATGCTGTTGAACGAGCAGGAAGCATGGAGGCCAGCGGGGTATGCATTTCAGGTGGTTCCTGCGAAGTAAGCCCGCAGAGACGTTATTCGGGTCCGGCTCAATGCGTGAGTAACTATCTTAGAATTGACTTTAATTTGAGTGTCCGGCACTATGACTGCAATGCCGAAGACTCCCGCGAGACACGACTATCTGGCGCAGTCATTCCGATTCACGCCCGAACAGGCAGCGGTGCTGAAGGAGGAGGCGAAGCGCCTCGGAAGCACCACCACATTCGTCAGGCAGCTGCTGGACGATTACCGAACGATGTACGGGCTGCCCGACGTCTTAGCGGAGCAGCTTGACACCGAAGCCGCTGCTCTCGGCAAGGCTCGACGCGAGTACATCATCCACTTGCTTTCCCAGCACGCGGCAGAACTTCTCAAGCGGGGGCCGCCGGCGAAGCGCTCTGGAGGTACAGGGAAGCGCTGATTCGAGCACAGAACAAGGGATTCGGAGAAGCAAATGGGCAATTCATTCGACCGACTGATCACCGTGAAAGAGTTGGTGAAACTCAGCGGGTCTGTCCCGAAGATTTGCAGTCGGTGTCGGAGTGGCCCAACAGGCCACTGCGTTGGGGGCGGAGCGCGATGACGGTGCCGCACGTTCAAGCGGAGCCCCTGTGGACCGTCAACGATGTGAGCTGCTACCTCAAGGCAAGCCGTTCCTGGGTTTACCAGAAAGCCGAGGCTGGTCTTCTCCCGTGCTTGCGGGTCGGCGGCCTTCTTCGATTCGACCCGGCTGTCGTGCAAGCTTGGGCCCGAGAGGAGATGAATGTCCCCGTTGTCCTTCCGATGCCAAGGAGCGCACCTTGAATTGCAACGTGAAGGATCGGCTGCACGCCCGCGGTAGAAAAGAGAGGGCATAAACGTGGCGAGCGTCTTTCACAGAGCTGGGCGTTGGTACCTTCGAGTCAAGGACGGAGCAGGAATCTGGCGGAAGCTTGCGTCATCCGCGCGAACCAAGACAGAAGCTCGACGGTTCGCCGAGGACTACGAGCGGCGATGCGAGAGGCAGAGGCTCGGTCTCGAGCCGCTTCCGCCCGAAGATGGAGGCGGAACGCTCGCGGGGCTGCTCCAATGGTGGCTGGCCACGTACTCCGCCGGGTCGCCCTATCACCGAAACACCTTGAGCAGCGTTCGTTGCCACCTGCTCGCGTCGGAGCTGGCGAATCTGCCGTTGATCCAGGTCACCGCTGAAAGGGTCGAAGTGTTTCTGCATCGCAAGGGACAAGAGGGACTGTCTCCGAAGTACGTGAATCATCTCCGTGGCTACCTGAGCCAGGCGTTCAACGCCGCGAAGAAGACGGGGCGCTATACCGGCCTAAATCCCATCCTCACAGTCGCGAAGCGCCGCGTTCCGAAGCGCCTACCGGATTTCTTGCGTGCGGAAGAGATTCGGCCGGTGCTCCAGGCGCTCGATCGACGTTGGCAGCCTCTGTTTGCGACGGCAATTTATGCTGGGCTCCGTAAGGGAGAGCTGATCGGACTTCGCAAGTCGGATGTAGACCTCTCCACCCGCCTTTTGACTGTCGCTCGCTCGTACAACCGGGACACCACGAAGGGCGGTCACGCCGACTGCATCCCGATCGCCGTCGAGTTGGTCCCGTATCTCGAGAGCGCGATATCCGCTTCTTCCTCGGAGCTTGTGTTCCCCGCGCAGGATGGTTCGATGATGCGCGAGGACGTTGATCTCGTAGCCGTCTTAAGGCGCGCGCTCGGCCGGGCCGGCATCGTGACGGGCTGGCGGCATGTTTGCCGCCGCAAGGGCTGTGGCCACGCCGAGCTCGCCCCAGACGCGGCACTCCGGCGTTGTCCGAAAGATTCCGCCAAGCTCTGGCCAAAGCCGCAGGTGCGGCCTATCCGATTCCACTCGACGAGGCACTCCACCGCGAGCTTACTGATGATGGCAGGAGCAAATCCGGCGGCGGTGCAGCGGATCATGCGCCACAGTGATCCAAAGCTGACCACCGAAGTCTACGGTCACCTTGCGCCTGAATATCTCCGGGCGGAGGTAGATCGGCTTGCGTTCGGGCCATCCACGGCTCAGCCCGAGCCACCAAAAGCCCCGCCTCAAGTCGAAAATCTCGGTCCGTTTGTCCCATCCTTGTCCCCGCACCACATACGGAAGCGTGAGGCGGCCGGCACCACGGACCGGAAACCCGCGGCATCGCAGACGAAAACTCCATGGGCCCTCCAGGATTCGAACCTGGGACCAATCGGTTATGAGCCGACAGCTCTACCGCTGAGCTAAGGGCCCCTTTCGGGGATCAACGTTGCGGAGATAGTCGCGCGCGTCCCGCGACGCAAGAAGGCAACCGCAACAGGCGCGTTTTAGATCACTCGTCGACGCCGCCACGACACGAAATCCAGGCTCATTTCTTCGACGGCCGGACCGACACCCTGAGGCCGCGGATCCTTTTCTTCGTCGCCCCAACCGAGACCCGCAGGCCGCGGATCTTCACCCCTTCGGCCCGGAGCTTGGGTACCTGACCCGGGGCGACCTCCCGCGCGACCGTACCGTCGGATCGAATCACCCGCCACCAGGGCGCACCGGAGATGACGTAGAGCGCCCGGACCACCGCCCGCGCTCCTCCGGGTCGGCCGGCGAGGACCGCCACTTTGGCATAGGAGAGCACTTCGCCCCGCGGAATGGCTTTGACGATCCGCTCCACCTTCGCGTGAAACGGAAGGGCAACCTTCCCGGATCCGCTTCGTCCGCGGGGTCCGGGAAATCCACCTGGCATCTTAAGCCGCCATCGAGCGCGGGAAGAAGGGCGCTTAGCTCTCGACGAACGACCGCAGCCGCTTCGAGCGCGACGGATGTCGCAGCTTGCGCAGCGCCTTGGCCTCGATCTGTCGAATTCGCTCTCGGGTGACCTCGAAGTCCTGGCCCACCTCTTCCAGCGTGTGATCGCTCTTCTCGCCGATGCCAAAGCGCATCCGGAGCACCTTCTCCTCCCGAGGCGTCAAGGTGGCGAGCACTTTGCGCGTCTGCTCGGCGAGGTTCATGTTGATCACCGCTTCCGAGGGCGAGACGAGGCTCTTGTCCTCGATGAAATCCCCCAGGTGCGAATCTTCCTCTTCGCCGATCGGCGTTTCGAGGGAGATCGGCTCCTTGGCGATCTTCAGAACTTTGCGCACCTTGTCCAGCGGCAGCTCCATCTTCTCCGCGATCTCCTCCGGAGTCGGCTCGCGGCCGATCTCTTGAACCAGGTAACGGCTGGTGCGGATGAGCTTGTTGATCGTCTCGATCATGTGGACCGGGATCCGGATGGTACGCGCCTGATCCGCAATCGCACGGGTGATTGCCTGCCGGATCCACCAGGTGGCGTAGGTGGAGAACTTGTACCCGCGCTTGTACTCGAACTTGTCCACCGCCTTCATCAGTCCGATGTTTCCTTCCTGGATGAGGTCGAGGAACTGAAGACCTCGATTGGTGTACTTCTTGGCGATCGACACCACCAATCTCAAGTTGGCTTCCACCAGCTCCGACTTCGCGCGCTCGGCCTTCCGCTCGCCGATCCGGATCGCTTCGTAGTTGCGGCGCAAGAGGTCCACCGGGAGGTTCGCCTCTTCCTCCACGCGCTTGATCTTCCGGATCGAGGTTCGGATGTCGCGATCCACCGCCTCGACCTGCTCGGGGAGCATGTTCAAGCGGCGCTGCACCTTCTTGCCCGCGAGCGGATTTTCCCGAGCCTCGCGGAGCATCGGGCGCAGCTCCTCCATCGTCATGCCGAGGCGCTTCTCGTGCTCGCGAAGCTCTTCCTCGGCTTTGTCCACCTGGTCGATCAGCGCCCGGAGGTTGGCCACGATGCGGTCGATCTGCTTCTTGTTCAGCCGCATCTCCTCCAGCACTTCCATCATCTTGATCCGGTGATCCTTGATCTCCTGCTTCGCTTCCTTGCGGCGAACTTCGCTGGCCTTCTTCTTGACCCCGATCTCTTCCTCGAGGACCTCGCAGTCCTTGGCGTACTTGCGGATCTTTTCGATCTGCCGGCAGATCTGCTCGATCCGGTTCAGCTCGCTCTGGTTGAGTTGCTGCTGGGCGTCTGCTTCCGACATCTCGGGGTCGGTGTCCTCGCCGCCCTCCGGCGTCGGCTCTTCGGGCGCATCCTTCACCACCTCGCGGACCCGCAGCTTGCCGGACTTCAGCTTCACCCCGATGTCGATGATCTCCGCCACCGCCACCTTGCAGGCGAGGATCGCGCGGAGCACTTCCTTTTCGCCTTCCTCGATCCGCTTGGCGATCTCCACTTCGCCCTCGCGGGTGAGCAGCGACACCGAACCC
>Ga0137388_10000857_pt1 | contig 17771 bp, 15 predicted proteins | sample 15con2h14AmetaG_FD_104644 | JGI IMG/M metagenome (GOLD analysis project Ga0137388, IMG submission 104644) | Vadose zone soil microbial communities from Angelo Coast Range Reserve, California, USA - 15con2h1.4A metaG | ecosystem: Environmental > Terrestrial > Soil > Vadose zone > Saprolite...
ATCGACAAGTCGTTCGGCGCCATCCGAGCCAATCGCGGCGCATCGCTGGAGGTCTTGCCCAGAGAAATCCACGCCCTCGTCGGCGAGAATGGCGCCGGCAAATCGACGCTCATGCGCATACTCGGCGGATTGATGAAGCCGGATGCTGGCCGGGTCGAGGTGAACGGTCGGGATGTGACGGGGTGGTCTACGAACGAGGCGATCGCGGCAGGGATCGGCATCGTTCACCAGCACTTCATGCTCGTGCCGACGCTTTCAGTAGCCGAGAATCTCGTGCTTGGGTGCGAGCCGAAAACGCGAGGGATCGTTCTCGATTACAAGCGCGCCGCCGACGATGTTCGCAAGCTCTCGAATGAGACCGGCCTCGTCATCGCGCCCGAGAGACTCATCTCGGACCTCTCGGTGGGTGACGCGTCACTAAAAAAAATCCTGAAGGTGTTGTTTAGCGGCGCCAGGATTCTCGTTCTCGACGAGCCGACAGCAGTTCTGTCGCCGCCCGAGGTTCGCGAGCTGTGGACCGTGCTCCGCCGCCTGCGTGACAATGGCGCGACGATCGTTCTCATCACGCACAGGCTCGATGAAGTCGTGGAGCTTTCTGACACGATCACGGTGATGCGTGCGGGCCAGACGGTCGCGCGCATCAAGACGTCGGACACCACGCCGGCTGAAATCGCGCGCCTGATGGTGGGTCGTGAAGTTTCGCTCTCCGCCGGGAAGCGAGTTCAGCCGAGCGGTCGTCCCGCAGGTTCGCAGCCGAATCAGGGACTCGACGTGCGGAATCTCAGCGTCACGGGATCGCGCGGCATCCGCGTGATCGACGGTGTCAACTTCAGCGTGAAGCCGGGGGAGATACTCGGCATCGCCGGCGTCGAGGGAAACGGACAGACTGAGCTGATCGAGGTGCTCGCCGGTTTGCGGTCGGTTTTCGCCGGCGACATCCTGATCGATGGCGTCGACATCACGCGCCGCAGTGTCGCGCAACGACACGATGCCGGGCTCTCGCACATTCCGGAAGACAGACACCGGCGCGGACTCATTCTCGAGTACACCGTCGCCAACAATCTCATTCTCGGAGTTCAGAAGTATTTCTCCAGCAACGGGATTATCGATCGCGGCCGCGTGATGGAGAACGCGATGCGGGAGATCACCTCCTTCGATATAAGGCCGCCCAACCCGCTTCTCGCCGCGCGCTCGCTATCGGGTGGTAATCAGCAGAAGGTCGTCGTCGCACGAGAGATGGGACGCGGGTTTTCCGTCCTGCTCGCCTCGCAACCGACACGTGGAGTGGATGTCGGGGCGATCGAGTTCATTCACCAGCAGCTACTGAACGCGCGCGCTCAGGGGAAGGGGATCCTTCTCGTCAGCGCGGAGCTCAACGAAGTGCTCGCGCTATCCGATCGCATCGCGGTGATGTATCGCGGCAAATTCGCGGTGGTGATGCCCGCCGCTGAGGCCAGCGAAGAGGTGCTTGGCGAGTACATGATCGGCACCAAGAAAGGCAACGCCGCGTGAGCGCGTCGTCGCTGGCGGAGGGCACGCAGCCGACCTTTCCCGCACCGCCCTGGCGAGAGCGCGCCGAAGAAGCACTGATCCCTCCGCTCGTTGCGTTACTCGTCGCGCTCATTTGCGGCGACCTTCTGATTCTGAGCTACGGCCAGTCACCGGCGGCCGTTTACCGGCTGCTGCTCGAAGGAACGTGGGGCAACGCCTACGGATTCGGACAGGTTCTGTACAAGGCAACGACTCTCGCGTTCACCGGTCTGTCCGTTTCGTTCGGACTGCGTGCTGGACTGTTCAACATCGGAGCAGAAAGCCAGTTGGCGGCGGGGGGATTTGGCGCTGCCCTAACAGGGCTCGCGCTCCCGGCCGGCACACCACTCATCCTCGCGCTTCTTCTTTGCATGCTCGCAGCCGGGCTTGCGGGTGGAGTCGTCGGATCGGTTCCGGCTTATCTCAAGACCAGATTCGGCGCGCATGAAGTCATCGTCACGATCATGCTCAACTTCATCGTGCTGGCGCTGCTCAACTGGTTCATCGCCGGGCACCTGCACGTGCCGGAGACCCTTCACACTCCCGAGATCCATGCCGGTGTGCTGCCGAGGCTCGCCGACATCGATTCACGCTTCCACGGATCAGCGGCAAATCTGGCTCTGGTCGTTGCCGTGCTGGTCGCAATCGCTGTGTGGTTCTATCTCTTCCGCGCGCGCGGTGGATACGAACTTCGCGCAGTCGGGCTCCAACCACAGGCAGCGGAGTACGGCGGCATCAGCGTCAACCGGGTTTGGATGCGCGCGCTCACATTTTCGGGCGTCATCGCGGGGATGGGCGGAATCAACTACGTCCTCGGCTACAAGCACTATTACGAGGACGGCTTTGCCAGCGGCGCGGGATTCCTCGGAATCGCGGTCGCGCTGGTTGGACGCAATCATCCATTCGGCGTCATCATCGCTGCGTTTTTCTTCGCCACCCTCTCGCAGGGTGGCCTGGCAATTCACGCGTTCGTGCCGAAGCAGATGATGGACGTCCTCCAGGGCGTCGTCATCATCGCGGTGGCCACAGCCGTGCCTGAGGTGCGACGAATTTTGCGCGGCGCACGCGGACGGAACGACGCGTGAATCCCATTTCGTTTCTCACGCAGATGATACGGATCGCGATTCCGTATCTGTTTGCCGCGAGCGGTGGAGTCGTGGCGGAGCGCGCCGGCATTGTCAGCCTCACGCTCGAGGGGTTCATGCTGAGCGGGGCGTTCGCCGCCGTGCTCGGCACCAACTACTCGGGGAGTCCGTGGGTTGGCGTGCTGTGCGGGATGCTTGGGGGATTGATCTTTTCGCTCATTCACGCGGTCGCCACCATACGCTATCGGGCTGACCAGGTCGTCGTTGGAGTCGCCATCAATCTGCTGGCGATTGGCGTCACGCGATTCTTTCTGAAGCTGTTCTTCGCCAGCTCGTCCAATTCACCGCGCGTCGCCGGCTTTGGTGGGAACATCAAGGCGGCGGGATTCGACAATCCGCTGCTCTGGCTCGGGATCCTCGTCGCGCCGTTGGTTGCGTTCGTGATTTACAAAACGCCGTTCGGTTTGCGCGTGCGTGCAGCGGGCGAGCATCCCGAGGCGGCCGAGAGCGTCGGAGTGAGCGTGACGCGCGTGCGATACGTCGCGGTGGCGATATCGGGGATCCTGGCGGCGCTCGGCGGAGTATATCTCGCGCTCGACCAGCATCAGTTCACGGACCAGATGACGGCGGGCCGCGGATTCATCGCGATATCGGCCGTGATCTTCGGGCGATGGGATCCTGTCCGCGCCGCGGCTGCATGTCTGTTGTTCGCGGCGGCAGAGACGCTTCAGATACAATTACAGGGAAGTCACGCAATTCCATCACAGTTCATCGAGATGATTCCATACGCGCTTACGATCATCGCGCTCGCCGGCGTAGTCGGTAGAGCAGTTCCTCCCGCCGCACTGGGCAAGGTGGAGGACTAGATGGCGCTGCGCGGGAAAGCGTCGGCGATGAGCGGGCGGGTGTCGAGGGTCGCGAGCGGCAAGTTGTTCGTGCTGATCATCACGAACTTCGTCGACATGGTGGGATTGCTGATGATCATCCCGCTGATGCCTTTCTACGCGCTGGAGATGGGCGGCGGTGGGTTCGAAGTGGCGATTCTAATGAGTGCCTTTACCGCGGCGCAGCTGATCAGCGCTCCGCTATGGGGAAGATTCTCCGATCGATACGGCCGGCGCCCCGCGCTGCTCGTCGGACTCACGGCTGCGTGCTTCGCCTACATAGTTTTCGCGTACGCTACGTCCATCTGGCTGCTGCTGCTTTCGCGCATCGTTCAGGGCGCGGGTGGCGGCACAGTTGGCGTCATTCAGGCGTACGTCGCTGATTCCGTAGAGCCCGACAATCGCGCCAGGGCGCTCGGCTGGCTTTCCGCCGCGACAAATGTCGGCGTTGCGATCGGACCCGCGCTGGGAGGGGTGGCACTAAAGTTTGGCCGCAGCGGACCTGGCCTCGCGGCCGCGAGCCTATGTCTCGTGAACATTTTCTTCGCCTGGAAATTCCTGCGCGAATCACGCGACATGACAGAAGCGCACGAGAAGAAACCGAGGGCATCCCGAACCGTGATCGCTCGCGTTATCACTCACCCCGGCGAGCCGGCGCCGCGCCTGATCTGGATCTATGCGATCGCGATGGGCGCGTTCTCGGGGTTGATGGCGATTCTGGCGGTATTTCTTCACGACAGATTCGCTGTCGGTAAGGACCAGATCTGGATCTTCTATACTTACGTCGGTGTGATCTCGGTCGTGACACGCGCAGGCATTCTGGGAAAGATGGTCGATCGATACGGTGAGGCGCAGCTATCACGAATCGGGCTCGCTTTGCTCGCAACGGGGCTCGCGACGCTCCCCCTCGCACGCGGCTACTTCGTCCTGGCGATCGCGGTTGCGCTGATCCCTCTTGGCACCGCGTTCACGTTTCCATGTGTGACCTCCATGTTGTCGCGCGTGATCTCGAGCAGGGAGCGCGGGCTGTACATGGGAGTGCAGCAGACGTTTGGCGGGTTGTCGCGCGTGATAATCCCGCTGTGGGCAGGCTTTTCCTACGACCATTTTGGAAAGACCGTCCCGCTCTTTACATCGGCCGCCCTCGTGTTCGGAACGATTGTGCTCGGGTTCGGGATCGACGACGGAAGAAAGGCGGCGGTGCCGGTCGCATCTCCTTGATGCGTTAACTCGACGGCTATGATGTCTGCGCGCTCATTGGGTCGGGTTGACAACGTGCGTCAGGAAAGGCGAGACTTCCCCCAGAGCGCATTGGGACGCCTCCTGTCCGCGGCAAAGGAGATCACTCCTACCCAGCAGAGGTTCGCAGTAGATCGCTAACCTTTTTTCCAGCCTGTCATTCAGCGGACTTCAGGCGTCATGGGAGAAAGGTCTATGCCTAGGCAAATCACGCCCAGGACCACCCTCGAGAACCTGAAGAGGGAGGCGAAGCGCTGGTTGAACGCGCTTCACGCAAACGTCGCCGAGTCACGCGCTCGTCTTCAACGCGTGCTTCCAAATGCCTCCGAGTTGCCCACCCTGCGCGAGGTGCAGCACGCGCTCGCGTTGGAGCACGGCCTGCCATCCTGGACAGAGCTGAAGAACCGGCTTGCCCAGGACACGCCAATGCGCCGCTACGAAAAAGTGGCCGAAGCGCTCGTGACGGCGTACCGAACTGGCGAGGGCAGCGCGATGCGGATCGTTTGGGACTACTTCGGTCACATGCGAGCGTGGGACGCGATGCGGCGGTACTTGCGCCTGGATCTCGGAAAAACCGAGCAACCGCAGAGCCCGGACGACGACACTATCACCCTCGGTGAGGCACAGTACCTCGTTGCTCGAATGCAGGGTTTCGAAAGCTGGCAGGCGCTGTCGGACTTCGCGGCCTCGGTGCCGCCAGGCAAAACAATCGCCGCGAAATCTGTTGTGGCGTTTTCCACCGACGATGCAGGCGTGAAGAAAGAAGTGGCAAGGTCACGGGACTGGGACGAGATCATCGTGGCAATGACCGAGCAGCAGCTGCCTGGTCTCCACGCGAGCGGCCAGATGACGGATGACCTGCTCGATCGCTTCTCGCGACTCGATCACATCACGGCACTTGACCTCGAGGGTTCAAAAGGCGTCACCGATGTTGGACTGGCGCACCTCGCCCGTCTGCCGCGTCTCCAGCATCTGAACCTGACGGGTTGTGGAATCACCGATCGAGGCCTCGAGGTACTTCGTCGACTGCCAGAGCTCGAGTCAATCGTTTTGACGGGGACGCGGGTCACCGACGCGGGAGTGGCGAATCTTGCGGCGTGCGATGATCTCCGGGCGGTGGATCTCTGCTGGACACAGACGGGCGACGGTGCCATCCGCGCGCTCGCTGCTAAAGGCAAGCTGCGGAATTTCAGATCAGGCAATCAGGTAAGCGACGCTGGCCTCGCGCTGCTCCACCAACTTCCGGTGTTCAAGTCCTGGCAAGGTGGTGAGCCGAGGATGTCGCTGTTGGGGTTCGACGCGGGCCCAAATTTCTTGATGCTGCGCGGCACCTTCACCGACAGAGGCATGGCGCAGCTCGTGGGACTCGATGGACTGTTCGCGCTGAACATAGACTCCGATCAGCTCGCGATCACAGGGGCGGGACTTGGTCCGCTCGTGAATCTGCCCCACCTCGGCTGGCTCGCTTTCGACGCCAAGGACGAATCGATGCCGTACATCGCGGCGCTGCCGCACCTCCGTTTCCTGATGTGCCAGGACACGGATGCCACCGATGAGGGATTCGTAGCGTTGAGCCGGTCACAGTCGATCGAGCACATCTGGGGGCGTCGCTCCCACAACCTGCGGCGCCGCGGATTCATAGCGCTCGCCAGCATGCCAGCACTTGGTCATCTGTCAGTAAGTTGCAAAAACGTCGACGACGTCGGATTATCGGTCCTGCCGCAATTCCCCGCGCTCAGGGAATTGATGCCGATGGACGTACCGGACGAGGGCTACAGGCACATCGGCCGTTGCGAACGACTGGAATCTCTGGTGCTGATGTACTGCCGCAACACGACTGACGTCGCCACGGAGTACATTGCCGGCCTTCCCCGGTTGAGAAAGTACTTCGCAAGTTACAACCGGATCACGGATCGGACGCCGGAGATTCTGAGCAGGGTCGACTCGTTGAAGGATGTCACCTTCGATTCGTGCGCTGGTCTCAGCAACGCTGGCATCGCAGCGTTGGCCCGCCTCCCTCGCTTGCGCGAGCTACGCGTCGAGAGCATGCCGAGAGTCACCGCGGACGTTGCAGCAATGTTTCCGCCGACGGTCCGCGTGAGGTATTCAACCTGACCTCTTCCCCAGCTCGCGGACCGCTTTCTCCACTTCCTGGGCGTGACCAGGAACCTTGACCTTGGGAAAGATCTTCGCGACTCGCCCTTTCTTGTCGATGATCACTGTCGTGCGCTCGACCCCCATGAACTTGCGTCCGTACATGGATTTCTCCTTCCAGACACCGAAGGTGTCGGCAAGCTTGTGACCGTCGTCTGACAGGAGTCGAAACGGGAGATCGTATTTCGCCTTGAACTTGCGGTGCGATTCGATGCTGTCGGGGCTCACGCCAATCACGACCGCATCGATTTTGCCGAATCGCGGAAAGGCGTCCCGGAACTCGCACGCTTCCTTCGTGCAGCCTGTGGTGTCGTCTTTGGGATAGAAGTAGAGGACGACATTCTTCCGGGCGAGGGAATCCCTGGTTACGGTAGTCCCATCATCCGCTTGTAGCGAGAATTTTGGCATCTGCTCGCCCTCGGAGATCATTTGCGGCAATGCGATCCGAGCGCACTACGAAGTCCGACGGTCTTGTTCATGCCACTCCATTTAAGTGAGAGCGTTTCGACATATCCTATTCGCCTTGCCAGGCGGCCGGTAGTTGCCGGTGTCAAACCCGCCTTCAGATTCCTCGGCAGGCGCTCAGCGCCGGTTGGCTGGCGTCACCCATCGTGAGGCCCTCAAAACTGAATCAATCTCGACCTCGAACGACCGCAAGCGCACGACCGGCGGCAGAATCCCACGCTCTGGTGTCTCGTAACAGCCGAGATAATCATCGACCCGTTTCGTTTGAGCTTTCGCGAAAACGGTGACAATGACAGTCGGATGATCAGTTGCACGCACATGACAGAGGACAGAGTCGGCGGCGATCTCTGCCGGCAAATCAAAGAAGCCGATGGATCTCGCCTTCGAGATGAGCGCCGGAAAAGTGGCTGCGGTTACTGTGTCCGAGGTTCGGCGACCTTGCTCCTCCGGATTGCGGGATTCGAAAAGGACTTCACCGCGATTGGACAGACGCATGCGGTACGCCGGGCAGCTTCCGAAGCATAGCGAGCGTTCGAGCACGATGCTGTCGGCTGGGGGAGGAACAGCGCCTTGGCGCGCACCCGGTCCGTCCGACGGAGTACACGCCAAGGCCAACAACGAAAGTCCTACAACTCGCGCGGTTATTGAGCGCCGTCGCTTTGAGCGAAGCTCAGTGTGTAGCCGGCAATGCGCTCGCCGTGCAGCTTGCCAGCCTCGATATCAGTGCGGTAGTGAATGCCCCCATACAGCCTCGATATCCCCGCCTCGTCGCCCATCGCCGCAAAACTGGTAGCGCCGCTTGGAAACAGGTACGACAGGATTACTGCGCCAGCGGCAGAGAAGGTAGAGTGGCCTGAGGTGTACGACGGAAAATTGGGAATTCCGATTTCTGTCTTGATGCTTGGATCCAGCTGCGAGGGACGTGGGTTGAAGTAGTGGTATTTCGCTTCCCAGCACCCGACGCCCGCGTCGTGCATAGCCATGTTCAGCAGCGCGAATACCCGTGCGGCCCGCACCTCGCTCATCTTCGCGTCCCGGACATATTCCAGCGCGACGTCATTCCAGTGTCCAGGCGGCGAGTACGTTCCAGCGCCGTCGTTCCACTTCTGCGCGATCGCCAGCTGGGCGGATGTCAGATGCTCGACCGTTCGCTTGACTTCGGCCGTCTCGTCTTTCATCTGCTGCGACCCTGTTGATGGCGGCGGTGGCGGACGCTCGGCCACGATATCCGCCGGCGTCATGTTCCAGGCCCGCACCTGACCGAACAACGGAAGCATCGGTGGACGCGCGGGAATGTCGCGGCTCACCCAGGCAATTTCTCCGCGCGCAGTGGCGGAGTCTGCAAGCGCCTTCCACAAGACGGCCGATCCTCCGGCTGTCCGCATGCCATCGCCGGCGGCGCGGGCGAGAAAGACGGCCGCTACTGATTTCCCCAGAGCTAGGCCTGCCGCGAGATCACTCGCTGTGGCCTTGCCCGACCAGAGTGCGGCGTTGCGCTGCTCTGCCGCTTTCAGCGTGACTTCCTCAACCGCAGCTGGGAATAAGGTTTTTAGCATCTCGACCGTGACACCCGATATAACGGCGTCCTCCGACGGATACGACGGAAGCCCGGATATTGGTATCAGCGCGGTGATCGAATTGTCGTTTTTCGCGGGTGACAGTCGGTCGTATTGGAACTTCCAGTACCACGCCGATTTGAGCGCGTCGTACTGCGCGGCGCTCACATAACTGTAGGCGCGCGCCGCATAAACCGGGTTCGCAAACGGAAAAGCCGGATCACCGAACGGATTCTCGGCGTCGGGGACAGGATATCCCCCCTCATCCTTCGGCGCGGGAGGGAGATTGTAACGCGCCACCAGCTCGCGGACAATCTGGTTCCAGCGCATCACGCCGCCACCACTCCAGTATGCAATCGCCTTTCGCTGATCGGCGGTAAGATTGGCCTGACTGGTCTTGATGGCGTCCACCTCCGCCACATATGCGGCGGACGTCACCGGTGCCGGTGCCGGAACCGCGATCTGGGTCGGTCCGGTCAGGAGGATCATGCGCCATGATCCCGCCGCTGGATCGAGACTCGATGGGTCGAGCGCCGGAAGTACCTCGAAAGGTCCGATGGATTTATCGCAGCTGCCGACAACAAGTACGGCCGTGCACGAAATGACGGCCACGAGAAGTGGCCGGCGGTTCGACAGTTTCAGGCTCAAGCGACTAGAGATGAAGCGCATACATCAATCCTGATGTGAAGGTGGTCGACTGACCGACATTTCGGCCGCTCAGGACGTGAGCCGCCCCCAGTTGGACCGACAAATTTTTCGGCAGCCCATACATCACTCCACCACCCAGCCTCACGTAGTCCATGCGGTTCGAGACGAACGGCATGTCCTGCCTGCGGATGTCGCCGCCGCCGAGCGTGCGCTGTTGGACGAGCGTAAACGGAATCCGCCAGTTGCCTCGACTGAAGCCTGCGCTGAGCGTGTAGTCGAGCACGTTCGGCATCACTACTTCGTTGGTCAGGTATAGTTGGCCGTTGGTGTAGTACGCGTTTCGATTGAGCCGGACGTTGCTGCACCACATATACGCGGCGGCGGCGTTGGCGAACCACGCCGAGTTCGACTGAAAGTCCAGAATGAGATGACCGGACGCGCGACGGCCAGCCGTCCCGATGGAAAGCGGATAAAAATCCGGCGTGTAGTCGCCCACGGGGAGAGCCGCCGTGCCGGTGATGAACGCGTTGAACGCGCCGTGCGCGGTCGGCCCCGTACCAAGGAGCCTGAACTTCGCGCTGAGACTCAGATCCTGAAAGCCCCCCATGTCATGAAGCACGCCCTGGCTGGCATGTGTTCGGATGTATGGAAGCGTCGCCATAAGGCCAAGCCGCTCGGTGACGCCGTATCCACCGACCAGAGTCGTGCTCTGCGTGGTCAGGGTGCCGATGTTCCCGTTGGTTCGCTTGAGAGTTCCTTCCCAATACTGGTCCCAGCTGTCGTGTGCGTAGAGAACGCCCGCGACCAGCGTCTTCTTCGGCATCATCAATCCGTCATCAGCTGTCTGAGCGGCGGCTGACGACGCGCCGACCGCGACAAGAATCAACCATCGCATTGTTCGGGTAATCATGATGCGCGGACGTTGTAACGTTGCCATAAGAGACGCGGTTCGGGTTCACTGGAAATCGCCGGCGCGCAGGTGGCCCGACGGTCTGGGCGCCCAATGTAGTAACCGGTCTTCCCTTGCGCAATAATCAACAAACTGCCAAACTCCCCTTTTGCTCCGACAGGAGAGAACGCAATTGGCACAAGGTACGGACGTAGTTCAGGGAACGTTGGATCTGCTGATTCTCAAGGCGCTGGCGCTTACCCCCATGCATGGCTGGGGAATCAGCAATCACATAAACCAGATTTCGGGCGGCGTCTTCCGGATCGGGCAGGGCTCACTGTATCCCGCCCTCCATCGATTCGAGAATCGGCGGTGGGTGATCTCATACTGGCGACAGACCCCGAATAATCGGATCGCGAGATTGTACGAGCTTACGCCGGCGGGAAAGCGCGCTCTCGAGGACGAGATCGCGGTCTGGCGATCCTACACGAGCGCCATGGACCTCGTAATAGAGGCGCGGTAATAGAAGCCGCGGCCGTTCATTCGCGAGTTACTTCGCGCCAAGTTTGCTCTGGTTCGACAGGATCTTCTTTTGATTCCTGATAATCGCCTGCTGGTTCCGGATTATCTTCTCCTGATTCCTGATTATCGTCGCGAGCCGCTCTTGGCCTTTGATGATCCTCTTTTCGTTTGCGATGATTCTCTCTTGGTTCTTGACTGTCGCTTGCGCCATTTGCGGGGTCCTTTTTTGGTTCGAACTCGGGAGTTGTGCACGCACGATAACATAGTACTACGGTATCGAGTCGGCATCGGAAAGACGAAGTCAATACGCCGGACAAGTCCCGTAACACATTGAGCGCTCGAGGACGATGCTATCGCCACTGGAAGTCGATGTCCCTTCGCGCGCGTCTGTCTTGCCGCCAGACGGCGCGCATGCCAGGAGTAACATCGGAACTGCTAGATATCTCGCTATACTGCTGGATATCGCGCCATATGGTTGTTGAGGACGCCGACTTTCGGTCAGTTGCAACCGACCAGGGGTCAGACTACGCCGCCATTTAGTCGGACAGCTTTCCTGATGACGCCGCGTTCTTGTCATGAGTGCGGTGGAGCACCTCATCGACCGAGAACCGATCTGCCTGCGGAGGCATGAGTAACAGGAGAAGGAGGAGAGCCAACCGCGGTATCACGTGCTCGTGAAAGGCATAGAGCGGCTCGTGAAGCAGATGACCGAACGTCACCACGACGAGAACGGCACCGAGAGCTAAATAGGCTTCGGTCCGAAGCCAGCCCGCAAACACAAGAGCGCCCGCACCCAACTCGACGAATGGAATGACAAGACCGACCGCCCAGAGCGACCACGTTGGGAGAAACGTGTCTTGGTACGGCAGGAAGAAGCGCCGTACATGACCGACTGGCCCGAGCGAGAAGACTTTGTAAACACCAGCCATTAAGAAGATCAGTCCCAGCACAGCCCTGGCGAAAAACAGGGCGCTTGCGATCCAGAGGGTGCGGCGGTCGATGGTTATCATGGGAGTTGGGGGTCAGAGATAACTTAGCCATGGATCGCTCCGCCGCTCCTTGAGCGCAGCGAACCACTGGCAAAGCGGATACATCGCGACCACGACGAATGCCCACACCACGTAGACTACCGGCAGCGGGTATCCCCAACCAGGCGGCGGGCTGAAAGGATAGTGCGCGAGGTCCGGCGACTCGAACATCCAGTACGCCGATCCATAACGCACGTAGCAGGTAGCAACGGCGAGCAGATGTATCAACGCAAAGTGCAACACGTAATAGAACATGGGCACCTTGCCGATCGTCAGCGCCGGTCGAAGGATTCTCGGCGTTCCACGATCCACGGACCAGAGAAAGACCATCGCCGGACCGAGCGTCATCAGCAGGAACAGCAACGACGGCGGGTACTTGGTCGTGTTCAGGAACGATAGCACAGTGAACACCGCTGTCTTCTGTCGCATCCAGCGCGATGGATCGCCGTAAATGTTGATGCCGCGAATCACGACAAAGGCCAGACTCAGCGTCACCCCCAGACGCAGCAGAAATGCGCGGCGGCGCTCAGTGTCCCAGCTATAGACCTGTCCGAGACCGTATCCCACGGCGGTAACGCCAATCCAGGGGATCAGCGGATAAGCCGCAAACACCACATGAGCCGGTGTGTTCACGACGAAGCCAGGTGAATGCAGAATGACCCAGAGCGGATTCGCCGATTTCACCGAATCGAAGAGATTGTGACCTGCGATCATGAGCATGCCGACCACGGTGGCAACGAAGGTCGGCAGACGGACGAGGCCCGACAACGTGATCATCGCCCAGCCGAGGGCCCAAAGCACGAGCAGCATCGTCACGCGATAGTCGAAATTGAACTGGTAGGCGAAGCACCGGACCAGCACCAGTTCGAGGAAGATCAGCCAGATCCCCCGCGTAAGCAGGAACCGGGACAGCTCACCTCGAGGCTTCCGCCGCAACGAGAGGTACGCACCAGTGCCGGTGAGCAGAAAGAACACCGGCGCGCAGAAGTGAGTGATCCAGCGCGTGAAGAACAGCGCGGGCGTGGCACTGGCCAGATCTGTAGGACTCTGTCCGGGGATACCGAAAAAGTCCCGCGTGTGATCGAGCGCCATCAGGATCATGATCACGCCGCGGACGACGTCGACCGATTCGACGCGTGCGCGCAAGGTTATTCGTTGCCCAGGACTCTCTACGCGAAACGTCCCGCGCGCGTCAGCTCGCTCTCAACGCGCCGAACACCGGGAACAACGCACCCACAATCCACGTAATCGCGGCTACGATCGCTGCCTGCTGCTTCGGAATCTTTCCGACCACGTGCAGGCCGATCGCCAGAAGCACCGTCACCCAGATCGTGAACACATCCACACGACTCGCGAGCGTAATTATCACCGGCGATGCAGTATCTGGATTCATGAATCGAGCGAGACTGAAGCTCACGCTGTTGACGGAGGTGAGCTTTTCCGGACTCATGAAAAGTCCCTGCGCCGCGTTCGTCAGGATCTGAACGATACGCGGAACTTCGGCGTACGTCGCCACCATGATCGCCGCTGCAACCGACTCCTTAGCGTCGAAAAGCTTTCCAACCAGCCAGAGCACCACGCCGGTGCCGAGCACGCTTATCGTGAGAATGATGGCAAAGACAATAGGAGCGAGCATCTCGAAGAAATTTCGTCCCATCGCAAGCTGCTCCGAGGTCAGGCTCGGGTTCTTGCGCATTGCCGCCGCGCTCTGTCGCGCAAATTCGGCGTCCATGACCGGCTGCATCGCGTTCTTCGTCACGAAGACGAGCACAGCAGCGATGATCACCAGGAAGAGCAGAGGCATGCCGAACTTTCCGTCACTTCTCCGCGCGAAAACCGACGAAGGCGCGTAGAAGATGTCCACGAAGTCTTCCCACAATCCCGCCTTCGCGGGCGACGGATCTCCTTCCCTGGCTGCGTCTCCATTACTGCCCATTGACTCATCCTCGCGATTGAAGACATTGCTCGGACCAAGATTGTACCAATTTCCACCCCCCACCACCAGGAACTGATATGCCATCGGAATCGAGCCGCCCCGGCCCGCTGGTCCTCGAGCCCCTGATACATCCGAAGGAGAAGATCTATTTCGCGATCTGCATTGTCGTCAGCCTCGTCGTCTACATCGGTCTGGCATTGACCATCCTCAACGGCGGACCGATTGCCGGTACGCTGATTACCTATCTCATATTCGGCATCGTTGCGTTCTTCGTCGTTCACGGCCTCCACATCGGTCACGTGCGCGGCAACGGAGTGCGAGTTTCGAGTCGTCAATTCCCCGAGCTGAATGCGACGGCCGAGCAGCATTCCCGTAGACTCGGATTGGACGAGACCCCCGCGATCTTCGTTCTTCAGTCTGGCGGAGTCCTCAATGCTTTCGCGACGCGATTCCTCGGGCGCAACTTCGTAATTCTCAACTCCGACGTTCTCGCGCTCGCAACCCAGAAGGGCGAGAAGGCCGTGAGCTTCGTCCTCGGCCACGAGCTCGGCCACGTGCACGCAAGCACATGACCCGCAGAGCGCTGCTATATCCGGCTATGGTGTTCCCGTTCCTGAGTGGCGCCTATTCGCGAGCATGCGAGTACACGTGCGATCGCTTCGGCAACGCGCTCGAGCCGGAAGGCGGCGTGGATGGCCTGCTGGTCCTGGCGGCGGGGCGCGACCTCTACACCCACGTCAACTCGACCGAATACAGCGGTCAACGGGAGACGGAAACGGGCTTCTTCGTGAGATTCGCGGAAATTCTATCGACGCACCCAAACCTGCCGAAGCGCGTGGCAGCCCTCGATGCCGTGCGTAAACATGCGCCTCTCGCGGCTTCCATCCCGCTAAGCGCGGCTGCCGCGGCTGGCCCAACCCAGTAACGTCCTGATGCAGTCAAGCTGGCAGCTGTCAACTTTAAGCTGCTAGCTCGTCTCGCGTTCTGTTGCAGTTAAAAAACTTAGGTGAGCCCGGATGCCGTTGGCTTGTTCCTCTCGACGTCAGTTATCAGCCGCGCTCCGTGCTGATACGTGAAATACGCGTACGCCCACTCGAACAACACACTCAGGCGATTCCGGAACCCGATGAGATACGTGATGTGAACGAATAGCCAGAAGAACCACGCAAACCGGCCTGAGAACCTGATCCAGCCTAGATCAGCGATCGCGCGAGATCGGCCTATGGTCGCAAGATCGCCTTTGTTTCGATAGTGAAACTTCTTCCGCGGCTGGCGACGCAGATCGCGGATGATGTTCTTGCTAGCAGAGGCTCCTTCCTGAATCGCCGCGGGCCCAACACCTGGAACCTGCCGGCCGTCCTGAACCAGCGCCGCCAGATCGCCGACTACAAAAATCTCGGGATGGCCTGGTACGGACAGGTCAGGGTTTACCTGAATCCTACCCGCGCGATCCAGCGGACCACCGAGAAATCTCCCGACGGGTGACGCTTTGTTCCCGGCTGCCCAGAAGGTGTTTCTGGCACGAATTTTTTCGATTCCGATGTGGACGCAGTCCGGCTCGACTCCGGTGACAGCAGAGTTGACCCGCACTTCAACCCCTAGATCTTTCAAGTCACGACTTGCACGCGCAGCCAGGTCTTCCGGAAATGTCGGTAGAATACGCGGACCCGCTTCGATCAACACAACGCGAGTTTTGCTCGCATCAATTCTCCTGAACTCCGGAGCGAGCGTTTTCTTCGCGATGAACGGCAGCGCGCCCGCCAGCTCGACCCCGGTCGGCCCGCCGCCGACTACGACGAATGTCAGGTACTCCTGACGCTCACGCTCGTCGTCAGATTTTTCCGCGAGCTCGTACGCGAGCAGGAAACGGCGCCGTATCTCGGTGGCGTCCTCAATCGCCTTGAGGCCGGGCGCGTACGGCTCCCAGTCATCGTGCCCGAAGTAGGCGTGCCTCGAGCCCGTGGCGACGATCAGATAGTCGTATGGGATTTCGCGCAGCTCTTCGTCGACGCGAACCACGCGTCGCGCGGGATCGATCTCGCGCACTTCTGCCATCAGGACTTCAGTGTTCTTGTGGCGCCGTACAATCCACCGAATCGGCGCGGTAATCTCGCTCGGCGCCAGCGCCGCCGTCGCCACCTGATACAGGAGCGGCTGAAAGATGAAGTGATTCGTCCTGTCGATGAGCGTCACGTCGGCGTTGGCGCGCTTGAGCGCCTTTGCGGCGGTGATCCCGCCGAATCCACCGCCGATAATTACTATCCGCGGACGAGCCGATGCGTCAGGCAAGTCTCTCCTCGAACGATCTGGCCGCGAGTGTCATGAGAAGCACCAGAAAGATCAACAGAACACTGTACGCGGCCGCTGTTCCGAACGCCAGAGCGCGGAGCTGAGCCAGAATCTCCATCGATATCGGACGATTGGAATGCGTGTACAGGACGACGCTCGCGACGAACTCGCCGACCGCGGTCACTGCGGCGAGCAACCCGCCCGCCACCAGCCCGGGACGTGCCGCGGGCAGAATCACCCGCCGCATCGTCATCATCCAGGAAGCACCAAGCCCGTGCGCGGCGTCCTCGAGTGAGGCATCCATTTGCCGAAGGGAGGATTCGACGGCCGAGGCGACGAGCGGAATGTCGCGAATGAAATAGGCGAGCGGCAATATCCAGAACGTCCCGACCAGCAGCACCCTGCCGGTCAGCAGGTCGTTACGGTTGAAGGTCGCGGCGAGACCGAGCGCGATCGCGGTCGCGGGAATCGCCCACGGAAGAGCGACGAGCAGCTCGAGCATGCCGCGTCCTCCGAACTTGCGGAGCACGATCAAATATCCCGCGATGAAGCAGACGACCAGATTCGCCGCCGTTGCGATCAACGCCATCGACACGCTGTTCGTGATCGGCTTCCATAGCTCGCTTTCGGAGAAGAGCCGCCGGTAGTTCTCGAAAGTGTATTCGGGCGGTAGCACCTGGGTGGTCCAGGCTCCGTCCCGCGCGAAGGAAACGAGGATGACCATGAGATGCGGTAGCACGAGCGCCACCACTATTACCGCCGATGCGACGGTAGTCATTATCTGGATGCGCCGCGAGCGAATCGTCCGGCGCGAGCGTCCGCCCTTGCTGGCGAGAGTGTATCTCCGCTTTCTGTCCAACCACCGGAATAGCACCAGTCCCGCCACAGCGCTTAGTGCCAGCACCGTCGTCTCGACATAAGCGAGTCCCATCGCTCCATTCGTTTTCGACGCGAGGATCTGCGTCGAGAGAACTCGCAGTCCGCCGCCGAAAACGTAGGGCGCCGAGAAAGACCCCAGAGCATTCATGAAGACGAGTAGCGCCGATCCGGCGACGGCTGGCATCAAGAGCGGCAGCGTCACCCGTCTCAGTCTCTGCCACGTATTGGCGCCGAGTCCCGATGCAGCCTCGTCGAGCGTCGCATCGAACCGCTCGAGTCCGGCGGAGACGAACAGAAAAACGTAGACGTACATCGTGTACGCGTGGACGAACACGATCGCGCCAATTCCTTTCAGCCGCCACGGGGCTTCCGCCATCCCCAGTGCGCGCTGCACGACGCGCGTAACGAGGCCGCTCTCGCCATACAGAAAGAGGAAGGCGATTACTCCAACCAGCGGCGGGAGCGCGGCGGGAAGCGTAGCCACCGCGCGAAGCAGCCGGCGGCCTGGAAACTCGAATCGACCGAGCAGAAACGCGAGCGGAACCCCGATCGCCAGCGAAGCGAAGACCGAGGCGACCGAAATGACGATGCTTGTCCACAGGGCTTCTCGGTCAGCGGGGCTGGCGGCGAATTCGCGCCAGTGACCGAGACCGTTCTCGAAGCTTCC
>Ga0137388_10000863_pt1 | contig 17741 bp, 18 predicted proteins | sample 15con2h14AmetaG_FD_104644 | JGI IMG/M metagenome (GOLD analysis project Ga0137388, IMG submission 104644) | Vadose zone soil microbial communities from Angelo Coast Range Reserve, California, USA - 15con2h1.4A metaG | ecosystem: Environmental > Terrestrial > Soil > Vadose zone > Saprolite...
CGAATTCAGCAGGATGCCGAGGCGAGCCGGAAGTAACTCGCCAGCTCGCGACGGATTCGAAGATTAGCTGATTGACAGACTCTTCGGCCAAGATCTCCGTTAGGCGAAGGGCAAACCTTGAACGACAGGAAGCGCTTTTATCACTACACATCCAGGCGATTCGCGGCAGCGACACGCCCATACCAGAGCCCTGAATCCTTCACTGTGCGCTTCTGGTTACGGAAGTCCACATAGGTAAGCCCATATCGCTGGGTATAGCCATCGGCCCACTCGAAGTTATCCACCAGGCTCCACGCATGATATGCGCGCACCTTCGCGCCATCAGCGATGGCGCGCGCTAACTCCGCCAGAATTTGGCGGTGAAACGCGATACGGCGCGTGTCGGGAACCCGGCCAGTTTCGTTGGGACTGTCAAGATAGCAACACCCGTTCTCACTGATCTCAATGATGGGATGGTTATACTCGCGCGAGATCTGCATCACGAGGTCGTAGATGCCGCGCGGCCATATCTCCAGGCCCGCTTCAGTCAGCGGACCTTCGGTGGGCATCTCAACGTGGATTTGGGTCAACGGATCCCTTCCTGATGAGCCTCCTTCTCCCTCGGTTTCGGTGCCGAAGTGCCCCCCGCTGCCAGGCTGCGAGCTAGCAGTCGCCTGGGACACGACACGGCGCGTGTAATAGTGAAATCCGAGCCAATCCAATGGGACTTTCATGATCTTCTCGTCACCGGCTTTGAATCCCATGGCCTCATATGGCGTTGCGCCGACAAACGCCTTTGGATACTCGCCACGGATCGCGGTGTTTAGAAAGTAGAGATTGTTCATCGCATGGTAACGCGCAGTGGCGGCGCGATCGGTATCGCTCGCCGTCTTCGGATAGGCAGGAGCCATTCCGTATGCACTACCGACGGTGGCTTTGGAAGATGCTGCTTTGATGGCCCGGAAAGCTTCGCCCTGTGCGAGGTTTACGGTGTGGGCTGCTTTTAGAAACTGTATGAAATCGGACTTGCCCGGAGGAAAGACTCCTACGCCGTAGCCGTAATACGTAAAGGTCCACGGCATGTTGAAGGGAGCCCAAGTTGCGATTCGATCGCCAAGGTTCTTCGCAAGGAGCCCCGCGTAATCGGCATAGTATGCGGCCAGATCGCGATTCGGCCATCCACCCCGGTCTTCAAGCGCTTGTGGAAGGTCCCAATGATAAATCGTGCAGAACGGACGTATGCCTGCCTCGAGCAAGGCATCGACGAGGCGACTGTAATAGTCGATGCCCCTCTGATTTACCGGCCCAGTGCCTGCAGGTTGAACTCGCGCCCATGAGGTCGAAAAACGGTAGCTCTTCTGATTCAAGCGCTTGAGAATAGCGATGTCTTCCTTATAGCGGTGGTACTGATCGCAGGCGACGTCTCCGGTAGCGGCCCCTTTGATTTTCCCCACCGTGTGCGAGAAGCGATCCCAATTCGATTCGCCTTTTCCATCCACATTCCAGGCGCCTTCAACCTGGTATGCGGCAGAAGCCATTCCCCAGAGGAACCCGCTTGGGAAATGGGATTTGTCAATCTCGGAACTGGCCACATCACTGGCGACCGGCTCCTGAGTAGTCGTTATTCCCCTGGCGAACTCTAGATTCGCGAGCAGCGCACTGCCCGTGACAAGCGAACTTTTGATGAAACGTCGGCGGTCCATTTCAATCCACTCTCCTATGGGACACGAAGCGCTTCGTTGCCATCACTTTGTCGCTTCGACCTTCCGCGATCGGCCGATTCCGACAATCTCCTTCACATGGGCATGACTGGGCAACATCGTACGTCAGTGCTCATCCACAGGGGCAGCCGTACCGTCCGACCACTTAACGACCCGAATCAGAAACCCGGTCAGTCGCTCCTGAGTGTCCTTAGATGCTATAACCGGAAATGCTATAATCGGCGATCCCGGCAAGGCTGCGCCCCACGCCTCAGGCTCCGTCAGTGGAGCGAAAAACATCAGGTGGGGATGCCAGTGCCCGTCGTGGTCGCTCAAGTACCCTACTATTTCTCTGCTGCATCGGAAGGCGATTCACAAACGGTAAGGCCTGAAACGTCGGAAGTCAGGCTCGACCTTCTCCTCTCCTTGATCTAATCTTTGAAGAACTCCAACAATATGGGCGCATGTCCCTTCGGCTTCAGCATATGCGTCTGCCCTTCGAGCGTTTGGTACCTCGCGTTCGGCAATGCGCTTGCCAGCGACCGATTCCCGTGATGCATCCACTCAGGGCTTTTCCCGCCGTCCATGACGAGTGCCGGTACCGTGACGGATGCCCAACGGCCGCCCGGCAGCGGTTTGCCTCTCTGGTTGTCTCCTACTATTGCGCCGTCGTAAAGCAGCGTATGTGCAATGGCTTTAAGCTTCGGCCACATAGGCATCAGCGGCATCACGGAGATAAAGAAGGCAGGAACGTCGACCGACTTCAGAAAGAGCTTGACCGCCTCGCTGCGCCGATTTGCTGCGACCGCCTCGGCGATTTTGGCCCAATCGCGCTCTGTTGTGGAACGGCTGTCGTCAACGATGAACGGTGCTTCGTACAGCGCCAGCTTCTTGATGGCCTTGAGGCGATTTGCCGCCTCAAGCGCAAGGACTGCGCCCGAGGAGATGCCCCAGAGGAAGGCCGCACTGCCCGCTTCGCTCAATAGCGCAGCGATGTCTTCTATCTCGTGCTCCACGGCATAGGGCGCCGTATCACCACTTCCGCCTCGACCTCGACGGTCGTAGGTGAACACGGTGAAGTATGGTGCCAGGAGTTCAGCCAGTTGCCCGCTCTGACCCATGCCTCTGTAGCATAGCGCCCCATCGACCAAAATCACAGGTGGTCCATTGCCGATTCGATCGAATGCGATCGGCGTGCCGTCCTTCGATACCGCTGTTCCCGTAGAGGGCAGAGTCGACGGTGACTGTACAATCCTGGGGGCTCTGTCATTCGCTTCTATTGTGGTTATGTTTTGCATAGGTCCTCCTGCTTCGTTGCGTCACTCGGTCTCTGCTGTTAGGTCGAACGAAGGTCTGCTAGATCGACGCGGTCGAGGTATTCTGCAAGGTTTTCCAGTGTTTGCCCTGTGCCGACATCAATACGCATCTGGAGCAACGCGTCGCGATCCTCGTTTGAGTTGCACTCAATCCTCATCGAGAGCTTCGTCTTGCTCCCGTCCTCGCTGAAGAGGAGAGTTGCGAGCGGGTCGGGGCGCGGCGGAAATATCTTCACCGTGAACACGAGTCGTTCAGGAGCCGTGATTTCGCGGTAGGTGCCTGTAAACGAGTGTTCCGCACCCTGGGCGCTATTGACCCATCGGAATGTTCCGTTTGGTCGAAGATCGATTTCGCAAACCGCGAGCGGGACGCCGCTCGGGTCCCACCAATGCTTGACGTGCTCGGCTTTGGTCCAAGCTTCGAAGACGGCCGCGCGCGGCGCATCGAAGGTTCGCGTCATCAAAATCTCGCGGTCAGTCGGTGTAGTGACTTGAAACGTTCCGGCATTCTTCATTGGTGATCTCCTCATCGCTTCGTGCGTCCATGGCGATTCCCCCTCTTTTGCGTCTTCTTCTTTTGCATCTCTTTCAGGTACCCATCCAACCCGACAAACTTCTCTTCCCAGAAGTGGCGAAAGGGCTCCATCCAGTCGGCAATATCCTTCAGCGGAACTGCCACGAGCGTGCGCGGACGTCGTTGCGCATCGCGGCCACGCATAACAAGGCCTGCGCGCTCAAGTACAGTAAGGTGCTTGGAGATCGTCGGTTGACTCAGATCAAACGGCCTCATGAGCTCCGACACGTCCGCGTCTCCCGATGCCAGGCGAGCGAGGATCGCGCGTCGCGTGGGATCCGCGAGCGCTCCGAAGGCTAAGCTAAGAGAGTCCAGTTCATGTATCGCCATACGGCTATATTGCTATACGGCGATATAGTAGTCAAGAGTTTTCTGGTAGGCGATCGTAGGCGCCCTCCCTTCCGTAGAGGCGTAATCGCATTATTCAGTCGCTTTGTCCGGTGGCTCCAAGAACTTTTCGTGGCACTCGGTACACAGCCATTCTCGACCGTTGCTATAGCCAGCGGCATGCCCGGGGCCGCCATACGCGTTTAACTCCCAATGGCAAAGGGAGCAAAACTCGCGAGACCACCCACCAGCTTCAACCTTGAAGCCGAGATCATCCTTCAATGTCATATCGAAGGAAATGCGACCGCTACTAATCTCGACCAGTACGTCCAACGGCTTCCACTGGCGCTTACGCCATGCGAATTTCCGCAGTTCCACCAGTTGTGCCTGAACGTAGCTCACATCCCACTCTTCGCCGTGGATTTCTACAATGTCATGTATCGCCTCTGTTGTTCTCCGCAACTTGGCAACGATTTCCCGGGCACGGTCGAGGGAGAGACCTTGCGAGTTGAGGAGTTGAGCGGCAAAAGCGTCCTTTTCTCGTAGCAATCCAAGCAACAAGTGCTCAGTTCCGATATGTTTGCTCTGAAGGCGCTCCGCTTCCTCAGCCGCGTAAGCCAGCACACGTTTTGACTCATTGCTCAAGGGAAGATCGACCGAGGTCGATACCTTCTCCCGGATGACGGTGTGGCCGTCGATCTGCCCGCGGATGGACTCGACCGAAGCATGGGAACGCAGGAACCTGCTGGTCAGGGCTTTGTCTTCACGCAAAAGTCCGAGAAGCAGATGCTCCGTCTCAATATAAGGAGAGCCGAACTGGCTGGCCTCGTACCGCGCAAAGAAGATGACGCGCCTCGCCTTCTCTGTATACCGTTCAAACATTCTTCTCCAATCCTTTTGCTTGGCTTCCAAAGCCCAAATCATAGCTGAGAATCGGCATCAGCCCGACATCAAAGCTAAGCCATTTTGGCGAGGCTTGTCGCGGGATTCGTCTGCAACCTCTGCCCGACTGAATGTCGTGCTAGAACTCGGGATGGTCCTGGCGAACCTTGGCCGAAAGCGCGTAGCAATCTTGCGCAAGAAAACCGTCGAACAGCCCAGTGATATCGACGGATTGATATACCTCCCCTTCGATGAACATATCGATGAAATCAAGATCAAGCTGTACCGGGAGCTTCAGGCAGCTGGCTACAAGCCAAAACTGGAGGTGTAGCGCGAACAGCCACCAGTTGCCAAAACCGCTCCTCCGTCCTCAGCGCGACAAAAGTGCGCCCTTGTCGACCTCAACTCCCCAGTGCTTCGAATCGTTATGCATTCGCGTTCCATCCTTGCTGCTACCGGACGCTCTTGCGCTCTGACCCGCACTGCTAAAACTGTCCTCCTCTCTTTTTCCAAAAACAAGTCTTTGGAAGGCACAAACACTCCAACGCCAGTGTTGAAGAATCAATCGGTTGTGCAGCTGCCCGCAAGCACGCTTTTGGAAGCAGCGGCTGCATGCCCCAATGCGCCTGGGGTGTGCCAGAAGAGCCGGTCCGACGGGACCTCTAAACTACAGATTTTACGAGTCAAGCCTTTGGGGATTGGGGCGTGCCGGAACCGGCACCTTTTCGGCCGGACTTCTGCTAAAGTCCAACGCGATGAGCCAAGTCGACAAACTGGGGGTCGGAGCGAATGCTGTCTAGTCTCGGGTCAGCATTCAGGTAAATCAGCAAGTCAGATCGATCCGTGTACGCTTTTTCGAGCCACTGAAGGGCTTCATTCTTCCTACCAAGAGCGACGTAAATTAGTGCAACCTCGAACGGGCTTACGTACGTCCGTCGTGACGACTCATTCAATTCCTCGAGTATTTTTAAGGCCGCCGGTTTATCTCCGGAAATGGCATAAACGTGTCCGATGTCCGCAACCAAGGCGGTGTTACCCTTAAGAAGTTCTTGCGCTTTGTGCATGGCTTGCAATGCGTCAGCGTATTTGCCCTGCTGCTCATAAACCCAGCCCAAGTACCAATTACCCAGGCTGTGGTTAGGATCCAGCTCCAACGCCTTACGAAGTTGGGCTAGAGCCAGGTCGTACTGGCGTGCATAGATGTAGTGCCACCCTAGATGCACATTCATAGCGGGGTTAAGCTGGTCAAGGTTGAGCGCCCGTTTGCTTTCAGCCAGGGCCTCCTCACGTCGGCCACTCGCCATCAGAAGATGTGCATACCAGTGGTGGGCATTTGCATAACCCGGGTTTAGTGCCGATACGCGTTTGAATTCTGCTTCCGACCCTGGCCAGTCCCAATCGTAGAGTAGCCTGACATACGCCAGAGAGTTGTGCCCTTCCGCGAGCGTGTCGTCCAGTTGGATTGCCCTTTCCGCCGCAGACTTAGCCTGTGGAAAGGCCTGAGTGGGCGAGAGTGACCCAACGTCGAAAGCAATCCCGGACAGAATGTAGCAGTCCGCCAATCCACTGTAAGCCGACGCATACCCAGGATCTTTGTCAATCGCCTGATGGAAAAGAGTGATCGCCCTGTCCGTCGATTCTTGCGTCCTCTTGTTCCAGAAGTACCGCCCTTTCAGGTACAGCCCATAGGCTTCAGGGTCGACCGGACGCCCCCTAGTGAGTAATGCTTGTTCTTGCGGTGTTAGCTGGATTTGAATCTCTTGCGCGATGGACCTCGCAATCTCTTCCTGGACGCGCAGCACATCATGCAGATCTCGATCGTAGGCCTCGGCCCATAGATGCTGCTCCGTTGCCGCGCGGATGAGTTGCGCTGTGATTCGCACACGATCTCCCGAACGCTCGATCGAGCCTTCCACGATGGCATCAACATTGAGATCCTTCGCAATCTCCGGTACGGATCTCTGCGTCCGCTTATAGCGCATTACTGAGGGCCGTGAGATCACGCGCAAAGCGCCGATCTTCGCAAGATCGGTGATGACGGCGTCGGTCATACCATCGGCAAAGTATTCCTGGTCGGGGTCACGCGACAGGTTTTCCAGCGGCAATACGGCGAGCGAGCGAATCTGCGGAGGACGCTCCCGCCCGACCAAGCGGTCCCACGAACCGCCTACATCAAACCCCACTAGAACCGCTGCCAACAGAACCATTCCGAACCCGGCAATCAGAGCTGTCCGCCGCCGCCCGCGATTGTCTGGCTTCGCAAAGCGCACCGCTACAGTCGTAGACCCGCTTGCTAACTGCCGCAGATCGACCTCGAAATCTCGAGCCGATTGATATCGGTTATCGGGATTTTTTTCTAAGCACTTCAGAATGATTCGCTCAAGCTCAGGGGAAATCTTTCGGCTTACGGCGCGCGGGGAAATCGGCGGCTGGTGGAGGATAGCATCGATGAGGCGTGACGGCAGTTCCTCTCCAAATGCCCGCTGGCCAGTGGCTATTTCGTACAGCACCGCACCTGCCGCGTGAAGGTCACTCCGCTCGTCGGCAACCTCCCCTTGCAACTGCTCCGGCGCCATGTACGGCAATGTACCAGCCATCGCCTGGGTTTGCGTAATACTGCCCGTCACCGCCAGATCATCCGCGGATCGAACCAGTCTGGCCAAGCCGAAATCGAGAACCTTTACCCGCCCTTTCGGTGTCAGCAAGAGATTTCCTGGCTTGAGATCGCGGTGAACAACCCCGTGATCGTGCGCCTCCTCGAGTGCTTGGGCTAACTGCGAACCGATGGACGCCACTTCCCTTTCTGAGAAGGCACCGCCCTCTACTCGGTGCGCCAGCGAAGTACCCTCCACGTACTCCATCGCGAGAAAATCCACTCCGCCCTGGCTGTCAAAATCGTAGACCGTCGCGATATCGGATGATTCAGTTTGGAAAGTGCTAGGGCTTCTTTCCGAAAACGCTTGCGAGCCAGCTCGTCACTCAACAGACCTTCCGGCAGGACTTTCAGCGCCACATCGCGTTCCAGTCGCTCATCTCGGGCGCGATAGACCACACCCATTCCACCTTCACCAAGCTTCTCGACGATGTGGTAGTGGCCGACTGTCTGCCCGATCATGGAGAGGCCACCTCCGGGCAGGAATGTTAGGCTGCGCCGGTAGTCAAGTCAACGCGAACAAGCCGTGTATCAATCACAGGGGGGCGCCGAAACCATTATTGGGCGAAGCTGGTGCTGCTTACGGCCTCATTCGCGCGCTGTGGCCAGATCAGCACACAATCGCAGGAGTCCACGAACAATCCTCCTGTACTACCCAAAGCTGAGCCCACCCGTACCTCCTCCGCCGATGGTTATCATCCCACGACCGCCACTACCATCGCCACTGGACGCGCCCGATCCCTGACTTGGGGACTCTGCCCTCCGCTCCAGACAATTCAAAGTCGCGAGCAAGGCGTGCAATCGACCGACTTGCTCCCAGACGTCTCGACACGGTCTTCCACACCTGCTGGCAGTCATTTGGTCCCCGAAGTGAGAAGCACTCCTGCCTATGCGAAGTACGGGAGGACAAAGACATAATAAAGACATAATAATGCAACGCCTTAGCAAAGTTGCTTGGCCGACGCTTAGGCGAACATCGTCACGTTAGGCTGCTTGTGCCGTCAATTGCGGCACAGCAGCCCTCTTTATTACCGGGGAGTTCCGGCCAAGATGGTGGTGACGGTCCAAATTCAAGGAAAGCCGACAGGAAAGTGGAACGCTGTCACGTCGATGTGGTTGCGGAGAGCTGGCGCCTAGACATCTACCTCAGCGCGGAGCGCGGGGTCGTTGGCCTGATCTGCAAATTGAAACTCGAAGAGCCGTGTTGCCCAGACCCGGAGGTCGGCGTCGGCAGGGCCGGGCGTCCCAAAGTAATCGCAGAGAACGTTGAAGGTGACAGTACGTACAACATCGACAATGTCTGCCTGCCCCTTGCCCTTCGCGACGATCGACTGACCTGAGGCGAGGGTGGCAGGGATGAGTGTGGACTCAATGTCGGTGCGGCGAACCACCATCCGCCATGTTAGTGGTGTCGCGGGTGTACGCTTCGGAATTGGTCGTGCCGAGAAAGAACGGGTGGCCGTCCATGATAACGTCAAGCTTCTCGTTATAGGGATTGACGAAGACTTGGCTCAGCGACACGACTTGCTCAACGTCGTCGAATCGGGTGACGAGAGCGAATTTGCCTATGACGGGAATGGGCCAGAAATTGCGCAAGATGCGGAAAATGAAATCAAGGTGATCCATCCCCTTAGGTTTTAAGCCTTGCCTTAAATGTCGAGTCGGGCGGTGGAGCTGGACGAAGAATTGGTGCGGGTGCGTGCGCTGGAACGGCGGCTGGCGTGGCATTCATCAGAGTGCCCCCAGGTACCGTAAGGCGCGAACACTGGGCAGAAAGAAGTATCCGCCGCCGACCGGGATGATGAAAGTCTCGATGATGGGTTGCTGGCGGACCGGTGTCGATGGAATGCTGAAAGGACACTTGGAGCCGAGTATTGGGTCGCTTTCGTTATAGCCCAAGCCAAACATCGGATTTATAAGCCAGGTATGCTGGACGAACTCGAACTGGCGCTCTATCTCGCTGTTCATGCAAAGGAAGAGTAGGCCTCGGTCGAGTCCGTCGTCGCTATAGCGATCCTTAGCGGGTTCACCGTAGAGGCGTCCTCGGCGCATGATGCGATGGCGGTTGGTGGCATTGATCATGTCCTTTGTGTCGTCCTTGGTGGGAGCCAGGCCGTCTCGCGGATTAGCGCGGCGGGCGTGCGAGGTCATCGGACAGCCGAAACCCGCCGGGTCGGAGGCAAAGAACGTCATGTCGTTGCCAGCTTCGGATCCCGCAGGGGTGAGCATCTCTCCGCCTAGAGTGCGGCCGACTGCCTTCTGCGCGAGCCACTCATCGGTTGCCGGATTCCGGTTCTCGTCAAGCAGATCAGCCGATACTGTCTTCATGTTGTTCCAAAATTTGGCGACATCTTGCTTGAGCTGGCGAAAGACCATGTAGGTTCCGTTCAAGCCAAGGTCAAAGAAGCCTTCCACTAGGGCGGGTTTGAGGTATTGAGCGGCGTTGGAGGAGTTGGGAACGATCGGGCCGGCTGCGGGAGCGTTGTAGGTGTTGATCTGGCCAAGCACCATCTCGCCAACCGGGATCTCGTGCAGAGCGCGCTTTTCGATGGGAATCTCGCCATTCACCAGGATGGGTTGAGATATGCCGTCGGCAAAGCCGAAGTGCTCGTGTCTCACCTGATTCTTATCAAGATTTACCCGCAGTGGAATTTGGCCGGCGATGGTGAGGCCAAAGCCGAGAAGCGTTTTGGTTTCAGCCGCTACGACTGGATCGAGCGCTGACTGCGTGCGCGCGTAAACCAGCAACTGGGCATGGACGCAGTTCGTGCTGGAGGCGCAGTCGCTCCATTTCCATGTGGCTGGTGCGTCCCCGAGAAAGCGCGCCCGGTTGTTCGTCGTCATCCCCTCCTGAAAGGGACGTGAGAAGGTGGCCAGCACCTCTTTCGATACGCCCAGTACGGCGATGCCAGCCGCGGAGAAAGCTAGGTTGAGGCAGATATCACGCTCACCGCTCGAGTCGGTGATGCGTGGAGTGATATCGGCAACCCAAGCGTTCGGACCAGGCGCCGGAGGCGCCGGAAATTGCACCATGATCAGCGTCGCAAAAAGATGCATTGGGTAGGAGCTGATCACGATCCCCTGCAGATCAGCGGCAGTCTCGCCGATTGGCTTCCACTCAGGATTCGGTGACGTAGCGGTCGCTGAGATTAGAGAAGCTGAGCCCATTGTTCGGCCTCCTTCTGCTTCATCGATTCCTTGCGAAGCCCGTCGACGATGCTGGTATTGCGGATAATCTGGTTGACGGTATGGGTTGGGTAGGCGCTATACCAGAGAATGTTCTGAGTCTGAGACTGGCGCGCCCATGCCTTGAATTCGGTTCCATGCGCCGCTCCCTGACGAACAAGATCCTCGGTGCGCGGAAAGCCAACGCAGTTTCCCCAGGCGAGGGTAAGTCCCCGATGGGCCTTATCAACGAAGTCGTCGAGGTAGCTCTGCCAACTTCCATCGAAGTTGCTCAGGAACAGCAGTCGTCCAGAGTTCCCGACGAGAGTCCAGTGAGCAAAGTGGATGGTGCGCATGGAGCCGAGGTAGCCATTCCAGGCTTTGAGCGGGACCACGAACTTGAGCGCGCGAAGGGCGGCCGTATCAGAAAGCCGCGAAGCATGCCAGGTTTGACCAGGACCATGCTTGCAAGATGATTTTGAACGATGTGATCTTCTTGCGCAGCGAAAAGCTTCAGTTGCTCGGGAGAAAGCGGAGGATGGTCCTGAGTGAAGTCCGATTCCTCCAGGCGGCGAAGCAGTTTGTATAAGACAAAGCCCACGCGAAAGACGGGTAGAGCAGTCAGAAGAAACAATAACCAGCCGACGACGAACCTGACCGCCAAGCGCACCGCAAAGTGCACGGTGGGGCTGTGTCCCGGAAGGCTTGTCCACCAATGCATCAGATAATTTGAGAGGACTGCGGCGAGAAAAACGAAGACTAAGCCGAGAAGAACAATGACCGTCACCAGCCACGGAGCAATTGGACGCAAAGTGCTCCACTTATAAGTGCGGAGCGCCTGGTCCGTTGTCGGGATCTCAGCATGACGGAACCATTCATACTTTTCGAGGGCCCACTTACGGAGGGCCTTATGGACACCGGGCGCGTCCAATTTTCGGTAGCCCGAGCCTGTAGGTCCCAGTTCCGTCTGGATATCTTCGAAGACTTGACGACCGCGAGAGATGCTTAGAAGCGAGTTGGCGACTGCGCCGAAGTGCTGAGCGGACGCGCTACACGAGTGCGCTCGAAGAAACTCTGCAAGAGAATCGCTATTGCCCGGGAAGAAGAGGCGCGCCCATTCTGGCTTTGTTGCTTCCTTCGTGCAGGCGAAGATCCCCCGCAGATCGTCCGAGAGTTGCGCCAGAACGCTTTGCCAGTACGTCTCCGGTTCTCCTTCAAAGTTATTCTCGAAGACGAGTAGTGGATCGAAGTGACCATCTTCAATGATCTGCATGGAGATGAAGTGAAGCTGAGAGATCTGCTGCAACCGTACGAAAGATGGGACGCCGCTGATCTTCGGATCCTCGCGGTTGGCGAATGCCTGAACGCGTTGGCGCATCAGTTCAAGGCTGTCTGGATTGGCTTCGAGCAGTATGTCAGCAATGGTAAGCATGGTGCTCCCGCATATTACCGTACGACTAAACTGGGACCCGTGGAGACCTGTTGTTACTCGCCTTCGAGGGCGGAGCGCATAATTTGGTTTGCTTTGACCAATGCACAGTCAACGGATCGGTAACACGGCTTCTCGGCATTGGCTTCCACTAGAGTGACGAATAGCCCGGAATGTTTTTAGACTTCAAAGATGGGTGCCATCGTAGCCCTGACTCACGTTCGCGTCAATCTGAAGCAATACCGTCGAGAGCCCGCCAATTCCTCCCGACGCATTGACGGCGCGTAGGGCATTTTGGCTTAGGTTAGTGCTTTTGGGGCAATGCCCTGGGCAATGGCCCCGTAAGCGCTAAATTAAGAATTGCTGTCGCGGTAGGGACGACCATCGCTGATCGCCCACCGGACATGAACCTCTCGGCGCATCAGGCTCCCATCAAGCAAACACTCCGGTCATACCGATATCCCAGTGTACGAAGAGAGCCCTTTGTTCCTTGGCAAGCCTTTGTAGGAACTGGCTCGCCCGGACCTTTCAGAGCCTTAGCATAGGTCTCCTGAACTAAGTCTTCGGCTTCTTCGCGATTCTGTGTGAGCCAGTGAGCGAAGTTGTACAAGTGATCGAAGAGCGGCATGGCCAGTTCTTCGAACGAGTCGAGTTGAAGGTCCGCTCCTGACACGTGCACATAGTAAAACATCGGAGTCGTTGATTTATTCTTCAAGAAAACAATTTGTTTCGGAAAATTAAATGCAGGCTGAGCGAATGGAAATACCGCAATTACGGCAACGGCTTCGCATGAACCCCATAAACCTTGCATAATCCCGATTAGCCCATGAGAACAATCTTCTCTGCTCAATATTTCGTTGAAATGAAATTAATTTATCGTACCGCTCCACAATCTATGTGATCGAAGTGGAATAAAAGATCAGAAGATCCGTTATCTACGGTGAGGCGCATTTTGCAGGGAGGGGATTGTGGACAATAGAAGAAGCAGATTCGTTAGATTCAACTCGGCGGCCTCGGCAGTTCTTACCACCGTGTTGCTGGTGTCTGGTCGAGCATCGGCCAAGGATCACAGACTCAAAACGACCGACGGCCAGGCTGGTGTGGTCGCACACATTTCGTTCACTGGACTATCGGCTGCCGACATGTCAATTCAGAAAAGAGTAAATGACAAATACTATCTCGATGTGCAGCACTCAAAAGATCAAGGCATCTCGATTATCGATATCAGCAAGCCCGCTCAGCCGAAAGCCATTGGAGTAGTCCCATGGCCGGATCCAGCTGTGTCGAGCATGATGAACGTGACCGGTGATTTAGCGGTCATTGCCGAAACCGGGACCCTCCCGATGCGCGGCAGCACCTCCAAGGGCGACCTTGTACTTTGGGATTTGTCAAATCCAGCTGTTCCTCGGGTAATGCAAAAGCTCTCGGGAGTGGTGAAGTGGCTTCAAGACGAGCGGAATTTTATTTATGCCATGAATGGCGACGGAAGGATGACGCGATGGTAAATCCTTTCGATGTTAAGACCGCATTGCTGGCGAAGCACGCACAACATGTTGTGCTGATTCACTTTCCGATCGCACTTTTCATCACGGCAGTGGCGTTCGACGCTATCGCGCAATGGACGAAGCGCAGCGGCTTGGCGGATACAGCCTACTACAACCTGTTGGTGGCGGCGATTTCAACGCTTCCGGTTCTCGCGACGGGTATTGTCGCGTGGCAGTTCCAACTCGATGGTCAGAAACTGAAGGGCATCCTATTACTGCACCTGGTACTTGCGTGTGTCTCAAGCGTGATGGTCTGCCTGGCCTGGTGGGTGCATTTCCGCGCGCGGCGGCGCGAAGAAGTCTTGCCGAGCTACCGTCTGGCGGTTGAGTTTGTGGGCGTCGGTCTTGTCGCCTTGACGGGGTACTTGGGCGGCTTTCTAAGCGGCGTAAACACGCCTGGCTAGAACTCAGCACGAATCGCTGAGGAAACCGAGGAGGTTCTCGGTGGCTTAAGCGGCCAAACTCCCGGTTCCTTGGAAACCGATCCTGTCCTGCTGGGCTGCCCAAATGTATCTCCCTGCGACGCGTCATTCAATGTTGGATCATGCCGGCTGCTCCTTCGACCCCAATTACTTAAACTGGGCTGACCTGCTTTTGTCCCCGCCAGAGACACTCCTGTCCGCTATGCCAGAAGAGTTTAGCCGGCGGAATAACTCAGTGGAATAAAAGTGCCTCGTGCCAGTTATCAGCTCAGAACGTTACAAACCACGGAGGACAAATGCCTGACAAAAAGCAAGACCTTATCGATCAGACGTTGCAAGACCTCGCCAACGACGGCGTTGATCGTCGCGGGTTCCTGAAGTGCATGGCATGGGCGGGTACAGGCCTGGTCTGGACCATGAGTGGCGGTATTCCGGTGTCTCGGGCTTTCGCCAAAACCGCTGATCGAAGTACCGGCAAAAGTGGGGACTTCAGCTTTGTGCAGATCAGCGATAGCCACATCGGCTTTAACAAGCCGGCCAACCCGGATGTTACCGCTACGCTGCAGACGGCAATCAACAAGATCAACGCGATGTCCCACAAACCGGATTTCATCATTCACACCGGTGATCTGAGTCAGCTCTCGAAGCCGAGTGAGTTCGATGCTCTGGACCAGGTATTAAAAGGAGCATCCGCGAAACAGATCTACTTTGTGCCGGGTGAGCACGACATGTTAACCGACAACGGCGAGCAATATCTCCAGCGCTTTGGGAAAGGTACAAAGGGCACTGGGTGGTACAGCTTCGATCAGAAGGGTGTCCATTTCGTCGGTCTCGTAAATGTTGCCAATTTGAAGGCTGGAGGCATGGGATCGCTCGGTCACGAACAGCTGGAATGGCTTGAGGACGACCTCAAAGGCCGCTCTGCCAGCACTCCAATCGTGCTCTTTGCACACATTCCGCTGTGGACCATCTATCCAGATTGGGGCTGGGGAACCGACGACAGCGAACAAGCCTTGTCTTACGTCAAGCATTTCGGTTCTGTGACTGTGTTAAACGGCCATATTCACCAGATCATGCAGAAGATCGAAGGCAAGGTTTCGTTCCACACCGCAATGTCGACTGCGTTCCCTCAGCCCGCGCCAGGAACAGCTCCCTCAGCCGGACCGATGAAGGTGCCAGCCGACCAGTTGCGGCAGGTTTTGGGTATTACCGATGTGAACTATGTGGTCAGCGGTCGCAGCCTCGCAGTCGTCGATTCGCCACTTGGGGACTCGGGATCTTCGGCTTCAGGGAAATGACGACGGCCCTGGCGGTAGTTGACTCAATCCTTGGGCAGACCGCCAAGGACCCAGTCCAAACAAACCGGTCCAAACAAGGAAGATTGAACAAGAAACTAAAACCTAGAAAGGAAACATTAAAATGACGAGGAAAAATCTGTGGATTGCGAGTTTGGCGACGCCGGCAATGATTGCGATGCTGCTGCTGTTCGCGGGATCACCAAGCGTCACGGCGAATGACCAGGCCTCAGCAGCAAACGCGGAGGTGAAAATCGATAATTTCAGTTTCGGGCCGGAGACGCTAACCGTACCCGTGGGCACGACCGTTACCTGGACCAACCGTGATGATATTCCCCATACCGTGGTCAGCGCCGACGGCGTGTTCAAGTCCAAGGTACGGGATACGGACGAAAAGTTCTCCTACACTTTTGCCAAGGCGGGAACATATCCCTACTACTGCTCGGTCCACCCCAAGATGACCGGCAAGGTCGTGGTGCAGTGAGACTCCGACTTCTAGCTAAGCTAGCATAGCAACGGGAACGACTTTCCGTTCCCGGCAGGATCAATTCCTGCCAGAAGGCTGTTGTTCTCCAAAGTGCCTTGAACGAATATGACTGCAGACTCGGCACAATTCGCAGCGAGGACAGTGGCAAGCGATGACCTGGATCTTGTCCACGCTACCAAGGACGGGGATGTTGCCGCTTTCGAGCAACTCGTGAAGAGATACGATCGCAAACTTCTCCGAATCGCTCAATGCGTCACACATAACAGAGAAGATTCGCAAGACGCGGTTCAGGAGGCCTTCTTAAAGGCCTACCAAAACATGGCCGAATTCCGAGAGGACTCCCAATTCTCAACGTGGCTGATTCGCATCACTCTGAACCAGTCGCTGATGAAGCTGCGAAAGCAACGCGCCGTAAGAGAGGTGTCCCTGGACGAGGGTTTTCAGGCCGATGAAGACATACTTCCAATAGAGGTCACCGATTGGGCTCCCGATCCTGAGCAACTCTACCGGGCGTCTGAATTACGAAACATCCTAATCAAGGCCCTAAAAGAACTGCGGCCGGTCTTGCGAGCAGTCTTCGTGCTGCGGGATATTGAAGGCCTTTCGACGACTCAGACAGCAGAAGTGCTGAACCTGAGTCACACCGCGGTGAAGGCGCGGCTATGGAGAGGTCGGCTGCAGCTTCGTGAACGCCTGAACAGGTACTTCAGCAAGGAAACGGAATCGGCGCGAGTCGAATTAAGCCCAGCAGGAAACACCGCCGAGGAACTGAGGTCGCAAGCGGGCCGCGTCTAGGAGTGGCTGCACGGCGCAGGCCAGTTATCTCGGACAAGTCTAAGCCCAATGGCAAGACATAGGTTCATGGAGCCTGGCCACTTCCAGTATCTCTGCAAACTTCATCCCAAGATGGGGGGAATCGTTATTGCCGAGTAGAAGGTCTCAGACCTCTCCCACAGCAACGGACAGGCATCAGCGAGGACGCCGATTCCCGAACGGAGTCGGACCGAGTGATGTCCTATCCGCCTCCCCACACACTACTCGGCGTTTTAGCCAGTGTCTGCTTCCCTCGATATCTCAGACCTACGCAATCTGCTTTACCAGTCAACTCGCAGTTAGGTTGCAACCGGTGTTTTCGAGACCGGCTCGCCGAGGATTTGACAATCAGTTGACATCCCGTCCGCATCTCCGCGGTTGGTCCCTGCGTCTAACCCCACATACGCTGTGATAAGCATTTGACAACCGAGACTCAGAAGACACTTGTGGAAACTAGTCTCCCGCGCGCAGTTATCAATAATGAACTTCAAAACATGTCAACATGGAGAAATCATGAAGAAATCGTATTTAACCGTTGTATTTACTCTGACTTGCCTGCTTGGGTTGGGCATTAGTGCCCGTGCGCAAGACGCGGACAAGATCGCTGTGAATATCCCGTTCGAATTTGTAGCCGGAGGTGACACGCTTCCCGCAGGCACATACAGCCTTAGTCGTGTCTCTCCTGAGGTAAGTCGAGCCTTAGCCATCCGCAACTGCGACAATAGCGTGTTTCTGCTCCCTATGGTTTTCGATGGAGCTCCTGCTGACCACGCAGAGCGTAGCTTTGAGCATATAGGGGACAAGTACTTTCTGAGTAAGGTTGAGACCCTGGCGGGCATCTATTCCATCAGGACACCACGAGCTATGACCAAGGTAGCCCAGATGAAGGATGACGGCTCCGGATCTTCCTCTGGCACTAACTAAGGCGAGTACAACGTCGGTACCTGCACGGCTATGGCAGGGAGATTAGGACCTGGAAGTACATCGATCTAGGCCTGAACACCTCTCACCCTGCAACCAGGCTTCGCGGCGGTGAAGGAAATGAGCCGGGTTCAGCGTCGTACAAATCATGATATGGAGGACAACTTGAAAAAGCCACTCTTGTTATTCGCACTACTCATGACGTTAGCTATTCCTGTGGGGCTGTGGGCCCAG
>Ga0137388_10000874_pt1 | contig 17634 bp, 14 predicted proteins | sample 15con2h14AmetaG_FD_104644 | JGI IMG/M metagenome (GOLD analysis project Ga0137388, IMG submission 104644) | Vadose zone soil microbial communities from Angelo Coast Range Reserve, California, USA - 15con2h1.4A metaG | ecosystem: Environmental > Terrestrial > Soil > Vadose zone > Saprolite...
GATGAGCTGGATTGATCTCTCGGGCGAGGTGGCGGTCGTTACGGGCGCGGGCGCCGGCATCGGACGCGGAATTGCACTGGGGCTTGCGGACGTCGGTGCGACGCTGGTGTTGCTCGATCGCGAGGACGCATCCAGTACGCTCGACGAGATCGCATCGCGCGGCGGGCGCGGTTTCTTCGTGCGATGCGACGTGACGGACGACGGAAGCGTCGGCAGTGCCGCGGCGCAATCTCTCGAGACATTCGGGCCGGCTACCATTCTCGTCAACAACGCCGGAACGATGCGAGCCGGACAGCTCGTCGATATGCCGATAGCGGATTGGCAGCAGATATTGTCACTGAATCTCACTGGCTATCTCAGGTGCGCGCAGGCGTTTGGTTCGCAGATGCTGCAACGCGGGCAAGGTTCGCTCATTCACGTCGCATCGATTTCGGCGCGTGCGCCTCAGAGTTTCAGCGGTGCTTACAGTGCCAGCAAGGCCGCGGTGGTCATGCTGTCGCAACAGCTCGCCGTCGAATGGGGCCCGAAGGGTGTCCGCAGCAATGTGGTCAGCCCCGGTCTCATCCGCACGCCAATGACGCAGTCAATCTACGACGCCCCAGGCGTGCTCGCGGCACGCCGCGCGCTGGTACCGCGGCGGCGGATCGGCGAACCGGAAGACGTCGCCAATGCCGTCGTGTTCTTGGCGAGCGAGCGGGCTGACTATATTACGGGCGCCGAGATTGTCGTCGATGGCGGCTTTACCCGTGGCATCATGGGCGTCATCCCTCGGCCGGGCTTCGAAGCACATATCGCCGGCTGAGGATTTTGGAACAGCGGCAGCGTTTCTTCCCCGAGATCTCCAAGGGGCGCACGATGACCGCGGTCGCCATCACCGAACCGCATCTTGGTGTTTGCTCGGGTCGGCAATATCAGCGGCGGCACCCGGAATATCAGCGCCTTCATCGTTGACGCCAAGACGCCGGGCGTCACTATTGGCAAGAACGAACGCAAGCTCGGTCTGAACGGCATCCCAAATGCGCCGGTCTATCAGGAGAATGAACGGGTGCCGGTCGAAAACCGCGTCGGCGAGGAGGGGGACGGCTTCAAGATTTCGATGCGCATCCTCGACATGAACCGGCCCGCGATTGGCGCGGTTTCGGTCGGGCTTGCGCAAGGGGCGCTAGATGCGGCCGTCAAATATGCCAAGGAACGGCCTCAGTTCGGCAAGGCTATCGCCGAATTCAAGGGACTTCAATTCATGCTGCCGGACATGGCGATACAGGTCGAGGCCGCGCGGGCGCTGGTCTACGACTGCGCCAGTATCGCGGACGCCGGTTTCGCCTCCGATGCCGACTTCCGCGCCTTTTCGGCGAAGGCTTCCATGGCGAAATGTTTTGCCAGCGATATGGCAATGAAAGTAACGACCGACGCAGTTCAGATTTTCGGCGGAGCCGGCTACATGAAGGATTTCCCGGTGGAACGCTATATGCGCGACGCGAAGATCAATCAGATCTTTGAGGGTACCAATCAGATCCACCGACTGATCGTGGCGCGCCAGTTGCTGTCCTCATAACTGGTTGATCTGTTGCGGCTGTCGACCAACCAGTCAGCTTGGAAGGATAGAGCTAGCTAGATAGCTCCGGAACTCGGTTCAGTAGCTGCGGAGCTGCTTCCGAAGGGCGAATGTCACGCTGAGTAGTCAAGTCTCATTCGGCCGACAATGGATCGCCAGAAAGTGTCCAGCTTCTTCCGTCGAAAACCGCAATCTGCAGGGTCTTAAACGGGGTGTAATCGTCGGGTTTCGTACTAATCGAGATACCGGGAAGCATCAGCGGCATTCGTTCGCCATGTAGTGAAGTCGCTTGGTGGACGAGATTCTCCCTCGTCAGCTGGTCGCCGCATTTTTTCAAGGCGAGTGTGACAGCATTCACATTCATGTAGGCCACTAGTACGGAATAGTCGTCGGGATTGGCGGAAGGCGCATAAGTTTTCAGAAAATCCTTGTACGCTTTTATTTCCTCATCATTGGCCCATGCTGGATCGCCTGGCTGCTTGAGAAACTGCGTCGTGACCAATCCTTTAGACGCTTCTAGGCCCGCGGGTTTCAGGACAGTCTCGACCGAGGCCGTGGAGCCTCCGATGACATGGAGCGGGCTCCAATTGAGCTCATGAACCTTACGGATCGACTGTGCGGTAGCTTTGGCGGAGGACTGCTCGATCAGTGTGTCAACGCCTGCCGTCTTGAGCTGGACGATTTGTGAGTCTATTGTCGGATCGGCAAGTTCGTAGGAGGCCTCAGCTATGATTTGCGAGGCCTTCGTGCCGAGACCGGCGCGCAAGCCCTTGACGTAATCCTTCCCGAAGTCGTCGTTCTGATACAATATACCGATCTTGGCGTCCGGACGAGCTTTCAGGATGTATTTGGCAATGACTCTGCCTTCTGTTTCGAAATCGGGATAAAGTGGCACCGTCCACGGAAACGTTTTCGGGTCGTTGAAGCGACGACCTCCTGCGGTTATGAACAACTGCGGAACTTGTTTTGAATTTAAATATTTCTGTATCGCAACGTTCGGCACGGTTCCGATTGTGCCGATCTCGGCCAGGACACCGACGTCTTCAACGAGTTTACGTGATTGCTCGACTGCCTTGGGGGCACTGTAGGCGTTGTCGAGTTGTGTGAAGTTGATCTTCCGCCCGTTGATTCCGCCCTGTGCGTTCAACATTTCGAAATAGCCGATAACGGCTCGTCCGGCGCCGGCTCCAAAAGCGGATGCCGGTCCGCTGAGCGGCGTCGATTGGCCAAGCTTGATCTCGGTGTCGCTGACTCCAGGGCCATAAGCGTTTTGCGCCCAGGCGGGGGATGCAGCAAGAAGCGCGGATATGGCCAATGTGCCCCAGATGCAATTTGCTGTTTGGGTCAAGATCGTTTCCTCTATTTTTTCTGCGTGGAGCATTCTTCTCACTTCAACAGTTCGCGGGCGATGACCACTCGCTGGATCTGGTTAGTGCCCTCAAAGATTTGCGTCAGCTTAGCATCGCGCATCATGCGCTCGACCGGGTAATCCATCGTATAACCGTAGCCACCGAAGATCTGAACGGCGTCGGTGGTGACTTTCATAGCCATGTCGCTACCAAAGCATTTGGCCATGCTTGCGAGAACGTTCAGGCGCTTCCAATCGCCTTCATCGCCGGCCCGCGCGCATTCGTAGACGAGGGCGCGCGCTGCCTCGATTTGCATCGCCATATCAGCCAGCATGAACTGCACGCCCTGGAATTCCGAAATAGCTTTTTTGAACTGCTTGCGCTCCTTGGCATAGGCGATTGACACATCGAGCGCGCCCTGTGCGAGTCCGACGGACTGCGCGCCAATTGTCGGTCGGTTGAGGTCGAGCGCGCGCATTGAGGCCCGAAAACCCTTGCCTTCCTCGCCGACCAGATTTTCTACCGGAACACGGACATTGTCGAAGAATATTGGCGTGTTCGGCGCGCCACGAAAGCCCATCTTGCGTTCGTGGCGTCCGAAGGTGATACCGGGCATCTTCTTCGGTTCGACGATGAAGGCGCTGATTCCGTCTGCCCCCGGGCCATCCCCAGTCCGCGCCATGACCACGATATAGTCGGCGGCCACACCATAGCTGCACCATTGCTTGCGGCCATTGAGGACGTAGCAATCGCCGTCCTTTCTGGCGCGGGTGCTTATGGCGGTGACGTCAGAGCCCGCCTGCGGCTCAGAAATCGCGATCGCGGTGACGACGCCACCCTTGGCTATGATCGGAAGGTATTTTTTGCGCTGCTCCTCAGAACCAAAATGCAGCAGCGGCATGATGAACATCGAGTTGAGGCCGGCGATCGAAGCGCAGGCGGGCGAAACCTTGGCGATTTCCTCGCGGGCGATGCAGACCATCGTCAAGTTCCCGTTCGGGCCGCCATATTCCTCGGGCACCCAAAGCTGCATTAGGCCCATTTCGCCGAACAACTTGACGATCTCCAGGGGGAAGCGGTCGGTCTCGTCGATTTCAGCGGCTATCGGAGCCACGTGCTTGGCAACCATCTTCCTGATGCTGTCGCGGAAGGCCAATTGCTCTTCGGTGAAGCTCATGAAAAGACCCCGGTCCTTCTTGAGGAAGCAAAAAAGTACTTCCATTGAATGGGTGATCCATTTAATAATCACCCCCATGATGACTAAGTCAAGCCCTCGGAAAGCTGCTCCCCCTCGATTGCCCGCACTCAACCGGCGCGATCGAACCGGTGACCCCCGTGCAACGGCCTCGCCGAGCCCGGTGAAGTTTCGGCCGATTCACACACGGCGGGCGTTTGAGGAAATCTGCGAGCGGATTCGCGAGCAATTAGCGCTTGGCGTCCTTAAGCCGGGAGACAAGTTGCCTCCGGAGCGCGATCTCGCTCAGCAGCTCGGCGTCAGTCGTAACGTCCTGAGAGAGGCGCTGCGCAGCCTGGAGATGGCGGGAGTTCTGCGGCTGCAGAAGGGCGTCAAGGGAGGGGCCTTCATTCAGGAAGGCGATACGAGTCGCATGAACGATGTCATGCGGGACATGTTGAGTCTTGGCACGATCTCGGTGCGAGAACTGTCAGAGGCTCGAATCCACGTCCTCGATCTTGTCGTTCGATTAGCCTGCGCAAACGCACGGCAGGCGGATTTCGAGGCCATTGAAGCGAATATAGAGCGCACCGAACTCGCGACGCGCGAAGGCCGGTTGCTCGATCGGGTCGAGTGCTCGCGGGAGTTTTACAAGCTGCTGGCCCTGGCGACCCGAAACAAGGTCATTGCCATGATTGTGGATTCGGTCACCGAGATTCACATGCGCTTTGTATACGCGAAGGTTGCTTCCAGCGGCGCCGCGACACCACGGCTTGCCGAAAAGCGCCGCCAGTTCTTGTCGGCGCTTCGCGCGCGGGATGTTTCGGCTGCTGCCCGGCTGATGCGATCTCATCTGGAGTCCGTTCAGCAGATGCTGGAGCAAGACCCGGGCTCTATGTCGCTTCATGTCGCTTTGGCGGAAATGCAGCCGGGAATGCGCCGTTGAAGGAAGCAGGACGGGCCGGCAACGCCGGCGTCACATTGAACGAATACATTGGAGGAAAACGTGTCCAGCTATGCCAAATATGAATGTCTGAAGGTCGAGGTCGCGGACAAGGTGGCGACCGTCACGCTCAATCGCCCGCAGGCGCGTAACGCTATCAACCAGAAATTAATTCGTGAGTTGCGGACGATCTGGGACGATCTCGCGGACGATCACGCCGTCAGTGCCGTGGTGCTGACCGGCGCCGGCGATTATTTCAGCGTCGGGGGTGATGTGAAGGCGATGTCGGAGCGGCCCGGCGGCGATGTTCTCGAGGAGGGCGAGGTGCATGATCCCATGATCAGCCGGCGCGGCGTCACTCGCCAGCTTGAGCTGGACAAGCCGATCATCGCCGCCATCAATGGCGATGCCATCGGTCTTGCAGCGACCCATGCGCTGCTGAGCGACATTACCGTGATGGCCGAAGACGCCCGCATCGGGGACACCCATGTCTCGCGTGTCGGCCTCGTCGCGGGCGACGGCGGAACGGTGATCTGGCCGCTGCTTATCGGCATCAACAAGGCCAAGGAATTTTTGATCCGGGGCACGCTGCTGAGTGGCAAGGAAGCCGAGCGGATCGGACTGGTCAACCATGTAGTAGCTCGCGCGGAAGTGCTTGCGAAGGCGCGCGAAATCGCCGTGGAACTCGCCAACGGTCCCACCTGGGCCATCCGCTGGACCAAGCTGTCAATCAATCAGATCGTCAAGGACCGGGTGAACATGTTGCTGGAGGCGTCGATGGCGTTGGAACAGGTGACGTTCGAAACAGCCGATCACAAGGAAGCGACCATGTCATTTAAGGAAAAGCGCAAGCCGAAATTCGGCCAGACGTAGCTCCACCCATGGATCACAGTCAGCTCCCGAGCGAAGAAATTAGGGAGATGCTCCGGGATTCCCTGCGCGGGTTTCTCGAAGAGCATTGGAGCGCTGACGCGGGGGCGAAGCAGGAGTCGTCGCCGGAAGTAATTTCAGCGATTTGGACCCGGCTGGTAGGGCAGGGTGTTGCTTCACTCGGCCGCGATTTCAGCGAAGGCGGACTTCGCGAGATTCTGGTGGTTATGGCCGAACTTGGCCGCGCTGGGTGCTCGGCGCCGATGTGGTCGGCAGCTCTCGCCAATCTCGGGCTCTCCGGTTCCCGAGCCGAAGCCGCAGTTGATTTGCTGAAGAAACTGCATGTCGGCGCCGCGCGCGTCGCATTTTCCTTCGGTGCGTTCGATCCCGACCCAAATTCGAGCTCGGTGCGGGTTGCCGGCGGAAGTGCGAGCGGAATGCTCCGCTTTGTCGAAGTCGCGGCAAGCTGCACGCAGCTACTCGTCCTCGTTGAGCGATCTGCGCTCGCAATTGTCGATTTGGCTGCCTCCGGCGTCGATCTTGAACCAACCCGCGCTATGGGTGCTTGGGGTCTTTTTGAGGTTCGATTGAACTCAGCGCCAGCGACCCTCGTTAAACTGGAACCCGTCGTAGCTGACGGTCTGCTACTCGAAGGGAAGCTGGCCCTGATGGCACGCGCACATGGCGCGGCCCGGCGCGCCTTCGATCTGGCGGTGGACTATGCAAAGGAGCGTCAGCAGTTCGGGCAAGCGATCGGAAAATTCCAGGCGATCCAGCACAAGCTCGCCAACAGCCTGATCGCGCTTGAAGGCGTGCGGCTCACGCTTGATCACGCGGCAGATCTACATGATCGCGGCGACCGGAACTGGCGCTATTTCGCCAATTCGGCTGTTGCCTTCGCCGGAGACGCATTGCGGCGGGTTTCGCTCGAAACCCAGCACACATTCGGCGCTATCGGCTATGCCGAGGAACACGAGGCGCCGGGCCACTTCAAGCGCGTGCATCTTGATACGATTGCGCTGGGCGGCGCGTCTGACGCGCGTCGTCGCGTAGCCTCGTTTCTGCTCGACCATGGCGGCGCTGGATTGCCGCAATATGACCTCGGCCCAGCCGGCAACGCCTTGCGCGAACAGGTGCAGGCTTGGCTGGAAGAAAACTGGTCTGGTGAACGCAAGGCGGCCTTCGATAGGAAGCCGTTCTCCAAGCGCGAATTCGATGCCGAATTCGCGCTGGATATTGGCAAGACCGGTTGGATCGGGTTGGGATGGCCGAAGGAATTCGGCGGTCAGGCGCGTTCACCGCAAGAGCAGCTTGCCTTCATCGAAACCATGGAGCGGGGAGAGGCGCCTCGGATCGGAGCCTCGATCCAGGCCAACGCGCTGATAATGTTCGGCACGCCGGATCAGCAGCGGAAATACCTGCCTGAAATCCTCCGCGGAGAGGCCATGCATGGCATGGGTTACAGCGAGCCCCAAGCAGGTTCTGATCTCGCGGCCCTCCGAACGAGCGCGACACGTGATGGCGACGGATGGGTCATCAACGGGCAGAAGATCTGGACGACGACGTGGTGGGGAAAATACATGTTCCTTGCCGCGCGGACGGACCCGAAGGCCAAGCCGCCGCACGCTGGAATCAGCATGTTCATCGTGCCCATGGAAACGCCGGGCATTACGATCCAGCCCGCGACCACGATGTACGATGGCTCCTTTGCCAACATCTTCTACGACAATGTGCGCATCCCCTCGGAGAATCTCATTGGTGAGGTCAATGGCGGCTGGAAGGTCTTGACGGGGGCTCTCGCCTTCGAGCGCGGTCTAGTCGGTGGCGGTATCGTTCTCAAGGTTGCACACAGCTTCGAGCAATTGCGCCGGCGCGTCCTAGCGCGGGAAGGCGATGCGCCGCCGCTTTCAGACGATCCGATCGCCCGCGACAAGATCGCGACGCTCGCCTCCGAGATCGAAGTCGGTCGCCAGCTCATGATGCATTGCGCGGAACTTGCGGCTGATGGAATCACACCGCCCGAATATGGCGCGATAAGCAAGGTGTTCTCGGGAGAACTGATGGAGCGTTTCGGTGAAACAGCGCTCGAAATTCTCGGCATGCGCGCCGCGATTTCCGAGCAGATGCCGGGAGCGATCGACAACGGCCGGTTCGAGCAGAACCTGCGCCATTCTCTGATGTGGGTCATCAGTATCGGAACCAACGAAATCCAGCGCAGCCTGATCGCGCAGCGGGGACTTGGGCTGCCCAGATAGGAGATACGGGATGCAGGTATTGGATACTATGACGGCGCCTCTCGATGGCGTGCGCGTACTGGATTTTTCCATCATGCTCGCCGGTCCCTATTGCGCGCGGCTGCTCGCCGATGTCGGTGCCGATGTCATCAAGATCGAACCGCCGGAAGGCGATGACATGCGGCTGCGCGCGCCGCTGCGCGAGGGGCACAGCGCCTATTTCGGTCAGCTCAACGCGGGAAAGCGCAGTCTAGCGCTCGACCTGAAGAACCCCGACTCAATCAAACTCATTCATCGGTTGGTCGAGCAGACCGATATTGTCGTCGAAAATTTTCGTCCGGGTGTGATGGATCGCCTCGGGCTCGGCTATGAGGCGTTGCGCGCTATCAATCCGCGACTAATTTTTTGCTCGATCTCCGGCTACGGGCAGTCCGGACCGGCAGCCGAGCGCGCAGCCTATGCCATGATCGTTCACGCCGAGAGTGGTTTCGACCGTGCGCTCATGCGCTATGCCGGGGACAGGAACAGACCCGCTTCGGGAGCCGTCTTCGTCGCCGACGTGTTGGGCGGAATTTTTGGCTACTCCGCCATTCAGACCGCCTTGGTGCAGCGCGCGCGGACGGGCCAGGGCCAGCGCATCGACGTCGCCTTGATGGATTGCATGCTGAACCTGCTGGTCTACGAATTGCAGGAGGCGCAGTTTGCGAACCAGTCGCCGCGCCCGACGTACGGTCCAGTCCGCGCCAAGGACGGCGATATTCTGATCGCGCCCATCACACCGCGCAATTTCGCGGCGCTTTGCGAGGTGACGGGACAAAGCGAACTTGCCGAAGACCGCCGATTTGCGACCGTGCCGGCGCGCGGCGCGAACTGGAACGCGATGATGCAGGTCATCGAGCGATGGACGGAGCGCCACACGGTAAGCGAGTGCATCTCCGCGCTCGACCGCGCCGGCGTTCCCTGTGCCGAATATCGCGATCCCGGTGCGGCGCTGACCGATCCACACCTTCTCCAAAGAGGCACATTCGCAAAGCTAGCCGATGGTGCCGGTGAATTTCTCGGTGTCAATGCGCCCTGGAAGATGTCGGACGCGCGCACAATGATGCAACGAAATGTGCCGGCTGTCGGCGGGAACAGGGACGACATTCTCTCGGGGATGCTCGGCCTGTCATCCGACGCAATCAACGGACTCGTCGAGGCGGGTGCTTTCGGAAGGACTTTAGGATCAAGCGAGACAAACGGTTAGTTGTCCTGGTAGCTCCCAAGGCTCAGTAGACTTGCTCAATCTGCTGACGATGGAGAAGCGTCCGCCAGGGGCGCCTTTGCGATGGCCAGCATGCATCTAAGAAAATGCGCGCGATCTTCCTTTGACAGAGGTGCCAGCATCAGGTCTTGCAGTGCCGCCGCCGCGGGAATCACCCTCAAAAGGGCTGCCTCTCCCTTGGCAGTTATCTGGACTTGCACGGATCGACGGTCCTCTATGTTGTTCTTCTTTGAGATCAACTTCCGGGCCGTCATTCTCTTGAGCATTTCGCTAAGCGTATTACGGTCACAGCTGATGTGTCCCGCAAGTATTGAAGGTGTTAGGGGGCCCTGTTGGTATAGCGCCAGCAATACGCCGAACTGCCGCGGAGTAACGTCGACCTGGCGCGTTACATTTTGATAAAGTACGTCGTACCGAGCTTCGAGCAATCGGATGAGAAACCCGATGCCGCTTTCAAGCTGCCAATTGCGCGCTATCGCTGCGGCCGAATTAATTCCCATTCCCCTTGCCGGCTGAGATGCTGATGTCGGCATAAGCTGTGTAGTCTGTCTGATATGAAATCGCCAGTACCGGCGTTTCGTTACCATCTTGGCCATTGGCGCTCAACCCCGGCAAATATGAGCCGAACGGAACTGCATTAAAGATTGTTTGGCAAAAGAGTTTGGGGGGCCTTGCCAAGCGATGGATTTTCATATAGTACGCATACGTATCAAAACATACGTACACGTAACATATCAGACTTGGACAAGGTATCGAAGTTTCAAAACGGGAGGGGCGTGTGGATCTACGGGACTTTTTGTCTGTTCCTTACCTGTTAGAGGCGGAGGCCGCCGAAACCGAACCCGGTAAATGGCTCCTGCGGCTCGCCTATCCGGAGCTGCCGGGCTGCACCGCGGAGGGATTCGTTGTTGAGGATGTGCTGAAGGACCTGGAGCGACGACGGGTGGAAATGATCGTGAGTTTGGTGGAAGCGGGCAAAGAGCCTCCAGTTCCCCGGAAGCCGCTTGCCACATCCGACCCGCTTTGGACTGCTCGGGATCTAGGATTGTCGGCCCGCGTCAGCGCCCTCATAGGAAACGCATATAAATAGGCATGCTTGGGCGAAACGCTCGATTCTACGGAGGAAAGTAAAATGCTGTCGCACGAAGACAATGAGAGGCTCGTGAGGGTTGGAAAGGGCACTCCGCTTGGTGGGCTGTTCCGGCTTTATTGGATTCCCTTCCTCTTCTCGAAAGATCTTGTCAAAGACGGGCAACCGAAGCGGATCCGGCTGCTGGGTGAAGATTTGGTGGCGTTCAGGGATACCGAAGGTCGTGTCGGGTTGGTCGACCATGCTTGTCCGCATCGGGGCGCGCCGTTAATTTTTGGCCGCAACGAGGATTGCGGGTTGCGATGCGTCTATCACGGTTGGAAATTCAGTGTGACAGGCGCGGTGACCGAGATGCCGGCTGAGCCGGCTCGCAGCCGTCTCAAAGACCATGTTCGAATCAAAGCTTATCCCTGCCAAGAGCGAAACGGTATGATTTGGACTTACATGGGGCCAGACGTCACCAATCCTCCGCCTCTACCGAACTTGGAATGGAATTTGGTTCCGCCAGAACAGGTTCATCTCTCTATGCGAGTTCAAGAATGTAATTGGTTGCAAGCCGTAGAGGGCGAGATCGACTCGGCGCACGCGCCATTGCTTCATGGGCGACTTGACTCCCAAGGTACTACGAGTGCGTGGGTCCAGAAGCGGGACCTCCGTCCGACTTTTGAGTGCATCAAGCAAGACTTCGGGATGAGCATTGCCGCCCGGAGGAACTATGATGAAAGCACCCTGTATTGGCGCGTCAATCAGTTCATTCTTCCCTTCTATACGCTTGTTCCGCCCTTATCCCCGTTCCCTGATCTGAGCGGACACGCATGGGTGCCGATCGATGACGAAAACACGCTCTGCATCATGTTCTCGTATCATCCCTCACAATCATTACTGCCGAAGACTCGCCAGATCTTTGAAGAGGGACACAGTGGCCGCGAAAGCGGGCATGCCAGCCACCATTCGCTCGTCGAGCATCCCGTAACGGTTCCGTATTCTGGCTATTGGACGAAATACAACCCGCAAAACGGGTTTCAATTTGACTACAAGGCGCAGGAAACCACCTGGTTTTCGGGCTTGCCGGGGCTGTGGGTGCAGGATGGCGCCTGCCAAAGCGGCGTCTCGCCGATCTTTGATCGCACCAAGGAGAATCTCTGCTCCAGCGATACCGGAATTGCGATGACTCGGCGATTGCTCCTCGAGACGCTCGGAGCCTATCGCGACCATGGCACAAAGCCAAAGGGCGTCACTGATCCTGATGTCTTCATGGTGAGAGCCGTGTCGTTGCAGTTGCCGCAGGAGGTCTCCTGGGTGGACGTAGGTGCGCCGTTCATGCGCGCACAGCTTGGTGCCGATTTTGGATACAAGCTGTGAGCTCATGCCCGAGCGTGCGGCTCAACGATCAGGCATGCTGGGTTGCCGAAGCCCAGCAGCCCCGACTCCTTCTATGCCTCAAAGGGAAGGTCTCGCTCCATGCCTGAGAGCATCATGCAAGTTCGCGTCAAGCGGATTACCTATGAAGCCGAAAACATCAATTCGTACGAACTGGTGGCACCCAGAGGTGGAGACCTTGTTCCATTCACTGCCGGGTCCCACATCGATCTTCAACTATCGAACGGCATGATCCGCAGCTACTCGCTGGTGAATAATCAAAGCGAGCAGAACCGATATGTCATTGCGGTCAACAAGGACGCTGCTAGTCGAGGTGGTTCAAAATTCATACATGAGATCGTGCGGGTGGGAGACATCCTCACGATCTCACATCCCAAAAACAACTTTGCCCTTCAGGAGAAGGCAAATCATTCGGTCCTGATCGGCGGGGGAATCGGAATTACGCCGCTGCTGTCGATGATCCGTCGACTCGAAACGCTTGGGCAATCTTGGGAGCTCTTTTACGCGGCCCGGACGCGCTTCACTGCGGCCTTTCTCGACGAGTTGAATACCCTTCGACCCAATGTTCACCTGAACCTGCACGTTAACTTCGATCAAGAGCCGTCCGGTCGCATGTTTGACCTCTCGACTATTCTCAAAAACGTGCCTGCGGATGCGCACATCTATTGCTGCGGCCCCGTTCCAATGCTTGAGGCATTTGAAGCGGCTACGACGGGCCGGCCAACTAGCCAGGTGCACGTGGAATATTTCAAGGCAAAGGAAAAGCCGGCTGCGGAGGGGGGCTTTGAAGTGAAACTCGCGCGCAGCAACCGAACGATAGTGGTCCAACCGGGCAAGACAATCCTGGATGCCCTTTTAGACGCGGGAATAACTGCGAACTACGCCTGTGCTGAGGGCGTCTGCGGCACATGCGAGACCAAGGTCATTGAAGGCATACCGGATCATCGCGATTTGTTTCTCGGCAAAGAGGAGCAAGCAACAAACAAGACCATGATGATCTGCTGCTCAGGCTCGAAATCGAGCGCGCTCGTCTTGGACCTCTAAATTCTAACCCTATTAATCCGCTTGGTGAAACAAATGAAAATCCTATCACATACACTACCAGTATTTCTCGCCCTCTGCTTGTCTTGGCCGGCCTTCGGACAGACGCAGCGGTCTATAAAGATCGGCGTGCTCAACGACGCCTCGGGTCCTTATTCGGATAATGGAGGCGAGGGGTCCGTCATGGCAGCAAAAATGGCTGCCGAAGATTTCATGCAGAAACATCCCGATTTCAAGGTCGATATCATCGCGGCAGATCATCAGAACAAGGCAGACGTCGGGTCCGGGATAGCGCGCCGGTGGATCGATCAGGAAAAGGTAGATGCGATTGCTGATGTGCCGAATTCAGCAGTAGGTTTGGCGGTAAACGAAGTCGTACGTGGAACCAAAGCTGGGCTCATCGCTTCAAGCGCAGCCACATCCGATCTTACAGGAAAGTACTGTTCCCCTAATACGATTCAGTGGACCTTCGATACGTGGGCTGCTTCGCACACCATTGGTGACTATCTTGTTCATCACGGCGGGAAGAAGTGGTTCTTTATCGCTACCGATAACGCGCTTGGCAAGTCTATGGTCCGAGACGGAACGTCGGTTGTTAAGGCTAGCGGAGGTACGGTCCTGGGATCCGTCAATGTTCCTATCAACAACGCTGATTATGCCTCCTTCATTTTGCAGGCAGACAGCTCTGGCGCCGACGTGATTGCATTCGCCACTGCGGGCGGTGACACAATCAACCTTATCAAGCAATCGTCAGAATTCGGACTGAAACAAAATGGCCGTACCTTTGCAGCTCTGCTGACCACGACGAATGACGTCGAGTCGAGCGGTCTCGAAGTAGCGCAGGGCCTCATTATCACGCAGCCTTTTTATTGGGACTTGAATGAAGCCAGCCGCGCTTGGGCAGCGAGGTTCAGTGATCGGCAACATGGGCAGTCACCGACTGCCTTCCACGCCGGAGTATATTCTTCGGTGCGGGCCTACCTGAATGCTACTTTCGATGCAGGAACAAATGATGCCCAGGCCATTATACGGAAGATGAAGGAAAAGCCGATCGATGACGATCTGTTCGGACCGGTGGTTGTTCGCGCGGACGGGCGCGCCATTCACAACATGTACATACTAAGAGTAAAGCCGCCGGGAGCTTCGAAAGGCAAATGGGATCTTCTCGAGCAAGTGGGCCTGCAGACTGGGCCCGAGGCGTTCCGTCCTCTTGACGAAGGCGGATGTTCGTTAGTCGACCAGGCAAAGAAATAGCTGAATGCCAGGGCAAGCGTCGAAGATCATGCGACCCCGGAAGGCCCAGGCTACAAACCGATGGATACAAAATGTTGAATAACCTCGAAAGAGAATTTCCTGCGCATACTCCCCGTTCCGCCGATGCGCCGAAGGCCTTGGACGGAATAAGGGTAGTCGACTTTACGCATTTCATAGCGGGACCGCTCGCGACGATGATACTAGCCGACATGGGTGCGGAGGTTATCAAGATCGAAGCGCCCGGCCGCGGCGATGATTTTCGCCAATACCCGCCGGTGCACCCGGATCTCATGCATGGCGCTCCGTTTCTCTGGACCAACCGTAACAAACGCAGTGTGGCTCTCGACCTAAAGTCAGCACAGGGATTAGGGATCGTGCGCGAACTGATCGCCACGGCTGATGTGGTCGTGGAGAATTTCTCAACCGGAGTCATGCAGCGGTTGGGTCTCGACTATGACAGTTGCTGCAAGGTCAGGCCGGAGATCATCTACTGCTCGGTGTCGGCTTACGGGCGCGATGGCGCGTTTGCGGATCGGCTCGGCTTTGATCCAATCGCGCAGGCGGAGAGCGGTTTTGTCTCAATGAATGGCTATGCTGACCGCGAGGGCGTGCGAGCGCTTTCGCCGGTAATGGATATCAGCACAGCGATGATGGCCTGCAACGCCATACTCGGCGCGCTGGTGGCGCGTGAACGTGCCGGCCGTGGTCAAGCGATTGAAGTTTCGCTGTTCGACAACGCAGTGCTGATGACCGGTTACGCCACGTTGCAACACCTCTTCAGCGGCGCAAACCCGCAGCGTCATGGTAACACCAGTCCCGACACTTGCCCGTCCGGCATTTTCCAGGCGCGGGACCGGGCGTTTTACATCAACTGCGGCAATGACAAGATCTTCCAGCGCCTGATGGCGCAGGTCGTTGATCGTCCTGATTTGGCGGCGGCTGAGGGGTTCGCGACCGGACGCGATCGAATTCGGCAGCGCGACGAACTGTTCGCAATACTTGGCGAGGCTTTTGCGCAACAGCCATGGTCGCATTGGCAACCGCGCATGCGTGCCGCAGGCGTGCCGTGTGGCGAAGTACGAACGGTAGGTGAGGCCATTCGTTCACCAGAAGCACGGGAACGCGCGCTTGTAACGCGTATCCCCCATCCTAAGGTCGGCTGGGTACCAAACGTAACGCTGCCGATTCGGTATTCGCGTACCCCGATTGTGGACCCCGTGGCGGCACCTGCTGTCGGTCAACACACGCAAGAAATTTTGAGCGAGGTGCTCGGTTATGACAAAGACCGCTTGGCGCAGCTTGCGGACGCGGGGGTGTTCAGTGGTAATAGCGAGCGGCATGTGCCAGCGGAAACTCCGGCATAATGGCGCGGTCGAGAATACAGCGCACGCTCAAGGGCCGCGTGGCTGTCATCGGTATTGGTGAAACGGAGTACTACCGCCACGGTGCTTCGCCGGATCCGGAATTCAAGCTCGCTCTGAAGGCTATCCTGGCGGCCTGCCAGGAAGCGGGGCTCGACCCGCGCGAAATCGACGGATTTGCCTCGTACAGCGATGACCGCAGTGATGCTTCCCGTCTTGCCGCTGCGCTTGGCATACACCGGCTGCGCGCGGCAACGATGCAGTGGGGCGGGGGAGGCGGTGGTTGCTGTGCGGCGGTTGCAAATGCCGCCGCTTCTATTGTTGCCGGCTTGGCGGATTGTGTGGTCGTGTTTCGCTCGCTTGCTCAGGGCCAATACGGTCGCTTTGGGCAGGCCACGGGTATCGACACCATCTCCGGTGAAAAGGCGTACCTGATGCCCTACGGCGTGCTCGCGCCTCCGCAACGGTTTGCTATGCGGGTGCGTCGTTTCATGCATGAGCACGGCGTGCGGCAAGAAGCCTTACGCGCGATCGCGCTCGCTTCCTACCACCATGCGCAAGCGAACCCTCGTGCAGTGATGTATGGCAAACCGCTGGACGCGAAAAAATATGACGCGTCCCGTTGGATCGCCGAGCCCTTTCATTTGTATGACTGCTGCATGGAAAACGATGGCGCAGCTGCACTTGTGCTGGTGCCCGAGGAGCGCGCGAAGGAATTCCGACAAAAGCCAGTCTATGTCCTCGGTGCGGCTGTCGGATCGGGGTATCGTGCGGGGGCCATTCCGCACAATTCGCCGCTCTACGGTAGCGCCAGCTTCGATACGGTGGCGCCAGACCTTTATCGGATGGCTGGTCTCGGGCCATCCGATATCGGCGTGGTCCAAAGCTACGAGAACTTCACCGGCGGCGTAGTGATGGCATTGGCTGAGCATGGCTTTTTCAGGCCAGAGGAGGCTAATCATTTTCTCACTCTCGAAAACCTTGTTGCGCCCTCCGGGCGACTCCCGCTCAATACAAGCGGTGGCAATCTAGCCGAGTGCTACATGCATGGTTTCGAACTTGTACTCGAGGCCGTACGCCAAGTGCGCGGCACGTCGACGAATCAGGTGGAACGGAATGACGTAGCAATGGTCATCGGTGGTCCGATGGTCACGCCGGCTAGCAATCTTCTTCTCGGCACGGGTGCGGCGCTATGAACAGCAAGGCGACCTCCTCTTATCTTCCACCAGGCTTGCCGATTCCGGTGGCTGAGCCCGATGGTTTGTCAATACCTTACTGGGCAGGGCTACGCCAAAACCGGCTGCTCGTGCAGCGCTGCACCCATTGCCACACTTGGCAATTCGGACCGGAATGGCTCTGTCACCGCTGTCATACGTTTGATCCTCAATGGATCGAGGTCGAACCGCGGGGCCGCATCTTCAGCTGGGAGCGTGTCTGGCATCCCTCTCACTCGGCGCTTAGGCAGCATGGTCCCTACGTGGCCGTGCTCGTGGCGATACCACATGCCAGTGGCGTGCGCATGGTAGGCAACCTGCTGGGCGATCCAATGCAGGCGGTAACTATCGGTGCCGAGGTGGAAGGCGTGTTCGAGCATCATAACGATTCTGATCCACCATATTCCCTTTTGCAGTGGCGGGTACTGGACGCTTAAGAAAATTCCCTGATACCGCAAAAAATTTCCCTGATGTCTTGAATATTTTCCCTGATATCTTGCTTAGGGAATTCCTCGAGAAGTCGCTGCGGCACAGCGGTCTCTTGCTTCGACATCGGCTCTTAGAGCCTGGAAATCGCAAAATTCCCTGTAAAATTCCCTGTTACCAGGGAATTGGTGTGGAGACGGGTGCGATCAGCACTGCGTCGCCAGCCAGGCAGTGCGTGGCTCAGAGAAACGACCCCTAATAGTCCTATAAAGGCCCGCCAATGGCGGGCTTTTGCGAATGAGCTATCAGTCTCCCGGCTCCGGATTTAGCCACTTTCGGGTCGAGAACTCCGAAAGTCTCCGGCTACATGCCGGAAAATTCCCGTTTTCGGGAGACCGCGACTAGAGACCGGTATCGATCCACACTGCGTGGCGGGTACGGCAGTGCACTAGGCTGAAAACTACGGTCGGGTGAGGTGA
>Ga0137388_10000875_pt1 | contig 17626 bp, 13 predicted proteins | sample 15con2h14AmetaG_FD_104644 | JGI IMG/M metagenome (GOLD analysis project Ga0137388, IMG submission 104644) | Vadose zone soil microbial communities from Angelo Coast Range Reserve, California, USA - 15con2h1.4A metaG | ecosystem: Environmental > Terrestrial > Soil > Vadose zone > Saprolite...
CCAGGCATAATAGCCACTCTGGGAGACCTCGAGCGTCTTGCAGAGCACCGTGATCGGGTAGTCGTGGCGGTGCTCTGCAATGAACGGAAAGCTCAGAGCTGGCTGCGCGAGAAAATGCCCAGCGCTTTTTTTAGGATGTCACGCTCCTGGCGCAGGGTCTCAACCTCTCGCTTCAAACGCCTGATTTCCTCTTCTTGAGCCGTCTGATGACCACTGCCGGGAAAGCCTTGCTCAGCATGCTCAGCGAAGAGCTGACGCCAATGGTGAAGCGTACTGTCGGCAATCCCCAGATCGCGAGCAATCTGGGCCAACGGTTTGTTGCTGGTTTTCACCAGCTGAACCGCTTCCAGTTTGGACTCTTTCGTATAGGTTCTTTGGGTCTTTTGCATGGTCTTTTCACTTCGTGGAGAACGTTCACTTCTTCAAGTTTACCTTCTCCACTTTCCCGGGTCAAGACCAGAGGAGCCGAATTCAGCGACCGGGCTATCGCAGCGCTCGAACGCGAGGCTCGCTCCGGCATCACCGAGCACGAACTTATTGCCATCGTCGAAGGAGCCTACCTGGGACTGGGTGGCAAGACTCACATTCACTACATAGCCACCACGCCTATGCAGAATCCATCGGTAAGTGTTCCTGCGCAACTCCAGTCACATCGAGTTCTCGAGAAAGGCGATGTACTCATCACCGAGATCAGCGCCCACTACCACGGCTATCCCGGGCAGATCCTCCGTCCTTTCGCCATTGGCACACCGCCTACGCCCCAGTACCAGCGCATGTACGACGTGGCAGCCGAAGTATTCAACCGCATCGCAGCCGTGATCCGCGATGGAGCAACGATCGATGCTGTTCTGGACGCAGGCGAGTACATTCACTCTTCTGGTTTCACCATCTGTGATGACCTGCTGCACGGTTTCGGAGGGGGCTATTTGCCCCCTATCCTGCGTACGCGGCGCACAAGTGAGAGACCCCCACAGCCATTCACTTTTCACGAGAACATGACCGTAGTGATCCAGCCCAATGTGATCACCGAAGACGAACACATGGGTGTTCAGGTGGGCGAGTTGGTGCGAGTGACACGCACCGGCGTTGAATCGCTACACCGGTATCCTTTGCAATTCACTCAGTGTGGTTAAGCAAGCGTGATGGTACTCTTACCGCGGACCTAAACCATGGAGCCGTAAGCCTTAATCGCATTGAGAGGAGATTCTACATTTGTTGAATATTAAAGGATAACAACTTTTTGCTTGTCAATCAATCGAATTATTGATTGACAAATGAACCTGAATGCGTTATTATTAGCAATGGGGCAGTTTTGCTAGATCTGATGGGATGCAGTATCCAGCAGATGTATCTAACCTAAGTCAAGGTATAGATCTTTTACCTTTATTGGCCGTTAACAGTCACAAATAAAAGTGATCATCTGCCCTCATATCGATCTGCAAATCTAATAAGCTAACTCAACAATGGGGTATGTTTGTGACTATAGATAGCTCTTCAATAACGGCGATAGATACAACCTAATGATGTGCTTGTGAAGGCAGTGTTTAGCTGCGTTTAAGTGAACTATAAGCGCATGCGCATCACTATATTTCGATATTCCGGGGGGAAATGTCGATGATTCCTATTGTATGTCCTCTTCTAGGTTCTGAGGAACAGGAAGCGGTTCTTCGCGTATTTGCCTCTGGCCAGTTAGCTCAGAGGGAACACGTAGCAGCTTTTGAGCGACGCTTTGCGGAAGTGTGCCACTTGCGGGAGGCTGTGGCAACATCTTCTAGAACGGCTGCCCTCCATCTCGCCTTATTAGCTCCTGGTATTGCCTCGTGTGATGAAGAAATCTCATCGTCATTTAGTTTTGTTGCCAACGCCGATATCATTCTGCTGGTAGGCGTCACTCCAGTTATTGTTGATATTGAACCCGATACTTATCCTCTTGATCCCTCACTGGTCGAATCTGCTCTCATCCCCCACAGCAATTCGACCAAAAATATAACGACAGGTGAAGGTGGCATAGTAACCACAAATGATCCTGAAATCACTCAACATGTGCGCCTCCTGGGGAGCCATGAACAAAAAGAGTGCTACTACTCGGGTTGCAACCGAGCATCAAAATACATCTCTATATTTCGATAATTCTGGAAGGAAATTAAATGATTCCTATCGCACACCCTCTTCTAGGTGTCGAGGAACAGGAAGCAGTTCTTCGCGTCCTTACGTCGACCCAGCTAGCGCAAGGGGAGCACGTAGCAGCTTTTGAGCGACGCTTTGCGGAAGTGTGCCATGTGCGGGAGGCTGTGGCTGTATCCTCAGGAACTGTTGCGCTCCATGACGAACCATCTAAGGGTACTCCGAGATTTCAACAAGGAGCGATATCATCTATACATATACCCCTCCTAGATTTACGAGCGCAAAATCAGACGATCAAACATGAAGTAATGGCCTCCTTTGAGGATGTTTTAGAGCATATACAGCTATTCCTCGGCCCACAATGCCAAGCGTTCGAGCAGGAATTCGCGACCTATTGCGGCGGTTGTCAGGATGGTGTGGGTTTTTCAAATGGGACACATGTCCTCGCTTTGGCATTGCATGCTTGTGGCATTGGTGATGGCGACGAGGTCATCACTGTTGCCAATACCTTTATTGCAACTTTTGAAGCAATAGCGTTGGTGGGCGCAAAACCTATCTTTGTTGACGTTGATCCAGACACCTACGCTATAGATTGGCGACAACTTGACCGAGTACTTACTCCCCGTACACGTGCTATCATTACAGTTCATTTGCATGGCCAACCCGTAGATATGCAGCCTGTGATGGATTTTGCTCGGGCACATGGGCTGAGGGTGATCGAGGATGCTTCCCAGGCTCATGGAGCTACCTATCGAGGGCAGCGCGTTGGCAGTTTGGGAGACATTGGTTGCTTCAGCCTCTACTATCGCAAAAATCTGGGAGCGTATGGAGAAGCAGGCATTTGTGTGACCAATGATGCTGCACTTGCGGGGAACCTCCGTATGTTGCGCGATCACGGGTCGCATGTGCGTTATCGACATGAGGTATTGGGGTGAATGCACGCCTGGATGAACCTGCAGGCGGCAGTGTTGCGAATGAAGCTCTGTTACCTCGACCATGGGCAGAGACAGGTGGTCGTCAATGCTCTCAAGAAAAGCACTTTGTTGGGGATATCGGGTTTATAGCTGGGCGCGCAGATAAAACTCGAAATTCCTAAAACTCTACATATGTCTAGTGCATAATCACGCGACCTTTTCGGGAATAGAAAGATGTGGTTCATAGGAACAGCCAAAATGGGAACAAATGCGCTCCGCCAATTGCTGAGCAGAAAGCAGCCCGTCGGGTTCAACAATAGCTCGCTTGCCATGCACCCACTTGGGCTCAATCGGGTTGAGCCAGGGACTTTTGGTCGGCAAAAAGCATGGCAGGATGCGGACGCCCTTGCCTTCAATTTTCACCTGGGAGTTGTGTTGGCGTATCCAGGTACGGACGATTTTGCTCACATGCCAGGAGGCATTGTCCCAAATAAGCAACCAGGCTGTTTTCCCCTGAGCTTGCAGTTGCTCACATTCCCACTGCAAGAACTGCGTGGTGACGTCGCTGACCGGACGCCCGGTGACAAACCGCAGCGACATCTGATCGCGGATCGGCTTTTCTGCTGGCCCGCGCTGCCACAGCACGCCATAACAGGCCAGCGCTTTGGGATCGGGGTCTCCCTTGTGCCAGGACTGCTCTACCAGACGAACCGGGTGGGCTTCGTCCTGCCAGGCGTGCATGCGGGGCAAGGCGAAGCGACTCCACCACACCTCGTCGAGAAAGCCAATGGCCCAGTGCGGCTGGGCGCTGGCCCAAGCAATCAAGCGGTCGCGTGCGTTGTTTTTAGCAGGTACTGCGGGTCGGGGCTGGTGATCCAGTGCTTGGCTCGCTTCCAGTTGGTTTTCAGTCGTTTGAGGGCGCGCCGCACGCTCTCGTCGGAGACCGGGGTCGCGATAATGCCCTGCTCGAAACTGACCTGGGCGGCCAGTTCCAGGGTCCAGGTCCTGCGCTCTTTGCCAAAATCGTGCGGGCTTCGGTGCAGCAGGTCTTTGAGGCGTTCGGCTCCCTCCTCGGAAAAGGTCGTGCGCAAGCGATGCGGGCGCGACGACCCTTCCTGCAAGACGGCGAGGCCGCCGGCATTGAAGCCGTGGATCACGTTGCGCACCGTCTGGTCGTCGCACCCAAGCTGACGGGCGATCGCAGGAGTTCGTTCTCCTCGGGCTGAGGCCAGTAATATCTGGCAGCGACGCAACACAAACGCATCGGACGAACGCAATCCTGCTTGAATCTGGCCTTGTTCGTCTTGGGTCAACGGTCGGATAAAAATGGGTGTTCTCATACTTGGTATTGTACCACATTGCCTATCGCCTTTGGTGGGAATGCACTAGGGGGACATAATGAGCATGACTGATATACGTTTCGGGATCATTGGTTGGGGGTACTGGGGTCCGAAAATTGCAAGGAATCTCGATAGTTCGCCACATGCTATGGTAGCTATGGTTACAGATCAGGATATTCATCGCCTGGCATCATTGGCGGCGAACCAACCATGGATAAAGACCACGACGCTACCAGAGGATGTATTTCGTTCCGATGTCGATGGAGTAGTTATTGCAACGCCCGTACGAACACACTATCAACTTGCGAAAGAGGCCTTATTGTATGGCAAGCACGTGCTCGTCGAGAAGCCGCTCACTACCAACGTTGCAGAGGCTGAAGAACTGGTGGCCCTGGCAACAGAACAACAATGTATCCTGATGGTTGGACATACCTTTGAATACAATCCTGCTGTCAACGAGTTGCGCAAACTGGTGCAAAGCGGAAATCTGGGGAAAATCTATTGTATCGAAGCTGAACGGCTGAATTTAGGCTTATTTCGGGATGACATCAATGTCATCTGGGATCTTGCCCCGCATGATATATCGATCCTCCTCTATCTGCTTGGTAAAAAGCCGGAACTGATTAGGGTGCAGGCACATGCACATCTCCAGCCACGTATCCAGGATATTGCTCATCTCGATCTTGAATTTGCGGATGGGATGGTCGCGCATATCCATGTAAGCTGGCTTCACCCCTGTAAAATTCGCCGTGTGACAGTGATCGGTGACGCGAGAATGGCGGTCTATGACGATACAAATCCGGCAGAAATGCTCAAGATCTACAACAAAGGGGCGGATATTCGAGCTGACCCTACGGTTTCGTATCGCTTTGGTGAAATAACTATTCCCCACATTGATTGGGTTGAGCCGTTGCGACTCGAGTGTGAAGATTTCGCGAACTCCATTTGGTTGGGAACACAACCACGCGCCCATGGCGGTGTTGGCTTGGAGGTAGTGCGGGTGTTGGCAGCAGCCCAAGAAGGGTTGGAGAAGCAGGTAACGATGTCGAAACAAGGAGTGAGATCATGACACATATTCTTTACATCTCTCCCTATTATCCCCCGGAAAAAGGGGTTGCGGCAGTGTGTGTAAGTGAATTTGCTACACGTTTGGTGAAGCGAGGATACAAAGTGACGGTGCTGACCACTGTTCCAAACAACCCAACAGGTATTGTTCCTCCAGAATACCGTGGTCACGCAATTCAACAGGAGATCCGTGATGGGGTGCGTGTTGTTCGTGTATGGAGCTATGTTGCCCCGAATAAAGGCTTCTTTCGTCGTATTTTGGCTCAGTTTTCCTTTGCCTGTTTGGCACCCTTGATTGGCGGGAAAGCTGTCGGTCGTCCAGATGTGATTATCGTTGAGTCACCGCCATTGTTCGATGCCATTGCTGGGCGCATGCTGGCATGGCTTAAACGTTGCCCCTTTATTTTTACAGTCTCTGATATCTGGCCGGAAGCTGCGGTTCAGTTGGGTGCGTTGCGTAACCGAGTGCTGATCCGGCTCGCTGAATGGCTGGAATGGTCGACCTATCAACGCGCCAGCGTAGTCTGGGTTGTTTCGGAGGGATTTCGTAAAAGTCTTATCCAACGCGGACTTTCTCCTGAGCGGATGTTTCTATTGACAAACGGTGTTGATACTGCCAAATTTCGTCCGCTGCCACAGGTGAAAGCCCGTGGCGAGCTAGGTTGGGACGACCGGTTTACCGTTCTGTATGCTGGTTCTCTTGGGCTTTCACATGGATTGACCACTGTACTTGATGCAGCAGAGCAAGTACGGGATCGTGATGATATACGCTTTGTTCTAGTTGGCGAAGGAGGAGAGAAGGCAGACCTGGTAGCAGAATCACGAAGACGCAACCTCACAAATGTTATATTTCTTGATCCTGTGCCACACGCTCAGGTGCCAAAGCTCTTGGCTGCTGCTAATGTATGCTTGGCGTATGCACGTAGCGTGCCATCTTTTAAAGGTATGTTGCCTATCAAGATGTTTGAAGCGATGGCCTGCGCTCGCCCCATTTTGTTGTCAGTGGATGGTGACGCTCGCCGGCTCGCAGAGCAGGAGGCAGGTGCGGCCATCTATGTGGAACCGGAGAATCCTACGGCACTTGTGTCTGCGATCCTCAAGCTGCAAGAGCATCCCGGTCTGGCTGAGGCATTAGGACAAAGAGGGCGCTCATATGTGGAGGCGTGCTTTGATTATGACCAACTCGCAGCCGCACTCGACATGCGTATTGCAGAACTGCTCGGAAAGAAAGTATCTGCCTCTGCACCACTGACACCTGCAGGGGTGAGCACTACAACGGAGAAAAGCTAGCTCTACTAAATAGAGGATGAACAATATATCAAGATATTTCTATACATCGATCTAAGTAGCTAACAAGTAAGATTCTTTGAGAAGGAGGGAGGCACATCTTGCAAACTGAGGTTGAAGTTGAGCATGGCACGACCATGAGCCTACCACCGCTTTATCTCTGCTGGCGTAAGTTCATGGATATCACCTTTGGACTCTGCGGTACGGTCGTACTGCTCTTAATTCTGCCTGCTCTCGCTCTGCTGATCTATCTCGACTCGCCGGGTCCTATCTTTTATAGCCAGGAGCGACTAGGGTATCGAGGGAAGAAGTTTTACATGCTTAAGTTCCGCTCCATGTGTCCCAACACAGAGGATGCGGGATGTGGCGCGTGGACTGCTAAAGATGATCTACGAGTGACACGCATAGGCCGGTTCCTGCGTGCGATACATCTGGATGAATTACCGCAGGTGTTCAATATTCTGCGTGGTGAGATGAGTCTAATCGGGCCTCGACCGGATCTAGAAGAAAACACAGCGAAGCTGGAAAAGGTTAATCCCCTGTACTGCCAGCGCCAGGCCATCAAGCCCGGACTAACAGGCTGGACACAGGTGAAGTGCGGCTATGGCACTACGTACATGGATGAACTGGCAAAGCTACCATATGATCTCTACTATATCAAACATCAGTCGTTCATGTTGGACATCGACATCATCTTGAAGACAATAGTTGAGGTGGTGAGCCGTCATGGACAATGATGACCTCCTGGCGAGGAAAGGGCGTATAACTTTTCTCCCGTTTGCTGTACCTCATATTACGCAAGCTGAGATCGATGAAGTAGTGGATACCCTGCGTAGTGGGTGGTTAACGACTGGTCCAAAGACAAAGCGCTTCGAGCGCGAATTTGCTGAACGAGTCAGTGCCCCTCATGCACTCGCAGTCAACTCTGCTACCGCAGCGATGCATCTGGCGCTTGATGCTGTTGGTCTGCAACCTGATGATGAGGTTATTGTGCCCGTTTACACCTTCACGGCTACAGCTGAGGTCGTTGTGTATTTCCGTGCGCGACCAGTCTTTGCCGATGTTGATCCAGCCACCTGCAATCTCGATCCTGCTCAGCTGGAAAAGCGTATCACGCCCCGTACACGGGCGATCATGGTGGTACACATAGCTGGGTTACCTGCCGAAATGGATACCATACACGCTATTGCACGGGCACATAACTTGCCTGTGATTGAAGATGCAGCCCATGCCTTTCCTGCGAAATATAAAGGTCGGATGATAGGCTCTATTGGCGATCTGACCGCATTCAGCTTTTACGCGACGAAGACGTTATCCACGGGTGAGGGCGGGATGCTCACCACGGCAAATCCCGAGTATGCTGAGCGTGCCATGATCATGGCTCTCCATGGGATTAGCCACGACGCGTGGAAGCGCTATAGCGCTGAGGGTTCCTGGTACTATGAGGTGTTGCGCGCCGGGTACAAATATAATATGACCGATCTTGCTGCTGCAATTGGTTTGCATCAATTAGCTCGCAGTAAATGGCTCTTGGAACGGCGCCGAGCAATTGCACAACGCTATACAGAAGCATTTTCGCACCTGCCTGAGATCGAGACTCCTCCCAATCCGGCACATGTGGAGCACGCCTGGCATCTGTATATGTTGCGTCTGCGGTTAGAGCGCCTTACGATTACGCGTGACGCATTTATTCAAGCTCTTACAAAAGCGCAGATCGGAAGTAGTGTGCATTTCATTCCGCTTCACCTGCATCCTTTCTATCGCAATACATATCACCTGGTTGCCGATGACTTTCCAGCAGCTCTGCATGCCTATCGACGGACGATCTCGCTGCCAATATATCCAGGCATGACTGATGAGGATGTAGAGGATGTGATTGCAGCAATTGAACAGATTATCGGAGTACACAAAAAATGAGGAAGGCAAACATAGCACAACAAGCTTTTTCCCCCTCAGGCAAGCGGACGTCGATGAAACGTTTTGTTAATGGTATCATTGCAGCACTATTGCGCGTAAGAGCCTTAATTAGCAGGATAGATATCGTTCGCAGGCTGCATCGACAGGGTATTGCCATCATATCGAGTGCGCTTACAATAGCACTAGGGTTTGAAGTTGCTGAAGCTATACATTTAATTTCAGGAGTGCGTAACTTGTCGTTGGGGCTTATCCTGGGGGGGGTGCTGCTCTCTTTGCTCTTTCTAGGCTGCATCAAAATGCTACCTCGGGTTGGAAATGCTCGCTCTATGCGAGAGATAAACGCTGCATGTCTCTTGGAACGTGAAGTGGTGCCGCTCCCAACCTCTCAGGCACATGCTGTCCTGAAAGGGCAGATCATCCTTGTCACGGGAGCAGCAGGGTCAATAGGCTCAGAACTTTGTCAGCAGTTGCTTGACTATGAACCAAAGCTCCTGATTGCACTAGATTCCAACGAAACAGGACTTTTTGATCTTGCCGAGAGTCTGCGCTCCCACCCCTATACAGCAAACTTGTATCCATATATTGGCGATATCACAGATGTACAGAGATTGTCACGTCTTTTTGCAAAAGAGCAGCCACAGATCGTTTTCCATGCAGCCGCCTATAAGCATGTTCCACTGCTTGAGCAATACCCCGACCAGGCCATACGTACGAATGTACTTGCAACCTATCATTTGTGTCGCCTGGCTCAGGAGCATAAAGTAACCCACTTCATTTTTATCTCTAGTGATAAAGCTGCTGAGCCAATCGGTGTCATGGGGGCTTCAAAGCGAGTTGGCGAAATGATTGTGCAGACGTTAGCACAATCGGAAAATTGTGCGACTTGCTTTTGTGCAGTGCGCTTTGGCAATGTAATGGGAAGTCGTGGAAGTGTCGTCCCTATTTTTGCTCAGCAGATCGAGCGAGGAGGGCCTGTTACTGTAACAGATCCAGACGCCACACGCTATTTTATGACTATTCCTGAAGCCTGTGGATTGGTTATCCTGACCGCTGCAATAGCAGAGCCGGGAGGACTCTATCTTTTGAATATGGGGAGCCCGGTGCGGATTCTGGATCTGGCAATAAAAATGATTCGCTTGCGCAACTTACGTGTGGGACGCGATATTCCTATTGTATACACAGGCCTACGACCAGGCGAACGCCTTCACGAGACACTTGTAGCGGCAAACGAAGAACTCATTCCCACAGTTCATCGCAAAATCTTTTGCGTCACTCATAGAGACTGCTTACCCATGCTCGCAACGGTTGCTCAATGGATACAAACCTTAGACAGTGATCTCCAGCAAGAGAGTAGTACGCAGCTCCGCGAGCATCTTTTTAGGATTGTTCGGGAACAAGAGCTGAAAGTTAATTGTTGATGAAATGCGAGTTTTACGGTTACAATAAAACTACACAAGAGAGGCTATAAACTCGCAGCTTGCAAACGAAAGGGAATAGCGCATGACGCTCGAACAGTACTGGACCATATTGGTTAAGCAATGGAGGCTGATCATCATCTGTTTCTTGGCGGTAGGAGCAGGAGCAGCCATCGCGAGCAGACTCATGACCCCGCTCTATCAATCGACGGCACTCGTACAGGGTGTTGTTAAATCGGGGAGCAGTATATCGGACTACACGAGCTTGCTTGCAAGTGACCAACTTGTTCAGACGGAGGCGATATTGGCGACCAGTGATCAGGTGCTTCGTGAAGTTGCCTCACATTATCCAGGTCTGACGGTCGAGCAGCTCTCGAAAGAAGTGACATCGACACCTAAACTCAATACACAACTTTTTGAGGTCGATGTACTGGATTCGAATCCAACACGGGCAGCGGCGCTTGCGAATGATATTGCCAAGACGTTGGTCAAACAGCAACTCCAGATCCAGATAACTCTCCTAGGCACAGCAGAGGGCGATTTACTTATAGTCCAGCCTGCACAGCCTAACTTCACTCCCGTGCGATCCAATCTGCTCCTCAATACAGGTGCTGGGCTATTGGCTGGCTTGTTCCTGGGAATATTGCTGGCTATACTGTTTGAGCGATTAGATACGCGGGTTCACACTCCAGAGGCTCTGACTGCATTGCTGAACTTGCCAGTTCTAGTGACAATCTGGCGTGCACGCTCTCCTAAGAAAGAAGATGTCTTCAATCCAACTGGGCATGATCTCAACGTCGAATCTTATCGCATTTTGCGTACCAACATTGGATTCTTGGACATAGATAAACCGCTGCATTCCTTGATGGTCACCAGTGCTATGCCCCGCGATGGCAAGAGCGTCATCGCGGCCAATCTGGCGATTTTTATGGCCAAAGCAGGTAAAACTACGCTCCTTGTCGATGCGGATCTGCGTCATCCAGCACTGCATGATCTATTTGGGCTCTCAGCCGACAAAATGGGCTTGAGCAATGCCGTACTGGCATTTAGTATGCCGAAAATACCTGCAGCGGAGTTCAGTAAACCTAACACTTATGCTAGCCATCGGCTTTATCCCACTACTTTGCCAGCAGCGGATGCATTAACTGCCACCAACTTGTCGCTTGAGCCTTTCGTCCATTCGGTAGGCATTCCCAACTTGTGGGTTATGCCTTCTGGACCGCTGCCACCAAATCCTCCAGAATTGCTTGATTCGAAAGCCATGCAACGCCTCCTTAGAGTAATGGCAGATTATGGGGTCGAGGTAGTTATCTTTGATGTTCCTCCTGCACTTGGTCTCTCAGATGTCAGCATCCTGGCATCAAAGATGGATGGTACGCTCGTTGTGGTGGATGTGACTCGTGCCAACAAAAAGCACCTCAAGCAGCTGAAAGCCCTGCTGGAGCAGGCTAGGGCCCGTATCCTTGGCTGTGTTGTGAATAAACAACGTCATAGCCATCATGACTCTACCTATTCCTACTACTACACTGATGAGCAGAACGGTAGGAGGAATCATAACACGGGAAAAATGAACTCTCCTACTGTTCCCGAAAATGTCTTCAAGCAGCCTGAAATGCAGAACGGCGAGGGTGATCATAGGACACAAGATGTGAACTTTCCTGAAAGACAGTCAAGCTAGACCTATTTGGCAGTAGGAAAGGTGGACAACATGAAAATGGAAAATCGGCAAAAAGTGCAAGACAAGAAGCAAAAGTTTAAAAGACAGGAAGGATACAATCGGTTGGCATTACAGGTATGAAATTCAGCGGCAAGCTGGTACCTTCTGGATGTTGCACTTGAGCTTGACACTGCCATCGTGTGCGTTGGTGGCAAGTAAATGGGGAGGACTGGTATCCAGCAGTAAAGGGACAGTGACGCTCAGCCAATCCTTTGATCCAGACACGGCCAGAGGGATCGTCAACAACGATCCATATCGTGTGTAGTTTTGTACGGTCAAGTGACTACAAACTGCCGGAGGGGGAGAACAGTGATGAAAAGTAATGGGTGGGGCGAAAAAATTACGAGAGACAAAGGTATATCTTCGCCTTTCCCCTTTGTAATGATGGTGATTGCGCTGTTGTTAGGGGGAGGGCTGGGAATGCTTATCCCTTTCATCGTACCCATCGCGTTCGCAGGAGTGAATATTGACAAGGTTGGAACAACGCTCGCAATGTTTGGCCCTCTCTTCTGGGGATTGGTCATCGGTGTCATAGTAATAGCACTTATCATCCTCCTTCGCCAGGACGAATTGGCTGTAACTGTTGTTATCGCGATAGATATTTGCGTTGATTGGTATCTGGGGATATTATTCATTTCCCAGGTACTGGCACTTGCGCTGCTGATGATCTTCTTCGTAGTTCGATCGCCTCGCTATACCTGGGCAGAACCACGGGCATTATGGCTCTGGGTTCTGTTTCTTGGACTTACTATTTTCCCTGCAATCCGAGGAGCTCTCACTCCAAGGGATATTCTTTTGTACTATCCTAATATCGTTTTCGGGGTTTTCATCATGTTCTGGTTAGGAACAGTTATTGCACGAAATCCCGCAAATATTCGGCTCTTCTTCCAGATACTTTCCATCTTCGCTGTACTGATTGCCTTGCATACCATCATTCAGGCGATAACAGGCGTAACATTGTTTGGTGTGTCACGCGTTAATGACTACATTGCGACTCAGTCAAACTATAACTTGACTGTGGCTACCAATGTCGCTCGTGTCGGATCTTTCTTCATACAACCGGACTTCAGTGCTGTCTTTTTCGGGATGATGGTCTTTATTCCTCTTGGACTGTTTGTCGAAAGCAAATCCTTTCTGGAAAAAATCCTCTACCTCGCCGAAATGCTCATAATACTGTCCGCATTGCTTTTCACCTATAGTGGGGGTGCGTGGGTTGCTGCTGGTGTGGGTATTATCGTCTTTGCGGCATTTGTTGGACACACTCGCTATCGTATCCAGATTCCTTTTTTCATCGCTGCCGCCGCAATAGTGATCCTTATGGTGTTTCCATCGCAGGTCAATCTCCTAATCCAACATCTATCAGATCCACAAGAACTAGCACTGCGCAGTGCCATCTGGCAGACTGGATTACAGGTGATCCGTGCCTTCCCACTGACGGGCGTTGGCCTGGGTCACCTGGCCTATCTTCTGGGGGCGGAGCCTTATCGTGTAGCAGCACAACCCATTCCTATCGATCACCCTCACAATGCCTATATAGAATGGGGTGCTATGGCAGGTCTCCCGGTCCTGTTTGTGTTTATTGCTCTCCTTGCGTTTGCTTTGTGGCAAGCGCTACATAATTGGCTACGAGCTGATGCAAAAACACGCCCCCTGCTTGGTGCTGGCATAGCTGCAATCATCGTATTGTGCGTCAATAGCTGGACTATCAATGGATGGACACTTCCTCCACTAGCAGCAACAGGTTGGATGATCCTTGGGATTATTTCTTCTCCTTTGCTTAGGAAGAGCCTGGATAGCGAAAGAAAGAACAGTAAGGCAAATAATTCTTAATCAGATTTGGAGGACTTTGTAATGTCTACACATCAGAGCAAAGCACAAGACAAGATGCAATACCAGTGGTTAGCTCCGACTAAGATCGCTTACTTGCTCAACACTTTTCCGGCTCTCTCAGAGACATTTATCCTCGAAGAGATTCTAGAACTGGAGCGCCAAGGAGTGCCCTTGCATCTCTTTTCTCTCTCTGAGCCGCCTAGCAGTAACTTCAATAAAGTGGCCTGGGGTGGACAGACACCAGTTACATATATTTCTCGTTATTCCAGGTCGGCCCTGGTGAGAATTGCCATGCGACGCTTTCTCAAGGCACCATGGCGCTTTCTACGTACTGGCATACTGATGCTATCCCATTATCGCACCCATCATCGCATACTATCTGTACTTGGGTACCTCCTGTACTCAGCCTATCTCGCCGATAAACTTGAACAAGAGAGCATCACCCATTTACATGCACACTTTGCCACTGAATCTACCTCAGTAGCGCAGGCAGTGCATCTGTTTACAGGCATCACATACAGCTTTACAGCACATGCTTACGATATCTACCTTTCACCTAAGACTGAACTAATATATAAGATCAGCATGGCCCGCTTCGTGTCCACCTGCTCGACTTATAACCAGCGCTACCTTGCTGCTCTGGTCGATCAGCAGCTGGGTGAGCGTATTCGCCATATCAATTATGGTTTGAACTTACGTGATCTACCCTCCAAGGCTCCCACTGCTTTTGAGCAACCCGGATCTCCACTCATTCTGACAGTAGCTCGCCTGGTAGAAAAAAAAGGACTGATCTATCTCGTGCGTGCTTGCAAAGTGCTTAAAGACCAGGGATACAACTTTACCTGTCGCATTGTGGGGGAAGGACCACTGCGCCCGGTATTGGAACAGGAAATCCGCGAATACGCGCTGAACGACAGGGTAGAACTATGGGGTGCAGAGACGAACGAACGGGTGATCCAAATGTATCAGGAGGCCACTATCGTGACACTACCCTGTATTATTAGCAAGAACGGTGACCGCGATGGTTTACCGCTTGTGCTGATTGAGGCATCGTATATGGGGGTACCAGTCGTCTCCACAACAGTTGCTGGTATTCCTGAGCTAATCACACCAGAGGTCAATGGTCTTCTGGTTCCGCCGAATGATAGCATAGCGTTAGCAGGTGCTTTAGCGCGTCTGCTGGAGGATCCTTTACTACGTTGTCGCCTAGCTGTTGCTGGTCAGCAGACAATTGTATCGCAATTTGATTTGTCACGCAACGCCGGGCAGCTTCTAGATCTAATTCGCACAAACTAGGAGTATATGCAAACTAGCGTTGTGACATTCAGGCGAACTTCTAATACGAGCAACCAACTGATCATCGTTAAATGAGCAATCAGATGTTAGGAAAAGATTGAAACCATTGGGAAAGAGTAAAAGCTAACGATGGCAACTTTAGATGAGCCAGGCGATTGCAGAGATCCCAGCGCCAAAAAGAGAATGCAGGCTACTTTTCTTGTACCGTTCTTAGAAACAGAGGAACGCTCACAAGATGCTGGAATAAGAGAGGATCAGGTACCGCGAATTGAGGATACACCTCAAACTGACCTCTTGCAGACACAAATTGCAGATACACCTGGGCCAGAAGTCTTACATGCAGATATTGAGGATCGGGTTACGCAAGATGAGATCCAGGCTGCCTACGAGCCGCAGTCATACTCCATTATGCTAGATGGTTTGCCTGTTGACGAGCAACCAACATGGCTTATCCCCGCAATACCGGGTGCAAGTAAAGCCCCAAAACTCGAAGCGCGAGGTGCAGACTCGCAAAACTATGTCTCGCTCATACGTAATCTCGTCAAAAGCTCAGGTATTTATGCACTGGCATCAGTAGCGTCACCCCTTGTCTCGCTGGTACTTGCGCCGTTTTTGACCCATTCGCTCTCACGTGATGATTATGGGGTACTTGCTGTTCTGAACACAATCATTGCCTTGGGAGCTGGTATAACGCAACTGGGACTTAGCTCTGCTTTTTTCCGTGCCTATAGTTATGATTATGAGTCTCGCGAAGATCGCTTAAGGATTTTCTCAACAGTCGTAATCCTATTGTCTCTTACCTCAATACCCGCTACCATAGCAGCAGTGATGACGGCTCCACAACTGACAATGCTTCTGTTTAACAGCCTTTCTTTCAGTGATCCCATCAAATTTGCTGCTTTGGTCATTCTTCTCCAGAACCTTACCGTACCGGTGTTGGCCTGGTTGCGTGCCGAAAACCGTGCGGCGTTCTTCTCGCTTCTCTCAATCGTCAACCTTCTGATTACCTTGAGTGCCACCCTTATTTACGTGGGTGTACTGCATCTAGGTATTGCTGGCTCTCTCCTCGCCATAGGGAGCGGGTACGCATTTGTCGTCGTCTCTTCATTGCCTTTGATTCTTCTGCGTGCAGGCTTGCGGTTTCGTTATGATATCGCTCGGAATCTCCTGTCTTTTGGCGTGCCATTGGTCTTTAATTTCGTATCATACTGGGTGCTACAGCTTTCGGACCGCTATTTGCTCAGCCGTCTTGGCTCACTGGCTCAGACGGCAAGCTATGCTGTCGCTTATAGCCTGGGTGGAGTATTGAGCGTGGTTATTCTGTCTCCATTCATACTGGCGTGGCCAACAGCTATGTTTGCCATTGCCAAAAAAGATGATGCAGCAAAAATATTTCAACTAGTGTTTCGTTGGTTTAGCATTGTTCTTCTGTTTGCCGCCTTTGCTTTTTCGCTTATCAGTAAAGGTATCCTCGACATACTCTTCCCACCTGCATACCATTCGTCAGCCCCTATTATCCCCATGATTGCTCTATCGATCATGTTATATGGAGTCTATAACATTTTCTCCGTTGGAGTTGGTGTACGGCGAAAAACATGGCTCACAGCTATCTTTATGACACTTGCAGCTCTTGTCAACGTTGGGCTGAACATTATCTTGATTCCTCTCTATGGGTCGATGGGAGCCGCTCTATCAACACTGGTTGCCTACGCATTTCTTGCTCTGATTTCCTATGTAGCGAATCAATGGATCTACCCCGTTCCATTCGAGATCGGTATGTTTATTATTGCGCTGGCGATCGGTATTGCACTCTACTTTGGAGGCGATCTCCTGGCACATACCCAGGGTACATATGTGGCCTGGGGTATCCATATAGGTGCTCTCTGCCTCTACGGTGGATGTCTTATGTTGCTTGGGAAATTTGCAACCTGGAGAGAAAAGAAAACATACCCACAAACGCCGGAGGTCTCTGGATTATGAAAATAATACCCTCTACCAACACTTCAGGAGAAGGAGACGCCGCTATAGTGCCATCACCTGATAAGGTGAGCATGCATGTCCGCGGAATAGCTCGCACGGATTTTCGAGTGATGCGCGAGGCAACGGCACTCGTAGAAGCAGGATTCTCGGTCTCTATTGTAGATGTTGAAAATGAACGCTCACGACCTGTTGCAGAAGATATTCGTGGTGTTTGCATCAAGCATATTATCAGGCCCCAAATGTTCATCCCCGCTCGCTTCAAGCCCTGGTTTCTGATCAAAGCGGCGCAGATGATCATTCTTGGCACGGTGCAGTTGTTGCGGACACGAGCAGATATCTATCATGCGCATGATGTAATGGCATTACCTGCCTGTTACCTTGCAGCACGATTGCGCCGTAAACCTCTTATTTTTGATGCTCATGAGTTGCCTTTGGATGAACCAGGTATTATACGCTGGCGTAGGTTGAGTGCATTGTCCATGCGTGTCCTTGGTAGGATGCTACAGCACTGTGCGGGAGTCATTACGACCTCGCCTTATTACGCACAGGAGATTCGCAACTGCTATCACGTTCCGGAAGTAGCACTGGTCTGTAATGTTCCTACCTATCGAGTAGTTGGGAAAAGTGATCGCTTGCGGCAACATCTTGGCCTGGGTCCAGAGGTACGCATTGCCCTCTATCAGGGTTACCTGCAACCTGACCGTAGTCTCGATCGGTTGATTCGTGCGGCAGTGTTTCTAG
>Ga0137388_10000879_pt1 | contig 17606 bp, 18 predicted proteins | sample 15con2h14AmetaG_FD_104644 | JGI IMG/M metagenome (GOLD analysis project Ga0137388, IMG submission 104644) | Vadose zone soil microbial communities from Angelo Coast Range Reserve, California, USA - 15con2h1.4A metaG | ecosystem: Environmental > Terrestrial > Soil > Vadose zone > Saprolite...
ACGGGCAGCCGCCCAGGCCGCCGATCGAGCAATCGAGGTTCGTGACGCCGTACTCCATGGCGGCCAGGATGTTCGGGATCGCCATCGCGCGCGTGTCGTGCGTGTGGAGCGTCCACTCGATCCCCGGGAACTTCGGCACGAGGTGCTCGAGGACGCGCGCGACCTGCCGCGGGTTCGCCATCCCCGTGGTGTCGGCCAGGCCGATGGCGCGCGCGCCCATGTCGGTCAGGCGTCGCACCACGCTCTCGAGCTGCTCGATCGGAACGTCGCCTTCGAACGGACAGCCGAACGAAGTCGACACGCCGCATCCCACCCAGACCTTCGCGCGCTCGGCGACCTGCATGACCGCCCGCAGCTTCTCCATCGACTCGGCGATCGTCATGTTCACGTTGGCGAGATTGTGGCTCTCGCTGGCCGAGACCACCGTGTGGATGACGTCGACGCCGGCGTCGACCGCGCGCACCGCGCCCTTGTCGTTGGGCACGAGCGCCGCGTAGCGCGTGCCCGGACGCCGCGCGATGCGGGCCATGACCTGCTCGGCGTCGCGCAGCTGCGGGACGACCTTGGGGTGGACGAAGGAGGTCACCTCGATCCGGGGGACACCCGCGTCCGACAGAAGGTTCACGACCTCGACCTTCTGCTCGGTCGGAATGAAGTCGGGCTCGATCTGGAACCCGTCTCGCGTCCCCACTTCACAAATCGTGACACGCGCCGGCACCTTCATGGCATCCTCCAGACCCCCGGGGTGTGGAGAACTGTAGCATGGCGGGGATGAACCCATCGAGCGGCGGCCGGTATCATAAAAAGAGGAGGTCTCGATGAATCCCAATCTCGGTATCAACGACAAAGACCGCGCCGGCGTGGTCAAGATCCTGAACGCACTGCTCGCCGACGAGTACGTGCTGTACACGAAGACCCGCAACTACCACTGGAACGTGGTCGGCCCTCAATTCAACGACCTGCACAAGTTCTTCGCCGAGCAGTACGAGGCGGTCGATGAGTTCGTCGACGACGTAGCCGAGCGCGCGCGCACGCTCGGCGGGCACTCGGTGGCGACGCTCAGCGAGTTCGTGGAGGCGGCGCGGCTCAAGGAGCATCCCGGCCAGTACCCGAGCGCGGAGGACATGCTCGAGAATCTGCTGGCCGACCACGAGGCGCTCATCCGCCAGCTGCGCGCCGACGCCGATGCGGCCGCGAGCAAGTATCACGACATGGGCACGAACGACTTCCTCACCGGCCTGATGGAAGAGCACGAGAAGATGGCGTGGATGCTCCGTTCCTTCCAGGAAGGCAAGTCAGCAAGCCGCTCGCGCTAGCGAGACCTCTCCCACGAGGATTCGCCGTCCGAGCGCCGGCTTTGGCGGCGGACGATCGAAAGTCAGGGCTGCCGAGTGGAATCGGTGGGGGGAACTGCGGGGGAGCGCCTCGCCCCCCCCCATGTGCAATGACCGGGAGCGGCGTTCGCCCGCTCCCCCGATGTTCTCAATAACTCCGCGGCATCCCCAGCACGTGCTCGCCGACGTAAGCGAGCACGAGGTTGTTGTTGACCGGCGCCGTCTTGTAGAGCCGGCACTCGCGGAACTTCCGCTCGACGTCGTACTCCTCGGCGTACCCGTAGCCGCCGTGACAGTCGATACACGCGTTGCCGGCCTCCCAGGCCGCCTCGGCGCCGAGGTACTTCGCCATGTTGGCTTCGCCCCCGCACGGCTGACCACCATCGAAGAGCGCGGCCGCCTTGTCGCGCATGAGCTGCGCCGCGTCGGTCGCGATGTGTGCCTTGGCGATCGCGAACTGCACGCCCTGGTTGGCGCCGATGGGCCGGCCGAAGATGACCCGCTGGTTCGAGTACGCGACCGCCTTCTCGGTGAACCAGCGCGCGTCGCCGAGCGAGTCCGAGGCGACCAAGATCCGCTCGGCGTTCATCCCGTCCAGGATGTAGTGGAACCCCTTGCCCTCGTCGCCGATCAAGCTCTCGGCCGGGATCTCGACGTTGTCGAAGAACAGGGCGTTCGTCGAGTGGTTCATCATCATCCGGAGCGGCCGAACCTCGAAGCCTTTGAGGCCGCGGATGTCGATCAGGAAGACCGACAACCCGTCGGTTTTCCGCTTCACTCCATCCACCGGGGTCGTGCGCGCGAGGAGGAGCATCAGGTCGGACTGGAGCACGCGCGAGATGAAGATCTTCTGGCCGTTGACGACGTAGCGATCGCCTTTGCGGATCGCCGTCGTCTGGAGCTTCGTGGTGTCCGAGCCCGAGTTCGGCTCGGTCACGCCGAACGCCTGCAGCCGCAGCGCGCCCGACGCGATCTTGGGCAGATACTCCCGCTTTTGCGCCTCGGAGCCGTGCCGCAGCACGGTGCCCATGATGTACATCTGGGCGTGGCAGGCTCCGGCGTTGCCGCCCGAATAGTTGATGGTTTCGAGGATCAGGCCGCCCTCGCGGATGCCGAGCCCCGCGCCGCCGAATTCTTGTGGAATCAGCGCCGCGAGATAGCCTGCTTCGGTGAGCTCGGAAACGAACTTCTCCGGGTACTCGCGGCGAGTGTCGAGGTCGCGCCAGTACTCGCCGGGATACCGCTTACAGATCTCCAGTACGCCAGCGCGGAGCGCGCGTTGCTCTTCGGTGAGGGAGAGCTCGATCGACGCCATCGTCACTTCCCCTTGAACTCGGGCTTTCGCTTCTCGTTAAAGGCGCGGACGCCCTCGAGGCGGTCCTCGGTCACGACCGTCGCATTATAGGCCTCGATCGCGAGGATCATGGCGGTGTCGAGGTCCGTCTCGGCGCCGTAGGCGATGGCCTTCTTCGCCTGGCGCACGGCGATCGGACCGTTCCTCGCGATCGTCGTGGCGATCTGGGTCGCCGTCGCGCGCGCCTGGCCGGCCGGGACCAGATGATTGACGAGGCCGGTCGCCTTGGCCTCGTCGGCCTTCATCCGGCGCCCGGTGAAGATCAGCTCCTTGGCCAGCGGCGCGCCGACGATCCGCGGCAAGAGCTGCGTGCCGCCGATCCCCGGAAAGATGCCGAGCGTGGTCTCCGGCACGCCGAAGACCGCCGTTTCACCGGCGACGATGAAATCCGAGAGAATCGCGAGCTCGCACCCGCCCGCGAGCGCGAATCCTTCCACCGCCGCGACGACCGGCACCGGACACCGGAGGACGCGGAACGCCGCCTGCTCGAAGATCACGTGCTGCGCGCGCCACGCCTCGTCGGTCATGGCGTTGCGCTCCTTGAGGTCGCCGCCCGCGCAGAAGGCCCGGTCGCCGGCGCCGGTGAACACGACCGCGCGCACGTCCGGATCGCGCTGGAATCCGTCGAAGCAGGCGAGCAGATCCTCGCCCATCGCGGTGTTCATCGCGTTCATCTGCTCGGGGCGGTTCAGGGTCACCGTGACGACTCGGGCGTCGTCCGAGCGCGTGACGAGAAGATGGCGGTAGGTCGCGGCGCTCACTGGATGACGCCCTTTCCCTTGAGGCTTCGGACGTCGTCGAGCGTGTAGCCGAGCCAGGTGAGGACGTCGCCGCTGTGCTCCCCGAGGAGCGGAGGCACGCGACGCACGGCCGGCCGGACGCCGTCCCAGGTGAGCGGCAAGCCGACGCTCCTGTAGTCGGGCAGGCGGGGGTGGGCGGCGCCGACGAGCACTCCGCTCTCGCGCGTCTGCGGCTCTCTCAGCATCTGATCCACGCTCAGGATCGGGGCCGCCGGCACCCCGGCGACGCGAAGCGTCTCGACGAGCTCGGCCGCCTTCCGCTCCCGCGTTCGGGCGGAGAGCGCCTCGACGAGTGCCTCTCGGTTGGTCACACGCGAGGGGTTGTCCTTGAACCTCGGATCCCCTACGAGCTCGGGACAGCCGAGCGCCGCCGCCAGCCGGCCGAACAACGCGTCGGACGCCGCGCCGATCATTGCGAACCCGTCGGCCGTCGGAAAGGCCTGATAGGGCGCGATCATCGCGGTTCCCGAGCCCTGCGGCCGCGGCACCGTGCCCGACGCCAGATAGCCCATGGCGTGATACGACATCCACATCAGGGCCGTCTCGAAGAGCGCCGTCGTGACCTCGACCGCGCGCCCGGTCGTGTCGCGCTGGCGAAGCGCGGCGACGATGCCGAGGGCGGCCCACATCCCCGTACCCATGTCGACGATCGACGTTCCCACGCGCGCCGGCTCCTGATCGGGATGGCCGTTGACCGACATCAAGCCGCTATACGCCTGCATCAAGGGGTCGTAGCCAGGCAAATGGCTGAGCGGACCCCGCGCCCCGAACGCGGTGATGGAGCAGTACACGATCCGCGGATTGATACGAGCGGCGCTCGCGAAGCCGAGCCCGAGCTCGTCGATAGCTCCCGGCCGAAGACTTTGAACGAACACGTCGGCGCGGCCGACCAGACGGTGCAGGATCTCGAGCCCACCCGGAGACTTGAGGTCGAGGGCGAGGCTTTTCTTGTTGCGATTCAACGAGATGAAAGTGGCGCTCTCCTGGCCCCAGTAGGGCGGAGCCCACGCTCTCGCGTCATCTCCGCGTCCGGGACGCTCGATCTTGACGACCTCGGCCCCCATGTCGCCGAGCGTTTGTGTGCAGAAGGGCCCGGCTACGTTTTGGGTCAGATCGGCAACGACGATGCCCTCCAAAGGGTGCGCCACGCCAGGAGTCTATCATCGCGGGACCATGGCAAACCGGGCCACTCCCGGGCTTTCAGGAGGGTCCCGGACTGTTTGACACGTTCCGGGGAGCCCCGCGTTAGAATCGATTCATCCCATGGCTCCCAACGCCGACGACTTGGCCAAACGCCTCGCAGCACTGAGCGAACGGTTCACGACTCTCGCCGCAACGCTCGCCCAAACCACGCAGCAGCTCCAGGCATCCGGGGTCGTGCCGCCCGAGACGCTCGTGGACGAAATCGCCAAAGTCCGGACTGATTTCGTGGACGTCCGCCACCGGGTCCTGGAGGCGGCTCGCTCGTTCTCGATCAACGTGCCGGCGATGTCGGAGATCGACAGCCTCAGGGCGCTCGAGCCCGTGCTCGAGACCGTCGTGCAGGCCCTCGCGTCCCAGGAAAAGAAGGCGGCCCTCTCGGAGGCGCGCACCCGGGTCATGGCGGTCCTGGACCGGGTCCTGACGGTCAGCCACGTAGACGGCCCGAACTTCGCGGCGCTGGTCCAGTGCTTGGTGAAAGCCAGGGAGATCCGCCAGGCAGCTTTTGTTACCAAGGTGTTCGACACCGAGAACGCCCCCGCCTTCCTGGAGAGCATCCCGTCGTTCGCCGCGCTCCTCTCGATCATCGAGGGGCGCGACGCCCTCGACGACGAGAAGTTCGCTGTCCTGGACGAGACGGTGACGCAGTCCTTCGGGAGAACCCTGGCGGTCGCGGCGGCGCGCGGCAAGCTCGCGATCGGCGCACCCTCTGCCCCGCCCGTGGAGCGGGCCGCCCCGCCTGCGCTGAAAGAGGCGGCGGTTCGGCCCGCGGCAGCCGCGCCGGCGCACGCTCCGGCGCCGACGCCTGTCCCGGCCGTCGCTCCCACAAGAAACATCATCATCACGGAGCCTCGCGAGTCCGCCCAGGCAGTCGAGCAAGCGACGCACGACGAGGCGGCGCAGTGGTGGGTTTCGGCGTGGGCGCGCTGGACGAGCTGGAAGGGCACGCTCTCCTTCAACGACGCGGCGAAGGAGGAGCTCGCCAAGTACAACTACGTCCTCAGCGTCCCGATCCAGAAGAGCACGGACTACGAGGAGGGCCTACTCGCCTACGGCTACTCGATCCTTCTCGACCACATCGAGCACCGGTACTCCGGCTTCGTCAACAAGGCGCTGAACAGCCTCAAGACGTTCCAGCCGGGCTCCGCCGGCGCGCCGAAGTCGGTCGGCGCTCATCTCTACAACGTCCTCGTGGGCGAGGGGCACCTGCCCGAGCTCTATCCCGAGTTCGTCAAGAGCGTGCTGGTCGCCGCCGTGCCGGAGCCCGGTCTCTGGACCCACGCGCGGATTCTCGAGTCGACGACCGAGACGCGGATCTTCACGCATCCGAGCAACCGGATCGGCGATCCCGAGCACAACTCCCAGCGGCTGACGCAGGAGCGGCAGCGGTTCGCGGATCATCGTTTCCCGGTCGTCGTCTCGCCGATGACCGCCCGCTTCTTCGCGATCGCCGCCGATCTGCGTGAGCCACGGTCCATCGACGTGAAGCTCGCGGACGGCCGCAGCGATTCTGATCACGCGTGGCTGATGACAATGCCGCCCGTCGGACGGGCCGACCTCAAGTCGGAGGTGCTACGGCTCTTCCCGGAGGGAACCTCGGTGCCGGGGCTGGGACGGGACTACGCGACTCTGTGGGTGGCGGTGTTCAACCCGGATCCGCACACGGAGAAGAAGTACGAGCTGACCTTGAGCCTCAAGCAGCAGTCCGCCGCCAAGCAGTCGGCCGGGACCTTCCGCTCGGCACGGAGCGCCTGAGCCTCAGGGCTTCGCGGGGTCGGCCGCCTTCGGCTGCTCCGCGAGCTTCGGCGATTCGGGGGGCCTGGCGTGGTCGGGCAGGCGCGGCTGCTCCCCGGGCCCGGATCGATCGAAGGGGCTCCGGCGTGGTGTGATGCCGAGCTTCGCCGCGATCTGTCCCATCGCCTGGGCGATTTCGTCCTTCTCGAGTCGCAGCATGTGATTCTCGCGCTTCAGCTCCTCGAGGTCCTTGTGAAGCCTGTCCACTTCCTTCTGCGCGGCGCCCGCGTGGTGGTCACCCGCTATGATCTCGGGCAAGAGACTGAAGATCTGACGCGTCTCCTCGATCCACTTCGCGACTCGCTCTCGCGCTTCAGCCGCGGATGTAGAGTCCATGACCATCCTCGTCTGCCCCGGGGCGCGGTCCGTCGCCAGATGTCATGGCCGGAAGGCCGACGGCAGCCTGCTAGCCCGTGGAGGTTGCGACACTCGTAGGATAGCAGCGTAGCATCGGCGTTCCGAAATTAGCAAACCGGCCTGGGAGACGGCTCAGGGCGTCGTGGGCGTGGCCAGCACGGCCTCGATAAACTGGCGTCCTTTCGGACTATCCCACTGTCTCGCCCCCGCCGCACGCCCGACCAGCCGGCCCTGGCGGTCGACGATGTACACCGTCGGTGGACCCCAGACGCCGTACATCTTCCCGGTCACGTCGCCGCTCTCGTCGAGCAGCACCGGCGCTATGTAGCCACGCTCCTTGACGGTTTGCCGGACCCGGTCGGGATCTTCCCTGAAGTCGATGAGGAGGACTTCCAGCCCCTTACCGCGAAAGTCCTGGTAGAGCTTCTGGACGGGAGGTAACTCCTCCCGGCAAGTGGGTCACCACGTGGCCCAGAAGAAGAGCATCACGACCTTGCCCCGAAAATCGGCGAGGCTGACCGTCTTGCCGGCGAGATCCGGTAGCGAGAAGGCGGGCGCCGGCTTTGGCGGCGTGTACGGTTGCACCTGCACGCTCGCGAAGTCCGGGGGAGCGGCCGCCCACGGGGCGATGGAGGCCGAGGCGACCAGCGCGACGGTCAGGACTGCGACCGGGACAAGTGATCTCATGAGCGCAGGGTACCCCAGGACGCCAGCGCGGGCTATTTCCGGCGCCGGAGCGCCCGCACGACGCGCTCCGGCGTGATCGGCTGATCGGTGAGCATCACGTCGAGAGGCGCCAGCGCGTCGTTGACGGCGTTCAGAATCGCGGCCGGCGCTCCCGTCGCCCCCGCTTCGCCAGCGCCTTTGAAGCCGCCGGGGATCCCCGGCGCCGGCGTCTCGACCACGCTCGAGCGGGGATAGGCGGAATACGGACCCAGCGCGGCGGTGATCGACGCTCGCATCGCCGTCAGGATCCCGTCGCCGTCCGCGGCGACCTCGACACGGATCGTCTGCTCGCGCGCGTGGATGTCGGACAGAAAGGACTCGCGCCGGCTCGCGACGAACTTGACGGGGCGGCCGAGCGTGATGGCGAGCGCACAGGCCGCCATGTCGTCCTGGTAGACGTGGATCTTGATGCCGAAGCTCCCGCCGACGTCGGGGGCGATGACGCGGACGCGCTGCTCGCGCAAGCTGAAGAGCTCGGCGAGCACCGCTTGCATCATGTGAGGGACCTGGGTCGAGATCCAGACCGTGAGCGCGCGCGTGGCGGGCTCGTAGTCGGCGATCAGGCTCCGCGGCTCGAGCGGCACGCCCGTGTGGCGGCTCGTCGTGAACGTGCGGGCCCACACGCGCCCGGCCCCGGCGAATGCGCGCTCGACGTTCCCGGCGGAGAGTCGCGTCTCGTAGAGGATGTTGTCGCCGAGCTCCGGGTGGATCAGGGGAGCGCCGGCGGCGAGCGCGGCGTCGGCGCGAGCACCGCGGGCAGCGGTTCGTACTCGACGTCGACCATCGCCGCGGCGTCGTCGGCCGCCGCCCGGCTCTCGGCGGCGATTGCGACGATCGGCTCGCCGACGTAGCGCACGCGCTCGACGGCGAGCGGCAGCATGGCGCCGGTCTTCATCCCCTTGTAGTGGAGAAGGACGCCGCGATAGGGCTTGCAGAGCCTGGCGACGGCGTCGCCCGTGAGCACGCCGACGACGTCGGGTGCCCGCCGCGCGCGGTCGAGATCGACGCGGGCGAGGCGCGCGTGGGCATGAGTGCTGCGAACGAACGCCGCGTGGACCATGCGGGGCAAGGTCACGTCGTCGACTTAGCGGCCGCGCCCGGTCAGCAGGCGCGGGTCGTCGCCGCGTTTGACGCGCGCTCCGATTCGGCCCGCCGGCGCCGACACGGCCGGAATCTATCACGATTGACACTCGCGGACCGGCCCCCCTATCATCGGCGCCACTCGAGACGTTCAGACCTGATGGACCGACGGAGGGAGCCATGCATCGACGCCAGTTCCTCACGACCGCAACGGCCGGGGCGACGTTCCTGGCCTTTCCCGCCGTGCTGCGGGCGCAGAGCAAGGATCCGATCCGCATCGGCTTCCCGCTCCCGTTGACCGGCACGTTCGCCGCCATCGCCGCCGACATGCATCGGGGCGCCCAGCTCGCGATGGAAGAGCTGAACGCCAAAGGCGGGATCATGGGGCGAAAGGTCGACGTCATGTTCCGTGACGACGAGCTCAAGCCGGCCGTCGGAGCCCAGCGCACCAAGGAGCTGATCGAGAACCAGAAGGTGGACTTCGTCGTCGGCGGTCTCGCCGCCCACGTGCAGATGGCCATCAACGAGCAGACCAAGGCGGCCGGCAAGCTGTATATCTCGGTGAGCCAGTCCGACGCGATCAGCGCCAAGCCCGACACGAGCCCGTTGACGTTCCACGAGGCGCTGAACCCGACGATCACCAGCCGGGCGGTGGCCACTTTCGGCATCAAGGAGCTCGGCAAGAAGTGGTGGATCGTCTACGCCGACTACGCGTTCGGCAAGCAGAACACCGCCGTGTTCACCGCGGTCGCGCCCAAGCTCGGCGGCACCTTGCTCGGAAGCACGCCCTATCCACTCGGCAAGCCCGAGTTCTCGGCGCACCTGCCGAAGATCCAGGCCGCCAAGCCCGACGTGATCTATGCCGTCACCCCCGGCGCCGACGCCGTCCCCTTCCTGAAGCAGGCGATCAGCTTCGGCCTGAAGAAAGAGGCGAAGATCGTCGTTCCGCTGCACTTCCTCGATTACACGAAGGAGGGCGGCGCGGAGGTCTGGCAGGACATCTTCGGGGCGACCCATTTCTGCCACGAGCTGGCCGAGACCGTGCCGCAAGCCAAGCGCTACGTCGACGCGTACACCAAGAAGTTCAACCGGCCGCCCGACTCGTACTCCGGCTACGGCTACAGCGGCATCATGGAAGTGGCCCGGGGCGTCGAGCTGGCGAAGTCGACCGATTCCAACGCGGTGGCGAACGCGCTGCGCAAGAACCGCGAGTACGACCACTACAAGGGCAAGCAGTGGTGGCGGGCCTGCGACAACAAGTCCTTCCAGGACCTCTGGATCGTCAAGGTCCGCTCGCCGCAGCAGGTGAAGGGCGAGTGGGGCTTCTTCGACATCGTCAGCAAAGTCGCGGCGAACGAGGAGCTCGACCGGACCTGCGCCGAAAAGGGACACGCTTAGCCGCGTGCTCGACATCCCCCTGTCCGCGCTCGCCGCGCAGGCCTTCACCGGCCTCGTGCTGGGCGGAATCTTCGTCCTGATGGCCATCGGGCTCAGCCTGATCTTCGGGCTGATGACCGTGGTGAACTTCGCCCACGGATCCTTTTACATGCTCGGGGCCTACGTCGCCTTCTCCCTGATGGGGCTGACGAAGAGCTTCTGGGCGGCGCTGGTCCTGGCGCCGCTCGTGGTGGGGGCGCTCGGCTTCCTGGTCGAGCGCTTCCTCATCCGGCGGCTCTACGGACGCAGCCCGGACGATCCGCTGTTGCTGACGTTCGGGCTGTCGCTGGCCATGGTCGAAGGCGCGAAGCTCTTGTGGGGAAAGATCGGCCTCACCGTCGACCCGCCGAAGCAACTGGCCCTCGCGGTCAACCTGGGCTTCATGAACTTCCCGGTCTACAGGCTGTTCGTCATCGCGGTGACGGCGGCCGTGCTGGTCTCGCTCTGGCTGTTCCTCGAGAAGACCAGCATCGGGCTCATCATCCGCGCGGGCTCGCGGGACGCGTTGATGGTGCGCGCGCTGGGTGTGGATCTCAACCGGATCTGGCTGCTCGTCTTCGGGATCGGCATCGGGATGGCGGGGCTGGCCGGAGTCCTCGCGGGCCCGATGCGTGGGGTCTATGCGGAGATGGGGGTCGAGATCATCATCGACTCCTTCGTGATCGTGGTCGTCGGGGGCATGGGGAGCCTGGCGGGGGCAATCGTCGCCGGTCTGCTCATAGGTGAGATCGTCAGTCTCACGACGTTCTTCGCGCCCAAGCTCGCCGAGCTGGTCATCTTCATCGTGATGGCCATCGTGCTGCTCGTCCGGCCGAGCGGACTCTTCGGCGAGGCGGGCCTGGCGGAGTGATCTCGGCAGCGCTCCGCGCGGCCACGGCATGGGGATCGGCCCACCCCGTGTCGTCCTTCATCATCTTCTTCGCGGTCTTCCCGTTTCTCGCCCCGTACCAGTCGCTCGCGACGCAGGTGTTGATCTTCGGACTCTTCGCCCTGGGGTTCAATCTCCTCTACGGCTACACCGGGCTCCTCTCGTTCGGGCACGCCGCCTACTACGGGCTCGGCGCCTACGGCACCGGCATCGCGCTGGCCAAATTCAAGGTGGCGTCTCTGTGGCTTTCGCTCGGCATCGGTCTCTCGACGGCGGTGCTCGGCGGCGCCCTGGTGGGGTTTTTCTGCCTGCGCCGCCGGGGCATCTACTTCGCCATGCTGACGCTCGCCTTCGCGCAGATGCTCTACTTCATCGCGTTCCACGCCGCCGACCTGACCGGCGGCGACGACGGGCTGCGCGGCATCCCGCTGCTTCCGCTCGGGCTGCCCGGCGGGTCCGTGTCGCTCCGCAGCCCGCTGGCCTTCTACTTCTTCGCGTACGTGCTCGTCGTGCTCGCGGTCGCCGCGCTCAAGCGAATCCTCGATTCGCCGTTCGGCGCGGTGCTGCAGGCGATCCGTGAGAACAGCGACCGCGCCGTGGCCTGCGGCTACGACATCGACCGGATCAAGCTGCTGTCCTTCGTCTTCTCGGCGCTGTTCACGGGGCTCGCCGGCGGGCTCGACGCGCTCAGACTCACGGTGGTGCCCGTCGACTCCCTCTACTGGTCGACTTCCGGCCAGGTCGTGATCATGACCCTGCTCGGAGGCGCCGGGACGTTCTTCGGGCCCTTCGTCGGCGCCGCGACCTTCCTGATCCTGGCCGACCGCCTCAGCCTCTTCATCGAGGCGTGGCCGCTCGTGATCGGCGTCATCTTCATGGGGTTCGTCCTGTTCCTTCCCCGCGGAATCTGGGGCACCTTGACGGCACGGGGAGTAGACCGTTGAGCCGGATCCAGCACGCGGTGGTCGAGCGCGCCGAGCGGCTGACGCGGGAGCGGATCGCTCCACGGGCGGGCGAGTACGACGCCGCCGGAGCCAACCCGGTCGAGAGCTGGCGTGACCTCTGGCGCGAAGGCCTCCTCGCGGGCGCCATCCCCGAGAGCCACGGCGGTCTGGGGCTCGAGATGGCGACGTACATTGCGGTCATCCGCGCGATCGCCCGCGGCTGCGCCAGCACCGCCATGACCGTCCACATGCATTCGACGGTCATGCGATTCATCGACGCGGTCGGGACCACCGCGCAGAAGCAGCGCTACTTCGACGACGTCATGCGCCACGGCAAGCTCTTCGGAAGCTGGGGCAGCGAGCCCGCGGTGAGCCTTTCGCGCACCCTGCTCATGGAGACCGTGATCCGCCACGATGGCTCCGGCTACGTGATCGACGGCGTCAAGCACTTCTGCACCATGGCCCTCGGGGCCGCGCACTACATGATCTGGTGCGCGCTCGACGGCGGCACCGACATGGCGAAGTCGCTCCAGCTGGCCCTGGTGCCGGCCGACGCACCGGGAATCACGACCGATGGCAAGTGGGACACGCTCGGCATGCGCGCGACCTTCAGCCCGTCGGTCACGTTCACCGGTGTCCGCGTTCCCGGCGACGGGATGCTCGGCGATCCCGGCGCCGCGGTCCGGGTCGGCGTCATCGAGAGCTTCGCGCTCGGCTACGCGGCGGTCTACCTCGGCATCGCCGAGTCGGCGCTGGCCTTCGCGCTGGACTACGCGAAGAAGCGTATCGTGAAGCCCGAGAATATCGCGGTCGCGGCGGATCCAACAGTCCAGCGCCACGTGGGCGAGCTGACGGCGCATCTCGATGCCGCCGGGCTGGTCCTGGACGACTCGGCCGCGCGATGGGACGAAGCAGATCTGGTCGAGCTGGGGCCGCTCGCCAACCGGGCCAAATATCTCGCGACGGAAGTCGGCCTGCACGTCACCTCGAAGGTCATCCAAGTTGTAGGAGGACGCGGCGCTTACAAGGACTATCCCGCCGAGCGCGCGTTCCGCGATCTCCGAACCTGCACGCTCATGCCGCCGACGGTCGATCGCATGCTCGAGGCCATCGGCAAGAGCGCTCTCGGTCTCGACGCGGCGATGTTCAACGTCTCCGGACGCAAGCCCGCCGCCGGGCGCTGACCGAACCCAGCCGAATAGTTCGCCTGCTTACGCGGTCCAATCGGCCAGAGGGAAGGCAAGTGGTTGGCCCCCTCGGGAGGGACCGACATGAAAAAGCTTACTGTTTGCGCGATCGTGTTGGCGCTGCTCGTCCCCGGCGCGGCGTTCGCGGGGTCCTCGACCGACGCGGCGCTCGGGCTCGGCGCCTTCGCCGTCTTCAACCAGGTCATCTCGGGCACCGGCATCTTCGGCGCGTTCCAGCCGGCGCCCGGAACGGTCGTCCTGCCGGCGCCTCCGCTGCCCGTGGCGCCGCCGGTGGTCGTGCGACAGTACTACCCGGTCTACGTCCAGCCTCCGGTCTACCATGCGCCGGTTTACTACCCGCCGGTGTACCACGCGCCGACCCGCGTCTTCGTGATCAAGGAGCGCGGCTTTGTCCCGCCGGGTCATGCCCGGAAGGATCATCCGAGCCACGGCCGGCGCTAGGAAGTCCGCGCTCGTCCGCCGGGACGCCGACCTCAGATTTCGAGGAAGCGCTGCTGAATGGTCGGGTCCCGGCGGAGCTGTTCCGGAGTGCCCTCGAACTGGATCTGCCCCTGGTCCATCACGTACACCCGATGCGAGAGCGCCAGCGCGACTTCGAGGGTCTGTTCGACGAGCAAGATCGTCGTGCCGCGCCGGTTGATCGCGGCCAGGATCTCCGTGAGGTTCTGAACGAGGAGCGGGGCGAGCCCTTCCGTCGGCTCGTCCACGAGCATGACGGCCGGACGGCTCACCAGCCCACGCGCGATGGCGAGCATCTGTTGCTCGCCACCCGAGAGGAACCGGCCGCGGTGCGCGATGCGCTCGCGCAGGCGCGGGAAGTAGCCGAAGACCTCCTCCACAACGTCCGCGCCGCCGTTCGGCCTCGAGCCGCCGAGCATGCCCAGGCGAAGATTCTCCAGCACGGTCAGGTTCGGCAGCACGCGACGCTCCTCGGGAATCCACGCGATGCCGCGACGCGCGATCTGGTCGGTCCCGAGCCCGGTGATGTCCTCGCCGCGCAATCGCACGCGACCCCGCCGGGCCTTCACGATGCCCATGATCGATCGGAGCGTGGTCGTCTTGCCGGCGCCGTTGCGCCCGATGAGCGTGACGACCTCGCCCTCGCCGACCGTCAGGGACACGCCCTGCAATATGTGGGCTTCACCGTAATAGGTGTGAACCTCCTCGAGGATGAGCAGACTCACCGGCCGGCTCCCAGGTAGGTCTGCTGCACCCGCGTGTTGGCGCGGACCTCCTCCGGCGTCCCCTCCGCGAGCACCTGGCCTTGATGGAGCACCGTGATGCGGTCCGAGATGCCCATGACCACTTTCATCTTGTGCTCGACCAGCACGACGGTGCGCCCGGCGGCGAGCTCACGGATCAGCCCCATCGTCGCGTCGGTCTCCTCCGGGCTCATGCCCGCGGTGGGCTCGTCGAGCAACAACAGGGTTGGATCGGACGCGAGCGCGATGCCGAGCTCGAGATGGCGCTTCTCGCCGTGGGAGAGGTGCGCGGCGAGCATGGCGGTCTTGGCGCCGAGTCCGACGGACCGCAAGGTGGCGACCGCACGGTCGCGCACGTCGGCGAGGTGATCGGCGCGCGACCAGAAGTTGAAGGACCGCGCGTAGCCCTGCACGGCGACGCGCACGTTCTCGAGCACGCTCAAGTGCGGGAAGATGTTCGTGATCTGGTACGACTTGGCGATGCCGAGCCGCGTCGTCGCGTGCTGCGGCATTCCGGTGATGTCGGCGCCGTTGAACCAGATGCGGCCGGAGGTCGGCACCGTCTCGCCGGAGATCAGACGGAAGAAGGTGGTCTTGCCGGCGCCGTTGGGCCCGATGATCGAGCGGAGCTCGCCCCGCCGGACGCTCACGTCCACTTCGGACACGGCCAGCAGGCTGCCGTACGCGCGCGTGAGCCGCTCGGTGCGCAGCAGGACGGCGTCGGGCATAGCGCGAGATAGCACGCGGGCTTTCACCGTGTCAAGGCGCCGAGCGTGTGCTATCGTGCCGCGCGGACATGGCCCGGCACGTCGTACCCACGCGGTGGAAGAGCGGGATGATCGAGGTCGGCCCCAAGGTCTTCGCCTACGTTCAGGCCTCGGGCATCGATCCGACCGGCGACACCGGCGTCGCCAACTCCGGGCTCATCGTCGGGCCCTCGGCGGCGGTCGCAGTCGACGCGCTGATGGTCCCGTCGATGACGAAGCGGCTCGTGACAGCCATCAAGAAGACGACGCGCAAGCCGATCGCTCAGCTCATCAACACGCACCACCACCTCGACCACACCGGAGGCAACCTGTTCTTCCGCGGCACGACGACCGCCTCCACCGAGAAGTGCCGCGCGGCGCTCGCGCCCGGATTTCCACCGGTGCCGCTGCTGCAGCGGTTCATGCCCAAGTTCGCCGCGGAGTTCCCGAAACTCCAGGTCGTCCTGCCGACGGTGACGTTCGAGGACCGCATGATGCTGCACGACGGTGAGCGCGAGATCCAGCTCTGGCACCCGGGCTTTGCCGCGCACACGGTCGGCGACGCGGTCGCGTACCTGCCGAAGGAGCGGATCCTGTTCGCGGGCGACATCGCGTTCCTCTACGTCACGCCGCTCGCGTTCCAGGGCCACGTCGGCAACTGGATCAAGGCCGCCGACCGCCTGTTGCGCTTCGACGCCGACGTGATCGTGCCGGGCCACGGGCCCATCGGCACCAAGAAGGACCTGAGGCACATGCGTGACTACCTCGCGCTGGTGCGGCGCGAAGCGAAGCAGCGGTTCGACGCCGACATGCCGGCGGAGGCGGCCGCCGCCGACGTCAAGCTCGGCGTGTATGCGTCCTGGAGCGACCCCGAGCGGATCCTGCCGAACGTCATGCGCTGCTACCAGGAGTTTCGTGACGAGCTGGACCAGCCGATGGACCTGCCGCGGATGCTCGCAGGGATGGAGCGGCTGCGGGGGACGGCCTCGACGCACGCGTGCGTGTGACCGGCGCCCGCCCGACGAAGACCGGCTCAGCTCCGGCCTGACAGTTCTTTCCGCACCAGGGCGGCGCCGGCGGCCAGGGCCGCGAGCTTCTGGTTGCACATGTAGCGGGGCGACCAGCCGAAGCCGCAGTCGGGATTCACGGTCAGCTTCTCGACGGGGCACACCTGGAGCACGCGCCGGATCCGCGCCGCCACCTCGTCGACGGTGTCCTGGTTGAACCCTTTCACGTCGATCACACCCGCGCCGAGCTCGCGTCCCTCGCCGTAGCGCTTCCAGAGGTCGACCTCGCTGAGCTCGCGGCCGGCGAATTCGAGCACGAACTGGTCGGCGCGGGACTTGAGCAGGCCGGGGAAGTACGGCGCGTAAGTCCGGGGGAAGCGCGAGCGGCCGAAGCGGTTGCCGAAGCAGACGTGGAAGGCGAGCTTGGCCTTGACGCCTTCCGTGGCCATGTTGAACAGGCGGGCCATCTCCTCGCCGGAGACGTTGCCGCGGGCGGGCTCGTCCAGCTGGATGAAGTCGGCGCCGGCCGCGACGAGCGCGCGGAGCTCCGCGTTGATGACCTCGGCGAAGCGTTCGGCGACGTCGACGACGCCCTTGTAGATCGAGCCCGGGTGGATCCGCGAGCCGAACGTGAGTGGGCCGGCGCAGGTCGCCTTGGTGTACTGCGTCGTGCGGGACCGGAGGTATTCGAACTCCTTGACGATGCCGAGCCCGCCGCTGGGCGTCTCGATGCGGCCGACCGCCTCGTAGCGCGTCTGCTGGTCGTAGCCCCACGGGCCGGCTTTGCGTCGGACGGGCAGGGGCTCGATGCCCTTGATGATGGCGTAGTACGAATCGACGTAGCCGTCCAACCGACGGACCTCGCCGTCGGTGATGATGTCGATGCCCGCCTTCTCCATGTCGCGGATGGCGGTGTTGGCGGCGTCGTCGAACATCTCTTCCATGTCGGCCGGGCCGAAGTCGCCTTGCTCGAAAGCCTTGACCGAGGCGAACCACCAGCTGGGCTTTCCGTGCGAGCCGACGACCGCGGTCGGGATCAGGGGCAAGGTCATCGTGAAGGTCCTCCGATTATCCGCGAAACGCTCGCGTCGCGCCAGGCGTCGTCGGGCGGGCCACCGAAGATGATCTCGCCGCGCTCGATGACGTAGAGGCGGGTCGTGTAGTCGGGCACGTGGTGGATATTGGACTCGGCGATGAGGATCGCGCGGCCGAGCTTGGTGATCGTCGCGATGCCGGCGCTCACGGCCGGAATGATCGCGGGCGAGAGGCCCTCGAACGGCTCGTCGAGCAGCAGCATCTCCGGGTCGAGCGCCAGCGCGCGCGCGATCGAGAGCATCTTGCGCTCGCCCCCGCTCATCTCCGGGCCCTTGCGCGCCGCGTAGCGGCGAAGCCCGGGGAACACGCCGTAGGCCAGCTCGATGCGCTCGGCCGCGGGGCGGCCGCCCGGCCGCGTCCAGGTCGCGATCTCGATGTTCTCAGCGACGGTGAGGTCCGAGAAGATGCCGGAGTCTTCCGGCGCCCAGCCGAGCCCGAGCATGGCGATCTCGTG
>Ga0137388_10000885_pt1 | contig 17548 bp, 19 predicted proteins | sample 15con2h14AmetaG_FD_104644 | JGI IMG/M metagenome (GOLD analysis project Ga0137388, IMG submission 104644) | Vadose zone soil microbial communities from Angelo Coast Range Reserve, California, USA - 15con2h1.4A metaG | ecosystem: Environmental > Terrestrial > Soil > Vadose zone > Saprolite...
ACGATGGATTTTTCGCTTAACGACCACCAAAAACTGATTCGCGATACCGTCCGCCAATTCATGGAGGCGGAAGTGCGCGCGTCCGTCAAGGAGATGGAGAAGGAAGAGAAATTTCCGGCAGAAGCGATCGCGAAACTCGGCGAGATGGGGGACCGGGGGGACGGACCGTGAGTTACCCTTTCTGAAACTGGTGAGCTAGCCTTGACAGTGGCGCTGCGTAAACCTAGTCTAGGAAAATATGGAAGTGCATCTTTCTGCCGAGCTTCAAGCGAAAGTGGAGCGGGCCGCTGCCGAGAACAAGAGCGGCGCAGAGGAATATGTCAAGCAGCTTGTGGAACACTACGTCGACCATGACGCATGGTTCCGCCAGCAGGTGACAAGAGGCTTGGAGCAGCTCGACCGAGGGGAGTTCGTGACTCACGAAGAAGTCGGCGATCGTATCGATCATTTGTTTCGCAAGTAAATGCAGCTGCGCTGGTCACCCGCCGCTGTTGAAGACCTTTTCCGAATTATCGAATACATCCAGCAAGAAAACCCGGCTGCCGCTCAACGCATTGCCAAGACCATCTACGAAAGGCGGGTGGCCGCGCCTTAATTCCGAACAACGCCCCCGGGGTGCCGCGTCCCTGCGGTTTTCAGGGTGCGGTTTTTTTGTCCCGTGCCTAAGCATCTGCCGACGCCGGACCTGTTGTATCCGGGAGGCTGTCATTTCCAATCTTGAGTGACATCTGGTACAATAGTGTCACGCAGGGAGAAATGACATGAAGTTAAAAACCCGCATGCGCGTCAACGAGAACGGGCGCGTGGTGATTCCTGCTTCCTTTCGGAAGCGCTTGGGCATTCGTGTTGGTGACGAGGTCGTTCTGCACATTCAAGACGACGAATTACGTATCACCACTTTGAAACGCAACATTGAGCGGGCTCAGCGGCTGGTCCGCAAGCATGTGAAGCCGGGCACCTCTCTGGTGGACGAATTGATCGCCGAACGCCGCGAGGCCGCGCGAAATGAATAGAGTCGTGCTGGACGCTTCCGCCCTGCTCGCTATTCTCAATCAGGAACCCGGATCCGAAAGGTTGACGCCGGAACTTTTGAGCGCCGCGGCAATCAGCACCGTCAATCTGGCCGAAGTGCACGGCAAACTTGTCGGCCGAGGCCTCCGACCTGACGATGCGTGGGAGGCGGCACTGAGCCCCATCCGTGAAGCCGTTCCTTTCACCTCGCAGCACGCCAGGCTTGTTGGCGATCTGGTCGCAGAAACCAGCCCACTTGGGTTGTCTTTGGGTGACCGGGCTTGTTTGGCGCTCGGGCTTGCTTTGAAGGCTCCGGTGTATACGGCGGACAAGTCATGGAAGAAACTGAAGGTTGGCACGCGCATCCACGTCATCCGGTGACAGACCATTCTGTCCAGCAGCCCCGCCTGCCCCTGCTACAAGAGCTGCGACGGAGTGTGCTAGCATCGTGCGTACACTTACACGATGGATTTTTCGCTCAGCGACCACCAAAAACTGATACGGGACACCGTCCGCCAATTCATGGAGGCGGAAGTGCGCGCGTCCGTCAAGGAAATGGAGAAGGCAGAGAAATTTCCGGCGGAGGCCATCAAGAAACTGGGCGAGATGGGCTGCTGCGGAATGCTCGTGCCGGAAGAGTGGGGCGGGCCGGGATTCGACACGGTTTCGTATGTGCTGATGCTGGAAGAAGTGGCGCGCGTGTTCACGGCGCTGTCCACCGCGCTGGGCGTGACGAATTCGGCGGTGCAGGCGCCGCTGCTGCTGTTTGGCACCGAGGCGCAGAAGAGAAAATATTTGCGGCGCATGGCCACGGGAGAAACGCTTGGCGCGTGTTGTTTAACGGAGCCGGCCGCAGGTTCCGACGCCGCGGGGATTCAGGCGCACGCCGTGCGCGTTGGCGACTGCTATAAACTCAACGGAACGAAGACCTGGGTGACCAACGGCAGCGTCGCCGGTGTGCTGCTGGTCTTTGCGAAGACCGATCCCGACGCGGGCGGGAAGGGCATCAGCGCGTTTCTGGTGGAGCCGGGATTCGCTGGTTTTCGCGCGGGGCGGCATGAGGACAAGATGGGGCAGCGGTCGTCGCCGTCGGTGGAAATTTTGCTGAATGATTGCGTGGTGCCGGTGGAAAACCGGCTGGGCGAAGAGGGGCAGGGGTTGAAGATTGCGCTGAGCGCGCTGGACGGCGGGCGCATCGGGATTGCGGCGCAGGCGGTCGGCTTGGCGCAAGGGGCGCTGGAAGAGACGGTGAAGTATGCAAAGGAGCGCGCGGCGTTCGGGAAGAAGATTGCGGAGTTTCAGGCGATTCAGTGGATGATTGCGGATATGCAGACGGAGATTGAGGCGGCGCGCGGGCTGGTGCACTACGCGGCGTGGTTGAAGGATGCGCATCCGAACAAGGTGGGCGCAAGTGCTTCCAAGGCCAAGCTTTATGCCAGCGAGATGGTGAACCGCGTGGTGTATAAGGCGGTGCAGGTGCATGGCAGCGCGGGCTATTCGCGGGAGACCGATGTGGAGCGGATGTACCGAGATGCGCGTGTCATTACGATTTATGAGGGGACCAGCGAGGTGCAGCGGATGATCATTGCGCGGGAGCTGCTGGGGAAGGCGAGTTGAGATGTAGCGGCCGGGCTTTAGCCCGGCGCTGTCGCTTGTAGTGGCCGGTCTTCAGACCGGTGTCTTTCTTTCGAAAGAGGAGCGGGGATTGACGACAGGGGCTGAAGGAAAAAAGAGCCGAGTGCTGAGCGGGATGCGGCCGACGGGGCGGCTGCATATCGGGCATTACTTTGGGGCGCTGCAGAATTGGGTGCGGCTGCAGAATGATCCGGCGTATGAGTGCTTTTACTTTATTGCGGATTGGCATGCGCTGACGAGCGACTACGCGGATACGTCGGCAATCGCGGAAAACACGCTGCAGATCATGATTGATTATTTGGCGGCGGGGTTGGATCCACAGAAGAGCGTGATTTTTCAGCAGTCGGTGATTCTGGAGCATGCGGAATTGCATTTGTTGTTGTCGATGGTGACGCCGCTGGGGTGGTTGGAGCGGGTGCCGACGTATAAAGAAGCGCTGGAGAACGTTAAGGACAAGGATCTCCACAATTACGGGTTCCTCGGGTATCCGGTGTTGCAGACGGCGGACATTGTGATTTACAGCAGGGAGGGCGCGCCGCTGGTCGTGCCGGTGGGCGAGGATCAGGTCTCGCACGTAGAGATTTCGCGCGAAATTGTACGGCGGTTCAACCTCTTTTACGGATTCGAACTGGACGAGGCTCTGCGGAGCAAGAGCGCGGCGGGCCTTTGCGGAAACTTCTGCCTGGCCCTGGGAATTCATGGACACACGCCTTCTATGCTTGATTTTCCGCTGGGATCGGAGAAGTGGGCCGAGTTTGTCTCGCGCGTGAGAGCACGCATATTAGAAATAGGGATTGATAACGCCATTGAACACCTGAAAGCCGGAGCAGTGGCGGACATGGTCAAATTTGCGCCGGTGTTGCAGGAGCCCGAAGTAAAACTGACGCTGACGCCGAGGATCCCGGGGACGGACGGGCGGAAGATGTCGAAGAGTTATGGGAACGCGATTACGCTGAGCGAGAGCGACGCGGACATTCGTGCTAAGACGAAGGTGATGGTGACGGACCCGGCGCGGAAGCGGCGGACGGATCCCGGAAATCCGGACGTGTGTCCGGTGTATGACTGGCATAAACTGTTCTCGACGCGAGAAACGCTGAAATGGGCGGCGGAGGGTTGCCGGACCGCGGGGATTGGATGCATCGAGTGCAAGGCGAAGATGGCGGATCATTTGATTGAGTGGATTGCGCCGGTGCGGGAACGACGAGTGGATTATGAGAAGCATCCGGGGCGGGCGCTGGAGATTTTGGATGAGGGGTCGAAGAAGGCGCGGAAGGTGGCAAAGGGAACGATGGAGAGAGTGAGGGAGGCGGTTTTTGGGTGGGAGAAAAAACGAGGCGAGATCAGAAGTAATTGAATAACTAGAAGCCATCTCATAAATAGTCTGGCTGTCTCCGAATTGCCGTCTTTTCAAGGATTTAGGCCGACTCAAAACTATTTATGAGATAAGCTCTAAATAACAATATAACTAAGGAATGAAATGGCGACGCCGTACAAAATCAATATCCCGATGTATGAGGGGCCGCTGGATCTGCTGCTGGATTTGATCAAGCAGCAGAAGATGAATATTCACGACATTCAGATTTCTAAAATTACGGCGCAATACCTAGATTACTTGCACAAACTGGAAGAGCTGGACGTGGATGTGTCTTCGGAATTTATTTATATGGCGGCGACGCTGATCTACATCAAATCGAAGATGCTGCTGCCGCCAGATCCGCTGGCGGGGCCGGAAGAGGCGGAGGATCCGCGGGCGGACCTGGTGCAGCGGTTGGTGGAGCACGAGAAATTCAAGAATGCGGCGCAGCTTTTGTACCAGAAGCAGCAGATTGAAGAGAACGTGTGGTCGAAGCCGGACAAGTCGCTCTATAACGACGAAGGAACCGAGGGCGATTTGGTGGTTTCGCTGGTGGATTTGGTGAGAGTGTTCCAGCAGGTGCTGGAGCGGCGGAAGGAAGTGTCGCGGATCGAGCTGCGGCACGAAGAGTTTACCGTGGCGCAGATGATCGCGCAGATTCGGGCGCAGATTCTGGCGAGCGCGGACAATTCGGTAAACCTGGTGCAGTTTTTTGAGGCTTGTCCTTCGCGGCACGCGATGATTGTGGCGTTTCTGGCGGTGCTGGAGATGGTGAAGCTGCAGGCCGTGGCGCTGGCGCAGGAGAAGCAGTTTGGGGAGATTCTGGTGCGGAAGCATAAGATGTTTGATCTGGCGTTTGATGAGAGCGGCGGGATCAAGCAGATCGATGAGGAATACAGATAGTTGACAGTCGACAGTTGAAAGTTGAAGGTCAAAAGAAAGAAAAAGATAACGCAGATGCTGAGGGCGCTGAGGATACGCGGAGAAGAAGAGAAAAAGAACCGGTCTGAAGACCGGCCACTACAAAGAAGAAGATCATGACTAACGAAGAGAGAAGAGCGGCACTGGAAGCGATTATTTATGCGGCGGATGAGCCGGCGACGATCGAGCAACTGGCGCGGGCGCTGGGGGAAGAGAAATTGGCGGTGCAGGCTTCGCTGGATGAGCTGGTGGCAAGCTATGCGAGCGAAGAGCGCGGGATCGAGATTCGCAAGGTGGCGGGCGGGTACAAACTGTTCACCAAGCCCCAGCAACATGACGTGGTGCGGCGGTTCATCAAGAGCTTGCGACCGCCGCTGCGGCTCTCGATGCCAGCGCTGGAGACGCTGGCGGTGATTGCGTACAAGCAGCCGGTCACTTCGCCGGAGATTTCGGAGATCCGCGGGGTGAATACGGCGGGGGTGATCAGCACGCTGCTGGACAAGCATTTGATTACGACGGCGGGGCGGAAGGAAGTGATGGGACGGCCGATCCTGTATAAGACGTCGAAGGAATTCTTGCTGCGGTTTGGGTTGAGTGATTTGGACGAGCTGCCGAGTTTGAAGGAGTTTGAGGCGCTGGCGCGGGAAGCGCTGGGGAGCGATGAGGGGTTTGCGCCGGCTGAGGAGGGTACGACGAGCGAGGCGAATCTTCAAAGTGCGGAGGCAGTGAGCGCGAAGATGGAAGAACGCGAGGAATTGCTGGAAGAGACGGCCGCGAATAATGAGGGGATGCCGGAGGGCGAGAGCGGCAAGGTGCCAAAGGCAGCGACGGCGGGGGAATAAGAAAGAGAACTAAACGCAGAGACGCAGAGTTCGCAGAGATTCGGATGAGAACCGATGGAAGAGAAGTTGATTTGTCATGACCAGAGACAAGGCGTGTCATACTCCAATCTGCGGGCATCGGGTTCACGGTTGCCGCCGCGATTGTAGTGTATTCGGTCCTTACGGATTCCTCACCTCCTCCTCCTCCGAATATTCCGTTGTTAGTGGCTATGATAATTCTCTGTCCCCCTACTGGGCATAGCCTGCATTGACAGTGAAATAGGCACGGGGGGCTTCTATTTCGTCTGGTTTTTCGTTGGGGTATTTAACTTCGTCCTCTACGGGGTTGTCGGAGCGGCCTACCTCCGATTGAGGAGAAGAGCGAGGGGAACCGCAGCCAGCTAGGGCACGCCGTCGCAGGCAAGGAATAAGCAACGGCCTGCCTCAGAAGGCGGGCCCTACACAGAAAGACCAAGAAAAGACAAAAAGGAAAAATGGAAGAGCGACTGCAGAAGATTATTGCGCGGGCGGGGATTGCTTCGCGGCGGCATGCGGAGTTGCTGATCCTCAGCGGCCAGGTGAAGGTGAACGGGCGGGTGGTGCGGGAGCTTGGGACGAAGGCGGACGCGGCGAAAGACCGGATTGAGGCGGCGGGGCGAGTCGTCGAAGCGAAGGAAGGGCGGCGCGTGTACATTTTGTTGAACAAGCCGCCGGAAGTGGTGTCCGCGATGGCGGACCCGGAAGGGCGGAAGACGCTGCGAAACTTTTTGCGGGGATTGCCGGAGAGAGTGTTTCCGGTGGGGAATCTGGAGTATGCGGCGTCGGGGCTGGTGTTTTTGACAAATGACGGCGACCTGGCAGCGGAGATGCTGAAAAACTGGGCGAAGCTGGAGCAGGTCTATCACGTCAAGGTGAAAGGAATGCTGACGCTGCCGGACCTGGAACGGCTGGGAAAAGAGATTGGCGTACGGATCCAAACGGTGCGGCAGCCGGACGCATCGCGGGGACGCGCCGCGAATTTCTGGTATGAGGTGCGGATGCGGGATTCGAAAAAGGAAGAGATGCGGCGCGTGCTGGTCAAGGAGAAGCATCCGGTGGAGAAGTTGAAGCGCATCGGCCTGGGGACGCTGTCGGTGGAGGGAATACCGCGAGGGAGATACCGGTTGATTGAACAGAAGGAAGCGGAGAAATTGGGAATGCCATCGATTCGCCCACACGCAAAAGGCGGAGAGCGACATGGATGAGACCATCACGGTTGAAACGGACCAGTTTGAGCACCGGGAGGTGAAGCCGCACTTTATTAATCCCTGTTGTTTTGGGGAGGACTTTGCGGCGTGGTTGAAAGAAAAGATCTCGCCTCTCCTAGACTCTGGTTTCAACCTTTCGAAGATTATCCAGGAAGACTACGGCTGGGGTTTTTGGGCTTGGCATGGCAGTGCCCCATTCTGGGTGGCCATTTCATACGTGGGCGATGGACCTCAAGAACCGCCTGCTCAGTGGGTCATCTCGATCAATTACCATCCCGGGTTGAATCTGATAAAGCGCGTATTCCACAAGCCCGACCGGGAAGTATTACAGAACCTACGAGATCACGTCAGACAAGCCGTGACATCGAATACCGCGATCAGAATAGTGCCAGCTCCGCGCTACAGTGCATGACGGCTTCTTGACAACGGATTAATCAACCACAAAGGTTCGTACGATGGCTTCCGAAAGACTACAGAAAATCATGGCGGCTTGCGGGGTTGCGTCGCGGCGCAAGGCGGAGGAGATGATTGCGGCGGGGCGGGTGACGCTCAACGGAGCCGTGGTGACGGAGCTGGGTACGAAGGCCGACGCGGAGCGGGACCAGATCTGCGTGGATGGAAAACCGCTGAAGGGACCGGAGCGGCTTCTTTATTTTCTGCTGCACAAGCCGAAAGGGTACGTGACCACGGTCAGCGATCCGGAAGGACGCTTGACGGTGATGGAGCTGATGAAAAAATGCCCGGAGCGGGTGTATCCGGTGGGGCGGCTCGACTATGCCAGCGAGGGTTTGCTGTTGATGACCAACGACGGGGCGCTGGCGCAGAAGCTGATGAAGGCGGGTTCGCACGTGCCGAAGACGTATCTGGTGAAAATCAGCGGGAAACCGGAGGAGAAGGCGATCCAGCGTTTGCGAGCGGGAATCACGATTGAGCTGGAAGATGGGAAGCGGATGAAGACATCGCCCGCAAAGATTCGCCTCGTGGAAGATGGGGCCAATCCCTGGTATGAGGTGATTTTGATTGAGGGCCGCAATCGGCAGATCCGGAGAATGTTTCAACGCGTGGGATTCGATGTGGAAAAAATCAGGCGGGTGCGGTTGGGATCGTTGGTTTTGGATGTTCCTCCGGGAAAATTTCGTGAGCTGACGAAGGGGGAAGTGGAGCAGTTGAAGAGTTTGTAGCAGTAAGAGAATGGCCACCGCGCGAGGGCAATGGACTGGCTGGAGAGCAGGGGGAGAAGTAGAATAGAAGAGATGACACGGACGATTGAAGAGCTGATACCGGATTACCTGCGCGGATTACCTGTTTACGTTCCGGGTGAACCAATTGAAGAAGTGGAACGCGAGCTGAAGATTCAGGCGGTGAAGCTCGCTTCGAATGAGAATCCCCTGGGGCCGTCGCCCAAGGGAATCGAAGCGGCTCAGGCAGCGCTTGGAGGCGCAAACCGGTATCCCGACGGCGGGACGCACCGGTTGCGGGAGAAGCTGGCTGAGCGGATTGGAATCGCACCGGAAGAGATTTTTGTGGGGCTGGGGTCGAGCGAGATCATTGACCTGGCGTCGCGCGTGTTGCTGCGCGCAGGCCTGCAAGGACTGACATCGGAGGGAACGTACGCGCCGTTTTCGGTTGCGATTCGCGCGAGCGGGGCGGAACTGGTGCTGGTGCCGCAACGCCACTATGCGTTTGACCTCGGCGCGATGGCGGAAGCAATCACGCCGAAAACCGGCTTGATCTACCTGGCGAATCCGAACAATCCGACGGGAAGCGCGTTTACGGCGAGAGAGTTTGGAGATTTTCTGGAGAAGGTGCCGGACGGCGTGCTGGTGGTGCTGGACGAAGCGTACATTCATTACGCAGTGAGCGTGGGATTGCGAGATTCGGTGGAAGCGTACCGGAAGCGCAAGAATTTGCTGATCCTGCGGACGTTTTCGAAAGTGTACGGACTTGCGGGGCTACGGATTGGCTATGCGATCGGAACAGTGGGGCTGCTTACGGCGATGAACAAGCTCAGGACGCCGTTCAATACTTCAGGCGTGGCGCAGGCGGCGGCGCTGGCGGCTTTGGATGACAAGGAGCACGTCGCGCGGTGCATCGCGGCGAATGCGGCCGAGCGGAAGCGATTGAGCGAGGGCTTGACGAAGCTGGGATTGCGGCCGGTGGTGAGCGAGGCGAATTTTGTGTTTGTTCCGGTCGGGCCGGACGCGAAAGAGATCAGCGACGAGCTGCTGCACCTGGGAGTGATCGTGCGGCCGCTCGGATGGATGGGATTGCCGGAGGCGATTCGCATTTCCGTGGGCATCACGGAAGAAAATGAAAAATGTCTGGCAGCGCTGGGGCAAGTGCTGGCGAAGCGCGCCGGTACGAACGAACTCGCGGCGCGATGAGAGTCCTGCTTCCGGATGGCGCTGTGGGCGGCGCCGATCCGATTCTTGAAATCCTGCGAAAATACAAGAACATCGCGGTAGTGGGATTGTCTTCGAGTCGGATGCGGCCGAGCTACGGCGTGACGGAATACATGCAATCGGCAGGCTACCGGATTATTCCCGTGAATCCGAACGAGACGGAAGTGCTAGGAGAGAAGAGTTACGCGCGTCTGGAGGACGTGCCGGAGAAAATTGAGATCGTGGATATTTTCCGGCGGGCGGAAGAAGTGGCGGCGGTGGTGGAAAGCGCGATTCGCGTGGGCGCAAAAGCCGTCTGGATGCAACTGGGCGTGGAGAATGAGGGTGCGGCAGCACGCGCGCGAGCGGCGGGGCTGGCGGTGGTGGAAGATTCGTGCATTTTGATCGAGCACCGGAAAAGATTGCGGCAACTGAATTCCTGAGTTTGTTACCATTTCACGGGACATTTTGTTTGAGGAGAAACCGATGAGGGTTTTCGGACGGTTGCTGGTGTGTTTCGTTTTGATGGGCTCGGCTGTGGCGATGGTGGGACCGGATTGGGAAGCGCTCGGGAAGCGGTGGTGGGCGCACGTCCAATTTTTGGCTGATGACAAGCTGGAAGGACGCGACACGGGAAGCGCGGGGTTTGAGAAGGCCGCGACGTACGTCACGGAGCAGTTTCGAAAGATTGGATTGAAACCGGCGGGCGAGAAGGGTTACGCGCAAAGCGTCGAGTTCAACGTGATGCAGATTGATGAGAACGGGTCGTCGATCGAGTTGGTTCGCGACGGAAAAAGCACGCCGGTGAAATTGGGCGACGAGGCATTCTTCGGGCTGGTGCATTCGGAATTGCCGGCGACGGCGGAGGCCGCTGCGGTGTTTGTCGGCTACGGGCTGACGGTTCCGGAACTGAACTACGACGATTTTGCGGGGCAGGAGGTGCGGGGAAAGATCGCGGTGTACGTGAAGGGCGGGCCGAAGACGATGTCGACGGAGATCAAGGCGCATTATCAGTCCGGCGATGAACGGCGCAAGGCGCTGCGAAAGGCGGGGGCGATTGGAGTGGCGGAAATTCCGAATCCGAAAGCGACGGAGGTGCCGTGGTCGCGGACGTCAGCGGCGCGATTGCAGCCAGAGATGGAATTGAGCGACAAGGCGGCTGGGAAGCAGAGTGACTTGCAAGTGGCGCTGGCGATCAATCCGGCGTACGCGGACGCGTTGTTTGCGGGCAGCGGGCATACGTTCCAGGAAGTTTTGGATGCGATGGATGCGGACAAGCCGTTGCCGCATTTTGCTCTGGCGGCAAGAGTAAAGACGCGGTTGAGCATGAGGAAGTGGAAAGTGAAATCTGTGAATCTGGCAGGTGTGCTGGAAGGCAGCGATGCGGCGCTGCGGAAAGAGTACGTGGTGGTCAGCGCGCATTTGGATCACCTGGGAATTGGGGCGCCGGTGAACGGCGACAAGATTTACAACGGGGCGATGGATGATGCGTCGGGAATTGCGTCGTTGCTGGAAATTGCGCGCGGGATCAAGGAATCGGGCGAGAAACCGAAGAGATCGATTTTGGTTTTGGCGGTGACCGGCGAAGAAAAAGGATTGCTGGGGTCGCGATATTTTGCGGAGCATCCGACGGTGGAACGGAAAAATATCGTGGCGGATTTGAATATGGACATGTACTTACCGCTGTTTCCGCTGAAATATTTGGAAGTGCAGGGGCTGAATGAATCGACGCTGGGGGAGGATATTCACACGGTTTGCGCGGAGGCGGGAGTGCAGGTGCAAGCGGACAAGCAGCCGGATCACAACCGGTTCATTCGAAGCGATCAGTATAGTTTCATTCGAAAGGGAGTGCCGGCGCTGGCGTTCAAGTTTGGGTGGGTGCCGGGGACGCCAGAAGAGAAAAAATTCAATGATTGGTACAAGGAGCGGTATCACGGGCCGGCGGATGATTTGAGTCAGCCGGTGGATTTGGTTGGGGCGGCGCAGTTCAATGCGATTCTTGGAAAGCTGGCGACGCGCGTGGCGGATGAAACGGAACGGCCGCGATGGAAGGCGGAGAGTTTCTTCAAACGGTTCGCGCAGTAACGCCAGTGGCTAGCGCGGAAGTGGGAAGACGAGGAGGCTGCGCTTGCCAGGGATGATGACGGCGAGGAAGCGGCCGTCGGGAGAAATGGCGAAATCGCGGAAGGTGAGGCCGTGAAGGATGGGGACGGGGACGGGCTGAGAGATGGGGATGTCCTGGCCGGGAGAGTGGGCGCTGAGGGGCGGTAGGTCGATCCACACGAGGTCGCCGGATTTTTTCTCGATGGCGCGTTTGAGGAGGATACGCGATTCGTCGGGGGACCAGCGGAAAACGCCGAGGCCGACGCGAAGGCGCGCTAGAAGGTTGGGCGAAGCGAGGTCGCGAACTTCCAGAATTTCCTTGTCAATAAAATAGGCCACCTTTTTGCCGCTGGGGGAGAGGCTGAGGCCGCCTTCGTAGCTGTCGAGCGTGGCGAGCTCCTGGTCGTCCTCGCTAAGTAGATCGAGACGCTGGAGGCGGGAGGGCCCCGTCATGGCATGGTCCTGTTCCACGGCGATGGCGGAATACACTCCGGGCAAAGGGAGGACGTCGCGGAAGGTGCGGTCCTGGTGAGGCGACTTGAAGGCGCCGGTATCGAGGCGCGTGGCTTTGAGGGAGAAAAGCAGGCGAGGTTTTACGGCTTCGGAGAGGAAGTTGATGGTGACGTTGTCGGGGAGGAAGAACGGGTCGGCGGCGTCTGGGACGATGCTGTCGCCTTTGGCGATGTGAATTTCTTTGCCGCTGTCGTCAAGGAGAAGCGTTTGGACGGAGTCTTCGGCTTTGCCGGAGTCGTCGACCACCGTGGTGGTGAGAAGCTCGGCGAGGATGATGCGACCGTTGGCGGACAAGCGGAAAGAATTTCCGATGTAGCTGAAGGGCTGATTGCCGCGATTGAATTTCTGGCCTTCGAGGAGCCGGCGGTGCTTGCCGCCGGCGTCTTGCAGCCAGATGTCGTCGTGTTCGAGGTCGTAGAGCTTGGTTTTGAAATTGCGATGGACGGAATAGACGATGCGGCCGTTGGGAGTGTAGGCGAAGGCAGTGATGTCTTCGTCGATGGTTTGCAGGGGCTTCTCGAGGCTTTGGGCGCGGGCTGCGGGCGCGCTGCAGCAGCCGACGAGAATGCAGATCAGCGAACAGAATTTGCGTAACCATCGGAAGCGGCTCTTGGAACAGAGACAGGTCATGGTTTGGGATGATCCGCGGTGTAGGGATGGCAGCAGGGTTTCTGGGTTGGCTTGAACTCCATGACTTCGACACGCGTGCCGTCGGGATCGTAGGCGTCAAGTGCCCGTTTTCCGTCCCGCCCAATTTCCGGGCCGTCAAATTTTTGCAATCCGTTTTTGTAGAGTTGTTCGGCAGCGGCGTGAATGTCCCTTACGCCGAGTGAAAAATGATTTTGCACGCCGAGCTCTTGATGATCGGCTGTGGGGGAGATATTCAGCATGTATTCGATCCAGTTGTCGCCATCGGGAACCTGGAGCTCGTACCAGTCGAGTCCGTCATCCTTGAAGCCGCCGTGCCAGTAGAGGCGAAAGCCGAGGAGATCAAGGTAAAAGCGGTTTTCGGCGTCCATATCTTTTACAACGAAACCGGCGTGAAGTATTCGGACGAACCACGGGTCCCCGAACCCAGGGTCATCAATCGCATAAAAGAAACGCTGAATGAAGGAAATGGGATTGCCCTCAGGATCGCGAACCTCGAAATGGGCCTCGATGACGTGTTTGTCGTACCTGTATTTTGAGATTTTGCTGGCGCTCACGCCGTGGGCGACAAGATAGCTACGCATCTTCGCGACATCATCGGTGGCGAAGGCGATTTCGGCGATCCAATTCTTCGTTCCTGAGGCTGGAGCATGCTCTAGCTCAATTCTCTGATTTCGTTCCCAACCGACGGTGAAGCAGCGACCAGATTTGTCATCGCACGCGCCGCCATTGGGCCGGACACCGAATAATTTTGCATAGAACTGGCGGGAATCGCCGAGATCGGTCACATAAATGCGCACGTGGTCGATTCCGGTAATGTTTGGCCGAGCCGGTTTGTCCTGCGCGGCGAGTGGCAGACAGACAAGAGTCGCGGCAACGAAGGGAAGAATACGTTTCATCTGTTTCCTAGGAGTTTGGCACAGCACGAGATTTTATCTTACGAATTTCGTCGAGGCGAAGGCGGAGGCGCTGTTCGAAGCCCTGGTCGGTGGGTTTGTAGTAAGTGCGGCAGGCGAGATTATCCGGGAGGCAGGACATGTCGGTGACCTTTTCGTCGAAATTGTGGGCGTACTTGTAGCCTTCGCCGTAGCCGATGTTCTTCATGAGACGGGTGACGGCGTTGCGAAGGTGGAGGGGGACGGGGTCGGCTTCGGTTTTCTGGACGTCTTCGAGGACAGCGCCGTAGCCGGTGTAGAGGGCGTTTGATTTTGGCGCAAGCGAGAGATAGACGGCGGCTTGCGCGAGGGCGAGATGGCCTTCCGGTGCGCCGAGGAAATCAAAAGCATCTTTTGCGGCGAGGGTGACGGCAAGCGCGCCGGGCTCGGCGAGGCCGATGTCTTCGCTGGCCATACGAACCATGCGGCGCGCGAGATAGAGCGGGTCTTCGCCGGATTCGAGCATACGGGCGAGCCAATAGAGCGCAGCGTCGGGATCGGAGTTGCGGACGGATTTGTGCAGCGCGGAAATGAGATTGAAGTGCTCCTCGCCGGCTTTGTCGTAGCGGAGGAGTTTTCTTTGCAGGACATCTTCCAGGAGTTCGGGAGTGATGATGCGCGGGCCTTTTTCATCAGGGTGAGTGCTGTGCACGGCGAGCTCAAGCGTGTTGTAGGCGGCGCGGGCGTCGCCGTTTGCGAAGGACGCGATGCGAAAGAGGATTTCATCGGGCGCTTCGACGGATTCGTTGCCAAAACCGTGTTCTTTGTCGTTGAGGGCGCGACGAAGGAGCTCTGCGATTTGCGGCGTGGTGAGAGGATCGAGGACGTAAACCTTTGTGCGAGAGAGAAGCGGCGAGATGACTTCGAACGAGGGATTCTCGGTGGTCGCGCCGATGAAGATGATGTGACCCGCTTCGACGTGAGGGAGAAAGGCATCTTGCTGGGCTTTATTGAAGCGGTGAACCTCGTCCACGAAGACGATGGTGCGGTGGCCGCTGCGGGATTTCTGTTCGGCGACGGCCATGACTTCCTTGATCTCCTTGATGCCGGCAAGAACGGCGCTGAAGGAGACGAATTCAGAACTCGTCAGGCGCGCGATGAGGCGGGCCAGGGTGGTTTTTCCGCAGCCAGGCGGTCCCCAGAAAAGCATGGAGCCGAGATTGTCGTTTTCGATTTGAACGCGAAGGGATTTGCCCGGGCCGAGAAGTTTTTCCTGGCCGATGAATTCATCGAGCGTGCGCGGCCGCATGCGTTCGGCGAGCGGCTGGTTGGCGGCGGGGACGTCGGGCTCAGTGGCCTTAGGAAGATGAGAGAAGAGGCTCACGGTTGTCTTGGAAGCTGCGGCAAGGAATTTCGTTGGCGGGCGGCCTCATAGAAAAGAACGGCTGCGGCGGCCGCGGCGTTCAGCGATTCGACGCCACTGGCCATGGGAATGCGGATGCGCGCGTCGGCGCTGCGTTCAACCTCTTCGGGAAGACCGGCACCTTCATTGCCGACGAGCAATGCCACAGGCTCGCACCAATCGACTTCCCAGGGAGCGAGAGGCGGCTGCTCTCCGTCGCGAGGCTCGTGTACGCTCGAAGCGAGAGTGCGAATTCCCGCCACCTTGAATTGAGTGAGAAGGATCGCAAGAGAGGCCCCGGCAAGAATAGGAAGATGAAGCGCAGCTCCTGCGGAGGCACGAAGAGCTTTTGGCGAAAAGGGGTTGGCCGTGCCGCTGATGCCGGAAGCGGCGGTGGCAGCTCCGGTGACGCCAAACGCGGCGGCGGTGCGCAGGATGGTGCCGACGTTTCCGGGATCCTGGACTCCAGCGAGGGCGACAAGCAGAGGAGCGCACGCAGAAGCCGGGGCGCGAACGAGGTCGTCAAAAGAAGTCTCGCGCGGATGGACGAGTGCCGCGACGCCCTGCGGGTGCTCTGTATCGGCAATACCCTCGAAAAGACGGTCGGTGGTGTAGAGCGTGGGAAAGGCCATCTCCGGCCGGTCAATGATGGGAGAGAGTCGCTGATGATGGCGTTTGCCGGATTCGCTGAAGAGCACGGCCTGCATGCGGCAGCCGGAACGCAGCGCTTCTTCGACGAGCCGGGCGCCTTCGACTCCGACAAATCCGCTTTCCGTGGGGAGGCCGCCGCGGAGCGCCATGCGAAACTCCTTGAGCCAGCGATTGTCGCGGCTGGTGAGGAGCGCGGGCTCACCGGCAGGGCGAGTGTTGCGTGCGGCTTTTCCGGGCGTAGCCATCACCGTGGAGGGTAGCAAACTTCGTGCTGCGGACGCTATTTCCCGGACGTCGCACTTATTCCTGAAACGTCACGCAGACGCCGTTGGGGTCGATCGCGCCAAACTCTTTCGTGCCCCAGGGCTTGGTTTGCAGTGGGCCGTTGGGATGCACCTTGCCTCCGCGTTGTTGGTATTCGGCGTACAGGGCTTCGATGCCTTTTACGGCCAGGCGCACCATGGTCTGGTCGCCAATCTTGCGCGCCAGTTCTTTGTCGCTCATGCCGGCTATGTGCAGGTAGGCCTCGCCGCGGTTGATTCCTACATAGGATGGCGGCGTGGCGTCGCGAAACGTCTCCTTGAAGCCGCAGACCTCTGTCCACCAATTTAGAGACTTGGTTGTGTCAGCGGCAGGAAGAACGGGGATCGCCCCTTTTATGATCGGGTCCATGTCCGAAGCATAATCGAATCCAGCTGAATCTCCTACAACAGGCAAGTCCGCATCGTTAGGCCGTAACGCCGCCTGCTTTCGACGAAGCGGTTTTTTCGAGGTCCGAACTGGATTCGCGAGCCGCGAGGCTCGAATGAACGCCGGCGAGGAGCTCGAAGGAGCGAAGCCGGGCAGCGTGGTCATAGATGTGAGCGGTGACGATGATCTCATCGGGTTGGGCCACGTCGATAAATTTCAGCAATCCGCGCTCGACGGTTTCCGGCGAACCCACTGCGGAGACCAGTAGCGTCATGGCAGCCGAAGCCTTTTCGGCGGGAGACCAGAACACATCGATATCGTCAATCGGCGGGGGAACCTGCCCGGGCCTGCCGCGGCGAAGATTCGTGAAGGACTGCTGCAGGGAGGTGAAATGGCGCTGCGCTTCCGCGTCGGCTTTCGCGACGACGGCATTCAACCCCACCATGGCGTAAGGACGATCCAGTTGCCTGGACGGCTTGAAATGGGAGCGATAGAGATGCAGCGCTTCCGTCATGTCCGCCGGTGCGAAATGCGATGCGAAAGCAAAGGGCAGGCCAAGCATGGCCGCGAGTTGCGCGCTGAAGAGGCTCGAGCCCAACAGCCAGATGGGGACGCGCAGGCCCGCTCCGGGGACGGCGCGAATTTCCTGACCGGGTGTCGCCTCCTCGAAATAGGAGATGAGCTCCTGGACATCCTGAGGGAAATTGTCTGCCGTGGAAACCAAATCGCGGCGCAGGGCCCGGGCAGTAGGCATATCCGTTCCGGGAGCCCGTCCGAGGCCAAGTTCGATGCGGCCAGGGTACAGCGAGGCGAGCGTGCCGAACTGTTCTGCGATGACGAGCGGAGAATGATTGGGCAGCATGATGCCGCCGGAGCCGACGCGAATCGTCTTGGTGCCGCCAGCGATGTCGCCAATCACAACCGCCGTAGCGGCACTGGCGATGCCGGGCATGTTGTGGTGTTCGGCGAGCCAATAGCGGTTGTAGCCCCAGGACTCGGCGCGCTGGGCAAGATCGAGGCTGTTGCGCAAAGCGTCGGAGGCCGTCGCGCCTTGCGGTATGGGACAAAGATCCAAAATAGAAAAGGGAATCACACATGGTTGGATGCTCGGGGCTTTTCGCGGGGTACGGGCGTGGGAGAAGCAATCAGTCGAAAGGAATGCCGGTTTTGCGGGAGATGTCGCGGAGGTCTTCGATGATGGGCGTGATGAGTGGGACCCCTTTTTCGCGGCGCAATTTATCGGCTTCGCGTTCGGGATCGCCAGGAATCAGTGGGCCAGCGGTGCCGGGGGCTGGC
>Ga0137388_10000892_pt1 | contig 17526 bp, 13 predicted proteins | sample 15con2h14AmetaG_FD_104644 | JGI IMG/M metagenome (GOLD analysis project Ga0137388, IMG submission 104644) | Vadose zone soil microbial communities from Angelo Coast Range Reserve, California, USA - 15con2h1.4A metaG | ecosystem: Environmental > Terrestrial > Soil > Vadose zone > Saprolite...
GAAGCAGCAACTGGAGACGGCGAAGGCGGAGATCGATCGGATCCAGGTCCAAGGTGCGGCGCGAGCTGAGATGCTGCGGCTGCGGGCCGCGATTGAAGCTGCGTCGGGCGATCTCGACGCGGCGAACCGGGATTTGAAAGAGGCTCTGGCACTCGCTCCTGCCAGTGTGAGCTCGCTGTTGAACTACGGCACCCTGCAGTGGAAGCTGGGACAGAAAGACGCGGCGCGAGATACTTTTGCCAAGATTCTGGAGCTCGACCCTCACAATCGAACCGCACTTTCATCCCTCGGCTTTCTGGCGCGCGACAAGGGAGACGTGAAGCTGGCAGAAGTTTATTTCACCCGGGCCGCGAGTGCGCATCCCAAGGACTTCGGGCCATACCTAGCTCTCGGAGATTTGTACACCGCGGAAAGAAACTTCAAATTGGCAGAGACGAACTACGAGGCTGCCTATCAGCGGATGCCGACAAACGCTATGACTGTGGCCGGCGGAGCGAATGCCGCTCTCGAATCCCACAATCTGGACTTGGCCAAGAAATGGCTCGACCGCGCGCATGACAAGATGAACGACACCCCTCAGGTCAGCCGCGAGCGTGAGCGTTATCTGACGCTGAAGGGCGACTACGCGGAGTCCGCGAAGCTCGGGTACAAAGTGCTGGAGAAGCTTCCGAACGACCGTGAAGGTGTCGTCTACCTGGCCTACGACCTGTACTACCTGGGCCGCTTTGCGGATGCATCGGCGCTGGTCAACAAATACGAGCCGATCTTTTCGAACGACAAAGATCTGGCATTGATTGCCGGCTACCTGCACGTTCGTGACGGGAAGCTGCGCGAGGCGCTCAACGACTTCACTCGGGCGCTTGAACGTGACCCGAAAATGGCGACTGGATACGTGAACCGAGGATTCGTGCTGAATGATCTGAAGGAGCCGGCGAAGGCGGTCAAGGATTTCCAGATGGCGCTCCAACTGCAGCCCAACTATGGCGAGGCTCATCTGGGATTGGCTTACGCTGATCTGCAACTCCATCGCCCGAAAGCGGCGCTCAATCAGCTGGATGCTGCTCAGAAAACTCTGGGGAAGTCCCATTCCTGGCACCTGGCACGCGCCGAGGCTTACCGGCAGGAGCAAGATTTCGTGCATGCGGAACCTGAATACAGGGTCGCGCTCGAAGAAACTCCCAATGATCTTGCCACGCAGCTGGCGTACGCGGACACGCTGTATCACATGCGGCGTTATCCGCAAGCCATTGGCGCTCTGGAGACCGCACAAAAGTTGGCGTCCAATGATCCGCGTATCTACGCCCTCGAGGCGCAGGTGCACGGGAAGGCCGGGAATCGGGAAGCCGCGCTGCATGATATCCAACTGGCGGAGCAATATGGCAACGGTCAGGTGGACATACTGATGGCGACCGGCGATGCGCTGCTGAGCCTGGGCGATCGCGACGGCGCGATGCAGCGCTTCTCCCGCGCTCTGGATACTCCGAACGGCGATCGCATTGGCGTGCGGCTGGCTGTGGCCCAGGTATTCATGCGGCAAGGCCGTTTTGACGACGCGCGGCGACAGATTGCGCTGGGTTTCGCTGAAGCTCGTGTCGACGACTCCGCCAAAGTTACCGGAGAGGACATTCTTGAGGCGGCAAACATTTTCCTGGCCATGCACGACTTCGATCTAGCTGCAACTTATTTCGACAAAGCGCGGCTGGCCGGGGCGAATCCACGCATGGTTGCGATAGGGCTGACCAATACGTATCTCGCACAGGGCCAGACGCGCAGGGCGGGGACGGAGCTTGCCAGCCTCGGCTCACCCAACGATTTTCGCGACGACTACGACTACATGATGGCGTCGGCCAACCTGTATCGACAGCAGCAGGATACCGTGCACGCTCTTTCTGCCTTCGCGCAGGCCAGCACCGTGGCCGGGCAGGACGACAAGGGAACGGCGCAGGTCGCGGAGTACGAGCTTGCCGGAGAAGAGGGGCGGCAGATCAATCAGACAGTGAGCATCCTGCCGGAAGCTTCGTTTGCTCCGGCACTGGAAGACATTAACGTTTACACGTTGGATGCGAAGCTTTTGAGAATCACCGATCCTGCGCTATTGCCGCCGCCTCGGCATTCGTTTCAAAGTCTCGCCTTGTCACACTTTCGCCTGCATCTGGGCAACCTGCCGGTCATCTCGGGATTCGCCGGTGAGAGCATGACTCGCGGCCGCCTCCTGTTTCCGAGCACAAACGTCATTCAAAGCCGGAACACCTATGACACGATGTTCAATATCGGGATCAGCCCGGTGGTGCATTTCGGATCGAACACCATCGCATTGAACGGCGGGATTCAGTACACCATCCGGCGAGACACGCTCTCGCCGTTCTTCATGAATCAGAACCTGTTCCGGCAGTTTTTATACTTTTCGACAAGTTCGTTCTTCAATTGGGTTGCGGTGAATGGACAAGGCGTCCATGAGGCAGGACCGTATGCAGATCAGCATCTAAGTTCGCGCGATGTTTCGGGGAAAGTGGAATTTACGGTGGGCCGGCCTTGGGGCCGGACCGCGCTGCTCGCGGGATACTCGGTTCGTGACCTGCTCTTTCACCCCCTGGTGAATGAGTATTTCAATACCGCGAGCTACGTGGGGCTGCAACACAAGTTCGGCAACCGATTCACCGCAGCTGTTTTGGCGGAGGATTTGCGCTCATGGAGAGTGCAGGGCATACGCTACTCGACAGCGCAGGCCTTCCTGCCGGGAGCACGCTTCGAGTTCCGAGCAACCCCGCGTTGGAGCGCGCAAGGCTCGTTCGTGCTCTCGCAGGGAAAGGGTTATCACCAGTACGACAACGCGCAGAGTGAGTTTCTCATCTCTTATATGCGGCCAATGCGGGGGAATTTAAAGGATGGTACTGGGGATGTACCTGTGGCTTATCCATTCCGGTTTTCAATCGGCGTGCAGCAGCAGACCTTTTACAACTTCGCCGGCTCATCCAAGATGACCCTTCTTCCCGTTATCCATTTCACTCTGTTCTGAGGCGCGGTAAACCTTGTCCACAGTCAGCACCACGAAGATCAATACGGGTGACCCCTCGATCGCGGCTAATGCCTCGCGGCCGCAGAAAGCCGCGGCGGAGAAGCTGAAATCCAAACTTCTCGGTGGCAGCCTCACGCTGCTCGCAGGTTCGGGACTAGTGGGGGTCACGAACCTGATCTACAACGTCGCGACGGCGCGTCTGCTGGGACCGACGGGGTTTGCGCATGCGACCGCCGTCTACACCATGCTGATGTTGATGTCGGCGATCACGCTCTCCTTCCAGGTCGTCTGTGCGAAGTACGTGGCCAGAAAGACGTCGCTGGAGGAAAGGGAAGCGGTCTTCGCCGGCCTGCATCAACGTGCCTGGGTCGCGGGCCTCGGCATCGGTCTGTTGCTGTTTCTTTCCCGCCACGCGCTTAGCGCGTATTTGAACCTGCCAGACCCCATCCTGATCTCGCTGCTGGCTCTGGGAACGGCTTTCTATATTCCGCTCGGGGTGCGGCGCGGCTACATTCAGGGAACCCACGCCTTTGGGCCTCTGGCGATCAACTTCATGCTGGAGGGGTTGGTCCGCCTGGTCGGCATATTTGTGTTGGTCCCGGTCGGCATGGGAGTCAAGGGAGCGGTGCTGGCGAGCGTGCTGGCGGTGATCGTCTCTTACTTCGTGGCGATCCCGAGTCCCGCAATCGGTTCCCAGCGACTTGGAGGAATCTCAATCTCTTTCCGCGAAGGGCTGCAGGCGGTGGTCTTCTTTTGCGGACAGACGGTCATCAACAATTTCGACATCGTCCTGGTAAAACACTTCTTTCCTCCGGATCAAGCCGGGCTCTATGCCGCGGTTGCGCTCGTGGGACGGCTGGTCAACATGTGTGCATGGTCGGTCGTAAATACGATGTTTCCAGTTTCCGCCGGCGCAAACTCTGACGAGAACGAAGGCAACAATGTGTTGTTCACTTCCCTCTCGCTTGTCTTTCTGATTCTGACTGTTCTGATTGTCGGCTTGTGGATGGTTCCCAACTTCCTTTGGAGGACACTGTTCGGCGCTCATTTCGAACTCGGTACCCATGGGAGCCTGGCGGCCCTTCTGATCTTGTATGCGATCACGACCGGGATTTACTCGCTGAGTTCGGTAATCATCACCTATGAAATGTCGCGCAAGATCGCGAATACCAGCTGGCTGCAGATGGTTTTCAGCGGAGCTCTCGCGCTCGGCATTTATATGTTCCATCAAACGCTGCGGCAAGTGATTCTTGTGCAGTTGCTGCTGATGGTTTTGCTGCTTGCCGTGCTTACGATTCCGCTGATCCGGCAGCACATGAGTCCGAAAGTGCTGCGCATTTATCCGAGTTTGCGCCTGCTGCGGCCGCTGACGGAAGAAGACGTAATTGCATATTTTCTGAAGAGCGAGTTCCACCATCCCGAGTTTACTGAGTATCGTGCGGAGTTCGAACATTTGGTAAAAGATCCCGACTTGAAGAGTTCCAGGGAGAATGCTTTACGCAGGGCATTGCTATTCCTGCGCAGAGGCGCAATGTGGAGGGAGTTACCGGCCGATACCACATGGTTTGAAGTTCAACTGACGGCGGAGGATTTGACCCGAGTGCGGTTTTTTCCCCGCGCACAGTGGCGTCGCGTCGCACCGGGCAGCTTCTTTCTCACCGACGTGGTCGAACGCATTCGGTTGAAGCTGGAAGATTCGGAGGAGGATGATCGCTTCTTCCGCAAGCTGCGCATGCTGAGCGACTCGGTGCAGGAGACCCTGGTGAATCCCACCGTGCTGCTGATTGGAATCGACGAAAAAGGACCACTCACCATTCTGGACGGTAATCACCGCGTGGCTGCGGCGATGCTCACGGAGTCTCCGGAGGTGCTGGCGCGGTTCCGCTTTATTTGCGGGTTCTCACCTGAGATGACGCGCTGCTGCTGGTACGACACGAACATGAATACGCTGTGGAGATATTTGAAAAATCTGATCCGGTATGTTTCTTACGATCCGGAGACGGACATTGGGCGATTCCAGGAGAGCGATCTCAGCGACTTCTAGAAGACTCTAGTAAATAATATGATTGGGTGCTTCAGGGAAGGGAGGCCTTTCTATCTGTGCCCGACCGAGATTCGACGTCAGCAGCTTTCTGTAGCGCCGGCCTCTGGCCGGCTGTCGCGTGGGCGTCCTGCCCACGCTGTGAGGGCGGGACGCCCTCACGACAGCCGCCGAGACGGCGGCGCTACAACTGAAAGGGCGCGGCTTTAAGTCGCCGTAACTTGAAGCCGCGCCCTTTCAAAGCAAGAGTCGTCTTATTGCGGTTGTGAACTTTGCTGCGATGGCGGATTCTGTGCGCTTGGCGAGGTCGGTTCCTCGACGACGCTATTGTCGCGGCGACGAAGCAGGATTGGCTCATGCTGGCGGCGGCGCGCTTCGCGGTCTTGCGCGACCCTTGCATTCACCTTCGAAGAATTATCCTGCGCCACCTGGAAGAGCTTCTGACCTTCGACAGCGCGGCGGGATGCCAGGCCGACCTTGGCGTTAGCACCATTGGCTTGTTGAGCGCTGTCGTAGAAAAACTGTGCCGTCTCGCGGTCGCCTTCGATCTCCGACACGTATCCAATATTGTTCCGCGCAAATGCGTTGTTCGGGTTCAGGGCATAAGCTTTTCTAAAATCCTGATCGGCGGTCTGCAGGTCGTTGCGATTGATGGCCGAGACTCCGCGAAGATTGAATTCTGCCAGGCGCGTCTCAAGGGTGTTGTGGGATTCCATGCGGTTTCGCAGGGCCTTCGCGTTTTGCGCTGCCATCTCGGTCACCGGCTTGCCTCTCCAGCTCCGGTCGAGGGTCACCACTGCAACCACGTCGGAACCAGACGCAGAAGCGGCGTCGTAGTATTTCAAGGCCTCCTGCGATTCGCCTTCCATTTCCTTGGCGACACCAAGATTGTTCAGCGTGAAAGTGTTCTGTGGATCGCTTGTCAGCGCATTTTGCAGGAGCAGATCTGCCTCGGGAGCGCGTCCCTGGGACAGCAACCGCACCGCTTCGACGTTGTCGTGGTTGATTTGCAGTGGAAGATCGGAGACCGCAAGCGCTTCTTTGAGGGGACGGCCTTCGACGCGCTGCGAACTGGCTCGCTCGATCACGGCATCACTCGCCTGTTGACCCGCCAGCTGATAGAAACGCTGTGCGCGATCCACTTGCCCCTGCAATTCTGCGATATAACCAAGATTATTCAGCGTGAAGGGATCATCGGGATCGAGTAGGTATGCTTTGTAGAACAGGCTTTCAGCCTTCTCGTAGGCATGTTTCCGGATCGCCTCGACTCCGTCCCGGTTCAGCCGCTGCACTGGGGTAAAGCGGCTGCCTTTAGGAAGATTGATCTTTAGATCGCCGGCGAACACCCGCGTCCCCGACGCCACGACCGTCCCTATTACCGCTACCATCAACCATCGTCTCCACGACATTCGTATGCCCTCTCTGGTCAGCACTGCGCCCTGAGTTGCAGTTTTGGCAATGTTTTTGATGCCTTCCATGGCGATTTGTTTGCTATCGATAAGTAGGCCTTTGAAGATAACAACCAGCCTCTTGCGCAGGTTTTGCATCCAAATACGGCGCCGGAAAATACTGAGGGAGTGCCATGATCCGTCTTCTGTTGAACCTGGTTATCTGTGGCGCCGTTCTGGTAGGACTCGCGTTTGGACAAGTCACGCCGGCGGAATCGGTGGTGTCGGAACCTGCGGCCACAACGGCCCCGTCCCGCGACGAGACCGCTAAGTCGTCTACGGGTGATGCTGACATCGCGCTTGACGCCGCCAGCTTGCTGCCCGACTTGCCACCCGTTCCCGCGGGAAAGGCGACGCTGGTTGGGGGGACGATCGAGCGGCTGGACCGTGTCCAGGACAGGCTCACGGTGCACGTCTTTGGTGGGGAAAAAATGAAGATCCTGTTCGATACGCGCACCGGGATCTATCGCGACGGCGTCCGGATTTCGGCCGCGGAATTGCGTCAAGGCGACCGCGTGTACGTCGATACGATGCTCGATGGCAGCGAGATATTCGCTCGTAATATCCGGCTGAAGAGTTCAGGACCGGTGGGAGAGAGTCAGGGAGTCATCCTGTCTTATCGCGCGAACAACGGAGAGTTGCAGGTGCGCGATGCGATCTCGCCTCACCCGTTGAACGTGCGAGTGACGTCCTCAACCCGCCTTACGCAGGGGAATCGCACGGTCTCCGCGTCAGCGTTGACTCCGGGAACTCTGGTCGCGGTGACGTTCGGGTCCCAGCAGAAAGGCGCCGACGTTGCCCGTGAAATTTCTATTCTGGCCGTGCGCGGAGCAAATTTCACCTTTGCCGGACAAGTCACGTTTCTGGACCTGCACAGTGGCCTGCTCGTCTTGAAGTCTGCGACCGACCAGAAGACATACGAGATTCACCTGGATCCCTCCGAAGTCAAGGTCGACGACTCTCTGCGCCAGGGTGCAGATGTCACGGTGCTGACCCGCTTTGATGGAAGTGCATACGTCGCACGTAGTGTGACGATTAATTCGCGGAATCAGTAATCAACAAGATCTCAAGCAGTGGCTTAGTGAACCAGGGCCCCGTACACAATCTCGCGCAGCCCTCGCCGATAAGGGCCTGCCTCCACGAACGGCATCTGCAACATCATCACTGCGTACAGCTTCTCCTGCGGATCGATCCAGAAATAGTCGCCGAGCGAGCCCGAGACCGGAGTGTGTCCTGCCGCGGTGCGAACCGCGAAGGCAAGGCCAAAGCTATATCCCAGCTCGGGAATCGGCGTGAGATCCTACGTGATTTGCACGTTTCCAACGCGCGACGCACCGGGAGGCACTTGATCCGAGGTCATGACCGCCAACGTCTTCGGCGACAGCAGGCGAACGCCATCCAGTTCGCCTCCGTTCACGAGCATCTGGATTGACCCGCCCCTAGCGATGGGCTGCTGAGGCACCGCGCACGCTAGCGCCAGGGATTCAAAGCGGACAAGCAAGGTGCTACGGAGATGGGTAAACCCGGCATTGATTTTCCGGCACTTAGAGTGCGCTCAAGACCAGCGCCCTTACAGAATCCCACTCATGGGTTGGCTTCCAGTATTACTAGCGTCGCCCATCACGGTCAGGAATCGGTGTCTATTATTTGTCTACTGCAACTTGGTCGCGTCGCAGACCCCGCCGGTGGCCTGCGCCGGCGGAGTAGGGGGCGTGGCCCAGGGCACATTTTGAAAGTCGAAGAACTCCGTCATATCCATTTGCGCGGCATCGCGCTGGGTCAGGGCTGACAGCTTGAAGCGGGCCTCAACGAATTTCAAAATCGCGGTGTAGTCCGCGACCGTATGTGAGACGTAGTTCTGCTTGGTGAAGGGCGAGACCACGAGCAAGGGTACGCGGAAGCCGGTGTAGTTAAAATTGCAATTGCTGCCGCCCGGAGTGGTGCAAATGTCTCCCGGATTCAAATCCACGGGTGCAATCCCGTCGGGATTGACCGCGGGCTGAGGAGCTACGTGGTCATACAGCCCGCCCGCTTCATCGTAAGTCAGGATGAAAACCGAGTCCTTCCACGAGGGACTGTTCATGAACCCATCGATCAGGCTTTGGACGTAGGCAGCACCTACCTGCACGTTATTGCCTGAGCTTGGATGTTCGTCCAGTCCGGAGTTGTATCCACCCTCGATCATGGAAACCTGGGGCAAAGTTCCGGCCAGCGCGTCTTTCAGAAAATCCGTCCCCGGCACCACGTTGGCGGGGGCCTGATTTGCGTAAGGGGCGAACTGAGAGAGATACGTCGAATTTGCAGCGCATGGCGCGGCCGTGCACTCCGTTACATAAATCTTCCAAGTCACATTGGCCTTTTGCAGCGAGTCAAAAATGGTCGGAGCAGTCAACGGATTCATGTCGTTGGCGTTCGTCCCCGGAGGGTACACATAGCCTTGGGAGGTTGCAGCCAAAAGATACATGCGGTTCACCTGGGTCCGGTCCATGGCGGGGGAGAACCATCGATCCGAAGTTGCGAAGTTTGACGCCATGAAATAGTAGTAATTCAGGTCGCTGCCGTCGTAGTAGCCCATCGCGCGGGCACCAGCCGTGTCAGTCAAGCCGTTGGCCATCGCGTACTTCGCGGCGTTGTAGACATAACCGTCGAGAGTGGCGGTGGTCGAAGTGGGGTCGTTCCGATTCCAGTCAACGTGGCTTTCGTTCCACGACGGACTGAGGTTCTCAATGCACTCCGTTGCCAAGTGGAAGGCTGGCACCGTGGTAGTTCCGTCAAAGCTCGGATTTGAGGCGCCCACCGGCAGCCCGTCGAACGTCTGGGCCGGGATGCCGTTCGCCTGCCAGTAAGCGGGCAGCTGACCGAAATAGGTGTCGAAAGAACGGTTCTCCTGGGCCATGAAGACGATGTGATTAATGGACTGGATTCCGTTGTTCGGGTTGTTAGAGATGGGCCCGTTCTTGAGACCCTGACAACCGCACATCACGAGCACCAAACCCGCTGTGCAAAGAATGGGAAACTTGTGCACCCTTCCGACAAAAACCATACCGATGCCCCCATCGACGCATAGTTAAATGGCGTGATTAAGATGAGTTTTGGGGGCGGGATGTTGGTTTGTGGTTGCCCCTAAGTGATCAATTTCGACTATCTAAGCTATTCAATTTACAGGACTTCTTGGAAGCGTCGAGGGGGCGGCCAAAATGCGAGACCGCACACGCAACTTTCCGCAACGCCTACCGCCCGCTCGTGGTCAATGGCACAGAGGGTCGTAGCACAAAAGTTCCGGGCCCGACGTTATCTATGCCTTCTCATTGATCGCAGCTAAAGTCATCGCGTTCCCAGACAGACCAGGCCAGTAAGAGGAAATCCCAGGGCGAGGCGTCGCCTTCCTCTAGTTGACCAAAGATCGAAGCAGATCCTCGGTACTACTCCGCTCCTGAGGACCGATGCGTCGTACACAATTTGCTGCAGTTCTGCTGCTGGCCTTGCCAGTGGTGTGTTGGGCGGGCAACTATGTCGTCCCAACCACCACTCTCACGGCCCAAACCGCCAACAACACGAGCGCGGCCAACAACTTCTGGAGCCAGACTAACGGCAATCTTGGCGCGGGCAACGTGAGCAAGGTCAACGTTCACTCGCTGCTTTATTCCGGGGCTACCACCAAGGTCTATGCCCATCTGCTGCTTTGGTTCGGACAGTCGAATCACATGAGCGTGGGATACAGCTCCACCGACCCCGCGCAGGTCACGCGGCAAATTAACGACATGATCAGTCGGGGCATCGATGGAATCATCATCGATTGGTACGGTCCGAATACTTTCGTCGACGATGCCACTAAAGTGGTGATGGCAGAGGCCGAAAAGCATCCGGGATTCACCTTCGCAATCATGATCGATCAGGGAGCGATCAAGTGGGATTCGTGTACTGGTTGCACTCCGCAAGAAGCTCTGATCAGCGACCTGCAATATATCGAGCAGCAATATTTTCCGTCTCCGGCGTATATGACCTGGCAAGGCGCGCCGGTGGTGACCAACTTCGACATCGATTCCGCGTATGCTATCGATTGGACTGCGGCGAACGCCGCTCTCGCTACGCATCCAGCCTTTCTCTTTCAGAACAATAGCGGCTTCACTCATGCGCTCAGCGACGGCAGTTATTCCTGGGTCATGCCGAGCACGACCGACTATGGAATGAGCTATCTGACCAGCTTCTACAACACAGGCATGCCGCTCTCGTCAAAAGAGACTGTCGGAGCCACGTACAAGGGCTTCAACGACACGTTAGCGGGTTGGGGAAGCGGGCGCATCATGAAACAACGATGCGGACAGACCTGGTTGCAGACCTTCTCGATGGTCAACGGTCTCTATAACTCCGGGAAGCAGCTGCCCTACTTGCAACTCGTGACATGGAATGATTACGAGGAAGGCAGCGAGATCGAATCGGGTATTGACAGCTGCTTCTCACTCTCGGGCTCTCTATCCGGCCAAACCTTGCAATGGAACGTCAGCGGTGACGAGAGCACGGTGGATCATTACAGGGTCTATATCAGCACGGATGGGCAGAACCTGATGACGCTGACGGATACTGCGCCCGGACTTCGCTCGATCAATCTGTGCAGTTTCTCGATACCGGCGGGGAACTACAAGCTCTTCGTGCAGGCGGTCGGCAAGCCGTCATTGGCAAATCGGATGCCAGGGGCCGTCAGCTACACGCCCGCGTGCAGCAGCGGGTCGGGCTCGGGGACGTTGTCTTTCACTGCCTCGCCCGCAGTGCTAACCATTCCAGCTGGGAAATCGGGAACGATCACGATTTCGGCGAAGCCGGTGTCCGGATCGTACGACAGCAGTATCTCTCTCTCGTGTGCTTCTCTTCCCGCCAATCTACGCTGCGCCTTCTCGCCCGTAACCATCACTCCCGGCTCCGGGACGGCTGCCTCCGCCCTCACGATTACTACCGTTTCCGTTGCTGGGAAGAATCTGCCCCAGAGCGGCGGCGGGCTCGTCTATGCCTCCTGGTTCCTGTCGTTCGGAGTGGCTGGCTTCGCGTTCTTCGGTAACCTGCAGCACAGGCGCAGGCTCCAGGTTGCGGTGTTCGTTTGTGCGCTGATCGGAGGGAGCATCCTGACCACGTCGTGCGGAGGCGGAGTCTCCACCGCTCAAAGCGCCGGTGGGCCGAAGAGCTACACCATTGCCGTTCACGGGAACTCCGGTTCCAGTCAGGTGTCCACTAATGTCGTTGTTACCGTTCAATAGTCGGTCCCGGCTTGAGTGGTTCAGGCGCGGGCGTGGGACCGCGGAGCGGTGAATCCATCCTAGTGAGTTCCGTGTCATGATTCGCAGCAAGAATGATTTTCTCGGCACCCAGCTGGGGAGCCGGCGGAATCTTGTGACGTAGCGCAATGCCTCGGTGCGCTGCTGCAGCTCAAAATGGCGCAGATACTTTTGAACAATATTGGGCATGGTCATGCGCAGGGCGGCCGAAAAGTTTCGTTCGGCCATCGCCTCCTGCTTTTCGGGATTCTCCAGAAACCGAATCAAGCAATCGGCTAAGTCTCCTGCATCGCCGGGGCGGTAGAATTCAACGGCGAGCTCTTCGCCATCCGCCATTTCGCGAAAGTCGGGCAGGTCGGCGCATACGATCGGCACTCCGTATCCACACGCCAAATGGGCGACGCCACTGCATCCCGTCGATGATGAATACGGCATTACGGCGACCGAAGAGCTCTGGAACATCTCCTCCAGTTCGTCTTCGTGGACGTAGCCAGTGAACTCGATTCGCGGATTTCCGGCGCACTCTTTCCTCACCGATTCAACGTAGCCCGCGGCCTGGGGATGATCGCCGCCGGCAATCACGAGCCTGGCGTCTGGAAGAGTTCGCGAAAGGGTATCAAAGGCCTTGATCATGAGCTCCAGCCGCTTGTACGTTCCCCACTTGCCAAAGGCAAGGATCCGGTGCGGGTTGCCCCGCCGGGAGAAATCCGGATATTCGGGGCGGCGGGTCAGAATACCGTGCGATCGCACGTGCACGTTGTCGCCACCATATTTCTCGTGCAGTATTCTCCGGTATCCCGGCATCAGAACGGAGACGGAGTTCGCCAGCAACAGCATCCGGGTTGCTAGTTTTCCTGCGAGCCGATACGTGGAAGCAAAGCGGACGCCCGCGTCCTTCAAATCCACAGTGTCCATCAAGTGGTGCAGCGTCACGTGGGTGTAGCGTCCACTCAGGCGCGCAAGAAGAGGAGTCGTTAAGCCTGAGAACGCGATCAGTGGATTTCGGCCAAAAGTGCTAAACAGCAGATTGAACCACACCACATCGGGCTTAAGCCGGTGGATCGCACCCATGAGTCTTAAGACCGTGTCTGGATGGTTGAAAGACCAGCAACGCTCCACGGAGTAGCCTTCCAACTCCGGTTGGGGATGCGAGAGTTCGTCGGCAAGAATGGTCAGGCTGAGAAACGGGTTGCGCTGCAATTCCTGCGCGATGTGGAGCCCATACTCGCTCAATCCTCCCTGGCTGGGAGGAAAGGTGGTTACCAGACAAATTTTCATTGTGCTCCGGTCTCAGGGGCCGTTGAGGTTCGATGAGTTTGTAGGGTTAGATGTTGGCTTGGTATTCGCTGGAAGGGCATGCGGAATGCCCGGTTTGCAACTCATTTCATGGCGGGCACCGCCGTGAAGTTCGACTGAAGTGGAGAAATCTTTGCCAGGACGGCCTGTGTGATCCTGGCTTGGTCCTCTTCGACCGACGATGGTGGGATGACGGTCAGCTGTCCAGTAATTCGGTTCAACGCCAGGTAGGCCTCGCGGTTCGCATGCAGAAACTCCAGGGGATACTCGGGTTTGCGGGCCCGGGCAGCAGCAGGCTCAGCGTCGATCAGAAACGCCAAATCAGGCGCTGGAACAATTCGAAACAGCGCGCGGATGAAAGTGCGCGTGAACGTCCAGTGTAAAGGGAGGTTCGCCAGTTCGTCGTAAATGTAGCGATCGAAAATGATCACGTCCGTTTCCGGTTTGTCGGCACTGCTTGCAAGAAGGCGCAGATTCACGCTGTCGGCCGCGTACATGAGAAAACGCATGAGCGTGATGGGCCACGATTTCACGTTTTTGTCACGCCGGTTTACCGGCTTATCCGGAGTGCCAATGCCCACCTCTCCACCGAAGGCCTTGTGGCCAGCGTATTCCCGATAGCGCGAAAGGATGACCACATCGTCCCAGAAAGTCAGCAGCTTCGTGCGAAGCCCTGCGCTTTGCAGGAATGATGTCAGCGCGGTGATCTGCGTGCTTTTGCCGGCGCCATCGATACCGGAGAAACTGATGATCATGGGCTTAGATTTGAGAGGCATAGTGGATTGAGCATTGCGCACGCAAAGCAGACGCTCAATGGGCTCCTGGCGGCTTGCTGGGAGTCGCCCGAGTAAGCGCCACAACCGTTCCGACCGCTACCCCGGCTCCGACGAGAGCTCCTACTCTGAGCACAATCGTCCGAACCCGGCGTTGCTTTGCCGGCGCGATCGCGACCCCAGCTGGTTGAGAGGCGGCGATTCCGCTGGCATTCGGAGTTTCCGCAGCGGCGGTGCCAACTGGCTTTTGGGGTGGGTTCAGCGGCTGAGGCTCCGGCGCCTGGGGTAGTGACTCGTTCGACGAAGAGGGAGTGGCAGGTGGCGCGGGTTGCTGCTGCGGCGCGCTCTGCGAATCTGCCGAAGTAGGCTGCTGCTGGTTCGAACTTGAAGACTGCTGATCTGGCTTCTCTTGGTCAACGGCAGACGGAGCCGTTTGTTGCGCACTTACAGGCAATACAGCGGCTTGAAAACAGGACATCGCTAACGCGCCTGCCGCAATGTGGGCAAGCGCCTTGGTCCGTATTCTCATGGTGTCTCCGTTTGTCAAAAATCAGCTGGCTGTCTTGAGGTTACCCAGCGCACCGTACGCTGGGCTGTACCAGGGTTCGTCTTGCGCCACTGCCAGGGAGGGGAACGCGTGGAAGCTCTGCACGGCCGCCTCGGTTGTGTCGAACACTTCAAACAGACGATCGATTCGCATCAATTCGAGGATTACTGCCAGTTCGGGCGAGACCGACGCCAGTTTCAGGTCGCCGTTACATTTCATCGTCTGTTCCATGCAGGAGAGAAGCATTTCAATTCCGGCGCTATCCATGTACCGAACCTGCGAGCAGTCGAGGACGATGCGCGGACGGTCGCCCTCGAGCAGTGGCTGCAACTCCTCGAGAAACGACTTCACCTCGGCATGGCTTAATTGCACCGGTACCTGCATGACGATTACGGGCCCACTGGTATGCATGTCACTCTCACCCCTAACTTAGAATTGGCATCAGTCGAAACTCTCGACGCCGATGCTCTGTTAAACCCCACTGCTAACAATTTCTCCCGCAAAAATAAAAAACTCATCTTCAGTCAAGGACGAGTGGACTGCTGACGGGCGCAAGTCTGGTTTCTCCCTTCGCTCTTTGAGCTGGTATTACATTCGGGCCCAGGACGCTACCATCGGGAATCTCAAGCGCGACATCGCGATGGAGATTAAACAATCGGTTACCGCTCACGACAGAATGCGAGACGTCAAGCCAGATGCCCACATAGCTTCTGGACAGGACGGAGCTGTCTTCAACCACAGTTCCAAAGTCGATCTGGCAGAAACTCTCAATCGTGCTGCAACGAGTAATCACCGTGTCTTCGCAAATCCTCGAGCTTCGACCTATATACGCGGGTGCCACAATCCGCGCCCGCTTGTGGATGTCCGTTTTCTGGTCCATCCAGACTCCGGGCCTGACCTCAGTGCCGGCCGGGCGAACCGAACAACGCCCGTTGAAAGCATCCACAGCAAGCTGGCGAACATCGGCCAGGCTGGCCAGTGGATTTACGTATTCACTGACCATGTAAGATGCGGAACCAAGGTCTTTCGCTGCGGAAACTGCCGATACTAGATCGGCGGGCTGAAGCTTGGCGCAGTCGACCATCCACAGGTCCACGTCCGATTTGTGGTTGACCACGCGCGTTATAGGCTGCCGTGACCCGCGATGGAACCAAAGCAGATCAATGAAATCGCACTCTGTATAGGCGCCGGCAGTGGAGACCAGGGCGTAGTCGATTCCATTTTCACAATAGCTTTTCAGCGTCTGGGCAATGGCAAGCTCTAGATCGTCCGCGACTACTACGTTTACCTTGGGGTAGGACTGCCGAAATTCAGGAAGCAGGTGAAGTATTCGGGACTCCACTAGCAAGGAGACGCACTCTGCGTCCGAGGCCAGAAACTGCTCGACCATGCGCTCCAATACGGAGCAACCTAGAATCTCAACGAATGCAAGCGGAGTTGATCGCTCAGCAACAGGGTTGGATGGGACCACGGCCGGGCCGTCTCCAACGCCTGCTTCCGATTGTTTCCCAACCACCAAAATGGCCCCTAATACCACCGGAATCCTCTCTCTTGGTTCGCGAATCTGGTTTTGCTCGTTTCTGTAGTCCGCCCGGTTAGGCTGCTCGCGTTTCCTTCTGGCGCGAACTGCGCGTCGAGACTTCCACCGTCGACTCAACCGGTCTCCGTCGAGTCGCTCGCCTTTTGGGAAACAGCAGGTCGCGCATCTTCAGCTTTGCCTTGTGAAGCTGGGATTTGGAGTTTCCGATGGAACAATGCAACAGCTGCGCGATTTCGTGATGCTGGTATCCCTCGACTTCGTGCAGTGAGAAGATCTTGCGGCAGCCTTCCGGCAGTTCCTGAATCGCACGCCGCAGTGCAATGCGGTCGATCGCTCCAGAGAGCCGGGGATCGCTCTTGCCAAAGTCACGGCGTAGCGAAGGCGATTCCGCCGACACAGGCTCATCAAAGGACAATAGCGGGGGCGCCTTCCTGCGCCGCAGCTTCATCAGCACGGTATTCACAGCAACGCGGTAGAGCCAGGTGGAGAACGCCGCGTCGCCACGGAAGGTGCTAACGCTGCGGAAAACCTGGAGAAAGGCTTCCTGCGTAAGATCCTCGGCTTCCGCCACATCCTTGGTCATCAACAGGCAGACGGAATAAACCCGTTTCTTGTGCAACTGGAAGAGCGTGGCAAATGCCTCTTCGTCTCCCTGTTGAGCGCGCTGAACAAGACTGAGTTCGGAATGATCGCGGCTGTTTTCTTCCTCGCTGGGAATTGCATTCGTTGCTGTCGCGGAAATTACGCAAGTCGCCACTGTAGCCTCCTTCACTGAATGTCAATCGATCGTATGTGTGTCGCCACAACTGCGAGCGCAGTGCTCAGCCTTCGAAGCAGAGATTAGAGAAAGTGGCTACGATGGCGTATCGGGTTGCGCCTGTAATTGGGGGTATGCCTTGCTGTACCGGAATGGACTGAGATTAGGGGGCTTCTGACAACAAGAATCGAAGCGGGCAGACAGTGCGCGTGGAAATATCTCATTGGAGGGGGCGTATTCGCAGGAGAACGCATCGCCCGGGGGAGGGAGCAATGCGTTCTTGAACGCTAACAAGTGGAGTACTGACGGAGCAATACAGGAAATCCCGGAGCGATCCTCCGAACAGGACTTAAGAAAAAAGTTTTAGAACCTCATCAGTAGAGCCGGAAGCCTACCTCAACGCTGATCTGGACGTTCACTGGCTTGCCGTCCTTCAGGGCCGGTTCAAACCGCCATTGCTTCACGGCCTCGATCGCCTTTGCGTCCAGGCCAAAACCTAACCCGCGCACAATCTTAATGTCGCGGGGATGCCCTTCCGCGTCGACAATCAACCACAGAATGCAAGTCCCCTGGGTCTTGGCCCTGCGCGCTTCCTCGGTATATTCCGGGTCTGGTGTGGAAATCGCTTGCGGGGCGGAAATTCCGCCGCCTACCTTAAATACTCCACCACCGATTCCACCGCCGCTGCCGGGGCCTACGCCCGGTCCATGTCCGACGCCAACTCCGCCTCCCGAGCCTGAACCGATGCCACCGCCAGAACCTGTTCCGTTCGAAGGCGGAGCTGCGGGCATCGGGGCCGCCGTCATGGTTCCGAGGTTAGGCATGTGATTCTCGGCAAGGC
>Ga0137388_10000902_pt1 | contig 17448 bp, 18 predicted proteins | sample 15con2h14AmetaG_FD_104644 | JGI IMG/M metagenome (GOLD analysis project Ga0137388, IMG submission 104644) | Vadose zone soil microbial communities from Angelo Coast Range Reserve, California, USA - 15con2h1.4A metaG | ecosystem: Environmental > Terrestrial > Soil > Vadose zone > Saprolite...
AGTACCTCCCTTTTTGACAATAAGATTTGGGGGCCAATACCAAATTTGTTGCCAATCACATTTGGGGGCCAATGGCGCATTTGATAATCCAAAAGGGAGCCACTTCCCACTGTTTTCTGCTATCGTTAGGGTGAGCAAAACGCCCATTTTAGCGATAGGAGAACTGGAGATGATTACCGTGGAAGACCGAGAAGCCATTCGCAGAGCCTACTACCTCAACCGGAAAAGCAAGAGGCAGATCGCCCGCGAACAAGGGCACTCCCGCAAAACCATTGACAAGGCGGTCGAGAATCTGCCGCCTCAGCCCTACCGGCTCACCAAACCGAAAGCTGCGCCGGTGTTCGGTCCTTTCCAGGCACGAGCGGATGAACTGCTCACCCAAAATGACCATCTTCCCAGCAAGCAGCAGTACACATCTCACAAGATCTTTGAAGTCCTCCAAGCGGAGGGCTACCATGGCAGTGAGTCGCGGGTACGCTTGCACTTCACGCAATGGAACAAGAACCACCGAGCCCCCGCACTCTTTCTGCCTCTAGAGTTTGAACCAGGCAAGGATGCGCAGGTCGATTGGGGGGAGGCCATCGCGATCATCGCCGGGGTGAAGCAAACGGTGCAGATCTTTGTCATGTGGTTGTCTCACAGCAGGCGGCGCTTTGTCATGGCGTTTCCCAGCCAGAAGCAAGAGAGCTTCTTCTATGGGCACACCTGCGCGTTCGATCACTTCGGGGGCGTGCCCTGGCGAATCAGCTATGATAACCTCTCGACAGCCATCCAGGTGATGACGCGAGGGAAAGGACGCCGGGAGAACCAGACATTCGTGTCCTTTCGCTCGTACTACTTGTTTGACAGCCATTTCTGCCAGCCTGCCGCTGGGTGGGAGAAAGGAGGTGTAGAGGCGTCGGTGGGATTTTCGCGCAGAAACTTCATGGTGCCCATCCCAGATGTGGCCTCGTTCGAGGATCTGAACCTGCACTTGCTCAAAGCGTGTCTCAAGGATGATCAGCGTCGGGTCAGTCGGCAGCTTTCGACCATTGGGCAAATGTGGGAGCATGAACGCCCCCTCCTGCGCAGCCTTCCACCATTTGCCTACGATTGTTGTGCGACCACGAGTGCCCGACTCAATGGGTACAGTTTGGTGACCTATGAGACGAACCGTTACTCGGTCCCAGTCAACCGGGCCAGGCAGGATGTGATCGTGAAAGCCTACCCCTTCCACCTGGAGATCCTGGATGGAACCACGCTGCTGGCCCGCCACCCACGTTGCTACGAGCGTGAGCAGGATCTCTTCGAGCCTCTTCATTACCTCGCTTTGCTGGAGATGCGCCCAGGTGCCTTCGACTATGCCAGACCTCTGAAAAAATGGCAAGCAGACTGGCCGGAGAGTTACCATCGGATGTTGCGAGGGCTGCGTGAGAGGTGGCCAGAGGGGGGACGCGGGGTCCAGGAGTTTATCCGTGTGCTTCGCCTACATGAAGAGTACCCAGCCTCTCTCGTGCAACAAGCGATTGAACAGGCGCTCTCCTATGGCTGTCCTCACCTGGATGGGGTGTTGCATTGCTTGCATCAGCTCACCTCGCCCATTGAGCCTCCCACCAGCCTGGAGCTGGCCGAGCACCCGCACTTGCAAGCGGTCGGCACCCAACCCATTGACTTGCATCAGTACGAACAATTGTTGAGATCATCCCGGTAAGGAGAGAATCCATGAGCATGATGCAACATCAATCCCTGTTAGAAACCTATCTCAGGCAATTGAGACTGCCGACGTTTGCCCAAAATTACGCGGCCTTTGCCCAAGATGCAGCACGTACCGGCCTCTCCTGCGAGCGCTACTTGTTTGCGCTCAGTGAGGCGGAAATCGCTCAGCGGGATGCGAACCGGGTAGAACGCTCCATTGCGCAGGCGAAGCTTCCGGTGCTCAAAGAGTTGTCCCAGTTCGACTGGAGTTGTATCCAAGGGGTGTCCAAGACACGGGTGTTGGAGCTGGCTCAGGGCGGCTACATCACGCAAGCTGAACCAATTCTCATGATTGGAAATCCTGGACTCGGGAAATCACACGTGGCGACGGGATTGGCCTTGGCTGCCTGTCGGCAGGGCAAGCGCGTGCGCTTCTACAATGTGGCGAGCCTGGTCAACGATCTGCTTTCCGCCCAGCAGGAGTTGAAACTTTCTCGCTTCATGGCGGGAATCTGTAAGCAAGATCTCCTGGTCCTAGATGAGTTTGGCTTCATTCCCTTCAGTCGTGATGGGGCTCATCTCCTCTTCCAACTCTGCTCAGCGCTTTACGAACGGAGCGCGATTATCATTACCTCGAACCTCAAATTTGGCGATTGGAATTCCGTGATGGGAGAGGAACATCTCACCGCGGCACTGCTGGACAGGCTGACGCACCGGGCGCATATTCTCGAATTTCTTGGTGAGTCGTTCCGCTTTCGCCAACAGTTAGGGCGAAGCGAACCGCGAGGCGAGGAGGGAAAAAGCGAAGCCACTTGAGCGCTGCTCCACACCAAGCCTGTATCAACGTTCTGTTGCGGATAGCGCGTCTAGAGCAGGGGCAATCCGCAACACCTCCATGATCTCACCACTCAAGCCGTGGAAGAGGTGCAACATGGCAAGACCGTTCCAGAAACAGCGTCCCCCCGAATCGATCCCTTGCGGTTTAGTCGTGATCGCACGCAATATCACTGATCAGATCGTGACTCGTATCACCTCTCATCGTGACCTGGTGGGAGCCATACATACCGCACGCAGCGTCCTCCTCCTCAAACCCGGTGCAGTACGTGTTGAGGTGCATCATGGCGAGAGTCTCACCTCGAACTATGATGGCAAACCGCTCGCTGTCGTCAGTCACGAGGATCTCCATATGGACCAGCGCAGCGTGTGATCATGCCTTCATGAGCAGCCAGCATCCAGCCAGCTTCGTCCAAAAGGTGTGCATAACGCCCTTCCCTAGTCACGCTTTCGTGCGGCATGTGCATGAGGCTGTGATGCAAGATGAACACAGAGGAGAGGGATGGCTCCCTTTTTCGTTGTCAAATGGCCCCCGAATCAGATTATCGTTGCCACGCAAAAAGGGAACCATTGCCCCGGATCAAGTTGGAAATTGGTTCCCACTATCATTGACAAAAACACAAATTGTTGGGATGTCTTTCAAAACGGTTCTGTTCCCTTGTCCTTTTATTGTTCTGCTTGTGTTCCTTCCAGAACCTCGTCGGTCGTCACCACTTGGGCAAATTCTCCGTGGATACTGGTTAAGCTGATCGTATGAATATCCTCTGCACGGTGGAGCCTCCCATCGGGTCCCATTCGATCAAAGGTTGCGGTCGCGTCACCAACCAGATAGGTGAGGAAGCCTAAATTTCCTGCCATACGAACGGTCGTTTCGACACAATGATTGGTTGTTAATCCAGTCACAACCAGCATCGTAATCTGTTGCTGCCGCAGCAAGGATTCAAGCGGCGTCCCTATGAAAGCACTATTGACCTGCTTGGTAATCAGCGTTTCACCTGAAAGTGGTTGCACCTGCAGTTTCAGAGCATGTCCAGGGTTTGCGTGATGTAAAGGCGAATCAGGAAAGCGTGAATGATGTTGGACATGAATGATCGGCCACTGCTGATCGCGCCATGCTTCCAGAAGGCGAACAATGTTGGCTTCCGCCTGAGGATTGTTGCGTCTGCCCCAGAAGGGATCATCAAATCCCTGTTGGACATCAATGATGAGTAAAGCCGCGTTGACGAGTGAGAGAGCCATAACTCCTTCTCCTTAAAGAATGTTTAGGAGAAGTATATACTACTTCCAGGCAATTTCTGCTATATTATCTCTGGAAAAAGAAAAGAATATCCCAAGATATGATGGAGAAAAGTCATGACTGCAAAAGAATCTTCACTTGAGCTTGATGCCATCGACTGGCGTCTTCTCGACCTCTTGCGTGAGAACGCTCGCTTGACCTTTGCTGAACTCGGTCGCCAAGTTCACCTCTCGTTAGCTGCAGTAGCTGAACGCGTGCGAAAACTGGAAGAGCATGGGATCATCAGCGGGTATCATGTCGCGCTCAATGCGCATCGCCTGGATTTGACCGTTCAAGCCTTTTTGCGCGTCACTTCCACGAAGGAAAACTGCGCACGGGTTGTCGCGCTCGCACAAACGTTACCTGAAGTGCGTGAGGCTTTTCGAGTGACAGGGAGCGAATCCTATCTATTGAAAGTGTACACTGTATCCATAGCACACTTAGAAGAGCTCATCGATCAATTTCTCGCCGTCGCTGATGTCACGACTTCCCTTATTCTCTCCACTCCCGTTCAAAAGCCTGCTCTTGAGCGGATTACGGAAATGGCATACAGTTCCAAAGAAACATGCTGAGTCGAGAGAAGTTCTATTTTGAGATAGTTACTTAGTGGAAGCAGTAACCAACGAGATGAACACGGGGGAAGAGGTGGTTCCCTTTCTCGTTATCAAATGGCCCCCGAATCAGATTATCGTTGCCACGCAAAAAGGTGATCATGGCTCCGATTCTGATTGGAAATTGGTCCCCACTATCATTGACAAAAACAATTGTATCACCTTCTCAAAAATTTAGATGCGATTGCCCTGGAGGCGCACCCTGGCTTGAGGGGACTGAAATTACATCGCCAGGAGATACCGTGGCCTCGGGGTGGAGTTGCAGAGGCTCGCCCCCGCTTGAGAGTACTGAAATCAGGGAAAGACAAAGGTTCCCCCCAGATGGGGTAGGCTGCAGAGGTGTATCCCGGCTGGAGGGGACTGAAAGGCCGATTCTGGCACCGACTCCCTGCCATTTTTGACAGTTGCAGAGGCGCGACCCAGTTTGAGGGGACTGAAAGACCTGGTGGGAACGCAGGTGCTGTTCTTCTGGGGCGGTTGCAGAGGTGCGACCCAGTTTGAGGGGACTGAAAGTCGTTCCAGCGTTCCTTGCGGTAGAGGCGGGACCTGTTGCAGAGGCACCTCCCGGCTTGAGGGGACTGAAAGCTGAAAGGGCTTGAAGCAACCAGGAGGTGGAGAGGGTTGCAGAGGCGCGACCCAGCTTGAGGGGACTGAAAGCCCAGCGAAACGGGTCTGTCCTCATCTACCTGGTAGTTGTAGAGGCGCGACCCGGCTTGAGGGGACTGAAAGCGGCAACAGGCGCACATCATCATAGGCTTCGCACGAGTTGTAGAGGCGCGTCCTGGCTGGAGGGGACTGAAAGGGCACGAGAGAAGCCAACACTGCCTGCGCTGCACAAAGCTGCAGAGTTACGACCCGGCTGGAGGGGACTGAAATTATGGTGGTCGAGGGAAAAATCCTATCGCGGTCGGGGGAGTTTCAGCGCGATTGACCCGGCTGGAGGGAGCTGAAAGTCGCTGCTTGAGTCGCTCAAACTGCCAATCAGGTGAGCCGTAGAGGCTCGCCCCGACTTGCGGGGACTGCAAGAGGCGCTGCTACAGCCAGGCGCATGACTTTCTGTGGTATACTAGTCATATGCCTGCAACAAATGTGAAATACACCTTGAATATTGAACCGGTTGGCGATCGCCTGCGGGTAACCATCCCTGAACTAGGTGTCACCGTCGAAACAGCACCAGGCGAACTCGCGCGAGATGACGCCATTGAGGCGGGAACTCGCGCGATTACTGAGCACCTGCTGGCACGCAAAAAGCCAACAGCCAGGAAACGCTCGAGCCAGCACAAAGCAGCGTCATAGTGGCCTGACATGAGCAATCACCTCCCGGTCGCGCTCCATCAGGATGCTATAGGCGCGCGGGTCGTGCAGCGAATCCGCCGCAGCTTGATAGAACTGCCATGCTGCAAGCCGCTCTGATGGCCCCATGTACAGTAACCTCCCGGTCAGCTGCTCCGGTTGGGTAACACGTTCGCTCGAATCTCCTGCAGCGGAAAAGCTATAGACGGTGTACGTACGGTGTGGCTGTCTCCTGCGCAGCATGGCTGCCTCCCATTCCTGTTGATGCATCTTTATGGTTCCTTCTTGCGCGGGCGGCCACGCGGCTGGGCATCGGCTTCCTGGAAGTACTGCTGGACGGCTTCTTTGGAGGCATACCAGTACCCCCCTTGTTTCCTGGCCTCGAACTTGCCCGCTCGCGCGAGCTGGCCGAGGTAATCGACCGTGGTGTTGAACAGGGGTGCCAGCTCTTGCATCGGCAAGAGGTGTGCCGTGCTTTCCACACAGGCCTCCAGGTAGAGGTCGAGCGCCTGTTCCACGGCGAGTCCGACCAGGTCGACCAGCGGGGAGTACTCGCCAACGTATGCCTGTTGCAGTGCCTGAATATAGCGCGGACGCCATTCTCTGAGCACCAGCGCCGGTGGGTAGCCATCTTGTATGAGCATCAGGTTGAGCAGAAGTCTCCCGACCCTCCCATTGCCGTCAGTGAAAGGATGCAGGGCCTCGAAGTCATGGTGGGCGATCGCAGCGCGTGTCAGCGGGTCATAGCGCAAGGCAGCGTCACTGGTGAGCCAGCGCACCAACTGTGCGAGGTACAAGGGAACGTCCCTGGCCGGTGGCGGGGTGAATGGCGCCCCGCGGATAAAGACCGGGACTGTGCGCAATGTGCCAGCCTGTGGATCAATCCTGGCCATCACCAGCCGATGCAGCATCTCCACGGTTGCAACGGTGATGGGACGTTCAACGAGCTTGGGGAGGGTATCGAACGCTTCAGCGTGGTTGGTGGCTTCCAGGTATTCACGCAATGGATGCCCATCGACGGTGATGCCGTACTCGAGCACCATCTGGGTCTCACGCAGCGACAACGTGTTGCCCTCGATGGCCGTGCTATGATAGGTGGCCAGCAGGCGCAACTCCTGGTGGAGGCGCTGCACTGTGAACGGCTCCAACGGGCGGTACCGATCGAGTTGCTGCTTTTTCTGCAGGAGTCGTCGGGCAATGCGTGCATCCATGCGCGGGTCCTGTGGCATACAACCTCCCTACTTGCCTGGCCTCGAATTTCTCGACGTGAAAATTACTGGCCTCATTTATTATACCGTCGAGAAATTCTGGCGGCAATCCAGGGAGGAGTGTTATGCGCCGAACCACAGTTTCAGCGCGGTTGCCCCAGCAGAGGGGGCTGAAATAGCTCTACGAACAGGTATAGCAGGAAATGGCGGCTCCGGGCTTTCGCGTCCCGTTTGGGGGAGCTGCCGGTCGAGTGAAGTGTCTGAAAGAGCACATGCTGTTCACGATTGGGCACTCAGTCGCGTGAAAGCGAGGCGAATCAGTGCTATTGTCGCAAGCATCTGGAGCATATCTGGCGCTTCCTCTAAGAAAGGGACATCCAGCGCCGCTGCTTGCGGATCCCACTGACGCAGTTCTTCAAGGGTGATGTCCCAACGTCCCTCTCTGATCCCGAACCATCGGGCTGCCCCTACACTATTGATTCGTCTCCACTGTGGATCCCATGCCTGGCCAGGCCAAGACGTGACTAACAAGGTTGCTTTCCTGAGCGTCTCGGCGAGGGGAAGCGGGCAAGGAATGAGAGGTAAATCTGGCGCATCCTGTCGCCAGCACCATGAACGCACCTCGTCCGGTGGCATGTTCGCCGGCAACCAGTTCCGCACACGTCGATCGACGCTTCGGGCGATCAATACGACAGCGGCGTCGTGGACATCAGGGTGATTGCGCGGAGCAACGCGAATCAGGCCGCGATTCTTCCATTCCTTGAGCGTAGAGTGAGAAATTTTCTCTCCAGTCCCCTCCTTTTCACGGGAAAGGGCTTGAAGCAACCAGGAGGTGGAGAGGGTATTGTGCCTGACCAGGGGGTCCATGCGCAGGAACACTTCCTGCCGAGCTACGCGGACTTCCTGAAGCAAGGAATCCCATTCTTCCTGGGAATAGCCAGTTTCGCGCTCAAATGCGCTCACCAAAGGGGGAATGGGGGCTTTACGATGGCGACGGCGCTTGCCGAGTAACAAGTGTTCGACAACGGGGCCTGGCAGGGGTGCGAGCAACGGTAGAATAGACTCCAGTGCGTGGGCCATGACTCATCCCCTTTTTGGTGTTTTTCCTAGTATACGCAGCATGTGGGCGTTGTGCAAGGTGGGCAGCACCTCTCCCGTAGTGCTGCTCTTTTCGCCAGCCCAGGGCTTCTGCTATTCCCGACCGCTGGACAAGTAACCGAAGTAATGATATATTTATATGGTAATTACTTCGTTTATTTTGACCGTATACATATCTGGGCAGCGCGTTCGGCTTCAGTGAGGAGACCATGAGAGGGACAGGTACCTATCCGCAACAGCGCCCTCCATCGCTTTTTGCGGATGCCCCAGAAGAGGCGGCGAGACTGCTGCTGCAACATCGGCTCTTCACTTCCGCGCTGGGGAGGTTGTTCCCAGGGGATCTTGATCTCTCCAGAATCCGCGCTGTCCTTGACCTCGGCTGTGGTCCCGGGGGGTGGGTCCTCGACGTTGCGCGAACGTACCCTGCCATCAAGCGGATCATTGGCATTGACAGCCGCGCTACCATGATTGAGATGGCGCAGTTGCAGTCCCTGGCCGAGGGAAGCGCCGGGAAAGGGCTGCCGGCGGTCGAGTTTCGCATCCTGGACGTACGACAACCGCTGAGGTTTTCTCGCTCTTTCGATTACATCCGCGGTCAATCGCTGGCATCGCTCCTGGTTGGAGAGGACTGGCCGCATCTCGTGCGTGAGTGTCTGCGGCTGCTGCGTCCTGGCGGAGTCCTCTGTCTCGTCGAAGCCGAGCTTGCTGGCACCACCAGTGCTGCATTTGAGGAGTTCTCATCCTGCTTTGTACGGGCTTTTCATCAGACCCGAAGAAGTCTCGTTCCTGGCGACCTCCACGTGGGTATTACGCCGGTGCTGAAACGCCTCCTGCAGGAGGCTGGTTTCCAGCAGGTCGAGCAGCACGCCTCCGTGCTGAATTTCTCCTGGGGTGAGCGGACGTACGAAGCCATGTATCAGGAAGTCCTGGTAGGCTTAAAACTCCTCCAGCCTTTCCTCATCGATACGGGCATCGCGACACTCCAGGAACTTGACCACTTGTATCAGCAGATTTTGCTAGAGATGCGATCAGACCAGTTTTGTGGCGTGATGTTTCTGCTCATGACTTGGGGAAAGAAACCACCTCCGTCAGCGTAGTTGTATGATGCGAACTCGTATACGTGTTCCTTGCTCATGAGTGAAGGAGGGGCAGATGATCAGGTATGGGATGAAACATAAACTTGCTGCTCAAGCCGAGCGAGAGCGCCTCATCGCACAATGGCAAGCCTATCCCAGGGCTGTTCAGATGTGCTTGAGTACCCTGCTGCAAGAGTATGGGCTCCGCGCGGCAAGGTTGGCAACAGAGGCAGTAGAAGCGAGACGGCAAGTGAGTCCACCAGAGACACCGAGGGGAGGATTGCATTCAGAATTCAGTGCTTGAAATTCTTGTGTACTTTCGCTAAAATACTGCAGTAGCAGGGCCATGTGCCCGTGTAGGATTGTTTTCAATTAGTCTTCTTTCTTTCACGAGCACATGTCTGTTTGCCCGTAGACGCCGGGCTTTCCAAGGAGGGGACGATGCCCCGACCAATCATGTACCTGGAAGCACCTATTTTGCACTTTTCGCTCGAGGGATTGCTGCCGAAGGATCACTGGCTAGCGCTGAATTGTGAACTGGGGACGCTTGTGCTGCTCTCCACCAAAAACGACACGGCTCATCCCTTGCTCCTCACAGAGCGGCAATTTACTGCCAATGAGCTCTTCCTGATCTTACCTTTACTCCAGTCTTTCCCAACGTACTGCCCCTACGAGATCCTCCTGGCGAGTTTCGCCAGCGGGGACACGACCGATCTAGGCATTGAACGCGCACGCGAGCAGCTGCACGAAGCCCTGAAGGCGGGATTGTGGGATCAGCAGATGAGGCCGGTACGCAACACGCTTTCGCGTGCACGCAGCAAGATCCGTGCTTTCGGTCTCGAGATCAATCCGATCCTTGAAGTTGGATACGTATTGATGCCTGCCTCCTCGCTCAGGAGACCACAGGGGTAAGAAAGGCCACAGGTATGGACACCGAGCTACAACTCCCCAGGTATCGCCTTCAACGGGCGAGGGAGCTTCAAGGCTGGTCCCGAAAGGAGGTCGCTGAACGCATCGGCACAACATCCCTGAACGTCCTTCGCTGGGAGCAAGGCCTTACCAGACCTGGCTCCTATTTTCGCGGCCAACTGTGCTCGCTCTTTGGCAAGAGTCCCTCCGAGCTTGACCTCACCTCTTCTGATCCCGCTGGGGGTGCCCCTGTCTATGATCCTGCTATCCCAGTGCCAGCGGCACACCAACTCGTCGGGCGAGATATGGAACTTAGGAAGTTCAAGGAACAGCTCTGTGATGCTGACCATGCCGCGTCGATAGTCCTACAAGGCCTACCTGGCGTTGGTAAAACGGCGCTGGCGATAGCACTCGCAAACGACCAAGAGCTTCAGGCGTACTTCCGCGACGGCGTGCTGTGGGCAAGCCTGGGACCCGAACCGGACATGCCGACCCTCTTCCATCGCTGGGGGACGCTCCTGGGCCTGAGCGCCCCGGAAATGGCGCTCCTCCACGATAATGACTCATGGTTCAAGGCACTCTATCTAGCCACGAGGACGCGCCGCATGCTGTTCGTGATCGATGATGCCTGGCACGCTGAAGAGGTCCTGTTATGCACGATCGGAGGCGAGCATTGCGCGTACCTCGTGACGACGCGCTTTCCCCTGCTTGCCGCAGAACTTTCCTTGGATAGGGTCATCCCGGTGAAAGAACTCGGTGAGGACGAGGGGATGATCCTCTTGAGGATGCTCGCCCCCAAGGTAGTAGGGTACCAGCAGCAAGCACATGCCCTCGTACGCGCAGTTGGTGGTCTCCCGCTTGCCCTGATCCTCATGGGCGACTATTTGCGCGATCGGGCATACAGCGGGCAATCGCGCCATGTTGAAGCGGCGCTCAAGCATCTCTTCACTATGAGAGGACGTTTACAGATCAGTATGACGCGTGAGTTCCCCCAACGCCACACGGGTCTGACGGCAGGTACCCTTTCCTCACTCAAATTGACCCTGGCTTTGACCATTGAGCGCCTGGATGAGCAGGCGCGTAGCGCTTTGCGCGCACTTGCAGCGTTTCCTCCGAAACCGGACAGCTTCACCGAAGAAGACGCGCTTGCAGCAGGATGCACATTAGAAACCCTCGATGGTCTCTTCGATGCAGGTCTCCTTGAAAGTAGCGACCGGGCACGCTACACACTGCATCCAGTCATTACCGATTATGCGCGCACCTTTCTGGTGTAGCGTAGGCACACATCTCGCTGCGAGTGGATGTGGTTCTCAAAAACTAACAATGGAGTTGTCGTGAACTGATAGAGCTGCTTCTGCCTTTTCTCAGCCGCATGTGTTATGGTGGAAGGGGTGTGGGAAGTCAAATATGCTTACCAAGTTGCGAATAGACAGAGAAAGACAAGGAGATGGTATGTTACATGTCATGCTTGACCTCTACGGTTGCAGCTCCGGGTTGCTGGAGAATGAGGGATTTCTGCGGCAGGTGCTCGACCGGTATCCCACGCACATCGGGATGCAGAAGGTCGGCCCGGTTGAACTACGCTATATCAAGACAAGCAACCCCTCAGACGATGGCTATTCAGGTTTTGTCATTATCGCCACCAGCCACGTTAGCCTGCATGCCTGGGCACCTTACGGCATGGTCAATATCGACATCTTTTCCTGCGAAGATTTCGACGTAGCAGACGTGGTCGCTTTCGCCTGCTGTCTATTTCAGACCAACGACATAGAGATGCATGCTATCAAACGCGCTGCCCGCTCACCTCGGATCTCCTCGAGGAGCAGCTCTATCCTCGCAGCCAGTGTGCAGGAGCGGGGATAGAGCTGCTGGAAAGGATGTACCTCTATGCTGGAAGAGCACCTTGAGGGACAAGAAGCTGCACTACAGCAGAAGGCAGATTCCTCTTTATGGCATAACCGTGATTACCTGCTTCTGCTCAGCGGCCAGGCTATTTCCTCGACGGGAACACAACTGTCACAGTTTGCGTTCCCGCTGCTCATCCTTGCCGTCACGGGTTCTTCCGCCTGGGCGGGAGTAGCCAGCGGCCTGGTCCTGATTCCCTATTTTTTGCTGGGCCTAGCCGCCGGGGCATTCATTGACCGTTGGGATCGCAAGCGCACGATGATCATCTGTGACCTGGGGCGGGGGCTCACGCTGGCCAGTATCCCACTGGCGCTGTTCTTCGGCCATCTCACCCTCCTGCAACTGATCATCGCGGCCTTGATCGAGGGCACGTGTTACGTGTTCTTTGATATTGCCGAGACGGCGAGTATTCCACGCGTCGTCACCAAGGCGCAGCTGGGCCAGGCCAACGCTCAAAAAGGGGTCGTATCGAATTTCGCTTATATGGCCGGGCCGTTCTTCGGAGGGACGCTCTTTGCTTTCGGGCGGGCGATCCCTTTCCTGGCGGATGCCGCCTCCTATGGGGTCTCGGTCTTCTCCCTGCTCTTCATCAAGAGACAGTTCCAGGGAGAGCGTGCCAAAGCGAAGCAGAGCTTGGGGGTCGAGATCCGGGAAGGAGTGAGATGGCTCTGGCATCATCGGCTCATCCGCTTTCTCGCGCTGCTCGCCGGTGTGGGCAATGCCATCGACAATGGCCTTCTGATCTTCTTTATCGTCGTGCTGTCCCGCCAGCATGCCTCCCCCTTCCTCATCGGGTTGGGCTATATGGTTGCCGGGTTCGCAGGCGCAATCGGCGCGGGGCTTTCGGGCTGGGTACTGAAGCGCTTTCCCTTTGGGCCATTCACGGTCGCTTCGCAGATAATCACCTCCTGCTTGCTCCCGCTCTACTTCGTCTTCCAGACGATTGTCGGAGTGGTCGCCATCACCGCTTTCATCACGTTTTTCAGTGCCCTCTCAGGGATGGTGGCGTATTCGTATCGTGCTGCGCTCATCCCCGACGGGCTGCAGGGCCGCGTCACGAGCGTTTTCCGCCTGATTGGCAATGCGATGCCGCCGTTGGGGATGGCGCTCACCGGCGTATTGTTGCAGGTAAACACTGCGGCCACCGTGCTCGTGTTAACCATCATCGCCGGGGTGGTAGCGGCGATGACGATCTTCAATACACACGTGCGGCATGCGCCAGCTTTCGGCAGCGAGGAGGCAGCGTTCTGATAGCTGTAGCGCGTATGGGGGAGTATCTTCACCAAAGAAAGGAGGCTGCAATGATTACTGGAGGAGAAGTGTAATGGGTACTGGAGCTGTCCTGTCCGGGGACACCAAGCTGCAGACGACAGATCGCCTGGTCGAGGATCACCTGGGCCTGGTCGTGCATATCGCCAAACGCTATGCCAGGAGTTACCTGGGACACCATATCCTGGACCTGGATGACCTGGTGCAGGAGGGAGTGCTTGGCCTCATACACGCAGCCGAGAAGTTTGACGCTCGAAAAGGCTTTCGATTCAGTACCTATGCGACCTACTGGATACGATGGGCCATTGGACAGGCAATCATGAACGAGTCCCGGGCCATACGTCTACCATCACCCATCTGGTATGCAGCACAACGCCTGGTGCGTGCACAGGCGCTCCTCTGGCAACAAAAGCAGCGCGAGCCGTCACCGGACGAACTGGCTGAAGTGATGCAGTGTGCAAAAGAACAAGTGCTGGTGCTGCTCCAACTCCAACACGAGATCGTGAGCCTTGAACAACCGGTGTTCTTTGAAAACGAAGCATATTTCCTGGGAAGCCTGCTCGAGGCTCCAGACGATACAGAGCAGCGAGAACAGCAGGCAGTGGTAGCGGACCTGCTGAAACATCTCAGCCCACAGGAACGGCGGGTCATCGAGCTGCGCTATCAGCTTGGGCAACCAGAGGCCGAGGACATCCCACTACCCTATACGGAAGTGAGTCGGCGGCTGGGCATGACGACAAAGCTGGTCAAGGCAATGGAAGAACGTGCGTTTATGAAGATACGCTTTTGGGCGGAACGAGGGCATGTGGTTGCGGCCAGATCACCGGAGTAGACCTTCCGCAGTAGTGAACGAGGCACGTGCCTCCCGCACATCCTCTGCAGGACCGTTCATCTCTCACTCCGTCTTTTCCTCCCTCACCATCTCTTCCGGAGTCGCATAGCCTATCGCATGCATCAGTGCAGCCCGCTGCTCGGCAGTACACTGAAGCGCGTTGCACCAGGATAACACCAGGTCACGCGATGGTTGTGATTTGCCCTGGCAGGCACGAACCAGAGACGAGTGGGAACCGGTCCCTGATTCGCGAGCAAGACGATGCAGGCTATAGCCTTTTTCACGGCACAAGGCATCGAGGAGCAGGCCAAAGACGGTGTATCCTGCTACGTTGCGCTTCAATTTTGCCACGCCGACACCATTCCCTCCATTGGTGCTTGACAGTCACCATTATACATGGTATAGTTGGGAGTGTCAAACGGTGCTTTCTAAGCACCAATGATACGGCTGATGAAGCCATCGTCGCCAGGTTTTTCGACGTTCACCTCAAAATTCGGGGGGAAAACCGCCTATCTTGCAAGGTTATCGTGCTACAGTTTCTCTAGTATGAGCATGACTTTTCACACAATGGAGGCCAACAATGCGAGCACCAGAAAATCGTCTGGAACGGATAGGACGGATCGAGCGCAAGCTGGCACAGCGCCCAGGTGGTTGGACCACTGGCGAACTTGCGCGCGAGTTTCACGTCGATCCGAGCACGATTTTCCGCGATCTGGGCGTTATTCAGTCCATGGGGACCGTCTTGAACAAAAAGGGGAGGCGCTACCTCCTCGATTATCGCTCTCTCCACCATGTCAAGCTCTCGACCAACGAACTGCTGGCGATTTACCTGGCGGTGCGCCTGCTCTCACGTCACAGCGATGAACACAATCCACATGTGGTTACTGCCCTGGAAAAACTGGCTGATGTCCTGCAGGCGAAATCGCCGCTGATCGCTCGCCACATTGCACAGGCTGCCACAGCGGTATGCTCGCGGCCGACACGCCGCGAGTACGTGCAGGCCCTGGAAGTTCTCACACAAGGGTGGGCCGAGGGGAAAAAAGTGCGCCTGCGGTACCGCTCCTACACCAAAGACGAGACGACGGAACGGACATTTGCTCCCTATTTTATCGAGCCAAGTGGGATAGGCTACGCCTGCTATGCCATTGGCCACGACGACCTACGCGAGGGAATTCGGACGCTCAAGATCGAACGGATTTACGAGGCAGCGCTCACCGGGGAGCGCTTTAGCATTCCTGAGAGCTTCGATCCCCAGAAGCTCCTCGCCGCAGCGTGGGGGGTGATCTGGCGCGACGAGGGCGAGATCGAGGTGACGCTCCGCTTTGCGCCCATGGTGGTCCGTCGCGTCAAGGAGAGCACCTGGCACCATACCCAACGCGTCGAAGACCTGCCGGATGGTTCGTGCCTCTTCAGTGTGAAGATTGGCAGCACGCAGGAAGTGAAACCCTGGGTCAGAGGGTGGGGAGCGGCAGTAGAAGTACTGGAACCGGCTGAGTTTCGCCAGGAAATGGTTGAAGAGGCTCGCCAGATCATGCATATGTATACCCTGGAGGATCGGACCTCAACAGGGTAGACGGATACACCCAAGGCCGAAGAGGGGACTGAAAGAAAGGAAGAGCGGACATGAGTATGTCCATATGGCTTCTAAGGCTTAGCCAGACTTGAGGGGACTGAAATGAGGGGACTGAAAAGAGACGAGTTAGGTGCAGCATTCTGCCACATGTTCGGCGTGCAAGAGGTCTACGATTTTCAGGTGGAAGTCGCTTATCAACTCTTCACTGAACGGAAGAGCGTGATTCTGCAAGCGCCTACCGGGAGCGGGAAAACCTGGACCGCACTCTTCCCATTCCTTCACGCCTGGCAAAGCGGGATACCCCTCCCACGCAAGTGCCTGTACGCCGTTCCGCTGCGCGTTCTGACCGAGCAATTCCAACAGACAGCTCACGAGACCATCGCCTCCTGGCCAGCGGCGACGAAACCCGCCATCCGGGTGCAGACGGGGGAGCACCAGGACGATCCCACCTTTGAGAGCGACCTCATTTTCACGACCATCGACCAGGTCATCAGCAGCGCGCTCAGCGTGCCCTACTCGCTCAGTGGAAGGATTGCCAACATCAATGCAGGTGCGATATTTTCATCGTTTCTGGTATGCGATGAGCTGCACCTGTTTCCTCTCGATACCCAGACTGCGCAAGGGGCGCTGGCCACCCTGATTGAACTCTTGCGCGAATTCCGCGGGGTTTTTCCATTCCTGTTGATGACCGCTACGCTCTCAGAGGAAATGCTGGGCGTTCTCGAGCGGGAACTCGACGCGACCTGCATTGTCGTCAGCAAGGAGGACCTGCCAAAAATCACCTCCCAGCAAAAGACGCGCCGCTATCACGTTGCCCCAGCTCCGTTAAGCGCCGAGGCCGTTATCGCCAAGCACCGAACCCGCTCGATTGTCATCTGCAACCAGGTTGAGCGCGCCATCACGATCTTCGAGGATCTGTGCCAGGAGGTCGATAGGCTGGCGAACATGAGCACCGGCGAGGGAACAACGGGAGAGCATGGTACATGGGGGGCCACGCGCGTGCTCCTCCTGCACTCCCGCTTTATCAAAGAGCACCGGGCGAAGAAGGAGACGACGATCCGCCAGCAATTCAAGAAGCCCCCAACTTCGCGAGCAGGAGGGGGCCAGGAGGGGGCAGCAGCGGAGAAAGACGAGCGGTGCGAGAGCATGATTATTGTCTCGACCCAGGCCATCGAGGTCGGGCTGGACATCACCAGTGAAAATATCCACAGCGAACTCGCAACAGCGAGCGCTCTCATCCAGCGGGCAGGGCGCTGCGCCCGGTATCAAGGGGAGGAGGGGGACGTCTGGATTTACCCGCTTGCCGAGGGGGAAAGCAGTAAGCCCTACGCCGACGCACTGTGTCAGGCGACCTGGGAGGCATTCTCAGACGAGCGCTATGAGGGGCAGGCGCTTACCTTTGCTGAGGAGCAACAGATCGTCTCCCAAGTCCACACGCCCACCGATGCCAGGCTCTTCGGGAAACTGCTTGCCGAAAGGTACGGGCGCTGGCAAGATATGGCGGCGGCCATGTTCCGGGGAGACAAACAGGGGCGGGCACGCCTCATCCGCAAGGTTGATTCGCGGACTGTCCTGGTCCACGACGATCCCTCCCGCATTCGTGACCCGTATGGTTGGCACGGCTTCTCCCTCTATCATGGGACCCTGCGTGGATGGGTGCATGAGTTGCGCGAGCACAAGAAGCTCAGGGGGTGGATGATTCGCTTCCCCGTTGAGGTGGAACCTGATAGCGCGGAGCGGGACGGCGACGCACGCGGAGATCGCAGTCTCAAGGACGTTCGCCGCACGATCGAATACCGATGGGAATCGGTCCTGCACGAGGGCATGATTGACGACTCACCCATCTTTGTCGTCCATCCCCGGCTCGTCTCGTATGATCCTGATAAAGGG
>Ga0137388_10000907_pt1 | contig 17417 bp, 11 predicted proteins | sample 15con2h14AmetaG_FD_104644 | JGI IMG/M metagenome (GOLD analysis project Ga0137388, IMG submission 104644) | Vadose zone soil microbial communities from Angelo Coast Range Reserve, California, USA - 15con2h1.4A metaG | ecosystem: Environmental > Terrestrial > Soil > Vadose zone > Saprolite...
CAGATCGTTCTGACAAGCCAAGCTTCGGGAGGCACTCCAGGACTTTCTTACCAGTGGTACTCTGATGGAACTTGCACAGCCTCAATTCCATCTGCCACTTCGTCAGCATACACTGCCTCGCCTGCGTCTAATACTACCTACTCTTACAAGGTAACTGATTCTGCAAATCCACCTGTCTCAGAATGTTCCCCCGGCGACACCGTAATCGTAGACACGCAATTGGCGGCCGGCCCGGTTACTCCTGCTTCCCCTGCAATCGATTACGGTCAGTCGATTACCTTGATGGCGAATCCTTCTGGAGGAACCGCGCCTTACCATTACCAGTGGTACTCAGCCACGAGCCCATCTTGTCCCTCTGGCGCTGGGCTTGGCGCATTAGCCACTCTATTGGTGACGCCAACCGTAAACTCATACTACTGCTATGCTGTGACCGATTCGTCGGCCGGTACTCCTTCATCCGCCGTGATTTCCGTGCCCGCCTTGGTAAGCGTCAGCCCGGTGCTCACTATAATTGTGCCCTCCACCACACCATCAGCGGTGGATTCTGCGCAGTCGTCGACTATTTCCGCAACGTTCAGCGGTGGTGTCGCGCCTTATACCTGTCAGTGGCTCCAGAAGGCCCCAGGCGCTGGCAGCTACAGCAACTTGGGCAGCTCTTCGGTATGTACATCCTCTGCCTCCACTTCGACAGGGGTTCTTGCGACCATCGGAACATGGTCCTTCGAGCTCGAAGTCACGGACAGCCCAAGTTCACCTATCCCCGTCACATCTGGCGCTGTCACCGTTACTGTGAACGCTGCTCTCTCATTGCCCGCGATCTCTATCAACCCGACTTCGCAAGATCTTGGACAGTCGTCGACTCTTACTACTGCAACCTCTTTCAGCGGCGGCACCTCTGCCTACGTTTGTCAGTGGCTTCAGAAAGCTCCGGGCGCCGCCAGCTATAGCAATCTTGGATTGCCGTTCTCCTGCATCGCAGGTGACAAACCCACTTCTTCTACCGGGGTACTGTCCACGGCGGGCTCTTGGTCCTTCGAGCTAAGGGTAAGCGACAGTGGCTCGCCTTCTCAAGTTGTCACTTCCAACGTGTCCCTAACCGTCAAGAAGGCAAGTCCGACAATTGCTGGAACTCTTTCACCCAACAGTCTTGTTGCCGGCAGCAGTGTTACGGACACGGCTACGCTGACAGGTGGTTACAAGGCCGGGGGCAGCGTGACTTACGGATTCTACTCTGGCTCGACATGTGCAGGAACCTTTACCACGGTAGGTTCGGCGGTCTCAGTTACGAATGGCTCGGTTCCAAACTCAGCGTCGCAAAAATTCGACGCAGCAGGTACTTACAGCTGGGTTGTCAGTTACAGCGGTGACACAAACAATAATCCTGCGGTCGGCAGCTGTCAAACTCTGACTGTTTTTGCGCCACCGACACTATCTGTGCCCGGGCCGCAGACCGTAAACGCTGGCTCGACGATCCATTTCATCGTCAATGCAACAGGCGCTGGGGGATGCAACAGCGTGACTCTGTCATCATCCGGCATCCTACCTGCGGGCGCTACTTTCGGGTCGACCCGGTGTTTCGCCGCGTCTGCATCCTCAGTCTTTTCGTGGACTCCCACAGACTCTCAAGCTCCAGGTGATTACAAAGTAACTTTCACTGCTACCGACGCTCATGGTGCGGTCACCATTTCCCAGGTGACGATTCATGTATCCCCGGTGAGCAAAGCTGCTCCCCTGCCGATCTTAACCTACTCAGTGTTTGGCATAGTAGGTTTCTTGGCAGTTGTTCTAGTAGCCCTAGTCCTCAGAAGAATTCAGATGCCCAGAAGAAAGCCCTAGACGTTCGAGAAACTTTCTTAACAGAATTAGTCGCGTTAGCTTACTAGTTGTCTTCGTAGTTATGAATCGGATTCCGATAGTGGTGCTGTATGGTCATTACCTTCTCGGAATGAGTCTGGGCTGTGTGGCCGTGTCGAACGCCCGTCTGGTTGTGATGTCTTCTTCGTGCTCCCGCGAGTTCCGCGTGCGCCCTGATGTTTAGGAGGGCGATTGATGATATTACTCCTATCAAGCCACCGATGATGAATAGCCACATCGTGAGGGAGAATCCCCTCGGGAGAATGCAGTTGAGGCAGAATCCTCCCGCAGGAGATCCGGAACTATTTGCGACATGTATTGCTACTGACTGGTTGCTTGATGCTGCTGGATTGGTCTTGTCAGTTGCGGTGAAGTTGACGACAAATGTCTGCCCCGCCTGGCTCTGAGACGGGGTGAAAGTGAAGGTCCCTGATACCGGGTCGAAGGCCATGTTGGGAGCTAGCCCTACCGCCGTAACGTTCACGGCTGCTGTCGGGACAAGCGGGTTTCTCGCATAGACGACGAAGCTAAGAGCCGTGCCGACTGTTGCTGACTGAGCTCCTGGTACGGTAAGAGTGAGAGACTGGCCGGCTAGGATGACGGTTATGACTACGGAGCCCTGAATAGGAGTTACGCCGTCGGTGACGGTGAATGTGACTGTGAAGGTTCCAGTCTGGGCTTGTGAGGGTGTCCATGTGAAAGTTCCGCTCGGGGCGATTCCTGATGCGCCTGAGAAGGAGGCTCCGGTAGGAAGCTGGGATCCAGAGATGGTTAGAACTGGAGCGGGTGTTGATGTATCTGTTGCGCTAACTGTGAAGGTTAGAGTCGAGAGTGCGCTGACGGTCTGCGTTGAGGGAAGACTAAGGATTGGAGCGACATGAGTTCCGAGGAAAGTGAAGGTCGAAGTCGCGGTGTGAATCAGCGTTCCACTTGTCCCAGTTATGGTTAGAGAGTAGGTTGCTGGAATCGTGGAAGTGCATGAGACCGTTGCTGTTCCGTTGCTGGTGAATGAGGTCTTCGTAATCGAGCTGCAACTAAGCCCTGAGGGGACGGTCGAAGTCAGCGTCAGCGTGTTGGTAAACCCGTGAATCAAACCAATCGTAATGGTCGAGGTGGCTGATGAGCCAACATTGACACTTGACGGTGAAGAGGCTGATATTGTGAAGTCCGGAGGGATCCCGAATGTGAACGAAGCTGTCGAGGTGTGAGTTATTGCGCCGTTCACCGCGCTAATCGTTACAGAGTAAACGCTCTGACTCGCTGAACTGCACGAAAGCATCGCAGTCCCAGAACCAGTCACGCTACTTGGGCTCAAAGAGCCGCATGTTAGTCCCGAAGGCACTGCGTCAGTGATCGTGATTGTTCCACCGAACCCATTTATTGCGGCTAGCGAAATTGTGGAGACTGACGAGGATCCGGGAGAGACCGCGGCGGGTGAAGTGGAGCTAAGTCGGAAGTCTTGAAAGTTGAACGTAGCAATTGTGACGTGAACTAGAGCTCCGCTAGTCCCAATTATCGTGAGGAGGTAGGTTCCTGCAACGTTCGAGCTACACGACACGGTAGCGGTACCGGAGGTCGAAATAGTGCTAGGGCTAATCGAGCCACAAGTCAAGCCCGAGGGAGGAGTGTCGGTGATAGTAATTGTTCCAGTAAACCCATTCTGAGCGACCGCTGTAATTGTTGAGCTGGTAGATTGGCGTGCGTTCGCTCCCGCCGGACTTGTTGCGGTCAGAGTGAAGTCGGGTGCCGGTGGACCCAGGCTCAGGAATTTGAGTAGACAGCCCCATCCGGGCGGGTTGCTGGCGCATTGCATTGCGCCGTAGATTCCGGCGTTGGGCGTGTCTGTCCAGCTGCCGGCCGGCCACCAGATCCAGTTAATTCTCTGCGGTGTATTGCTATCGTAAAGGTTAGTCAGTGCCTGAATGAAGTGGAACGTTACGGTTGTGTATCCTGCGCTTCCTGTCAGGATCTTGTCTGGGGCGCAGCTTGTGCACAAGGGGTCGGCTCCCCCCTCAGTATTCAGTGCCGGCCATCCTGATGCAGTCATGCCTGAGAGGACTGCTTGGTAATACTGCTGGGCCGTTGAATCCGCGGTGGCGTTATTCCAGTTACTCGACGAATAGCCCATGTAGCTGTGTAGACTGATGAATATCTTTCCCATGGGAGACTTGCCCAAGGGATCCGTGACGGTTGGGAATCCGCTTGCCCAGTTGCTCAGTGAGCAGCCGTAGCTGCAGATGTTCTGAACGACAATCCAGTGAGTGTCGCCCTGAGCTCTCGTCTGATCGATCCACAACTGATATTCTTGAGACAGAGTAGTTACGCAGGCTGAGGCTCCCGAGCACATATTGTTGTTCGTGCTATTGCCATCGCACGCGGAGGCATCGTAGCAAGGCTCGTTGAGTGGTTCCCAGATAATCTGGCTGTAGCTGTTCTTGAACTGGTTCGTGACTCCTGACCAGAAGTTTAGCCAACAGGTGGCAGTCGATGAGTTGAACACTTCTGAATAGCCATGATAGTCGATGAGGATCCAGAAGCCAAAGTGTTGAGCTATCGTTATTGCTCGTTGGAGATTAGTTGCGCTATATGCGCTCATGTATTGAGAACCGGTGCATGATGGATCAAAGTTTACTCTGACTGTGTTGTATCCCATTGCTTTGAGTTCGATGAGGAGGAGTTCCATGTTCGTCGCGGATTCTCCTGGGAATACCAGGGAGGGGGTGGATGTTGGGGGTTGTTGAACGCCTCCTCCGACAGCTGCTTCGTCTAGTCTGATTCCGCCCCATCCTATCAGGACGGGGACGGAGGTTGTCCCGGCACTGGGCAGGACGGTGAGTGTCTGGGAGGTCGTGAACGTCTTAGCCGCGCTATCCGTGACGGTTAAAGAGATAGTGTACGTTCCGTTCGTGAAGGACTGAGATACCGGGTTACCTGTCTTACTAGTCCCTCCAAGGTTCCAGCTGTAACTGTATGGGCTGGTTCCACCGATTGCAGTCGCAGTGAAGGTTACTGATTGACCCGAAATCGGCAAAACCGGACTGATAGTGAAGGTTGCGGTCAATGCGCCAGGAGGAGAGATCGTGATGGTCTGCGATGTCTGGACGTGGGTCAGTGCTGTGTCGGTCACGTTGAGTGCGACTGTGAAGGTGCCTGACGTGCTAAATATGTGTGAGAGGTTCTGGCTAGTACTGGTGCTTCCGTCCCCAAATTTCCAGCTGTAACTGTATGGAGATATTCCTCCGGCTGCAGTGCCACTGAACGTTACGGACTGGCCGGATGTTGGTTGGCTTGGGCTGAAGTTGAAGCTTGCGGCGAGGGCTGGTACTGGGGTGACTTTGACGGTCTGAGTGGATTTGGCTGACCCAGCAACTGAGTCTGTCACGGTAAGCGTGACAGTGTAGTTCCCTGTCGTACTGTAGGTGTGACTAGTAGTTAGGCCGGTGCTGGTCGCACCATCACCAAAGGACCACGAGTAGGTGTAGGGAGGCGTGCCCCCTGTCCCAACCGCTGTAAAGCTGACCAGAGTGGAGGCGATTGGTGTTGCTGGTAGATAGGTGAAGCTTGCTGAGAGCGGGAGAGGAAGGATCGATCCAAAGATATCAGACATCGATGAGTCTCCTGAGACTACGCTCGTAATGTATGGGAGTCCCCAGTTTGCCTCGATGGTGTGAAGACTGTTGTACTCGGTATAACCGCCCGTGGATGTGTATCCGACTTTGATCATGCTACCGTATTCGACGTTCGGGCTGGGATCATATTCGTCCCACCATAGGTAGAGAAAAGTTCCGGGAGTTTTGAGAAGGCTACTTCCAAGAACAGAGGTCGCGGATGGACTGCTGAGTGTACCCGTCCCGACCAGCAGGGTCTGCAAGTAAGCGTCACCCGTCGACACTGAATTATCATGCATATTGTGAGAATCTGTTGGTGTGAACCAGATGTAGTTGGCTGGACTGGCCGAGTTGAGATAGTTGATGAACGCCGTGTTTCCTCCACTGGACTGGCTGTTGTAGAGGAGGTTTCCATCAGGGCCGGTCTGACCGTTACAGGATATGCCTCCCGAGGCCGCGAGGCAACTATTCCAAGTTGACGTATACGCTATCCAGGGAAAGTGATCCGCCCCACGGGGGCAACCGTCTTCGCAGAACATTGCTGACGTCAGCCCCCCCGTCTGAAGCTGGTCGGCTATGTTCGAGATTGTGTAGCAAGGGCTTGATGCTCTAGGACACCAACTGTCCGAGTGAGCCTGTTGGCCGGAAGTGAAAGCTTCGTAACATCCGGCTGAGCATCCGCCGATATTTTGGCCGTAGCTATGGTAGTTGGATATGGTGGTGCCCAGTTTGGCGAGGCTGTTTATGAAGGGGGCTGAGCTGGAGCCTATTACTGATCCATAGTTCTGGTTCTCCATAGCGATAATCACAATATGGTCGAAACTGCTGCCCGTGGGAGCGGCAGATGCCGTTGCGGGCAAGGAGAGAAGGATGATACCGACTGAGAGGGCCACAAAGACCCCTGCGAGTACTTTCCGATCTAGCTCTTGAATTACTCTCACTTCTTTTTCAACTCACTTTATTGGATTCGGTTTCCCTGCGCTAACGGCGAGGGATTCGTTCAGTGTCGGAGCGAAGAACCAGACTCTGTTTGTTGAGCGAGTTCCCCGGCAAGATCAAATATACCCTGAAGGTTCAGAAAGGCAACGCTGAACCGAATTACTGTCGATCCCGGTTCATGAGCCGATCTTCACGTGGATCATCATGTGGGCTGGTATTCGGCTCCAACTTGTTCACTATTCTGATGTCCATCTCTGGAGAGAACGGTATAGTCGCGAATAGCTACGGCTATTTGTCGAAGGCGTTTCTAGGCTTCAGCCCAAAGTTGGGCTGCGCGCTGGCCCCGTACATGCTGCTGAAAAAAAGGTTGGATCTCGAAGCGCCCGCAGCTACCACTATCGGTGAACCTTTCGGAGAATTCAAGAGTAGGGCAAGGAAGACCCATTCCCTTAACCTCTCTGGAGATTCTCGATAGCTGCTGGGATTAGAGAGACTTGTCGTCTCCATCGCTCGACAAGGATACTATAGTCCTTTACAGTTTATAACGCTTGACAATGGTCCGAAAACCAATGTGACTCTGAGTCGCCTCTGGCTATCGGTGTCAAGACAGGGCTATCTCGCAGTCATCTGATTGCGTAAGCTTTGGGAAGTTTAGATGAGAATCGGCGGAATCGCGGCCGGAGTTGTGGTTGCGATTTATCAGCAGTCCGCTCGAGTGCTCTGGTATCAAGGTAGCCGCTCATACGGCTGGGTCTGAATCAGATTCCTGGAACTGATAAGCGGCTTTTTGTCCCGTTTGGAGAAACCTTATCGCACAGCATTCCAAAGCCTGTGAATCGGACCTCGATGAGGAATACCGGGTCGCCAACGAACGCGTCAAGATCACGGGTCGCGCTTCGGTCTGAGCCCTCAAAAGGGCAATTGCTCGTCGGACCAGGGGACTCGGAAGGTCAATTGGATCTGGCTAGTCTTATCCTCATTATCGCTTTAGCGACGGTCTCCGTTTCCCTGTTTTTCGTAACTGCGGCAACTGTGCACATAGCCGAGCTTCCTCCCGACTCATTCTTCTTCGTCTCTCAGCTGCCCCTAGCCTACTGGCTGGGGCTGCTCGCGACTCTGAGTCTGTTTCTGATTCGTAGTCGTGTGAAGGATCGGGCTAGAACTCTGTTGGAGATATCGGCGCTGGTTCTCTTCTCACTCTATCTTTTCGCGCTTCCATCTTTCGTCTATCAGGACCCTCGAGTGTTAGATAGTTATCAGCATGAAGGAGACGCGCTAGTCCTCCTCAACTCGGGAGGTTGGTACAACGGGCCCATCTGGTACGTGTACCAGTTTCCGGGAGCCTACACATTCTTCGCGCAGTTGACGGCCATAGCAGGAATTGATCCGTTCAAACTGATCAAATACTACCCTGCCGTGCTGGCTGCAGTTCTGGCTCTTCTGTTGTATGCGACTACCAGAACGCTCGGCCCGAAATATTCAGCAGTATCCTCAGGTTTCATTCTTAGCGGTCTCTGGTTCCAACTTCATCTCTCCCCTCAGAGTATCGAACTGATCCCCTATGTTGGAATCATCTATGTCCTCGTTAAGATAATTGATGATGAGCCGCGACGAAGACTCTGGTCTATCATCGCCTTGGTCTCCGTCCCTATTCTGGTGATTAGTCATCCGGAGACTCCGCTCGTCCTGGCTCTGGGAACTGTCGCCTTCTTCATCCTCGGGCCGCTCGTTTCGACAGGAAGAATCAGGGCGCTAAAGTCAAGCCTCCTGATCATCGGACCCTTCTTCCTTGCACTCTCAATAATGGTTCTTGTCTGGTGGACGGCCGTAGCATCGGGCGCGCTTGCTCAGGTTGAGTCGATTGTAAACGGTGCGCTCGCGATTGGATTGGGCGGGATTTCGCACGGTGCTCCTAACGTGCCCACGACGCCCGCTCCAAGCTATCAAACCGTCATTCTCATCCAGGAAACGGTCTCTGTCTCAGTATGGCTTCTCGGTCTATCGCTACTGCTCTTCATCCGGAGATTCCATACCAGAGAATATCTTCTCGCAGGGTTGTTTTTAGCCGCCATAGCGACAATACCCGTCGCATTATTCGCGAATGCAGATGTGCTGCAGAGAAGCTATCTCTTCTCCCTCTTTCCTACGGGTCTACTTCTAGCATCGCTTCTAGAACGTGGAAATGTTCTCAGAATGGGCGCGTTGCCTCTTGCAAAGCTGGTGGGGACGGGGCTGATTCTTATGATGGTCGTCTTCTCGATTCTGATGCCGATAGCTCGTTATGGAGGGGATTCATTCGACTATCTGCCACAGTCGTCACTTGTCGCCTCTGACGTTGCCGCCGGTCTCACATCAAACTCTCTGATGTTTCCTCATCCTGGGGAGTACGGCTGGAGATTCTATGCTCCGCTCCACGGCGACTTAAGCGCCGTGCTCCTTGAGCAGAAGAACATCGCGGACCGTCCTGGCGGGTACGTCAAGATTAACACCTACGCCGAGTTCAACCTGACCTTTACTCAGGCCGATAACACGTCAGACTACATTCTGGTATCGAACTATTATCAAAACTTGTACGTGTTGAGATTTGGCTCCGCGTCCACGGTCTTGCTGGAACTGAAAATCGCTTTCGAGACCCAGGCGGCTGTGAACTTCAACCTCGTCTATTCGACGGGTACAGATCGTTTGTACGAGAATCGGAATCTAGGCTGACAGCCGAGAGTTTGGAGCATCTATGAGGCGTTGAACCAAACTTGGAGCCAAACGCCAACCTGAGAAGTCTGTCCTGGGTATCCGTACTGGAAAGAGCCTGAGACCGGGTCGAAGGTCCAGAGTTCAAAGATTAACCGGAAGTTTCTGCCTGACGCTGTGCCCACTGGTGCGGAGTTGACGCTCTGTTGACCGTCAATTGAGACGTTGAGATAGGTTAGTCCTGCGGTCTGGTAGCTTGACTCGATCGTCCAGTTGAAGTTGATTCTTGATGTTTCTCCATCGTTGATGAACTGTTCTGTTGCGCCGAGTTGTGGAAGCGTGGTTGAGGGCATAGTTGCATTCGAGGTAAGGGTGGATGAGTTGCCGATTCGTGTGATGATCATTACGAATTCCGCTTGGTTCATTCTGTTGGTGACCGCGAAAGTCCAGTTCAGGTTTTGACCTGTGGCAATGGTGAGGTTGCTGTTGGGAATGTAACCTTGTAGTCCTCGCTGTGAGTATAGTCCGAGTCCGATGAAGGACTGGCTCGGCTTAGCGCTCATCGCGTAAAAAGTTACAGAGCTGAAAATGGCTGTGAGGGACATGAAGATGACTAGGAAAGGGGCGAGTCTATTCAGCCTGTTTTCTCCCTCCGTAGTCAATCCTCGCCTTCAGTAGTCTTCTCCGTCTCAGAAGTCCTCGGATTCGACTGACTTCTAGAATCGCCACTGCAGAGAGAAGAGCTAGTACGATAGCGAGGATATAGGATAGCGTCGTGCGATACAGCGAGGTCGTCTGGGCGGTATTGCCTAGACGCTGAGCCTGGAGGGAAACCTGCGTAGAGATGTCGATTGATTGGAGAGCGTACTGCAACGAAAGGGCCGAACCAGCGGCGTTTCCCTGTCGAGAGTATACGTCGGCGGCTTCTTCATACTGAAGTGCCGTGTTGAGTTGAGTTGTCAGAGGAAGAAGGTCCGTGTTGGAGGCTCCTTGCTGCTCCGCTATCTGGATCGACTGGAAAGCTTGCACTAAATCCTGTCTCGCGGTTGCGAGCTCACTTGATTGCGCCCAAGTTTCGTGTGGCGGGTTAACGAGGAATATTGAAGAGACTAGCAGGCAGAATAGTAGCGTGAGGGATCGAGGGCGCAAGGTTCTCATCACAGCTCAAATTGTTTGAGGAGCCTGAGAACTTGACAAATATAAGGAGGGAGCTGGTTATCGAATTTCTTCAGAAGTATCATCCCTCCTCGGTAGCGGAACTGAGGAGCAAACTGGCCAGCGAGGGTATTCGTTCAAGGGATGATGATCTTCTCAATATTATTCGAGAACTTCAGCGAGACGGAGAAATTCATCTCTCGATTCCAGTCTCTCTCGACTCCTTCCCAGGGTTTCTGAGCGATACCAGAAGCTCATGGTGGATCTATGCGACCGTTCTGATCTCACTGGTAGAAATATTCCTTGTCCGCTACAACGTGCAGGATCCACTCTTGGGAAGCCTCAGGCTTCTGTTCGGGCTTGAGCTGCTCGGGTTCCTGCCTGGCTACTCCACCGTTCAGAGTTTGTTTCCGAAAGACCAGCTCAGTCTCTTGGAACGGATCTTGCTGAGCATATTTCTCAGCGTAGTGGTCTCGATCGGGCTCGGAGTAATACTTGGCGCGGGCTACTTCTTCAATCCTACGTCCGGCGTTCTCCTGTCTAGCATGTACGCGATAGTCGCGAGCATTCTCGCTGGTTATCGTCGATATTCTGCGCTGCGAGGATCGCGGCAGCGACGGTCTCAGTCGGCCTGATAGATCGCGGACGGAAGTCTTAGCTCGGTTCAATTTGAGATGCGTTTCGCGGTAATGTATCCGAAGCTGTGACCTATCATGGTGATAGTGTACCCGTGCTTGGAGAGGATTTTCGGTATGTCGAGGGGACCGTTATGGAACTCGAGAATGATCTCGCTTATGGACTGAAACGCGTCGGGGGGTAGGGATCGGATGATTCCGTACTCGCATCCCTCGCAGTTCATCTTTAGAAAGTCGATGTTTTGAAGGTCGAATCGTTCCATGATCTCTTCGACAGTAACAGTCTGAACTTCCAACATGTCATCTGCGGTGCTGGTGGGTTCGGCGATCTGGGTGATGTTGGGGGTCTCGGCGTTGACTCCGAGCTTCGACTCTCCGGTTCTAGTCGACAGGGCTACATTGAGAAGTTTTACTCTGTCTTCGAGATTGTTTAGTTTGATGTTCTCTCTCGCGAGCTCGAGGCTTCGGGGGTCAGGTTCAAGTCCGATAACTAGTCTTGCGCCTTTCCTGGCGAAGTAGATGGCGGAGTCGCCATTATACGCACCGACGTCTACGACGACCTTCTGGTTGAAATCGGAGCCGTAGACTTGTCGAACGAAGATTTCGGCGACGAGAGAGATATCCGTTCCCTGGTTGAGTCTGCACTTGAGCACCGTCCCTGGCTCGGGAGATAGTAGAAGGTAGTCGTTGTCGATGTGTCGGATCTTCCATCCTCTGCTCAGGAGCTTCGCTAGTCCGATGAGGTTGTAGATTGAGGGATCGTACCAGCGGTGGTAGTGGTGGAGGGCTTGGGAGAGGCTTGAGGTCTTTCTTGCTAGTGGGATGGAGCTGCCTGCCTTCAGCACCACTCTGCTTAGCGGTTTTCTTGTGATGTAGTCTGCGGCTATTTCGATCCAGTTCTTGTAGGTCCTTTGGAGAAGGAGGAAGGCGTTGAGCTGGTCTCTAAGAGTTCTTACATTGAGCGACATTTCGGTAACCCATCGTTTGTCTTTTATTGTGTGATCATCGGAGCGTCGATGGTCTCCTTGCCTCGCCTGTTCTCCTCTATCTTCGTCCAGACTAGCTGCTTGTTCCCTCTTGCTTCTTGGATTATCGCTGCGAGCATGGTAATATTGTTCGAGAGGTATGTGCTGGCAGAGGTTCTCAGGCTTGGCACTGCAACGACAATCAGTATTCCAATCGCCATTAGAGCCGCTATCAGCAGGTTGCTGATCACTATCCATCCTGTTAGGATGATGAATATTGGGAAGATGATTGGGTTGATGGCGTAGATGAAGAACTCCATGGGAAAGATTAGCCTCGAGAAAACGCCCTTTCCGAAGAGGAGTTTCTTGTGTTTCAGGAAGGCTTGGAGCACGTGTTGTCCTCGGCGTATCTTCTGCGTAAACCGGATCCCCCATGCCGGTGGGGCTGGATCCGAGAACACGACGTCTTCAGCGCTTATGGCCCGGAAGCCTTTCTCGATCATGCAGAGCGCGGCGCAAGTGTCGTCTCCTCCAACGTTCGGGTCGAAGCTTGTTAAGTCTCGACGACGAAAGAGCTGAATCTCACCCTCACCTATCGGGGTGCTCTGGAGTTTTGACTCGGTGATTCTCAGCATTCGGTAGATTGATCGGTAGGAGCCTTCAACGTTCCCGGCCATTGTCTCGTTTGAGCTTGGGATATGATGGACTCCGGAGACTGACCCTATTGTTGGGTCTGAGAAGTATCTTGCAGCGTTTCCCAAGGCTTGCCTGTCCCAGCTGCATTCGGCGTCGCTGATGCAGACCAGTTCGCCCAGCGCGTACTTCAATCCGAGGTTCAGCGCGCCGGATTTTCCTGTTCTATTCTTCTCTTCAACGACCTGTCCCTTCAGATGATTCTTGGCGAAGAATTCTCTTGCGAGGCCGGCGGTGTTGTCGGTCGAGCCGCTGTCAACGACGATCGTATCTATCCTATCAGATGGGTAGTTTGAGAGGGAGATGTTGGATAGTTTCTCTCTGATGACTGTTGCTTCGTTGTATGTTGGGATGATGATGCTGATTGTGGGCTTAGGGTCAGGTGAGGTTGTGATGTTGTAGCTTTTCCTGGAACCGATCCTCTTCATCGCACCGAAATAGGCCATGGGGATTCCTACGTGTAAGGTGCCGACGGCCATCCATAAGAGGAGGAGTAGGCTGGTCAAGATAGGGTCTCACTCGTGAAGCCGTCTCTCCCATAGCCGGTAACTAATTCCGGCTGTAGCTCCTCATGTCCGTCAGGAGCGGCGATTGTTGGGTGTCCGTTCGTCGACTGCCATTGCGCCTTCGCTCGAAGCTTCCACCAGTCGGCCATCTCGCTGAGGGTCATGATGTCGCATTGAGGGTCTGAAGCAAAGTTCTCCAGAAGTCTCTGATACTCGTGCACGTTCTCGCCCATTGCGAGCTCGTAGTCTGGGTGCACAAGCAGGACGCATGGGCCTCCGACACCTCGTATCCATTTGGAGAGACGAATCAGCAGGTCAACGGCTGATGACGGTTCGAGTCCAGCGACCCTGATTAACTGGTGATCTTGAGGAAGCGAGACAGGAATCTCCAAAGTGTCAGACAACTCGAGCGGGAAGATTGTGCCGACTCCGTGGGAATGGAGGGATGTCGGGGATAGAATTTCCCACGAGGGACATGAAGAATCGTAGGAGTAGCCAGCTTTCGTCGTCGCTGAAGCCAGGTCTGCGTTGTGTTGCAAGAGCGGGGACCGGAAGCCCCTGACCTCTCGGCCTGTCAAGCTCTCCAACCCTCGTTTGCAGTCTTTCAGCCGCTGAACCTTCTCTTCAGAGCCGAGGAATATGAGTCTCCCGTCGTGCTTAGTATCATGCGCACCGACTTCTCCTGTTTGTGTGAGAATGTCTAGCGATCCAGGCGACAACGGATATCGGGCGCTTGGAACATTCCAAGTGGATCGGATTCCCAGATTTCTCTCAATAGAAATGAGACTGGGTGCTCCCGTCTCCAGACCAGCCTCGGTCTCAACGTCATGTGTTACAGCCAATGAGTAGGATTTTCCACGCTTCCAGAACGCAATTCGAGGAATGGGGCCGGAGGACAAGACTAGGCTAGCCAAGAATATGGTCCTAAGGCATTCAACAGGGCCCAACTTGTCCTCAGTGATCTCGTCCGCTCCCTTGGAGGATCGGAATGATCGATCTCGAATGAATCGCGGTATCGACTGGTATGAGAAGGGCAGTTTTGTCGCCAGCCAGAACTTCCTGCTGGGTTTGTCTTCGAATCCACCGGAGACCCTTCTAACGTACTCGCCGACTAGGTCTAAGGCGAGGAGATAGATGTCTGTTCCATGGATTCTCGAAAGGATCAAGACGTCTCCAGATCGTAACACGGGGTCGAGACTGGGTCCAGAAAATTCTTGGACCTCCGTTCTCAGCGAAACCTTGACGTCGCGTGCGGCTGGGAGAGTGATCGATGTTTTTCTCACGTTCAGTGTGAGTCCGTGGTCTCTCGCAATCTTTTCAGCCTCTTCTCTTCCGGAGGGCGACACGATAATCACCGCATCTCTTATCGGAGCTATCGGCTTGCTAGTTGAGAAGACGGTATGCTCCTCATTCGGCTCGACTTTCGTCTGCCAGGGTATTTTCCAGAATTCCGCGTAACCTCTCAATATCTCTGAGTCAGAGGCGTTTGTAGCCTCGAGGAGTATTGGTCGGTACTGAGATACTAGGGTCAATCTCAGTGTCTCCGTCCGAGGCGGAGTAGGACTATTGGGCCTACTATTTGCTGCCAGTCCTTTAGTGGGGATATGTGAGAGTATGACTCTCTCTTCGCGTGAGAGTAGGTCTTGGACACTGGCCGCTCGGTAAACCTGTAGCCGAGCGTCAGTACTTTGTAGTGGAGATAGTATTCGAGCTCGTACCCGTTCAGCCAGTCTTGCCAGATGTTGATCTCAGGATCCTGGAGTATCGAAGCCTTGTAGGCTCTGAAGCCGTTAGTGACTTCGGTGCACCGGACCCCTGTGAGGAACGTCCAGGCAAATGGGAAGAGACGAGTAAAGACTCTTCTCAAGAAGGGCGTCCTTTCACCTCTTCCTCCTGGGAGGAATCTTGATCCCTGCACATAGTCGTATCCGTTCTCCAAGATGGGTTGTGTCAGGCGAGGGATTTCTCTGGGATCGTCCTTGCCATTGCCTGCCATGACGACGATTAGGTCAAATCCGTGTGAGAGTGCGTACCGGTATCCTTCCTTGATCGCGAATCCTATTCCATTCCTCGTAGGATTCTCGATAATCGTAACCGGCACGAGGGTTCTTTTTCGAGAATCGTCTATCTCTCTTAGAATCGTTTCGTCGGGGTCGTCTACAACGAGGCATACTTCGTCGACGGATTCGGAACTGAATTTTTCAACTACAGTTCCAATCTTGCCAATTTCTCGAAAGACCGGAATTATTGCAAGACGTCTCATCGACTAATTCTAACTCTACTACTCGGCGCGTGGCCGTTCAGTTCGACGGGTAGGGGTCTAGAGCCCACGACCTTCGCGGGAACCCCGATGGCGATAGCATTGTCAGGTATGTTCTTGGTGACTACTGAGCCTGCTCCTATCAAAGCATTTTCACCGATCTGGACTCCGGGGTTTATGGTGCTTCCCGCGCCTATTGATGCGTTCTTCTTGACTCTTGTATCGAGCCGGGTCCATTCTCCATGGGCTCTCGGATGTTTGTCGTTGGTGAACGTGACATTTGGTGCAATGAACACATTGTCTTCGATGACTACCCCCGTCGGGATGAAGACGAAGGGTCGAACCTTGCAGTTGTCTCCAATTGTAACGCCCTCCTCGATGTATACGTAGGAGTCGATCTTGGTGTTCTTTCCGATCTTGCACCCGTAGAGGTTTACTTGGTCGTAGACTCGCGAGTTGCGGCCTATTGCTGTTTTCTTGATTACTGAGTACTTGGAGCGGTTCATTTTGCGGGTATCGCTGGGATTATCGGGAGCTGGACTTGGATGGTGCGGTCTTGGAACATCGACTCACGTGAAGCCTCTAGTAGGGATACTACTCTTGCGCCTAGTATTCCGTCGGAATGGTTCGAGTAGGGGATGGAATTTCGGCTATTCCGGATGCAATCATAGAAGTGGCTTATTTCGGTTCCAAGAGTGTTGCTTACGGAGACGGGGATTTCCTGCTTGCCGCCTGATAGCTCGAGGACCAGCGTCTGATTGGCACAGTCAAGACTGGCTGTTCCTTTGCTTCCAACGACGGTGACTTCTCTTCTCTTATCCCTGTCCAACCAGCTGACCTCGACGTGAGCAATTAGACCTCCCTTGTAATCTGCAGTTATGAAAGCGACTTCCTCATTCTGCTTCGTCCTATAGCCTCGCCCTTTGCAGGCGAGCTTCTCCGGCCAAGCGTCGAGTAGATAATTGCAAATGTCGAAGGGATGGGGAGCCAGATCGGTTATCACTTCTCTCAGCAGCTGAGGGTTCATGAGTGCTGTCCATCTCAACCGCAAATAGTACACGTCCCCTAGCACTCCCTCGGTGAGAATGCGTCTCAGTTCCCGAACGCCGTTGTTGAACCTGTGGATGTGTCCCACGCAGAGAACTGCCTTGTTCTCGTTTGCGAGCCTTACGAGTTCGTAAGCTTCCTCGGTCTTTAGTGTCAAGGGTTTCTCGACTAGTACGTGTTTGCCTTGCCTGAGGAATGTGGAGGCTACCTCGAAGTGGGTGCTATTCGGGGTGCATATGTGGGCCCCGGTAAGAGACGGGTCGGTCGCCAAAGAGTGGTAGTCTGTTCGATAGTCGAGGCCGGGGCCGAATTCCTTTTGGCATTGGGCGAGTGATTCTGGGAAGTTGTCGACTATCGAGTGGAGTTGGCTTGAACCTGTGGCTCGACTAATGTCGAGGGTCTCGCGTATTACCTTCTTTCCCCAATAACCGCCGCCAATCACAGATATGCGTAGAGGGTTCATTTTTCTTGGAGCCACGCTTAGATCAAAACTTCATACTCGCAGCTTCAAGAATCGGCATGACCAGAGCAGACTGTCCTCTCTCTTCGTCAATGTCTGCAGGGATATCTCGGTCTTGCCTCGTTATTCGCACCACGATTATTCCGGCTTGCTATGTTCTCGGCTATTATACTTCTTGGTGAGGGGGGATATTCCGCAATAAAATCATGTCTCAGGATATGCTTGGATACCGCGTGAGATGTGACGTGACCTGAGTCCAGAATTGAATAAATAGTTGGTGAGGAAATAGTCTGACACGTGAGCGTTCGAGATCTCTGTTGGATAGTATAACGATCGTGAGTCCGCGATACCCTCCATACGTTGGAGGAGTAGAGACTCATGTCTCGCAGCTGGCAAGGCGAGCAACACAATTCTTCCGACGAGTCTCCGTAATCACAACAGACCCTCTAGGTCACCTACCCTCAGTTCAGAACGTCGATAACTCTCTCACGATCTTCCGAATCCGATCCCTGGCCCCCAGAGAGAACTATCACTTTCCCTCCCCTTCAGGTCTATTCAAGGCGATGAGGCAATCTCACCCGCAAGTTCTTCACTTGCACTGCATCCA
>Ga0137388_10000911_pt1 | contig 17386 bp, 20 predicted proteins | sample 15con2h14AmetaG_FD_104644 | JGI IMG/M metagenome (GOLD analysis project Ga0137388, IMG submission 104644) | Vadose zone soil microbial communities from Angelo Coast Range Reserve, California, USA - 15con2h1.4A metaG | ecosystem: Environmental > Terrestrial > Soil > Vadose zone > Saprolite...
CGATGCGCCTCAGGCCCTGGATCGAGTCATCGACGGCTACCTTGGCGCCCAGCAGCAGCAGGTGCGAATCCAGCTTGCCGGCTGCGTGGCCGGCGTGATCTACCAGCAGCTGGTGCCCGCCATCGGGGGCGGGAGGGTGGCTGCCTTCGAGGTTCTCATGGCTAACACCGCGGTCAGGGCCATGATCAAAGAAGCCCGGACCGATCAGATCAGATCCGTCCTTCAAACCAGCTTGCGCGAGGGGTCGCAGACCCTGGAACGGTCACTCAACCAGCTTCTGCGCGCCGGGCTCATCTCCGAGCAGTCGGCGCGAACGCACTCGATCAGCCCGAGCGAGATCCGCGCCTGATCGACGAGCGGGCCACACTCGTACCGACCCAGACGAAGCCGATGAGGGCGACCGCCCCGAAGCCCGCGGCCGCCCCGCGCGCCAGGCCGAGCAGGCTGATTGCCATGAGCATGGACAGCACGCAGAGGCCCTCGATCAACGGCGAGGACGCTCCGATCTGCACGCCGCATGTAGCGCAGCGCCCGCCCCTGATCAAGTAGCCGGCGACTGGGATCAGATCGACAAGATTCAACACGCGTCCGCATGCGCGGCAGTGAGATCGCGGACGAACCACGGACTCGCCCCTCGGCACCCGGTCGGCCGCGAGGTTGATGAAACTGCCCACCAGCGCCCCCACAAGCACGGCGTACGCCCCGCCGAGCACGTCGATCAATCCCTCTATCGAAACCAAACCTATATATAAAGGAGAAGGCGCCGCCGGACGGCGGCGCCTTCCTGCCTCCCTTGCTTTCCGGACCTGCTAGCCGCCTGACACGACACAGCCCGCGGGCACGGTCGGACCCCCTGCCGCCTGCTTCACTGCGGTGATCCTGCCAGTTGCGTCCCAGACGTATGCCCACTGCGTGGGCGAGTTGCGGAGGTACGTCGGACTGGTTGCGCTCGGCGCCGAGTTGTACAGCAGCACCGGGCTGGTCATGTCGCTTGTCCCGTTGATGCCGGTCGCGGCCACGGTGTCGACGTTGTTGTTGGCAATAAACGCGTCCAGGCCGGCCTGAACGGTCTTGTACTCCTGCTCGCAGGCCTTGGCCTGAGCGTTAGTGGTCAGACCGACAAGGCTCAGCGTGACGATTGCTGCCAGGACTCCGAGGATCGTGACGACGACCAGCAGCTCGATGAGCGTGAATCCCGCCTGGCCCTTCCTGCTCCGCAGGCTTCGGCCGAAATAACAAATCATGTTTTCCATGCGCTCCCACCTCCTCACCTCGCGCCTGCACGGCTGCAAGGGCTTACATGCGTTAGTCCGTGGCGCCCAATGTATGGATCGCAGCCCGATATCTGAATGGATGGACTGGCCTATGCCATGGGCACTTGTCCGGGCGCCGCGTAGGCGGAACCGTCGACCTAGTGCACGACCTGGGTCGCCAGGACCACGAGCGCGCCAAGGACGCCGCCTCCTATAAAGGGCAGCGAGCAACCCCGTCGCGCTCTTACGAAGGCGCCCGTGCCTTCGTCCTCGGCCAGAAGGTTTATCTCAATGGCGGGCCGGCGGCGGTCGTCCTTGGGCCCTCGCTTGCGCTTGCTCATCCGCTTCTGCGCAGAATCAGGCCCAGACATGTGAGGTAGGGCACGTATCTCACCGCCGGATCGACGCGCGGCGGCGGGTCCACGGCCAGCACGCTGCGCGCGGTCAGCTCCTCAAGCCTGGTGGCCACTCCAGATGGCACGGGCGGATCGGCCCGCACCACGATCGGTGAACTCGGTCCGAAGCCGGCACCGCCGGGGCGCCGGCTGAGCCCCAGCACTGGCCTGAGCGCCTCGAATGTTGATCGGGCCAGGTCCCTGTTCATCTCGGCGTTGAAGGCGTGCCACACCCGCGGCACGTGCTGGTCGATCAGCACGACCTCGGCAGGGGCGCACGTCAGGTCGACGAAGATGCAGGAATCCCGGGTAAGCGCCCGGGCCACGCACAGCGACTTGAGGTCGACGGCCGCGGGCTCGAGGCCCGCCAGCCTGATCGATTCAGCGATCGCTGCGACCTGTGCGCGATCCCATACTGCCGCGAAAACAGCACGCTCGTCGGGCCCCGCGCCGGGCACCTCGAGGTGGCGATGGGCCATCTTGTTGGTCCCGAGATCAAGCTGATTCCTCACGGCTGAATCGATGTCGGCATCGGTCGCGCTCCGGGGAAAGCTCATCACCCGAAAGCTGGCAACCGCGTCGCCGGCTGCGACCACAGCCCTTGATGTCGTGATCTCAGAGCGAGCGATCAGCTGACGGAGGGCCTGGCCCACCGCGGCTGGGTCCAGCACGCGGCTGCCCTGCATCGAGCCCAACGGGGCCCCCGCCTCGCCGCATCGCATCGGACCACCCGGCAGCCCCTCCACGACGCGGAACGTCTCAGACGACATGTCGACTGCGAGTCGGGAGGCAGACACGATTTAAGGAGAGTAGTACGACCAGCCTTGCACGGAGACTCCGGTACCTCCAACGACCGAGGCCGGCCCCACCTCGACGCGCGCCCACAAGCGTGGGTTCGCATAGCAGGTCGTCGAGTTTGCCGCCGTGCTGATGCAGGCGCGAAGATCGATCACCCGCGTGCTGCCAAGGGCGACGAAGAAGAGACCGGCGCTCGACGATCCGAAGTACATGCAGGGCCCGGGCCCGCAACCGTCCGACGCCCCGCCGACAACAGGCGAACTGCGAATCTGACCACCGGGGCCGAAGCGGGCCGCCTTGAACATCTGCTGCCCGCTCAGCGGTATCTCGACGTCATACACATAGCCGTCGGCCGCGCCAAAGTACCAGTCGCCGTTCACGTCCGGGGCCGGCCTCGAAACGATTGCAGGGCTTCCGTCGGCCGTCCCGTCGTAGGAATGCAGGATCGTCAGGCCGGTGTCGAGCAGGTACAGTACGCCGTTAGTGCTGCCGACGCCGATCAGGTCCTGACCGGGGCAGTGACACCAGAAGGGCGGCGCCGTTACGCCCCCAGAGAGAGCGGTCGCGCCGACCAGCGCCATGCCATACGTCGGGCCGCTGGCTTCCGAGATTCGGACCAGAACGATCCTGCCCGAGGCGCCGGCGATCGCCATCGTGATGCTTCCGCCGGGGGCCAGCGATGGTGCGCTCGTGGCGTAGCCGGCCAGGCTGCCGCCCAGCTGGGGGGTGAGTGACAGGGACCCCACCTCGCTCAGGCTGATGGTCAGCCCATTGCTATTGTCGACAGCTTCGGTATAGCGCCAGTGCGCAAGTACGCTGGCGGTTCCGTCGCCTTGCAGAACGAAGATCTCGTCGCTCACGCTGGTGGAATTGCTCTTGACGCTGACCACCCCCGGGAAAACCAGCGGAGCTCCGATCACGTCTCCGGTGAGTGCGGTCGAGGCCAGCAGCCCGCAGGTGTGATCGGCCGCGCCATCGAAGACGTACAGGGTGGCACCGGCGCCCGAGCCGCCGAAGAAAACGTAATCCGGAAAGTTGCGAATGCCGGTCGGGCTGACCTCGACCGCCGGCTGAGCCGCGACCACCGATGAGGCAGGCATGCTGCATTGAAACGAAGGAGTGCCGGCGCTGTAGTGCATGGAGACCACGCAGTGCCCGCCGCAGCCGGATCCGGCCATCGTCTCAGGCACCATGAGCTCGGGCATGCCGTCGTCGTCCATGATCGGCAGCAGCGGGGCTGTCATCGTGCCGCCGAGCGCGACCGACCAGCGCGCTGACGTCTGGCTGAACCCGTAAGCATTCAACCGGCCGCTGGAGGTCGCAGCGATGTATTCGTCGCGGCCGGCAGTGGTGTTGTGGACGCCGTCGATGGTGACCGCGGAGGTCGACAGCGAGGCTGCCTGGTCTGGAACGATGGCCGTGCACGTTTCGGACACCGCGGAAGGGCTTCCATTGAGCGTCAGGAACCAGGGACCGCGTGCATCCTGAGCGCAGACGGGAGGCACGCTGCCCGTCTGGAGCTGGTGGATCCCGAGCTCCACGGCTGAAGTTACCGTGGCCTCACGCTCCACGCGGGTCGAATGCGTACGTGACAGCAGGAACGAGTTGGTGAGCTCGGTCATCAAGCCGCCGACAAGAATCGACATGAAGGCCACGATGATGAGCACCGAGCTCAGGACGCTGCCACGCTGGCCACGGTGCCGGTCCGCGGCACGGTTCTTTCTTGCTGTCATGGCGACGTGATCCGCGGATAGAACAGCAGCGTTTGGGATTGGCTGTACGAGGTGTTGTAGAACGCGATCGTCACCGTCATCGCGATCACAACGACTGGGCGGGCACCGGTCGTGTCCACGTACCAGGAAAACGACGTGACGTTGCCCGCTGCAACTTGACTGGAAGCGCCGATCACCCGCGTGACGGACTGGGTGGCCGGGGTCCAGGAGTAAGTGACCGTGAAGCTTGCTGCCTGGCCGCTCGTCTGGTTGGTCATCCGAAACCCACTCAGGACCATCGGCTGCGTTGTGCATGGATTGGCCGCGGTGCCGCAGCCCGATGGCGCCGGGGGATGGCTCAGCGCGAAGTCGTCGTACGCAAACAGCTCGAAGTTCCGGATCTGCCCGCTGGTCTCGACGCGGCCTGTTGCCGCGTTGGTGCCGATCATGGTGGTGAGGACAACCGACGTGAGAGCGCCCATGACGAGCAGCCCGATCGCTGACGCGACCATCAACTCGATCAGGGTGTAGCCGGCCTGATGCCGCAAGCGATCCTCGCGCCGGCGGCCGCTCATCGGTTCACCTTGTAGACCGAAACGGGCGTGCCGATGGCGTCGAGGGCCGGATACGTGATCACTTGAACCGTCCATACCTGCACGCCCGGCTGCGAGTCGTTCTCAGTGACGTCGACTCTCAGGCTCGAGCCGGCGGGGCAGGTGCCGCCAAGGGCGACCGCGACGGGCGCGGCGGGATTGTCCACCGCAAAGCACTCCGAGTACGGAACCGGCGAGCTCGAGAATGCAGCCGCGCCGATCTTCTCCAGCTCGTACTGTGTGGCCGCCGTGACGGCAGTGTTGCGCTTGGTCAACGTCGCATCGATGAGCCCGGTGCTGAACGCGCCGACCAGCAGCAGTACCGCGATGCCGATGATCATTGTGCTGACAAGGAGCTCGATCAGCGTGGTTCCTGCCTGGCCGCCCGGTCGACGCCGCGGCGCGCGGCCCCGCATCAGTGAACCGCTCTGAGAAGCCCGTACATGGGCAGGACCACCGACACGGCAACGAAGCCCACCGCCGCCCCGACCGCAATCACTAGCCCCGGCTCCATCAGCGCGATCATGTTGCGGACCTTGTAGTCCATCTCCTCAGCGAGGAAGTCGGCGATCTGCTCCAGGCTTTGGTCGAGAGTGCCCGTCTCTTCACCGACCCTGACCATGCGGATGACCATCGGCGCGAAGAGCCCAGTCGCTGCGAGCGGTGCCGAGAATCCATCGCCGGTGACCATCCGCTGACGCACCAGATCGAGCTGCCGGCGATAGCGGATGTTGCCGGCCGATGCGCTCGCCACATCGAAGGTCTCGCTGATCGGGATGCCGGCGCGCAGCATCGTGGCAAGGGTTCTTGTGAACCGCTCGACTATGGCGAACACCACGATCGTGCCCAGTACAGGTAGCCGGATCAGGGCGTGATCCCAAAACACTCGGCCTGGCGCGGTCTGCAGGAAGCCGAAGACCGCAAAGGTCGTGATCAACGCTCCGGCCACGATCTGGAACCGCCAGGCCTGCGCAAACGAGCCGACCGCGATCAGGATTTGCGTCGGCAGCGGGAGCTCGGCGTGGAACTCATTGAAGAGGGAAACGAAGTTCGGAAGCACCACCACGATCAGCACTCCGCACACGCCGACTGCGAGCGACAGGATGATCGCGGGGTAGATCATGGCGCTTCGGATCTTCTTGATCGCCGTGTCCTGGCGCTGCAGGTAGACCGCGATCTGGAGGAGGACACGGTCAAGGCTTCCGCTGTACTCCGCCGCCCGCACCATGTCCACGTACAGCTGGCTGAACACGTTCGGGTGATGGGAGATCGCGACCGAGAACGATTCGCCGTCGTCGATATCGGAGTTGATGTCGTCGAGGGCGGCCTTGAACGGACCCGACCTGGTGCCGCCTCGCAGCAGCCGGATGGCCTCGGTGATGGGCACGCCAACCTTCAAGAATGTCGAGAGCTGGCGCGAGAAGAGCACCAGGTCGCTGGTGCTGACGCCGAAGAACGTCGGCATCTGCCGGTAGATCCAGTGCGACCAACCACGTCGCGCCGGCCGCACCGAGACCACGCGATATCCGCTACGTGTCAGGTCGCGGTGCACGGCTGCCGCGGACGGAGCGTCCGTGAGCTTTTCCTCGAGCACCCCCCGCGGTCCGTAGGCGCGGTACTGAAACTTGATGGCTCAGCCTCCGATCACAGGATGTAAACGCTGCGCAGGATCTCGGACACGGTCGTCACGCCGGCCGCGGCCTTGTCCCACGCGTCCCGGCGCAATGGCACCGCCCCACCTTTGACGGCGGCGTCCATGATCTCCCGATGCCCAGCCCGGCCGGTCACCGCGCGCCGGAGCTCGTCGGTCATCGTCAGCACCTCGAACACCCCGACACGGTCGTAGTAGCCAGTGTGGTTGCACCTTGCGCAGCCGACCCCGTGATATAGACGCTTGGGCGGAGGCGCGCCGACCGAGGCGGCAAACTCCATCTCTTCGACCGTCGGCGTGTGAGTCGTCTTGCAGCCGTCGCACACCTTTCGTACCAGGCGCTGCGCGACGATCGAGATCACCGACGATGCGATCAGGAACCCTTCAATCCCCATGTCGATGAATCGCAGCAGCGCACCGGGCCCATCGGTCGCGTGAAGCGAGGACAGCACCATGTGCCCGGTTAGCGCTGATTGCACCGCGATCTCGGCGGTCTCGCGGTCCCGAATCTCCCCCACCAGGATGATGTCCGGGTCCTGGCGCAGGATGGCCCGCAGCCCATTCGCGAAGCTGATGTCAGCCAGCTTGTTGATCTGGCTCTGGTTGATGTTGTCGAAGGTGTACTCGACCGGGTCTTCGATGGTCATGATGTTGCGAACCTGCTGGTCGAGCTCGTGGAGCGCCGCGTACAGGGTCGTCGTCTTGCCGCTGCCGGTCGGACCGGACACGATGATCATTCCGTACGGCGAATGAAGCATTGCGTGGAATCGCTTGTATGCCTCGCTCGAGAACCCCAGCTTGCGCAGCGCGATCAGTGAGCGGCGCCTGTCCAGGAGCCGCAGCACTAGTTTCTCGCCCCAGATCGTCTCGATGGTCGCCACGCGCACATCGAGATCGCGGCCGTCGACGGTCAGGCTGATCTGTCCGTCCTGGGCGCGGCGCCGCTCGACGATATTCATGGAGGCCATGATCTTGATTCGGGAGGCGACAGCCGCGCCGGTCGCCGAGGGTAGGTGCGCCACGTCCCGCAAGACACCGTCGATACGGAACCGGATGCGCAGAAACTCTTTCTGCGGTTCGACATGGATGTCGGACGCGCGGTCTCGCAGTCCCTGGGTGATGAGCATGTTGACGATGTCGACGGCGGGCGAGGATGCCGTGATGCTCGAAAGCTCGAACACCATCGACCTTCCCCCGGTCAGCTGCGGCCGGCTCTCCTCCAGCGACCGGGCCGCCTCATGGATCCTCGGCTGCATGCTGTGGACCCGGCTCAGGTTGGCAAGGATGTCCGAGCGGCCTGCTATGTGCGGGTCGATCTGCAGGCCGGTGATCAACCTCAGGTCGTTGACCAGGTGCAGGTTCCCGGGATCCTCCATCGCGACCGCGAGCGCGCCCGCCTGCTCCCGTATCGGCAACACGACATTCTTCCTCGCGAACTCCGCGGGGATCAGCTGGGCCGCGACTGGATCAATGGCCTCGCGCCGGAGGTCGGCGTACGGGACTTGCAGGTGCTCACCCAGCTTGGCGGCAAGCCTGTCTTCGTCGATGAGCCCGAGCTCGAGCAGGACTGCGCCGAGAAACCGCGGGCTCTTGGCCTGCTGGTCGAGCGCACGGCGCAGCTGACCTTCGCTGATCAACCGCGATGCAACCAGGCGCTCCCCTAGACGGGGCGGGACGTCGTGTGGGCGCAGGACCGCCACGGCCGGCTCGGATGCCATCGTTGCGATGTTGCCCAACCTGGGTTCCCTTGAGAATGGGATTCGACCGCCGCCCTGGGTAGTTTGTCCCGGCTGGTGCGAGGACATTCCGGGACTCCTAGTTGGCAGTGAGGCCCAACCTCGCCGCGCACAGCATCGCCTCAGTACGGCTGCGCAGCTCCATCTTGCGGTAGATGTTGGCCAGGTGGTTACGCACCGTCTTGTGGCTGATGCCACGCGTCGACGCGATCACAGATATCGACTTGGCCTGGCCAATCAAGGTCAGGATCTGGACCTCGGTGGGCGACAGCCGGTGCGGAGGCCGGCGGGCCTGCTGATTGTCGCCGAGCCGCTCGAGGACGGCGGCCATGAGGTTGGATCCGACCGCGCGGTGCCCGGAGAGCACTGTCTGGACTCCTACCAGGAACTCATCCAGAGCCGCGTCCTTGGTGAACACCCCGGCCACGTTCATATGCAGGGCGGAGATCAGGAGGCGCTCATCTCCGTGCTCGCCCAGGAGGATCACCGGCACCGGCGGCGTCAGCCCGGCCAGGCGTGCGGCCAGCTCGAGCGCCGGCAGCGGCTCTGAGCGGACCTCACAGAAGACCAGGTTCACCCCACCCCTCAACGCGATCTCGAGCCCAGTGCTCGCGTCATTGGCCACATGGACGCGGGCCAGCACCGGCGGTGCGATCAGCAGGGTCTCCAGGGCGGCGAGGAAAAGCGGCTGACGGTCGATCAGCAGGAGATCCGGGGTTTCGTCGACGACAAGCCGGCTCGACGCGCCGTATGGCGCGACGCGGCCAGGAACAACTACCACAGCAATTAACAAATGTATGTGCGCGATGGCGCGCTGTTAATGGGATCGTCGTCCTAGAAGGGCGGCGCGCCCGGTCCCACTGACGTGGGACTGACCGTCAGATCTCGACCAGGCCCTTGCGCACGGCGTACAGAACAGCCTGGGCGCGGTCGTAAATGTCGAGCTTCTCGTACATGTTGCTCACGTGATTGCGGACTGTCTTCTCGCTGATCTTCAGCTTGTAGGCGATCTGCTTGTTCGCCATTCCTGTCGCGAGCATCTTGAGAATCTCGACCTCTCGTGCGGTGAGGCCGTCGTAGAACTCCTTCGGCGTGGTGACTCCCGTCAGCATCTCGAGCACGCGGTTCGCCACAGCGCTGGCCATCACACGCTCGCCGGAGACGACGGCCAGGATGCTGGTCACGATTGCCTTCGCCTGCGAGTCCTTCAGCACGTAGCCGCTGGCCCCCGCCTTCAGCGCCTGGATCACATTGTTGTCGGCGTCGAACGTGCTCAGCATCAATACCTTGACCTTGGGGTTGTCAGCGAGGATGCGGCGCGTCGCTTCGATGCCGTCGGCATTGGGCATCTTGACGTCCATCAGGACGACATCCGGCTTCAGTGTCTTGGCGAGCTCGACCGCGTCCAGTCCGTCCACCGCCTCACCAACGACGGAGACTCGCTCATCGGCCTCGAGCAGGCGAGCCAGGCCGGATCTGAAGAGCGTCTGGTCGTCGGCGATCAAGACGCGGGCGGCGCGCGTCGCCACCTGCGAAGTGGCATCAGGCTGCGGCGCGGTCATGGTTCTCAAATCACTTGCTCCAATGGAATGATTGCTCTGACTGTGGTACCCCGGCCTGAGCCCGTCTCGACCTCGAGGATCCCCCCGAGGATCACTGCTCTCTCCCGCATCCCCAGGACGCCCATGCCGGGTGCTCGTCCTAGCTCCGAGTCCACGCCTCTGCCATCGTCCTTGATCTCGATCGCGAGATGCCTGTGGCGAGCCAGGCGAAAGACAACCTCGACCACACTCGCGCCGCTGTGCAAACGAACGTTGGTGAGCGCCTCATCGACGATGCGGTAGATGTTCATCGAGGCGTGGGTTCGCAAGCGTGCGGGCCACGACGGAGAGATGGAGAATTCCACCTTCACGTGAGTCCGCTGCTCAAAGCGGGCGAGCAGTGTGCGAACAGCCTCGACCAGGCCGTCCTCGACGCCGGACTCACCACGCAGCTCGAAGAGCACGTGGCGGAGGTTCGCCAGGACGTCGCGGGTGGAATCCTGCAGCTCGTCGAGCTGCCGCAGCGCGCTCTCCCTGCCCGTCTGCTCGACCTTGAAATTTTCCAGCTCGATCAGCATCGTGGTCAGCGTCTGGGCGACCCGGTCGTGGAGCTCGCGAGCGAGCGCCCGCCTTATCTCCTCGGAGGCAGCCGACCTGTCCGCACGTGCGGTGTCACCGGCTACCAATGGCACAGCCACCCCGTCTCTCCCTTGAACGAAATGATGAATTAGTACTGCGAACGACCCTAGAAAACCCAAGCCCGATGGGGCTGCACGTAGGCATCTTACCTATGAATAATTCTTAATGAGACCTTAACTACTCACGAAATTCCAAGTCAATGGATAGAACTAACCATTAGTGCCTGTTCTGGTGCACAAATACCCAGAGACCGACCGAACCCTGGCGGTCAGTCGCCCTTCTCTTGAGTCAGCGCGGCCGCCTGGGTGCGGTTGCGGACGCCAAGAGCAGACAGCACTTCGTGCACGTGCTTGTTGACTGTCGCCACCGACACGCCAAGGCGCGCGGCGATCTCCTTGTTGGTTCGTCCGACCCTTATGTACTCGAGGACCTGTCGCTGTCGCGGGCTGAGGCCGGTGTCCTTTGCTCGTGACCCCGGCCCACGCAGGTCCGATCGGCCCTTGCGTGGTCCTTCGACCAGCCCGCGGATGGAGGCAACCATGTCAGAAACCGGCAGTGCCTTGGGCAAGAACAGGCTGGCGCCGGCACGCTTGGTTGTGATGCTCAGCTGCGTGTCCATGCTCGCGCTCATCGCGGCAATCTTCAAGTCGGGCCATTTGGCGCGAACTTCGCGAGTGGCCACGATGCCATCCTTGCCCGTTCCCAGGTAGACATCGATCAGCAACACGTCCACCGGCGTCTTCTGCAGCAGCGCGTCGAGATTGACCGCAGAGCTAAGCTCCCACGTGATTTCGAGGTCATGCTGACGCTCGAGCGCGCGGGCCAAACCAAGGCGAAAAACCGGATGGTCGTCGACGATGCCTATCCGGACGCGTCCGCGCCGTGGCCCTTCCAATCCCCTCCTGACGCTCCGACGAGCGCTGTCTGCTGCAAACAGCCCCGCCTCCCGACGTTCGCAAGGATACGGCAGATCGGAGTCCCAGCATCGAGTGAAAGGCCCAAACCGATTGGGACAATCGTTCTATTGGCGACGGCAGCGGATGTGTGGCACGTTCCCTGGGATTTGGCTGCAAGACTTCGAATTGGGGGCGGTCGTCAGATGGGAAGAGCTTCTAGGAGACGTCTTTTTTACTCCGGCTTTCTGCCACTTGCAGTTGCGCTCAACCTGACCTTCGGGCTCGTGATCCTCGACGAGATGGGGCCTCGAGGCTGGTTGGGCGGGCTTGAGCTGGCGACCGGAGCATTCTGCTGCGTGGTGGCCGGCTGGCTGGCGGCAGCGGCCTGGTCCAGGTCTTACTGGGGCAGAGCGATCGCGCTACAGATTGCGGCGTGGCACCAGATGATAGATGCCATCTTTGGTTGGATGGAGGAAACACCGCCGTCCGCTGAGGCGCTCCAGAGGCTGAAGGGGTCGCTCGACGACGTGCTGAAACAACCGGTCTCGAGCTAGGTCGGAGCCCTCACCTGGCGGGATGGCTGTGGGGCCGCCGCCGGCCGCTGGCCGTATATCTCGTCGGTCTCTCGCAGCCTGCGCAGCAAGGTGAGAATCTGCAGCAGCTCTGAAACCAGGGCGGCAACCGTGCTCGATATCCGTTCCGAGTTACGACCGGGTTGCTCGAAAGGCATCGGGTTCTCAATCCGCCCACGCTCGATCGCCAATGTCGCTTCGAAGTGCTCGAGGTCCATCGTCAGGCGAGTCAGTATGCCGGCGAGGTCGAGGTCTGTGGCCACCTCGACACCGCCCTGCGACGTTCGCCCAGACTGGGTTCGGACGGCGGGGCCATTCTGGCCACGGCGGGTCGTATCGCGGGTGTCTCGCGGCATTTGTCCAGCGTCAAGCTAGGCATCTGCACCTGGCCCAACAATCGTCAATTTCAATGTTGGAGCTGGTGGAAAACCATGAGTCCACTGTGCCTGAGCCGCCTCAGACCTGCTCTCCCAGCTCCCGACGGAGAAAGCGCGCGCAATCGTCCCACGACTTGCGGGCCCGGCTGACCACGCCGTTCATGCGGATGTAGCCGTGGATCATGTCCGGCTCGTGGATTTGCTCCACCTGCACGCCGGCCGACCTGAGTGCCTCTGCGTAGGCGACGCCTTCAGAGGCCAGCGGATCGAGCTTGCATGTGATGACCAGGGCCGGAGGCAGTCCGCTGAGGTCCGGCGCGCGGAGAGGCGAAGCATCCGGTGACACGCGCTCGGCTTCATCGGGCAGGTACTGGTCCCAGTACCAGACCATCGACTCGCGCGTGAGCCCGTACCCGGTCGCGGCGTCTCGATACGAGGGAGTGTCGAAGTCGCAGTCAGTGACGGGATAGATCAAGACCTGAGCGGCCAGCTTCGGGCCGCCGCGGTCGCGCGATCGCCGGGCAATCACCGCTGACAGGTTCCCGCCCGCGCTGTCGCCTCCAATTGCGATCCGATCCGGGTCCGCACCGATGTCGGTTGCGTGATCGTGAAGCCAGTTCAAGCCCGTCCAGGCATCCTCGACGGCGGCGGGAAACGGGTTCTCCGGAGCGAGCCGGTAGTCGAGCCCAAGCACAACGCATTTCGCTCGGCGCGCGAGCGCGCGGCAAACCGAGTCGTGTGTGTCGAGGTCGCCGTAGACCCATCCGCCGCCGTGCACGTAAAGGAGTGCAGGCAGCGTGCGATCCGGCGCCGGCGAGTAGAGCCGAAACGGGATCTGGCCGCCGGGGCCTGGCAGGCGGCCGTCCTCGATGAGCGCGACCTCTTCGGGCTCACCCGCGAGCGAAGGGGCTCGCAGGCTGTTCAGCCGCCGCGCCTCGACGGCTCCCTGCTCCGCCAGCGGAGGCAGGCCGAGGGCGCCATGTAGTCGAGGTAGGCGCGGGCCTCGGGATCGATCACAAAACCGAAGGATAGGCGGCACCGGCATGCGATGCCGCCCTGCCTGGTCAGGCGCTTAGCGAGGGCGGCTTCATCCGCACACCGTCGCGTTGATCTCGGTGACACCTGGGTTGCGCTGCCTGATGGCCAGGTCTCCGACGCAGTTCGCGTTGCTCTTGCGAACAAACGAGATCGAATCCTGATCGGGGCCCCCTGCCTTGGCGGTGATGGCCCAGTCACCCTGAGCGAGACTGCTCTGATACCACGTGTAAACCTGGTCGACGCTGTCGGTCGTCTCCCACTTGATGTTGAGGATCGTCGTACCAAAGCTCGAGTCGCCTCCGACGAAGGTGGGACGGGCGCCCGGGTAAACCGGGAGGTCCTTCGGAAAGAAGCTGGGTACGACCACGGCCGGGTCCATGGAGGACCTGGCGGCTGGCGACGAGGTGGCAATCTGCTGGTGAGTCGCGGGTACCTGGCTCGTCGAGCGATGGGTTGCCGCGTACCCCGCGACCAGTGCAGCTGCGATCGCCACCACCGCGATGGCGGCGGCAACTCTTAGTGACATTCTCGAAAACCTCAGTCGGTAGACCGGTCGCGTCGCCGCAGCCGGAGGGGTGATGAAGTCAGCACGGAAGCGCTCGTACGCGCCTGCTCGAGGCTCCAGCTCGAGAGCCTCGTTGAATCGTTCGAATACTGCTCGCTCGTCCATCACGCCAGTGCCCCCTCGATGCGCATGATCGGCCGCAGTCGATGGATCGCCCGCTCGACGCGGGTCCTCGCGGCCTTCGGTGATGTGCCGAGAGTCGTTGCGATCTCCTCGTACGGCATGTCGAGGTAGTAGCGCAGGACCAGAACGAGACGCTCGTCGTAGGAGATCCTGCGCAGGGCCCTACGCAGGTCGATGGACGAGGCCAGGTCCGTCGCAGGCGCCTCTCTCTCCGAGGGGTCAGACCTGGAGACGGACCACCATTTGTTTCTTTTCACGGCTCGGCATCGATTGGCGACGATGCCGAGAAGCCACGGCCGCAGGCTCGAGCCTTCGCGCAGGTTGCCGATCCGTCGCCAGGCGGTGAAGGCGGCATCCTGCACCGCGTCCTCGGCCTCGTCTGCGTTCTGGAGCAGCCCGCCTGCCAGCCTCAACGCGGTTCCGTACTCGGGTCGCAGGAGTTCGGCGAAAGCCGCCCGGTCGCCCGCTTGAGCGGCTTCGATGAGCTCAGCTTCGGCTCGGTCGAACCACATTTCTGTAAGCAGTAGTGTCGACCCGCCGGATTTGCCCCAACAAAATTTGTTGGGGCATCCGGGTCTACTTCAGCGGTTCACAGCGCGATCGAAGCTGCGTAGGTGTCGGTGTTGCCGAAGTCCGTGGAACACGCCGCGTCAGGGTTCGGCGCCACCGCCGTCTTCGACCCCGAGTAAACGGCTGCACGGTAGGAGGTCACCGCCGAGCACAGAGCCGCGTTGCGCGAGTCGGTCCAGACCGCCCACGCGGTGGAAGGCCCCGCGACGATGCCGATGTAGTCGCCGAGGAACTGCTCCTGGAGGTTGTTGTAGGACGAACCCTCGGGGTTCGATGAGACGGACGACACAGGGACCGGCGCCGACCACGAGCTGCCTGAAAGCTCGGTCACGTACGCGTCGTACGTCTGCACTCCGGTCTGCCACGGGTTGTTCGCCGGAGGCGCGGTCAGCGCGTCGAACACGACCGCCACTACGCCGTTGCCCGCGACCGCGGGCTCCGGGAAGAACGCGTTGCGGCCGGACACGCTTGCGATGGTTCCGAGCAAAGTCCAGCTCAGGCCATCACCGGAGACGGCCGCTTGAACGGTGCCGTGTCCACCGGTGAAATCGCACCAAACGACATAGACCTTGTTCGACGTCGGGTCGGCTGCGGGGTGAGGGAAGCAGTCGACCCGAGCGCTCATCCCCGGCACTCGATTGAAGAGGTCGACCGCATCGAAGGGTGTGCCGCGCAGCGGGTAGTCGGTGACCTGCGCGATGGTGATTGGCGCGGTGTAGGTGTCGCCGCCATCCTTCGACGTCGTCACGACCTGAAGGCTCGGGTACTTGGGCGAGTCGGCGTTCTCGGTCCAGAACACTTCCACGGTTCCGTCGGACGCGACGGTCATCTGGCCCGTCTCACGGAAGCCCTGCGGTGTGTTGTTGTTGGCGGCGCTGAGCTGCACCGCCTTGGTCCACGTGCGCCCCTCGTCGTCCGAGTGCGCCGTGTAGATCTTCACGTTGCCGTTGCCGGAGCAGAAGTTGCAGAAGACGGCCCAGTTCAGGTAGACCCGGCCGAAATGCGGGCTGCCGGCGACCTTGTCGACGGCGACCCACTCATGGTCCACGAACTTCCCGGTGCTGGCAGTGGACGTTGCTACCACGGGATCGGCCCATGTGACTCCGTCGTTGTAGGTGCGCGAGACGGTGCCAAGCTCGCCGCCCATCTCCGGGAACGCGTCCGCGAGCGAGGCATAGTAGACGACCGCGCCGCAGCCGTAGCTGAAGCCACCGTTGGTGCAGAGCCGCGGCCCGAAGTCGAGGCTCGGGTCGCCGCCGGATGTATGGCCGATATTCGCGAAGCCGGGCAGGTATCCACCCGTCCAGTTCGTGCCGCCATCTGTTGAGCGGTAGAAACCACTCGTCGGCGCGCCCGGCTTGAAGGGACATGGCGAGGCCAGCGGTGTCGAGGTCCCAGGACACAGGGGCTGACTGATCTCTTCGTTGGCGCCGGCGACCAGCACGCCGGTGAGGGGGTCTCGCGTGATGGCCGGCTCGTTCTGCTTGTTTTGCGGAAACTGCAGACCGTGGTCCAGATCGACAAGATTGTTGACACCAACGGTTGGACCCGCTACAGCCTGCGCTGAGGCCGGGACGAACACCGCGCCGATGATCAAAGAGCCGATTACGAAGGCGAGTCTGAGCCGCATCTTGGCCACACCTCCACACGCAACTGACGAGGACTAAACGTTACAGCCGAGCAGCGGCAGGGGGTCGGTCGGCACGCCACCGATCTCGAGCTGCAGGTGCAGGTGCGATCCGATCGAAAGACCAGTGCTTCCGACCTGCCCGATCTCCTTACCCTGCTGAACAGATTCGCCGACCGCAGCCTCGACCGACGACATATGCGCGTAGACCTCGACGAGCCCGTAGCTGTCGGTGATCTCAACACGAAGACCGAAGGCGCCGGCGAATCCCACAGCGGTCACTCTTCCACCGGCGGCGGCATCGATCGGCGTGCCGTAACCCGCCAGCAGATCGACGCCGGTGTGGAAGTGCAGATAGCCGTCGTACGAAGGCTCCACAGCGAACCCAGTCGGACCGAACTTCTGGATGATCTGCGCTCCGGGAATCGGACACACGAACTTGGCCGGTGCCATGGGGTCGGCGACGACACCGTTCAACAGATTTGGACCCATCGTGGGATCGACGGGCACGACAAGCATCGTGCCGGGAGTCAGCTGGCCGCGGATGCGGTTGAAGTCGGCGATGGCCATCGGATCGACGCCGTGAGCCAGGGCCAGGCTCGCCAGCGTGTCACCCCGCCTCACCATCACCACGAACCCCGTGACGTTCAGCGGCGGAATACGCAGGATCTGTCCAGTCTTGAGCGGGAGGCGCAGACCGGGATTCGACCAGGTGATCTCGCGAAAGGGAATCTTCAGGTCTTTGGCGATCGAGACGAGGGTGTCCCCGGCGGCGACGGTGTAGATCACGGGCGCCCGGTTCGGCAGCGGGGCCGTGGGGACGTAGACGGGCTTGATGATGCCGCTGTCGCGGCCGTACCAGGAGTCGCCGGCGGCGGTCACCGGCCCGGCGGCGACTGCATCCAGGGCGCCCGCCCGAGGGGCCAGGTGAACGGAAAAGGTGTAGCCCGAGATGACAGCGGCCACCAACAGGACTACGCCATGGGTCACATAGCGATCGAGACGCAACGCCTACCCCCAGGCTTTCGTTCTCTCGCGCCCCAGACGCGAGCCCCAAACCTAGCAGAGCCGGCGGCGGGAGGTCAAACGTACTAGTAATTACTTTGGCGCCCCCTCCCGACTTCCCCACACCGGTGGGGAGGGATCAGGTACCCCCGAACATATACTTCGGCCCATGAACCGGCGCGCCCGCAGCACACCGGTTGCGAGCCTCTCGATCGTGCTTCCCGCGTACAACGAGGAGGCCAACATCGAGCGCTGCGTGGAGCAGTGCGTGGCCACCGCTTCCCGCCTCGCCAAG
>Ga0137388_10000918_pt1 | contig 17336 bp, 16 predicted proteins | sample 15con2h14AmetaG_FD_104644 | JGI IMG/M metagenome (GOLD analysis project Ga0137388, IMG submission 104644) | Vadose zone soil microbial communities from Angelo Coast Range Reserve, California, USA - 15con2h1.4A metaG | ecosystem: Environmental > Terrestrial > Soil > Vadose zone > Saprolite...
ACGCCGGTCGTATCGAACGCTGGGAGATTTCTTGCGAGCAGCAGAAGCTTGGGTCAATTTTTATAATCAAGACCGGCCACACGAAGGGTTAGATCAACAGTCGCCTGATCACTATGCCAGAGAGCATGGTCTGCCAACTGCCCCTTATTTACCCTTACTTTAATGTTCAGTTTTTCGGGTACTTGACAACGACGCCATAACGAAAGTTGTGTAAAGGCGTGCAGGAAACAAGAAAGCCTGGACGCGAGACAGGCGCAACTCGTCCACATCATCTGAGAAAGCATCCACATACACCACAAGCTTCCAAAAGGCGTCTCCAGAAACGGCGGAGGATCAGCACAAAAGCGTCTTTACATGGCTGGTGCACCACAGGCCCGCCGACACACAACATCTCCTCCTAAACCACCCTTTCCGGTTGGTTGCTTTCTTCCCAGCAGTCATCAGTTCTCGAGCCTCATTCTACCGAGATTTTGTGCAAGCGGATATCCTGGATCGTTGCCCAAACGATGGTGAGGCAACTGGTCTCCGTCGTGAACACGTCGATCTGATCGGTGCGCTGCCGCACATTGCTGAAGAGGCTCTCAATGGCATTGGTGGTCTGAATGTGTCGGTGCATGCTCTCGCGTCAACGCATAAAACGTCAACAGGTGCTCTTCGTCCTCAGCCAGACTGCGGACCGCTTCTGGATAGCGCCGAGCGTACTTGGCTTTGAAAGCTGCCAGGTGGATCAACGCCTCCTGTTGTGTCGGTTGGTCCCAAATGCCAACGAGTTCGACCTGCACGTCGCTGCGCTCGCGTCGAGGAATGGCGTTCAAGACGTTGCGTTGCTTGTGCACCAGGCAGCGCTGACGAGGGGTGGCCGAAAACAGGTCCGAGACAGCCGCGAGCAGTCCATCATGCCCATCCGTCACGAGCAGATCCAGATGGGTTGCGCCTCGTGAACGCAGGTCTTGCAAGAGGCAAGCCCATCCATCTTTATCCTCCTCGGCGCAGGCTCGCAGGGCTAACACCTCTTTGTTCCCCGCTAGATCGACGCCTAATGCCGTTAAGATGATGGTGGAATCGGCCTTCTCTCCATGACGAATGCTGAAATGCACGCCATCCAGGTACAGAATACGCCAGTGTTCCTGAAGAGGACGTTGTCGCCAGGTGTCAAATTGCTGGGTGAGCGTTTGATTGAGACGACTGATCGTGACTTCCACTGGGAGCGACTCCCAGCAACGTTTGGGCCACTTCTCCTACTTTGTGGGTGCTCGTTCCGGCCACGAACATCTGCGTGAGACCTTCTGCGATATGCGGTTCAAAGCGACTGTAGCGTTCAAAGGCTTGGGTGTGGAATTGACCCGCGCGGTCTCTGGGCACTTTCATCTCCTCCAGCCGACCCGTCGATGTCGCCAGATCATGAGTGTAAGTGCCGTTGCGATAGCCTTTGCGTTTGGGGCTACATTCTCCCCACGCGACTCCAATGAAGGCGTCTAACTCCTCGCGCATCACCAGTTCCAAGACCGTCCGTACCGCGCTTTGAGCCAGGGCACGCAGGTGTTGGTGAAATTCTTGCTGTTCCGGCAGCTGTGGGGAAGATGGTTCCGACGTTGAAAGCGTATTCTCTGCTGTGATACGCTTTTCCTTAGGTACAGGCATAGTTCCCTCCTTGTGAGGATTTGCATCAAAGGGACGATCTCTTCCAAAGGAAGAGTCTATGCCTGTAGTATCTGTTTTGGAGCGGCTTTTTTACTACCTCTCCTTTACACAACTTTCGGGATGGCATCCGGAGTCCTTGTAGTGCATTTTTATATAGTTAGCTGAAAGAGAGGTGCAAAAGAAAATCATTTACGTTGTTTACACAGTAGTAAAGGAGCATACATATGATCCTTAATAAGGACGAACTGCGCAAGGAAATATGGGAAAAACTTCTGCTGGAGGCCATAAGGCACCCATACTTTGGATATAACTTTGCAGAAGTCATTCCTAATTTTCGTAAATCGGAGGAAGCTGTTGATAGAATTTGTACTCTAGCTGAGTGGAAATCCAGTCAGATGATGTTTTTGACACCTGACGAGATTTGGTTACTCAGAATGCGTGCATTCAGAGATCTCAAGAGCTTTGTAATAACTCCGTATGGCATCAGAGACGAGTTTCGTTTTGTAAATCCTACAGAGATACCTGTCGCTGCAAGTCACAGATTTCTGGCCACTCTTGATGGAATTGAGGGTTTTCCTAAAGTTTCTATGGCTAGAATCCAACAGCTTGCAAAAATTGATGTTTTAGTCACGGGTGCTTTTGCTGTCAGCAGTACCAACGGCGTCCGCTGGGGAAAGGGACATGGATACTTCGACTTGGAATGGGCCATGCTCTCAGAAATGAACTGTCTGTCAGAAAATCCCGTTGTCATTTGTATTGTTGCAGATTGTCAGGTCGTTGACTCTGATCTTCCTGGAACGGAATATGATACGCGCGTTGATCTTATCGTAACGCCAACTCGCACAATTTCTGTTCCTCATGGGCAAGGTCACCGGCCAGGGAAACTGCATCACGACCTTCTTACACCGTTAATGATTGAGACTATGCCACCTCTTCAAGAGGTATTGGCGTACTTACAAGCAAAGGAGATGAGTATATGAGTGCTATACCACAACGTGATGAAACTTTTCATGTCGAACAACGTGGTACCGAGTTGATACCCGAAGCTCAGCGCCATGGAAGGCCGTGGGATCTTTTCCCGTTCTGGTTTGGGCTGAACGCAAATGTGTTCTTTCCGATTACCGGTTTTTACTTGATTGCGGGCTTGAAATTGAGTTTTATACAGGCGATACCCACAATTTTAGTAGGTAACCTGCTGGGATACCTCCTAACGGGTTTAGGTAGTATTCAGGGGCCATCAACCGGCGCGCGCGCTTTTGTGATAAGCCGCTCAAGTTTTGGATTCAACGGTAACCGGGGAGTGTCCTTTCTAAACTGGTTGCAGTTTATCGGCTTTGAAGCGTCTGGTGTTGTTTTAGCTGTCTTTGCAGTGCAGGCAATTTTCCAATCCTTCGGGATAACACAAACCGGAACAGTTGTTTTTGTTGTCATTGCAACGATTACAATAGTGGCAATTCAAGTCGTGGTTCCGCTTTTCGGACACGCGACGATATTGTCGGTCACGAAATGGTTAGCCTGGCTTTTCGCCGGTTTTTTCCTGTTGATTACCGTATTCTCAGTTGCTTCCGGAAAAACACAGCTCACAGGGGGCAATGGGACATTGTTTGAAATTACTGTGGGACTCGCAGCGGTCATGGTTGCTGGCGGAATGGGCTGGGTGAGTGCTGCGAATGATTATTCGTGCTACCTTCCTCGAGCAGCAAATAAGCGAAGTATCGTATTCGCGGTTGCACTCGGTGGATTTCTATCCGCGGCACTTCTCGAGGTACTAGGAGCAGCAGTAGGATCGAGCGCTTCAGACCCAATAAATGGCTTGTCGACGCTCTTGCCGAGCGTACTGCTTGTACCATTTATGCTGATTTTGATTCTCAACTTAGTTGCCGTGAATAATGTTGACCTTTATAGTTCAGGTCTAAACCTGTTGGCAATGGGAGTAAAACTTCGACGTGTTTATGCCACGCTTGTGGACATGGTGATTTGCTTTCCGCTGGTTTTGTTGGCAGCATTGTCGACTGGCTTTAACTCCTTCTACGGTCAGTTTCTGTCTTTGCTTGTGGTATTCTATGCACCATGGACTGCCATCTTCCTGGCAGATTGCCTGTTGCGACGCAACCGCTATGACGCTAACAAGCTGGTTGAAAAACCTGTAGGACCTTGGTATAAAGTCGGATTCAATAGGAATGGCTTGATTTCGCTTGCATTGGGAATGATAGCGTCTCTTACGTGGATTAATTCACCACTCATACAGGGGCCGCTTTCCCACCTGTTCGGCAATTCCGATTTGAGTGCCTTTACCGGTTTCATTGTTGGTGGTGGATTCTATGTCCTCCTTTCGTTTACAAGAGTGAAACCGCACACTCAATTGCAAGCCGTTCCCGAGGTACTCGCGGATTAAACTGTAAGTCTTTGACTATTGTACTGGCTACGTGCGCCGTGTCACGCACGATGAGATCGCCGATAGAATCGGCTAGAACTTGAGGGATGTTCTAGGAACACCGGCTGACCTGGCTCCGAAAGGAAAAGGGAACCGCAGCATGCTGTGAAAGCGGGCGAAAAGCGAAAGCGTTGTAGCTTGAGGCTCGCGAGTTCCGCGCAATAGGGTGAGAGCAGGATTACCCGAACCTCAACCACCGAGGATGGAAGTACACATCCTCTGGCAGAACGCTTGATGCCATACCGAAAGTTGTGGTGCGCCGCTTCGGCGCACCACAGCTTTCGGTATGGCATCCTCGGCTAATCCGAGAGCTTCCGTTTCTGGAATTTTATTCAGCTTTCCTCTACCTTGCTTAGAACTAATTCCATGATGATAGCGGAATGGTCACTCAGCCTTTCAATCCTCGGCTGATGCAAATAATAGCAAGCGCGAACTGAAGATAGGAGATCGGTGGAAACAAAACAGTGATCGTACCTATAGCCGTCCTCAGTCCGCCCTACCCAGCTGTATTCTTGGCAGTTTGGGTTAAGATGTCGAAACGCATCATTCAACTGATATTTATCCAGTACACGGTAGAAATCGTATTCCCAATCCTCAAAAAATGGATAATGAGGAACGTGATTTGGCTCTAGAATGTTTAGATCTCCGCAAAAGATTCTTCTTGCTGAAAGACAGTTCGACATGAGCGTCTCAGCGAGAACTTTTAAAAACAGTTTCTTCTTCTGAGTCTTTTCATAGCCATTGTCGCGTGAGGGGACATAAACTCCTATAACTTCAAGTGTTTCATCTTGAAATTGTACAATGGCAGAGGTTACTCGTGAACGGAGGTAACTCACCGAATCGGAAAAGCCGCTTTCCCTCAAAGGAAGCTTGCTTACAATCATTACTCCGTACTCATTTCCCTCTGGCTTGGGGAAAATAACGTTATAGCCATAGGCTTGGAAATATCGCTCGAGGAACACACAGCCTTGACTCTGTTTAGCTTCGGTCAGAACTAAAACGTTTTCTTTTCGCTTGCGAAGCCACTCTGCCTGCTGACCTGCACGTTGAATAGACGGGTTAGCAATATTCCAACAAAAAACCGACCTCTCTTTTTCTTGTTTAAAGTTCATACTTAATATGGTCTCCTTCAATTATCAGTATTCTCTGAGCTATCCGGTCAGCAATTTGCTCAAGCGGAACGTCGTCATTTTCAAGGAACATAACATTGAACCCCTTACTTGAGAGAAAGCTCGCCGCCTCTTGGTAGAATGTTAGTTCTCGAGTTCTTGAGTTATTTTTTTCAAAGCGACTCAGCCTGTTTCGTTGAGCGAGACGTTGAGCGAGGATTTCAGGTTGCGCTTGGAGAATGATGCTCAGATCCGGAATCTGAACTTGGCTATTGATGGACCAGATATCATCGATGTCTAAACCGTCAAGCCTTTGTAAGACAAGAGACGATTCTACATACCTGTCACATAATATCACCTTCCCCGCAGATAGCGCAGGTAAGATTTCACTTTCAAGATGAAAGTAGCGGTCGGCTGCTATAAGATGAGCGAACGTCCGACCTGTATAAACTTCCTCGGCATCTCGAACAAATTGGCCTAACGAAGAAGAAGTCGGTTCTTTTGTTGTGAGTATATTACAGCCAGATTGTGTAAGCAGTGCTGCAACGCCGAGCAATACACTTGATTTCCCTACACCATTGGGGCCGTCAAAAGTTATAAATAACCCTCGTGTTTTACCCATTCTAATTCTACCAAGCTACAGGTCGCTACTTTTACTCACTGGTTTTATTCTTTCTGAGAACCAATAATAGGACATACTTCCTGGTCAACTGCACCGATCCGCTGACCAGAGCTAATAACAGCTGCTGGACATCCTTTCCCGCATCTGGATTCTAGAGAGCAAGTCTTACAGATCTGATTATCACCAACTTGATAGCGTTCATGGAACTTGTAATCATCTAATCGCTCTGCAATATCGGTATCAAGCAGTATATTGCCAACTATAAATTCTTCGGGTTTGTGCATACTACCTGGGGTTTTCGCAGCAAAAACCAAGTAAGGACAGACAGTCACTTCTCCCGCTGTAAATACGTATATAATGTTACCAGCTTCACATGAAGCTAGCGGCAGCCTATCGTTTGGGAAACGGATATTAACGAGCTCAATCTGACTTCCAAATCTAGAAGTTGCTTTTCTGATCTCCTGCATAATACTATCGGTAGTTCCGATTTTATCTCTGCTTTTTATGCCACGTCCAAATCTAGATAGGGGATTGGTCAGTACATACGCTGCTCCGCTCTCAACGGCAAAGTTGCAGATTTCTACATACTCCTCGATGTTTGCAAGGGTATTTGGAGTCACCAAAAGACCTTTAAGTAATTTATATTGGCTTAGAGCTTGAATCGTTCGAATCGTTGTGAAAAACGAAGCCTTGTTACCACGGAACTTACCATGACTGTCAGGTCTAAACCCATCTAAACTTACATTGAGAAGTACACCTCCAATCTCAGACAAAGCCTTCATTTGGTCTAAGCTGATGAGGGTTGCATTGGTGCAGATAGAAACTTGTAAATCCGCGTTTCTCAATAAGCGTACAATCTCAATGATATGAGGATGAGCAAATGGTTCTCCACCGGTTAGTGTAATGCTGATAACTCGACATTGCTTCAGTCTGGGTATTACCACGCTGCGGATGGTCTCTAAAGGCATTGTATCGCCGTAATTCCCCGCCGAAACAAAACAATGGGCACAGTGCAGGTTACATCGTTCTGTAATCTGCAAGAGCGCCTTTCGATATGGGGAACAAACCGATGTCCTGAAGTAACAGGACATCGCTAGACCGTTCCGGGTAAGAGGTCGCTTCTTAAAGTGCATTTCTTGCGCCAAAGCCTCCTCCTTCACAAATTCCTCCTATGAGTCGCTGTAGCCTCTACTCAACATGTCCAGCATTCTACTTTTTCCTTCGCGATCCCCTACTTCTTTGCTCTTAACCAAGGCTTGCTCGAAGCATTTGCGAGCCTCTTCATGTCGCCCAAGATCAAGATATACTTTGCCCAGGTTACCTAACGCCACGCCTTCTCCCCATCGATCACCTATCTCTTTACAAATGCTCAAAGCCTGTTCAAAGCACTTTAAAGCTTGTCCCTCCTCTTTTTGTTTATAATAGATACTTCCTAGATTGCTGAGTGTCCATCCTTCGCCCCTGCGATTTCCAGCGTCCCTATGAGCAAATAATGCCAATTCAAAGTGCTCTAACGCCTTCTCATCCTGATCTAGATCAGAATACAACTTCCCTATATTGTTAAGCGCCCAACCTTCACCCCATCTATCTCCTAGATCTTGATGGATACGAAGCGCCTCCTCGCTGTACTTTAAAGCCTCTTCATTCTGAGACATTGTACTATAAACAAGGCCTAAATGGTTAAGCACCCAGCTCTCCTCCTTGCGGTCTCCTACCTCTCTACATATTTGTAAGGCGTGCTCAAGCCACTTCAAAGCTGTTTCCTTTTGCCAGAGTGCATGGTAGACTAAACCCATGTAGCTGTAGATGCGTGCCGACTCTAAATGCTCTGGGTGCCATTTTTCTAAGGGCAGTAGATGCAGATATAACTCAAGAAGACAAGCATTCTCTCCCCAGCGTCTTAAATCGGTAGAGATATGTTCTCCCTCCATGAGATCGAATGCATCGTGCCATTGCTCAGCCTGGAAATATTGCCAGATCCCTTCAATCCAGTCATGAACATCATTAACTCGCCGCCGCTGTTCCCGCGGGGGAGCTCTCTTCAACGCTTGCTGACAATAATATTGCGCTGCTCTTGCATGCGCAGAGCGCAGTTCCTGTTGGTTGGCTTGCTGATCACCTTCAACAAAGTGGTCCTGAGCATAGCTGGCAATGATGGCATGTAATTGATAACGCCCTTCACCTACAGCTTGAAGCAGATGTTGTACCAGGAGAACATCTAGAGATTCCTCCAATGAAATTGGAGATACATTAGTAGAAAAGCGCATTATAGCCTGGGCGGCATGTAAAGGTACGGGTTCACGATAGACAGAGAACGCTAAGAGTAATGCCCGTTCAACCTCGTCCAGTTGCTTAGTATAGATCAAGTCCAGTAAATTATTAGCGATCTTCCCTGTCCAGAGACGTGTGTAGATAGGATCTCGAAGCAGAGTCGCTAAACTTAGCTTCCGATTGCGCAATAGTGACGCTAGGAGAGTTAATGAGAGAGCATGCCCATCGCAGTACTCTACAGCTCTGCCAAGTTCAATATCAGTTGTGTCTATTCCAGCACCCTGCTTCTTCAGCAATTCTATTCCTTCAGGTACCTCCAGACCTTTAACCTGAAATTCTCGCATACACGTCGGAGGATAGCTAGAAGCTCCTTGAGGCCAGAGGCGGCTAGTAAGTAGCAAGCGGCACGTACAGCGTTGACTATTGATTACATCAATCCACTCGCCAATGCCGGCCCCGTCCTGGAGAGCATATCCAGTTTGCCAGTTCAATAAGTTCTCAAATTGGTCCAAAATAATCAAGCGTGGCTTGTCTACTGCATTCAGCGCTTTGAAAAGTTCCGCAGCCTGATTCTGCGGAGCCAAATTGCTAAAGTTCGGTAGGGTGATGCCCAGAACTTCAAAGAGATTTCCCGCTAGTTCCGGCAAGGTGACAGCGGGATCAACTCTAAGCCAAATGGGTTCATCAGTAAACAGTCCATTGCCCATACGGCGCTGCTCTTCTGCGTGGTGAAAGACAAGAGCCGCAAGGGTTGATTTGCCGACTCCACCAATGCCTGTGAGTACCAGAGCCGTTACGTCTGGCTGAGTCAGTAGAGCATATACTTCATGGACATTTTTGACTCTTTGTTGAATAGTTTTCGGCTCAGTAGGCGGCGGTAGTCCTTTGATGCCTCGATAATTCACATTTTTAACAGGTGGTGATGACTGTGGTAGAGGTGCTGTCTGCATACCGGGAAGTTGTATAATTATGGGCGGCATTGATGATGGGGAGATCGATGGTGTAGGATGACTGGATTCTGTGTGGGAGACAGGTAAAAGCCATTGACAAAGGGCGAAGGCTGCTCCGGCTGCCGTAAAAACTATAGATACAGTGTTGAACAAAGTACCTCGAAAGATTGCAATAGCAGCCCCTGCTCCTATGAAAAGGACTGTAATAATGGCTAGTATCAGCCGTAAAAGCCTCCAGGAAGTTCGCTTACCTCTAGAGGGAGGTTGAATTCGCTGGCGGGTTGACATACTTAGTCCTCTCAAGGCCACAAAATCGTTGGGCATTAGTAAAATTTTAACATATGTTTTACCCAAACTGCTATTTTTACCTGATTTTCCCTTAGCAGGTACAACCGGAAGCGTCAGAACTCAGAAGAGGACTTGGCATGGAGATTGCTTGTGGGGTATGCTTGGGAGAAACACCCACCTGAATGAAGAGTGACCCATGAACTGCCCGTACGGCACGTCAACTCCACCCAAGCAACAGACCAAGAAAACATCGCTGGGCTATCGAACGGTGCGTTGTTCAACGTGTCGACGAACCTTTCATGAACGCACTGGGACTCCCTTCACCTTTCTGGAGTACCTGACCGCTATCGTTCTGCTCGTCGTTCTCTGGCGCCTGCAATACAAGTTGAGCCTGCGTGACCTGGCTGAGATGTTGTTGGAACGCGGTTTGGAGTTCACGCATGAGGCAGTCCGAGAGTGGGAAGCCCGTTTTGCCCCGCTTCTCGCAGATCACCTGCGTGCCAGGCGACGAGGGCAAGCGGGACGCTCTTGGTACGTGGATGAAACGTACGTCAACGTCAAAGGGAAAGGGTGTGATCTGTATCGAGCCATCGATCGGGATGGCAACTTGGTAGACTCGATGGTGAGTGAGAAGCGAGACATAGAGGCGGCCAAGTGCTTTTTCAAGCAAGCCGTCGAGGTGGTAGATCACGCCCCAGAGCGGGTGACGACCGATGGACATCATGCTTCCCCCCGTGCGATTCGCGAGACCCTGGGCAGTGACGTGCTCCAGCGGACCAACCGCTCTCTGACCCATCGACTGGAGCAAGACCATCGGGGGATCCAACAGCGGCACTCCCCCATGCGCGGATTGGGAAGCTTCACATCAGCATCCCATTTGTGTCGAGCCTTTGATGAGGTTCGTCAGTTCTTTGGGGTCCGCAGCGCCCTGAAACAAAAGATTTCCCTGGCAGAACAGCGTGAGATGGTCCGCCAACGCTTGGACGCCTGGAAGGCCATGGTTGCGATAGCCTAACACACACAAGCACGCGGGGGGAGCCATCACGAGCACACCTGGTTGGCTCTTGCGTTCTCAGTTCTGACATATCCAGTCAAAGCTCATCTTCTACGATGTATCAGCGCAACGGGGGAAATATTGGAATAGTGAGCAAAATGGCAAGGCCTTTGACTTTGGGGCTGTCCTCTTACCAACCAGAGAGTGGGATGCCAGCATTGTTCAATTACAAGCTTTGGCAGATCAAATTGGCGCTTAACAGGTCATAAAGATTTGTTGAATTTGTTTTATCGTAGGGGACCCATAGTACATTTGCTGCCTTAAATTGTACTCAAGCAGGATCTTCGAATTTGCAGGAGTGATAAACCCCATGTTGCAAGCATTGTACAGGTTTGAGCGACGCATAAATTTTTCTAGCTGTAAGCATCTCAGGCTAATATATCTATATCACTTATATGCAATCCGGTTTCAATGATCCAACGATATGCTTCCTGAGCAGGTACATGCATCATTCCCGCTGCTTGTTGGATGGATATCAAGCCCTCTTCAAGAGCTTGCACTATACGAGCCCGCATTGATGGACTTACGTCTGTAATTCCTCGTTCAGCATCTGACATCACTGGTGCAAGCCCCAAACGTGCCCTTGTGTGCCTCAAAATATCTGGATCTTCCTGTGCTTCCTTTACGGCATCGATGATCGCACCATCAAATGCTTCAGGCAAGTCGAGATTTATCATTCGATACGCTGCGGCCTCCTCACTCACACCAAATGAGGCGGATAGCCATACAGCCCATGCGAGCGGGCGAGCTTTGGCACCTAAACGAGCACGCAGGCGCTCTAGAGACGCTTTGACCCCCTGTTCTGGCATTAATAATCCGGCCGCAAATGCGTTCGCCTCAATCTCACGGGGTTGCACATTATGGATCATTCCATCCAGTACCATCTCCCCCTCATGTAAATGGCCGAGAGTGAGGTGGCCTAACTCATGGGCGATGGTAAATCTGCGCCGGAAACGAGGTTTATCGCTATTAATGAGTACGTAGGCTGTATTATCCAGAGGATCAACGGCTGAGCAACCATCCGGTGCCTGATGAATTCCAAGAGGTAGACGGGCTACTATCACTCCAACCTCATCTGCCAGGACTGACATATCGGAAATCGGGGAAGCTGCTAATCCATATCTGTTGCGAAATAGTTCAGCGCCCCGATATCCTCGTTCATGAGCTGAGATATTCGGCGACAACAATGCATCTACTGGTACCCATAGCGTTGTGTTCGTTGATTTCTTCACATGAAGGCGCAGCCAGCGGTCATCAGCGATGATTTGTTCCAAACGATGCTGCATTGCTTCTGCCTTTGGATCGAGAGCTGTTCCCTGGCGCATTGCAATACGCAAACGAATATCTTCTCTTTCAATTACATTTGCAAGCATGTCGCTAATTGAAACTTTATATAATGTGGCAAGTCGCATGATTTCTAGTGCACTTATCCCACGCTTGCCATGTTCAATCTTCGCAATAGCCGTCGCGTCTAATCCAAGTGCTGTAGCCGCATCATCTTGCTTGATACCAACACGTTCGCGAGCCTGTCGGAGCCGTTTTCCTAACTCTTCCGGAGTGATCATAATTCAGTCCTCCAATACTTGCCATTTTAGCATCTGCCTGCTATAATCGCAAGCAACATAGCATCCTGGCGATGTACCTTTGCTAAAAGGCGGATTAGCAGAGATATATCCCAGGTTTGATTTTATACCATAAATATCTGCGTCCCAGCAATTTTTATATTTAAGCAGGTTGTGTTTATTGCAACAATGTTAGTTGAGATCACTTTAAGGTGTCATATTCCTTAATTATGTTTGCCGGTGATTTTGTTGACAGGATATGAAAAGCACGTGATGATTCGACGAAATGGAGACGAACAGATTCAATCTCCTCCTATAGATTTTGCCTTTGTCACGGCGCTGCCCATCGAGCGTGATGCATTGCTGCGACGCCTGGAGGGACGCGAGGTGGTACAGGATGACTATGAGCCGCTGACGTACTATCGGGGTCACATCAGCATTCCGGCGACGGGCGAATATTACGAGGCAGTTGTGGTTATGTTGTTAGGGATGGGCAACGACGATGCTGCCGTTAGTACCGTGAGGGTGATCGAACGCTGGCGACCAGCGTATGTACTCATGGTCGGTATCGCCGGTGGTGTTCCCGGCACGGTGGCGCTCGGTGATGTTGTCATCTCTGATTTTGTGTATTACTACGAGCCCGCCAGGCGCACGCCGAGAGGGGATCAGCGTCGGCCACAACACTTTCTCTCTGACCGTCTCCTGTATGGGCGCGCGCTTGCGTATGAAGCGGGCGAGTGGAGGAGCGACATCGCCATTGCGCGGCCGGGAACCGCTCAAGCAGATGTTCCTTTTCCAAGGGCATACTTTGGCGCTATCGGCAGCGGTGAGAAAGTGATTGCCGATGCCAGAGCATTGGCCCGGCTGTTGAAAGAATGCCCCAGGCTGCTGGCCGTGGCGATGGAGGGCGCAGGTGTGGCACGCGCAGCCGCCCAGCAGCCCCATCCCCCACCTTTCATCGAAGTGCGCGGCATCTGCGACTACGCGAACGAACAGAAGAACGATGACTGGCAGCCATTTGCTGCTGAGGCAACTGCGGCATTCACCGTCGGGCTGCTACGTTCACGCCCCGTACCCCCTTTGAGAGTGGATACACGCCGAATTCAAGGGAAGGCTCCCTTCCTTATCCTGTGCGCTCAGTCCTTGCGCCCCATCGCTGCGCACGAGCTTCTTGGGGTCCTGGAGAAAGACAGCACATCCCGTTCGGTGGAGATCGTCTCGCTAGATTTTACAGATCTGGTGGCCAATGGCATTTTTGCTAATCCGGAAGGGGCAGCACAGCGTCTCACCAGTCCCCAGGGACCGTTCTACGTCGCGCTCGCCAGGCGAGGAGAGGTAGAATTTGCCTTTCACGGTCTGGTGCATATTCCAATTGCCTTTCTCATCGGCCATCTCGTCACCGATCGTCAAGCAGTACGCCTGTTTGACTTTCATCCAGCCCCTGGTCTCGAAACGTGGGCCTGGCCAGGTATACAGGGGGACATATCCCCACTGAAAGTACGCGGCGAACCTGAGCGGCCATCCCGGCGCAAGGGTGTGGCCGTGGTGCGCATCTCTATCAGCTATACAGTCACCGCTGCACAGACGCGCGCTGTTTTCCCTCACGCAGCACTTGAGGTGGATCTGTCCGTTCCTGACCCGGAGCGTGGCGTGGTGCGCAGTGAGGAGCAGGTCCGCGAGTACGGGCGTACGTTCCGCCGCGTGCTCGATCTCATCACCCAACGCTGTCCCTCTGTGCAGCGCATCCATATTTTTTACGCCGGGCCGGTGGCCCTGGCATTTCACCTGGGACAGCAAATATCCGAGAACATCCATCCAGCCGTGACGGTGTGGAACTTCCGCCAGGAATATGGCTGGGGAATCGATCTCGCGGCAGCCTCGCTCGGTGAACCGTGCGTTGTTCGCCCGCAGGATTACATAAGAGGAAATGAGGGAAACCATGAGTATTAAGTCACGCTTCGAACTTTTCACCACGCGTATTCGCCCGACCGTAGAACATATCGAGGAAGCCAACCGGCAAACCGACTACATGATCATACAGCTCAAAAGCATGGTGGCCGAGGATGAGCACTTTACCCTGGAAAAGGTCCTGCAGGCCGGTTCGAACGCGAAGCATACCTCGCTGCGGCGCACCGAAGAGAACGTGTTCGACGTCGATCTCGGCGCATACTATTCCGGCGAGGGCGCGACCAGGGAGCGGCTCGGCACGCTTCTGACCTTCACCAGGGAGCGGCTGCGCGAGATCTATCCCACGAAGAGCGCCCGGGACTTTGAAGTGCTGAAAAGCGCGGTACGCGTGAAGTTCCACGGCGGCATCAAACTGAACGTTGACGTGACGCCGATCATCCGGGATAGCTCCCTTGGCATTGAAAACGGTGGGTGGATTCCGCGCAGCGATGAGTGGCGACTGACCTCGGTAACCTGCCACAACGAGTTCGTGCGCAGCCGTACAGCGCGGAGTAAACAGCGGCCTGGTCTGGTCAAGTTCAACCGCCTGGTTCGCCTAGTGAAGTGGTGGAATAATCTGCAGGACGATCTCGCGCAACCATCCTATTTTTGCGACCTGATCACCGCAGCCGCTTTAGAGGGGAGTGGAGTGACGGATGAATGGCAAACTAGCCTGCGCAACATCTTCACGTTCCTCCGCAAGCACCAGTTTCTTGAACCGATCATCTTTAGCGACTACTACAACGCGAACAAGATAAAGCTACCCGCAGACCAGGTGATCGTGATGGATTCAGTCAACCCAGAGAACAACGTCACCCGCAATTGGACGGAGACTATCCGACTGGATTACCTGGAACGCGTGCAGTTAGCATATGATGCTATAATGGACGCCCGGAGCTGGGAATTAGAGGGCGATGAGGAGGCAGCGGTAGATGCCTGGTGCGAGGTTTTTGGAGAAAAATTTCGGACGCTGAGTGAGGAGGAGGAATAGAAGATGCCAGCAGGAACCGCAACAAGCACACGTACTGCGACTGCTACGAGTACGGTAACCAAAATCGTCTATGTCACGCGGAAGGTGCAGGCAGACTTTCTCGCCATTTTAGATACCTATAGATATTTTCCGGAGGACTACGCGCATCACCTCATCCACGACGTGCGTGTGTTCCTCGACGAAGAAGTCATCGATCACATCCGTTTTGTCTGGACTCGCCCCAGTAGTACGTATGTACTCGAAGAACTGAACTATACAGTTGTGGCTGGCGGCGTCAAACTGGCTGACGATCATTCTGGTGGCATCCGGTACCAAGCGGCATTAGCAAAAGCATCGTTTGACGTGCGAGTAACCTACAATAGACGGTGGAAAGACCTAGCTGAGGATGAAAAGAGCGCCATTCGCAAGAGCCTCGACCTGAACTGGGGACCCGCTGGGCAGCTTGATTATAGTGGCGGGAAATGGACCACCGATCGCACTTACTCTCGGGACGGGTATGGCCTGATCCGCCAGAGGTTTGAGCGCTCATGACAGATACCCCGCTGCAACTTGTGAGTCTCCTGGGCCAACCAATAGGAACGCTACGTATAGGCGCACTCGCCCTTGCCGCCAGGGCAGAAGAGGTAGCCCGCAGCCGCCGTCTCGCGAAGCGCACGGCTCTGCCTCTGGTGCTGCGTGAATATCTGGAAGAAGCGGGGTATGAAATCGGAGAGGCGGAACTGGATGCAGCCGTAGGCGTCCTTGAGAGGGTGCGTCGCGGAGAAGTATTGCCTGCTATCCAGATTCAGGTGCGCTCCGGCATCGATCGCAAGGAGAGCGGCCTTGCTCATGCCAATGGCAAGTATCACATTGAAGGGAAAAGTGATCTCGTGGTAGCTACTCTGGATCCCTCAAAAATGATTGCGTTCTTCGAAGCCGAGCGCGTCTATCCAGATATCACAGCACAGCAGTGGTATGAACGGCTGGTAGGACTGGACGACCACAAAGCTCGTCTCTTGATCGAGTTGGAAATGCTTCTCTATCCAGAGCCCCTGGAACAATGGAGTAAGCGGTATCACGGCGGTCAGGTACTTCGGATCTGTGACCTGTACCGCAACCGGGTACCGCTGATCTTGCTTGAAGGCGACGTTGGGACTGGCAAAACGGCGTTAGCGGAGACCATCGGCGATGCACTCGCTCGGCAGATAGGAGAGGACAGGCAGGTTCATATGCTCAAAATCAATACGCAGGTACGTGGTACAGGACAGGTAGGTGAGATGAGCGACTTGATCGTCCAGGCTTTTGCCCAGGCTGAGGCACGGGCGAAGGCACTCGGCGGTGATCCAGTGCTACTGCTCTTAGACGAGGCCGATGCGCTTGCTGTAAGCCGGGAGACGCAGCAAATGCATCATGAAGATAAGGCTGGGCTCAACACGCTGCTGCAGCGCCTCGACAAACTCCGCTTGGCCAAGCTGCCCATCGCCGCGCTCTTCATCACGAATCGACCGGAAGCATTGGATCCTGCCATCCGTAGGCGCGCTGCACTCGATTTGCATTTTGAGCGGCCAGGAGACAACATACGAGCCAAAATCCTCCTCACATCGGTACCAGAACTGCGGCTCGGGGAAGCGGCAGTGGTCGAGTTGGTGAGATTGACTGGCCCAAATGAGCCAAAGAATAATGGGGTGCCGTTCACGGCTTCTGATCTAACAGACCGGCTACTGCCAGCCGCATTACGACGCGCATATTACGAGAGGCGAGCACTTGAAGTACGCGATCTCATTGAGCAAGCTCAAATGCTGGAGCCGACACCTCTACATGGAACAGCTTTATGAAGACAAATGAACAAGTTCTGAGCCGCACATTAACAAATCTTTCAAAAGCTTCCTGTGAATAACCATTCATTTTGGGATTCATGTCCTTCATCAAAAAAAGTTCTCCACCCGCGCAATTTGGATTTCTTTCCATGCCTCTTCCAACAGTTGAGATGATAAGCAAGGAAGGTCATCCTCGATGGCGTGTCGACTGGCATGCCTGAGGAGCATTACAACATCGCGAAGAATACCGCCAGTCCATTTTTCAATGAGTTTTGCAGGGCCATCTATCACTTCTGTTCCCACATTTACTTGGGCGAGAAAGAGACCCGACTCCTGTGTGAACGGAAGTAACATATCAAAAAAGACTAATAAATCACGAAGGCGCTCCCCAGTATACGTCGGCAATGTAACCTAGTCGGTCAGACTGCCCACTATCTCCTTGTAGCCTCCCGCCCAAGCAGCAGGGTTAGTGGAAGCGCACATTATTGGGATGCTGTGAACCACAGTTGAAATATGGAGTAAGTAGTTTCTCATCTTAGCATAGGGGATCAGGATGTCACTCCAGTCGCTGCTGGTACAGTTCTGAACTGAGACCTTGAGGAGGCCCCACAGTGAAGGCCAACCGTCGTCCATCAGGAAGCCGTGGCTGTGCAGTTGTGACCCGTGTGCAG
>Ga0137388_10000922_pt1 | contig 17304 bp, 12 predicted proteins | sample 15con2h14AmetaG_FD_104644 | JGI IMG/M metagenome (GOLD analysis project Ga0137388, IMG submission 104644) | Vadose zone soil microbial communities from Angelo Coast Range Reserve, California, USA - 15con2h1.4A metaG | ecosystem: Environmental > Terrestrial > Soil > Vadose zone > Saprolite...
ACTACACCCGCTGAGGCCTTGCATGCGGTCGAAGAACTGACGCGCCTGGGAGGAACCGCGCTCTTCCAGCAGTTCCTCTCAGGGAGACGTGAGGCTATCAGTTTCCTCTATGCACATGGTGAGATCTACGCGCGTTTTGCCCAGTGGGCTATGTGCACCGTGCCGCCGTTAGGCGGTCAATCCGTCCTGCGTCAGAGCATCGCCGTTCCGCCTGACGTTGGCGAGCAGGCGGAACGGCTCGTGCGTGCAATCGGGTTGGAAGGCTACGCTGAAGTCGAGTTTCGGCGTGACGATACTGGAGCTCCCTATCTAATGGAGATCAATCCGCGCCTCTCGGCCTCGGTTGAGATTGCGGTGCGTTCAGGAGTCGATTTCCCCTACCTGCTCTATCAATGGGCGAGCGGGGAGCACATTGATAGAGTGGAGAGCTATCGTACAGGCAATTGGATGCGCTATTTGGAGGGCGATATCCTCACAACGCTGCAGGCACTGATACAGCATGGTAGACCAGGAGTTACTCCACCAGCCCACGCGCTATTTGACTTCTTTCTTTCTTTCTTTGAACCCATGGGCTATGATTATTTTGATTGGAAGGACCCTCTGCCAGCATGGACAGCGACAATTGAATTCGGTCATTATATAATACGACGACTGAAGAGAAGTCTTGCAAGAAGGAGGGTATCTTGAGCGTGTTATCTGGAAGTACAAAAACCCCAAAGCCCTCTATCTACGGAGAAGTAACGCATGCGTAGGCGCGTGTTGATATTTATTGCTGCGTGTTTCTACTATAGCGGGCTCGTGAAACTGGCTCGCTGGTGGACAAAGCGCTTGGGGCGTCGCTTGATTATCCTCAATTACCATTCTGCGTCCGAAGGAGACCTGCGCAGCCACCTGCTCTACCTGCGTCGTCACTATCGTATACTTCATCTTGAGCCGGCATTGGAAGAACTTTACACACTTAGCAAAGTCGAACGAAAAAGGTATGATCGGCGCACAGCGCTCGTACTGACCTTCGATGACGGATACCATGATAACTACACGCATGGCTTTGCGCTGGCGCGTGAGTTGCAGGTTCCTATCACCATTTTTCTTATACCAGGCTACATAGAAAGCGGAGACTGCTTCTGGTGGTTGGAGGGCAGGCGCCTTTTAGAACAGCTGCGGGTGGGCGAAGTAGCAATTGCGGGCCGGAACAGTCATGCAGGATACCCTGTGGAACAAAGGGTATCGGCACAAGCAATCGACACCTACTTATATCATGCCCGGTCAGTTGCAGAGCGTGAGGCGTTTTTGCTATCTGCCCGCCAGTTACCGGCGGTGTCCCCCCCGGTCGCCCAGAAGAAGGCCGCTTTACCACTCACATGGGTTGAGGTTCAGGAGATGGAGGAGAGTGGGTGGGTCTCGTTCGGTGCGCACACCATGCATCATCCGATCCTGGCGCATCTGACCGATTCTGCTGAGGTAGAGTACGAGGTAAGAGAGTGTCGCTTGAAACTTGAGCAGCAACTGGGACATCCAGTGCGTACCTTTGCCTATCCTGTTGGGCAAACACAGCATATAGGAGATAATGTACTTCGTGCTGTACAACAAGCAGGGTACGACTGGGCGTTAACAACGATGTACGGCTTCAATACTCCGCGAAGCGACCCGTATCTCCTTCGGCGCATCGAAGTGGATGTCAGTCAGCATTGGCTGGTCGTGGCCGCAGAGACAGCCGGCTTGTGGGGCTTCCTCTCCCGCCTGCGCTGGCTGCCTCTCATTCGGAAGTATTTTACGAATGCCGCAGGAGGTAATAGGTGACTGATCTAAGAACCATGTTGATTCCCTGTTCGCGCGATTTACAAACGATAGTAATATAGATGATCACCTTCTAAAGTCCGGCTGAAATGTGAATGACCCTTTTCAAAGCCGAATTATTTTTGCATCGTTATAGCCGTGTGTCATGTTACGGGTGTCTACAATGCAGCGGGCTTCGTGTATAATCCAGGGGATATCATAATAGCTATGGTCCGTGACGATGACAACACAGTCTGCAGCTTGCAACAAGCCACTGCTCACTGGCTGTGAGTGCAGTGTGCTATCGCGAACTTTCAGCGATGGTATATACTCGTCGTTGTAGAGTACTACTGCCTTGCGAGCCAGCAAATCCTGAATAATGTCGAGAGCGGGAGATTCACGTACATCACCTACATTGCGTTTGTAGGCGACGCCCAACACAAGAACAGTTGCGCCATTGAAACTGCGGCGCTGTTCGTTCAGTGCCTCACTGATCTTATTCACGACGTAATGTGGCATGCTACTATTGATCTCCGCTGCCAGTTCAATAAAGCGTGCAGTGTAATCAAGCGTTTTGAGTTTCCAGGAAAGATAGTGCGGATCGATCGGGATACAGTGTCCCCCCAGACCTGGACCTGGCAGAAAGCGCATGAAGCCGAAAGGCTTGGTTGCCGCCGCATCGATAACTTCCCACACATCGATGGAGAGTTTTTCACAAATGATGGCGATTTCGTTCACCAGGCCGATGTTGACGGCACGGAACGTGTTCTCCAGGAGCTTGGTCATCTCAGCGACACGTGGGGAGGAGACGGGCAGGACTCTCTCGATGGCTGCTCCATAATAGGCCTGTGCGAGTTCCGTACAGGCAGGTGTAACGCCGCCAACAATTTTGGGTGTGTTGCGCGTGTCGAAGTTGGGATTGCCGGGATCGATACGCTCTGGTGAAAAGGCCAGGAAGAAGTCAACGCCCACTTTCAGGCCAGTAGCTTGCAGTTCGGGTAGCAGAACTTCATCAGTCGTACCGGGATAAGTTGTGCTCTCCAACACCACCAACTGACCTGGATGCAGGTGTGCTTTCACCTGTTGTGTAGCCGAGATGATATAGGAAATATCAGGGTCGCGTGTCTTCCGTAACGGTGTGGGTACACAGATGCTGACTGCATCGATATCATCCAGTGCAGCATAGTCACTGGTAAAACACACGCGTTTTGCATCGATGAGTGCCTGTAAAGTACTACTCGGAATATCAGGAATATAGCTCTCACCGCGATTGACCAAATCAATTTTTTGCTGATCCAGGTCAATGCCAGTAACCTGGAAGCCAGCTTCTGCGAATGCAATTGCGAGTGGTAATCCTACATAGCCGAGTCCAATGATCCCAACACGCAGAGAGAGTGTGGAAATCTTTTCTTGTAATGATAATGAGTGATCCATGAGCTGCTCCTTTGCCGGTGTTGCATTCTATAGTTCAACAAGCTGCAACATCATGATTTTTCATCTTTGTCCTTTTGCTGTCGAGGGATAGTAATTGTGACAGTTGAATCCACTCCACCGTTCAAAGGAGGTGTGCTAGGAGGAGGCAAAGGCAGCTTTGCCAAACTGCTGCCTGTCCTGGGTTGCCGCGTATCACTCAGATAGTGGTGAATCTCATCGTAGTCCGACCAGCTACTTTTGTTGAGGACAATCCCTATTACTGAAGTGCGGGTTTTGTTCAACAGACGCCTGGCACGTAAAAGTGCCTTACGAGGTGTTTTAGAAGCATCAACAACTAGCACTGTTGTCTGAATATATGAAGCCAAGATCTGGGCGTCTGCTACAGGAAGTAATGGGGGGGTGTCGAAAATGACATAATCAAACTGCGGTGCTTTTTGCAAATAGCTGAAGATTTGGTTAGCTGCCGACGATTGCAGCAATTCCGCGGGATTGAAATCGATTACTCCTGTTGTCAACACCCGTAACGTAGGAATTTCGGTTGGCTGATCATGTAGCTCTTGCTCGAGCTGCGACCACTTCTCCATGAATGCGCTTGTAAGACCGCGGTAATTATCGAGTTGAAAGTGATGATGTAGCATTGGACGGCGCAGGTCTGTATCGACGAGCAGCACCCGTTTTCCTGTCATTGCTAAAAAGGAGGCGAGATTAGCAGCAATAGTAGTTTTGCCCTCATCTACGAGGGCACTGGTGACCATTACCCCCTTGAAAGGTTTAAGCGTCTGTGCTGCATTTAAGCTTGCACATAGCTTGCGGCATCCTTCTGCCAGAGTTGGTATCTCTTCAGCATTTTTGCCTCGCTCTTTTTTCGAAAGTTGGGGAATAACCGTCAGTGTGTCCAAACCTGAAATCTCTTGCACTTCTTCAGGGCTGCCCAGGCGATCATCGATCCATTCAAAAATAACAATTAAAGCTAAAGCAAGACCAAGGCCAACTAGTGCCCCAAGACCTGCATATATTAGCGGTCTGGGACTAACAGGGTCTATTGGAAGTTGGGCAGGTAAGACTTGCGCGGTAGCGACGGGCTGTATCTGCGAGCCCACATATTGTGAAAAACTCAGGCCAATCTCATTAGCGAGCTGCATTGCCAGTCGCGGATCAGTGCTCTTGACATCGAGTTCGATGATCTGCGAGTTGGGTTGAGTTTTCACGGAGAGCATATCATTAAGCTGCTTTAATGTCAGTCCTTCATGTTGTGATACAACACGGTCGAGCACTACCGGATTTGTGAGCAACTGAGCATATGTTGGTAAAGCTTGGATGGTGGAAGCGGTACTCTCACCGATTGATGTGTTGGGTCTACCCATACTAAGGAAAATGGTTGTAGAAGCTTGATAAGTAGGAGGTATAAACTTACCGATGGCGTAGGTTCCGCCACCGCAAATAACGATTCCAAGTACTATCAACCAGGCCCAGCGTTTAGCAAGCATTGTATAGCGACTTAATGGACTTTGCATTTGAGAACCATCCTTATAGTTCTGAAGATGATAATGTTCAGATACATCTATGTTTTGATGCAGTTTGGCATAGCAACTTATTGTATACTAGCACTGCAATTACTTTCTACCTTTATCCCCTCAAGGATATAGTCCCGCCTATAAGAATCAGGTTTATGACAAAGTTGAGATGCTGTTGCGAAAGACGTATCCTGGTGTATATTCCTCTCCACCCGAATTGTTCAGGATAGAAATGTTTTTTACACTACTTTCTGCAGAGCATCACTGATTCTTTACCTCCATTAACAAAGGACAGAGTAGTAACTCATGCTTTCTCTTTCGATCTTTGCCTCCGAAAAAGTAAAATGAGCGGGATGAAGACTAGAATGGCTAGGAGGAACCAGCCCAACCACTGTGTGTTTCCAGAGGAAGGGGGGGATGCACTTGATGGATAAGGGGTAGGATGAACTGGCGTAAGGATATTATTTGGGTACACACCATCCAACGTTTTCCAGAAGCCGCCTCCACTTTCCCAGGTGACACTCATCCCCGTTTCGGTTTTAATACGTTCCTCCATAGGCCAGGGCCATAAGGGCTGATTGGTTAAGACCCCATCCTGATACCTATAAATAATAGTTGCGCCAATATCGCTTCCTCCCTGTCCTGCCCCTTTAAGAGGAGAATTGGGAGGAATAAAAAGATATGCACCTCTGCCGTATTTTGCAACATTGTATCTCGGATTAACCTTTTTATCTGTCGGTCCAACGGTTGCTCCGATCCTGCCATTGCCATAAAAATCAAGAGAGCTATGTGTCGGGTTACCTACTATCGCAGTATCATTATTGACAAACACACTGTTTGTCAATGTAGGATTTTGACTTGTTTGTTTGGAGAACCCTACCTCGTTATTGACAAAAGTAGAAGCATCGACACCTCCCCCGCTTCCATTTTCTGTCGTCCATATAATACCATCACCATGATTTGTCGTGGTATGAAAATTACCTTGCTTTCTGGTATTATCAAAGAAACTATTTATAACTTGTGTATTGTCGCCGGAAGAGTCATTTACCCATATTCCTTCCCAATTATCAAGAAACATCGCGCCAAGAATTTTTGCATTATCCTCTGGAGGTCCATTAGTAGTTATCCAGATAGCAGTAAAGTAATCATTACTTGGCTGATCAGGAATATCGTGAATGCAGATGGGATTTTCCAAAGTAACGTTTGTTGATCCGTAAATACCATAGCACGATCTTGGAGCAGGAGAAAAGTTAGATTGTGCTGTCCATCGAGCCCATGTTCTCCGAAAAGTTACGTTACTTGAGTGATAGGCAATAAAAATATAGCGCCCTTGACCCCAGCCGCCACAATCCTCGATTAACACGTTGCTTGGTCCGTAAGCGATATCAAACACGTGAGAGTTGCCAGAACCTGCATTGTAGGCAGTAATGCGCCGGAGGGTGATCATATCACTCTGGCCAGAAACGATAACCACATCATAATCTGGTCCCGCATTCCGTGCCACCAAACCATCAACGACGACGTAGGAACTGTTTTTTACTTCGATAACAAAGGGAGCGCTTCCTGCACCATCGATAATCGCTTTGCCATCATGTTCCGCCTGGATAGTAATGGGCGCAGTTGACGTACCATGTATCCCATTCACGTGCAATTCACTATTGGAGTAGAGACCGTCTTGAAGAAGTAGCGTATCGCCGGGAGAAAGACTGTTTGCTTTAGCAGAGAGGTTATCTCCAGGTGATGCATAGATGGTATTTCCTGCTCCTCGCTGGCGCAGTTCGTGCCGGCTTTGAGAACCAAACCCAGTCAGTGGAACAACTAGAATAAGGAGAAGAAAAGCAAAAAGAATTGCTGTTTTAGGCGATCGAGACTGGTTTGAGAAAGCTTTCATATCGTACTTATACGTATAATTGCACTAGAGGGTAACAATAACTGCTTTTTATTCTTAATAACCCTGGCTGCCTGTTGAAAAGTGTGTACCGCGGCAGCTTCTAGTATCATTATACTACTCCTGCTAAGATATGTTCTAAATGAGAATGACTTCTCCCAGAGCTTCGGAGACTCAATTAGATAAAGCTAGTATAGCACAACAGGACTCTTTCGTCACTGTTCAAAATGCATTAATTTTGATAGAGTAAGTACATTGAAGCTGATGATAATGAATATGAAAGGAGTTGTACACTTTACTTTATACGGTTAGTAGGGGTAAAAGTGTACTCTTGTTTGAAGGTGGCTACAACAAAATATCTGGTTACAGGCGGTGCAGGATTCATTGGTTCACATATTGCAGAGGCTTTGCTTGATCGAGGAGATTCCGTACGAATCTTCGATAACCTTGCCACGGGCAGGATATCAAACCTGGCTGCGCTCAAGGGGCGTGCTGAATTTGTTGAAGGCGATCTACGTAATCTCGATAGCCTGCGATCTGCCGTAGAAGGTGTCGAAGTGGTATTTCATCAGGGAGCGCTTGCTTCGGTACCAAGGTCTATTGCAGACCCAATCAGGTCACTTGAGACCAATATCAATGGCACACAAAACGTACTAATTGCTGCTCGAGATGCAGCTGTGCGACGTGTTGTATACGCTAGCTCTTCGTCCGTATACGGAAACACGCCAACATTACCTAAACGGGAAGATATGCCAACCAATCCAATGTCGCCTTATGCTCTTCAGAAGCTTACGGGCGAGTTGCTCTGTGGTATATTCACCCGTATTTATGAGCTCGAAACTGTTGCTCTTCGCTACTTTAATGTCTTCGGCCCACGGCAAGATCCGACTTCGGAGTATGCGGCGGTGATTCCTCGTTTTCTTACAGCATTGATCGAGAGACGACGCCCCATCATCTTTGGAGACGGGGAGCAAACGCGCGATTTTACCTATATTGCCAACGTCGTTCAGGCAAATTTGCTGGCAGCAACAGCTCCTCAAGCCATTGGTCACGCTATGAATATTGGCTGTGGTGAGCAGATTTCACTCAATACTGTGTTGCACATAGCGGGGGACCTTCTGGGAGTGACTGTCGACGCCGAGTATCGTGACCCACGTCCAGGAGATGTGCGTGATAGCCTCGCGGACATCAGTCTCGCGCGACGTCTTTTGGCATATAAGCCAATCGTCAGTTTTCGCGAGGGATTGGCTTATACTCTTGACTCCTTACGTGTTAATTAGCTCTTTTTAGTACTCTCATAATATCTAATAAGCTTAGGCATTGGAATATACACCACCGTATGAGGATAATAACATCGTCTCAACTCGTTTGTATACCAGATTCCTATAGAGGAAGATTTATCCTAAAGGCGTGAGTATTCACTCCAAAGTATGCTAGGAGACAGTCTATGAATCTGGTCTCGTTCTCCATTAGAACCAAGGGAGCATATAACTTCACCAGGCGTCTCGGGACGGTATTTACTCGTTTTGGAGTTTCAGAAGCCCCAATTCGACTTGCTTTACACACTATTCTAGCATCCCTGCGAAAATATGAAGGGGCGCCAACCTTCTTCATTCCCGCTGTGGTGTTAGGCCGTCACCCCGAGCTTATCTCAGAAATTGCCCAAAATGGTGCCGAAATTGGCATTCATGGCTATGTTCATAACGATTATCGTACTTTGGGTAAAGAGGAGCAATATAAGCAAACAAAGCAAGCTATCTCGGTATTTCAAAAAATCAAGCTTCCCTATCAGGGCTTTCGCAACCCCTATCTTGGATGGACAGAAGAATCGCTCGATGTGTATGCTTCCCTGGGATTTAATTATGAAAGTAACATAGCTGTCTTACACGACGTTGTCGATCTCAAGGCCTTTTCTCCACTCCTGCAAAGCGGCTTTGCAAAATCTCTGAAACTCTTCCAGGCTATTCCTTGCAGTACATATGTCCTTCGTCCACATTTTGAAAGAGATTTGCTGCGTATTCCAACCAGCATTCCAGACGATGAAATGCTATTTGATCGCCTACGTATTACTGACCCACAGGAGGTTGGGCTCATCTGGAGCAAGGTAATGCAGCGTGTATATGACCATGGTGGCCTCTATACGCTTAATCTTCATCCCGAACGTGGTGTCCTTTGTAGAGAAGCCCTTGATACTCTCCTATCGTATGCCAGCAGCCTGCCTCTTCCGGTCTGGGTGGCTCGTATAGGAGATATTGCACAGTGGTGGAAGGAACGCAGTGCCTTTAAACTCAGCATTACATCTCGTGGTTCTGATCATTGGCATGTTGAAGCCACATGTACTCCTCGCGCTACGTTACTCGCGCGTTGTCTCACTGTCGAGGACCAGCCAGTCATCCCCTGGTACGGGAGCGATTTCAAAGTGCAATCACATATCTTCACGGTGAACTCAACGCGCTGCCCCTGTATTGGTGTAACGCCACAAACACCACAACAAGTGATCGATTTCCTCCAGGAGCAAGGTTATCCTTTCGCTTACAGTTCTCAGGAAGAAGCTTACAAATATGCCATGTACCTCGACAAACCGGAAGGATTCGGTACAACACGAGAGAAACAGGCTGCAAGTAAAAGTGCCCTTGTTGAGCAGATCGAAACATTAGATGCACCCTTATTGCGCTTTGGCTGCTGGCCTAATGGCATACGAGCTGCGCTTGCCATTTCAGGTGATATTGATTCAGTCACAGTGCAGGATTTCTTTTTGCGCATTTTCGAAGTCATCCAGAATACCTGACTATAATTCACTACCTTCTATCTGCAAGGCAGGAATGGCAGGGGAGTACGATATGTCTATGAAAAGCGAACAGCAACATGATCTTACAGAACCAGTTCCAACCCTGCAAGTCGTCGAGATTGACCCACGGACCGATCCACGTTGGGAAGCTTTTATCAGCACTCTGCCGAATAGCCTGATTTATCAACATCCATCTTGGCTACAGGTTCTTGAAGAGGCGTTTGGATATAAGCCTGTTAATCTTGCCTGTGAGGACAGCAGTGGCCAACTCCAGGGTATCCTACCCCTCTATTATTTGCGAGGTCTGTTCACCGGCCGTCGCTATTCGTCTCTTCCTCGCACTCCGGTCGCCGGTCCGCTCGCCTATAATGACCAGGCACTGACCGCTTTAACACGTGCCGCTTTTGAGCGTGTTCGTGATGAGCGGGGTGCCCAACTCCAACTCAAAGTGCCGTCGAATAAGCTCGAAGGACTCGTGGAAGGCGTTGTTGGTGTGCCGTGGAGAGAGGCGTACCTGCTGAAGTTGCCTGAGCGTCCAGAACTCCTGCACATCGGTAACTCCCGCAACCATTCTCGAATCAAATGGGCGGTCAATAAGGCAACCAGGCTCGGTGTACAGGTCTGCCCGGCGGACACAGAACGTGAACTTCGACTCTGGTACGAGCTTTATCTGGAGACCATGCGTAGGATCGCCGTGCCGCCCCGACCTTACTATTTCTTTGAGATACTCTGGAAACGACTTCAACCACGTGGCCTGATGCGATTGCTACTAGCCAAACACTATGAGGCTGGGTGTAGCAGGTTGCTGGCAGGCTCGCTCTTCCTGATGTTTGGCCAGACCGTCATCTATGCCTTCGCTGGGTGGCGGCGCGAAGACCTATCGCTGCGCCCCAACGATGCAATTCACTGGCAAGCGATTCATGATGCTTGTGCTGAAGGCTTTAGCAATTACGATTTCGGTGAGGTGACAAAGGACAACCAGGGCCTTGCTGAGTTCAAAAGCAAATGGGGTGCTGAACCGTATTGGCTGTATCGCTACTATTATCCTACTCCTCGCGAGATGGAGATGAGCATTCTCGATTCTCACAGCCGCGCTCGCCAATTCATGTCCGCTGCCTGGAGGCGGTTGCCGATCAAAGCGACAGCCTTTTTGGGCAATCTTGCCCACCACTATTTCTAGGAGAATGTTAGTATGACACATGCAGTTGTAGAGCGGACAACAAAATATAGAACCAAAACTCACCGCTACAGTGGTTCAGCCCGGCGTGTGGCTCTCATCGGCGGGACGACGACCTTCGATGATTGTCTGGCTGCCCTGTACTACCTGGTACATCCGCGTCAACTTGTTGAAGGGACAGCCATTTCCGAATTCGAGCATTCTTTTGCTCAGTACATTGGCGTCCGTTATGCGTACAGCTTTTGTCATGGGCGAGTGGGGCTCTACGGTCTTCTGCACGCACTAGAAATTGGGTCCGGTGACGAGGTACTTCTCCAGGTTCCCACACACATTGTAGTATCCAACGCCATTCGCTATACAGGTGCTCGGCCAGTCTACGTGGACTGTAGACTGGATAACTACAATATGGACCTGGAACAGGCCGAGCAGCGGATCACACCCAGAACGAAAGCGCTAGTGTTACAGCATACGTTCGGCGTCCCGGTTGACCTTGATACCGCTCTTGACCTGACTCGTCGACATGGCTTAACCCTGATCGAAGACTGTGTACATGCTCTGGGAGCGACATATGACAGGCGACCGGTTGGAAGCTTTGGCCGTGCTGCCTTCTTCAGTAGTGAAGAGACCAAGACGATCTCAACCACGATGGGTGGGATGGTTGTGACTGATGATCCTGATTTGGCTACACGTATTCAAGAGTTCCAGCAGAGTTGTGCTCTTCCATCTGCGTGGCAAACCTCTCGCTATATCCTGAAATTGGTGTTATATCACTGGATGACCGAGCCGCATGTGCATCAGTACACACGGGCAATCTACGAATTTTTTGGGAAACGCAACCCGCTGCCCCAACCAACGACCAACGAAGAGATATATGGCGATCGTCCAACTAACTATGAGCAGCGTCTCAGCAACGCCCAGGCTGCCCTGGGCCTGCGTCAACTTAGCCGGCTGCGAGATAATGTAGCTCATCGTCGTGCCATTGCTGCTGCATATTACGAACGGCTAACTGCTGAGGGGTTTAATCTGCCCCACTCTCCTGTTAAAGCTGAGCCTGCCTTCGTTCGCTACCCGGTTTGGGTCGAAGACCCGGCTCTGACTGTGCGCGTGGCAACTCGTCGTGCTACTCTTGGCACCTGGTTCTCATCCGTCTTAGAGGAAGCGGTTTCACCCGCCTGGGGCGATTACGAAATGGGCTCCTGCCCTAGAGCCGAAGCTGCTGCCAGGCACTTGATCAATCTGCCCACCAATCCACGGGTGAATGAGCACGATATAGATGCCATTATCTCAGCAGTTATACAGGCAGAAGCATTAGCGAGAAGACAGGATTACAGACTATGATACACACATACCTCGCTGATTCCAACTTGAATACCTTTATTGAGAAACATACAAGAAGCTCACTATTTTATAGCCAGGCATGGCTTGACTTGATTACACAGATCTATGGGTATACATTCATTTCGCTCACAACAACAAACATAGTAGGGCAGATTAGTGGCTTTCTTCCGCTGTTTGCTATTAACAGTCCATTAACAGGACGACGATTGGTCAGTCTACCATTCTCCGATTTTTGTCCACTGCTTGCTGAAGATGAGGCAAGCGCTAATGCTCTTGTCGATCAAGCCATTCAACTTACCCATGAGCAAAAGGCAAGATACCTGGAGCTACGTACTGGTAGTAACGCTATGCTCGCAAGACGTCGTGATTTAGCAGAGGGAAATTTATATGTACGCTGGCTGCTGCCATTAGTTGCAGATCCTGAAAGCGTTTGGTCAGGTTTACGTAAACCTGCAAAACACCAGGTTAAGAAGTCCCAGAAACTAGGTGTGCAGGTTCGCATAGCTCAACTCCGCGAAGACGTGAGTCATTACTATAGATTGCATCTACAAACGCGCTGCAAAAAACATGGAATGCCTGCACAACCACAGTCTTACTTTTTCGCGTTATGGGACAACTTTGCGAAGAGCGGTGTGATGCAACTCTTGTTGGCTGAGTACCAGGGAACTGTTATCGGCGGCATGATATTGCTGGCATCTGGTACGACCATCAGGTATGCCTATGGTGCCTCCGATGAACACTATCTGAACCTCGCTCCCAACAATCTGCTTATGTGGACTGCCATAAAAATCGGCTGCACGCAAGGATATCAAACACTCGACATGGGACGAACTGCTTGCGATAACCAAGGTTTGATGGAGTTTAAACGACGTTGGGGGACCATCAAAGAGCCCCTTCCTTACTACTACTATCCACAGATGGATGGTCTTGCATCAACTTCCGAAAACAGTTGGAAATTCCGCCTACTTACCTCCTGTTGGAAAAAGCTCCCGTTAGCGGTGGCAGGATCTTTGGGAGGGTATCTGTATAAACATCTAGGCTGAACGCAGATTGATCACATCCGGTCGCCAAAGTCGCTGCGGTCATTAGTGATGAGGATACAGTTTTCCTGATAGTGAAGGTGTCGGTATGGATGGAAAAACATGTTCTAGTGCGTAAAGCGAAATTTTATGGTCATATCGAAAAGAACTGTCAAGAAAGACATCAAAATCCCCTTTCCTTAACTTGTTTACTATTGATTTTACGATATTTTCATATGTTAAATATCGAATACCTTCAAAACAACAGTTATCATAGTGATTGAGCATCTGTACTTGTATTCTTCCTTTTCCATAGGCGCCGAGAATATATAAATCCATATAATCTATTTTTTTATAGAGTGAAGGACCAGATTGTTCCCAATCTCCTGAGTCCTTACAGGGAGGTGTACGAAGAAACAGTGGTAACGATCCAGCTACTGGATAGCTGTATTGAATACCTGGATCAATTGCTGCATACAGGGTGGTTGTCCAGCCTCCTCCTGAAACGCCAATCATAGAAATAGTGCTGAAAGTATAGTTTTGTTTGATATACTTCAAAGTAATCGGCAAAGGGTCAAGAAAAATTTCAAGCGGATTAAACGTCTCAGTTTCCAGGGCCGCCATTTGATTCATTCCATCAGATCCTCTACCAGTAATTCTTGGGTTTGTGGTTCGATTCGGACCAGTCAGTGGCATGAAAAATCCTAAAACGGAGTAATCTCGATTGAGAAAAAACTGAATAGTATCAAAGCCTCCAAATACCTGCAAGGTATCCGCGTGTCCTTGATGAAAAATCATTAGCTTGTTGGCATCGTGCGCGGGATGGAAAAAATACACTACTGCGTTAAACTGATAAGTAGTTCCTGACTCTGGTAAATTTATGTCAATTTCATCAACCGATGATACATTTTTAAGTTCGGGGATGGGATTGGGGATATTTCTAGTAATCTTAGAGGGAAGGCTCGTAGGCAGATGCCCATTCTTCCAGATTGTCTGAATAATTTCATTTCTTACTCGTAGAGCATCTTGTTCATTTCCGATATGGATGAGCGACCTTACGTTTGTAAATTGGTATGCAAGAGCAATACTATCATAACACGATGCTGGAATTTGTTCTTCTAACCTCTGATAGTACCGAATGCCTTTAATAGTTAAAGGGATAGCTAAAAGTACGACACAAGCGATAAAAAGTGAACGAAATTTTATATGAAATAATTTTCGCTTCATGCATGTTTCTCCTCTCCTATCGCGGGGCCAATTTTTCAAACTCCTTTAAGAGGGTCGCAAATAATTCAAAACTGGAAGAGAGTAGAACTTCCAGATGAAAGAGTGCCCGATTGCTTAAGAAAAAAGATACTCCTTTTCAGCTTATTCGTCAAATCTTTGCTCTGAAAGGAGTAACCTCTCATGATACTGTACTGCCCCCATCCCAGGGAGGCACTGCAATTTTCGGTGAAATGGCTACAAACCATCGCAAAGGATTGGAATCTCTACCATAAGCCTTATAATATCATACATTCTCTACCTTTATGAACATCTCTTCAGCACGAAACAATGATATTTTAAAAATGGGAAAGCGAGTTCTGGAGTAGAGACATAAAACTAGCCTCGCTCTTTTCTCCAACTTTGGCCTTGCCTTTGGTTGAGGATATCCCAGAATGGATAGTGAAGTAGTAATGTTTGGGGTTAAGATAATATCGCGAACCTCATACTCAGGTGTAGATCCGTATACACCTTGATTGATGAATGACTTCAACCTTCGGTTATCTCTATAATACTCTCCAGAATTACACGTGTTCTTCACTTCCATAAACATCTCTTTAACACCAGCGAGTGGTATTTCTATTTGAAAGAGGAGAATAAAACACAATTAGACTTGGCTAATCGTATAGATCAACATATCACTTCCGATTTATGCTCATAATGTTAAATAGAAGGAGAATTGAAGTGGGGCAAGAAAAAACTGCTGTAGTCATTGGTGCGGGTCCCTATGGCCTCTCAGTGGCGGCGCACTTGAGGGCACAAGGTGTACAAACACTCGTATTCGGCAAAACTATGGAACTTTGGAAGAAAATGCCCCCCGGGCTGTGTTTAAAATCGATTTGGAGCGCCTCATCGATCTCTGATCCTACAGGAGGGTATAGTATCGATCGCTATATTGCAGCTACTAACACTCCTCGTCAGGAGCCCATTCCGCTGAATCTCTTTCTCAACTATGCTCTTTGGTTCCAACGACAAAATGTTCCAGATGTTGACCCTGCCTATGTTAAATTGTTGGCAGCTGATGGGAAAGGCTTCCATCTAGAATTGGATGATGGACGCACGGTCAAAGCCAGTAAGGTAGTTGTTGCTGCTGGTATCTCTTCGTTTGCACATGTACCAGATTTTGCACGTGACCTGCCTGAAACAGTTGCATCACATACTTCAGCTCAAGCAGACCTTACACGCTTCAAAAACCGTAATGTGGTCGTTTTGGGCAAGGGACAGAGCGCACTGGAATATGCTGCATTGTTGCATGAGGCAGGCGCTGACGTTGAATTGATCACTCGTGGTCAGGTTAGATGGCATACCAAATTACTGTATGATCATACAGGCCCTTTTAAACATATTTTCTATCCACCCGGTGACGTCGGCCCTCCAGGCATCAATTGGCTCGTTGCCTTCCCTTCCTTCTTCTGTCATCTGCCAGAAAACATAAAACACCCAGTGCATAAGCGTGCGGTTCTTCCGGGTGGTGCAAAATGGTTGCGACCCAGAGTAGAGGGACATGTACGTTTTACAGAAAACGTCCAGATAGTAAAGGCTGCAGCACAGGAGCAAGGTGTACGTCTGGATCTGAGCGATGGAACAGTACGAGAGGCAGATTATTTGTTCCTCGGAACTGGATATCAACCGGATTTCCATAAGCTGACATTCATTGACTCTGCTCTCTGTCAGCAGTTGCAAGAAAGCAATGGATATCCTTTGCTGAATGCAGGATATGAATCATCAGTGCCGAATCTCTACTTCGCAGGCCTCATGGCAGGATATACCTTCGGGCCAACTTGCCGGTTTGTATCGGGAACAAAGGCTGTTGCACACAAAATTGCGCACCATATAGCACGAACAGCGTAAGAAGATAGGGATGACAAACGGCATGCTCTCATAAAAACATGAGCCTGTGAAAGAAAGGATTGCCAGTGTTTTTGGTTAAGAGCGTGATTAATCCTAAGATGCTCAAAAACTCTTCGGCTCAGCTTGCTTCGCCTGGAACCCGGCGAATAGGGGCCGTAGTTGTCGGTGGGGACTTCCAGGCTCTAGGCATTGTACGTAGTCTTGGGCGACGTGGCGTGCCTATCTGTATTATCGATGATGAGCTCTCGATCTCCCGCTTTTCACGTTATGCTACTCACTCCGTACGAGTGGCTGACTTGCGCGATGAGCAAAGAACGGTCGATACTGTACTGGATGTTGGTCGACGGCTTGGTCTTGATGGCTGGGTGCTCTTCCCAACTCGCGATGAAACGGTGGCTGCTTTCTCGCGTTATCGATCGCAGCTTACGGAATTTTTCCACGTGCCAACCCCCGAGTGGAGCGCTGTTGAATGGGCATGGGACAAGCGAAATACGTATTGCCTGGCACAAGAACTTGGAATACCTTTTCCAAGAACATGGTATCCACGAGATCGTAGCGAGTTGGAACAGATTGAGGCAGATCTGCCACTGGCGATTAAACCAGCGATCAAAGAACATTTTATCTATGCAACTAAAGCTAAAGCCTGGAGAGCGGATACCCGCGAGGAATTAGCTGCACTCTACGAGCGTGCTGCCGCATTGGTTGAACCAGGAGAAGTCATGATTCAAGAACTGATCCCTGGTGATGGCCGGCAACAGTTCTCCTACTGTGCCTTCTATAAAGATGGTCAAGCTATAGGAAGTATGGTTGCTCAGCGCCGGCGTCAGCATCCTCCTGAGTTTGGGAGGGCTAGTACGTTTGTAGAGACTATCGATTTACCGCTGCTGGCAACATTATCTGAACGCTTTCTGAAAGCGATTAATTACTACGGCCTGGTAGAGTTGGAATACAAACTTGATCCACGTGACGGGCAGTACAAACTTCTAGATGTCAATGCACGTACCTGGGGCTATCATACCCTGGGCCACCGGGCAGGGGTTGATTTTCCTTACCTGTTGTTTGCAGATCAGTTGGGGGAACCTGTGGACGTCTGTCGAGCTGAGGCTGGAATCAGGTGGGTTCGCCTGGTTACCGATGTTTCTACCGGCGTGGTAGAGATTATTCACGGCAACCTGGATTGGCGAGCTTATGTACAATCTCTCCGAGGCATCCATTTAGAGTCGGTATTTAGCCGTGAGGATCCGCTTCCTGGCCTA
>Ga0137388_10000923_pt1 | contig 17301 bp, 12 predicted proteins | sample 15con2h14AmetaG_FD_104644 | JGI IMG/M metagenome (GOLD analysis project Ga0137388, IMG submission 104644) | Vadose zone soil microbial communities from Angelo Coast Range Reserve, California, USA - 15con2h1.4A metaG | ecosystem: Environmental > Terrestrial > Soil > Vadose zone > Saprolite...
GAGCATCGGCCTGGCTGAGGTTCTCGACCGCGTGACGATGCAAGTCTTCGTCCGCGGGGATTGCCCGATGATCGCAGCAGCCGTCCAATGTGACGTTGATGGAGTACCGAAGGGGTCGCATTTCGCAAGAGTACCGGCGTCGGGGTACACCGGCGACACACCACTACCCACCGTGGGACAGGGCTGTCGGTGAACATCATCCCCAAAGCTCCCTCCACGCATCGACGTACAACTCGACAAGCAAGCGATCGATTCGTCCCCGGTCCGCGTAATCCCGCAAAGAGATTGGCTCCGGGACGGAGATTCGAACTCCGAACCTTGCGGTTAACAGATCGGCGCCACCCGTTCAGAAATCGAGGCCCGAATTCGCCGAGTGCCGCCGCGTAACGCCAATCGTCGTCGCTCGCCATCTGCGTGCTGTACGCCAAGCCGTCGCGCTCGGCTGGCAAGCGCAGAGATGAGAGGGCGCGCGCGAGGCACCAACCTCCGACTTTCCAAGCTGCAGACGGATTGGAAGACCGCCATCCCTCTGTGGATGGTAGGAATGGGAGTGTGCCGATCCTCCCGAAAAAGCGTGATCCTCGGCTGATCGCCATCCGTCGCGGCGGCACTCTGACGGACGAACACCACCGACTGTTGGCTGACTGGGCCCCTCTTGTGCGCCGAGCACGTGCCGGCCCACGACGCCATCGATGTCGGTCCTTGTAAGCACCCAAACCGGTGGCGAGTCAGGCGGTGAAGTCCGCCTCGGGTCGGCCATTGAGGCATGAGGAAGGCGGGCTGCCCGGCTGCAATCCAAGAAACGCCTAAGAAGCCTGACGCCCGGCTGATCAAGCCGAGCGCCAGCTCGAGATTCCCAGGGGTGTGGCGAGCTGTGGATCCGGGGCGCCGAACCCGGCTCGGATGGATACACCATCGTCCTGGCTGCCGATCCCCTGCTACCCCGGCCACAGCCTACGCCCGCGATCGCCAATTTTTAGATCAAAAAGCACTCGTCACGCCGGGCCGGCTGGCCCAGCTTTGCCCAATTGGGAGCTTTTGTGGGCCGGCTGGCCGAGCTTGCCCAATTGCGAGCTGGAGTCGACAGGGCGTTCGAACATTGCGGTGGGATGTTCCTGCTGAGCGGCGAGCCTGGGATCGGCAGAACACGCCTTGTCGAGCAGATCGCCGCGGAGGCGGTAGAGCGTGGCGCCGCCACCTTCTGGGGCTTTGCCACTCAAGCCGAGGGGGCGCCGCCGTACTGGCCGTGGCTGCAGATCCTGCGTTCCCTACTTCCAGGCCGGCCGTGCGGCTCCCGGGGCCATTCGTAGCTCGCGCCGTGCTGGCCTGAAGTTGGCCGCACAGCAATGCGACGACCGCCGGTGCCGCCAAGGAGTCTCAACACCCCCAACGAATGAGGGTGTTGAGACTCGGTGCTGACCAAAACCTACGCGAGCGCTGCACAGACCGCCGCAAACGCGGAGGTATCGCCATCGAAGAAGTAGTCGGTGATTGCGTCCGGGCCTGACTCTGCGTCAATGACGGATTGATCAACGTTCGAGACAATCCTTCCAACCTGAAGGAGCACCGGTGCGCCCTGGGCAGGTTTGTAGATGTTCTCTCCGGTGAATAGCGACGTCGCACTGCTGAGGTCACCTGGCTCGGCAAGAGTGTCCCTTTCGTTAGTAGTTCGTGTGTAGGGCACCGCGTTTCCGGCCAGCGGATTGCTCCATTGCCCTGAAAGACCTGCTACGAGATGCATCTTCCCCTCCTATACATCCGTGTTTCTGTACCCCTCTCGAGTAGCTGGGCAGATGGAAACGATTGACCGACGGTGAGTCTGCAAACCTGGGGAACGCATCAATCACCTTTGCAACCGAGCACGAATGGGCGTTTCTGCGCCGGCGTAAACCAAGGGGTCCACGTAGTGCAGGTGTCGGCGGTAGCACGGACTTCCCGGATTCAGAAAGTGCGAGTCTTAGCAAAATCCCTGCTCGAAGAAGTGGATATGGCCCCTCTCAAAGCTGACCTGAACCACGCCATCGATGAGCGTGCGGTGATCAACTTCGTGGAACACCTCCCGAAACAGGAACACGCCGCCAGCCGTGTAGGTGTTGCCCGAATCCTCGTGCGCGTCCGTAAATTCTCTTGTTTCCAGTTCATGGTTGATCGAAATGTGGTCGACCGACTCAACGATGGTGTACGAACCGTCGCTCCACGTGATCTGGCCCGTGGCACTATCCGTGGCGTCGAATTCGAAGCCAAGGGCCCTATCGACCTCCTGAAAGCTGAAGACGTCCGTTCCGACGAGGGTCCCTGTTATGCCGGGTCGACAGTCGTCGACAAGGCTGCTATCGAAGATCGGCGTGGTGCTGGTCCCGCGAAATATGGTTACCCCATCCGATGCGGGCGCGGTTGCGGCATCCGATGTGGGCGCGAGAACGAGCAACAGCGCAGCGGCACCCAGTACCGGGCTGAACCTTCTTGTAAGACGTCTTACGAAATGCATCGTACCCTCCCACACATTCGTATTTCAGACGGCGCGCGCTGTGCTGAACGCAAAGATTGGCTACAGCTATGGCCTTTCTTCATGGCCGGACAATTCGAGATTGCGAAGTAGCCTGCACCGTTGTTTCCTCCTCATCAGCTACGCGGATGTGAGGCATAGTAGGACGGTTCGGGGTTGCCAATAAGGTGGAAAACACCTAAACCCGCTCGCTGCAGTACCTAAATCGATTGCTCGAACGACCTGCCAAGCCCGGACACCCCTATCGAAGGAGAATGCACCGGATCAGGTGTAGCTTCGTGAGCGTCAACTTCCTTCCAGCTGCTGCTGCGTCGTCAGGCAGGTCCGTCGCGAGGGTTAACCTCGATACCGTTCAATAGCCCGGTGTATGGCGGCGGTGCCAAACTCTAGAGCGCTCACCGGCACTCGCTCGTCGGCGTCGTGCATCGTCCGCTCATACGGCGCCCTCTCCGTGAAGTTATGGGGCAGAAATCCGTAGGTGCGGATGCCGAGCTTCGCAAAGTGGCATGCGTCGGTGCTGGCGCCCATGAGGCAAGGGATCGGCGTTCCCTCCGCATCAGCCTCTCGCAGAACGTCACACAGCGTGTCGAAGAATGCACCAAGCTCGACCTCGGGCATCGCGTTGCCCTCGCCCACGACCGCCAGTTCAGCGAACTCGCCGAGAACCGATCCAAGCTCGGTCAACCAGGCTTCGGAGGTCACGCCGGGCAGCAGACGGCAGTCGAGGTCGAGCTCGATCTCGGTGGGGATTACATTGATCTTGAGCCCTCCCTTCACCATCGTGGCGTTGACGTTGTTATGTAGAAGGGGGTCGAGCAGCCCGCCCACGTGGTCAAGCCGGTCCAGCGTCGCGTCGGTTTCCGCGGGATCCAGGAGTAGGACCATCTGCTCGTGCTGCTCGCCCGCCGCAAGGCCATCACGCAGGCCCTCGAGCATCAAACGGGTGGCGCCCGAGATGTGTACGGGCATTCGGTGCCTTTCGAGCGCGCCCAGGGCGCGGCCCAGCTTGGCCATGGCACCGCCGCGTATTGGGCGCGAGCCATGGCCGCCAGCCCCGTGGAAGGTTGCGCGGGTCTGGCAGAAGCGCTTCTCGGCGACCATCAGAGGGTAAAAACGCCGGCCACCGACGTACCAGGCGAATCCGCCACCCTCGCCGAGCGCGTGCTGGATTCCCCCAAAAAGCTCGGGACGGTTCGCCACCAGCCAGCCGGCACCATGAAAACCGCCCGCTTCCTCGTCGGCCATGATCGCGATCACGACGTCCCCTGGCGGTCGGCGCCCTTCGACCAGGAATTGCAGCGCGGCCAGCGTCATCATGGCTAAGCCGCCCTTCATGTCGATGGCGCCACGACCCCAGACATGACGATCAACGAGCTCGCCGGCGAACGGTGGATGAGTCCACGCTTGGCCGGCTGTTGTGACGACGTCGACGTGGCCCTGCAGGAGAAGGGGTGGCGCCTGCCCCTCGCCCGCGAGCCGTGCCACCAGGTTGGGGCGTTCTGGCTTGCCACCCGCGAGCACCGTGTCCACGCCGGCGTCGCGCAGCAACTGCTCCAGACGCTTGACGCAGGCCGCCTCGTTGCCCGGCGGGTTGGTGGTGTCGAATCGGATCAACTCCTGCGTGAGCTCGGCGACAGAGGGCAGCGGGATCACCGTAGGGTGACCCTAAGACCGGCTCAGGGTCGCCGGTAAGGCGGAAAACACCTAAACCCGCCCGCGTCACTACCTAAAGTCGACCGACCTATTTCTCTCGGGTAGGCGGAACGAAACGATCGAGGGTCGTGAACGCGACAGTGACGCGAGAAGGGACACTGTCGACCGCAGCAATGGCGCCCGGACCGGTTGGTCCTGGTCTCCAGAGACCTGTCTGACATCCCGCCGTAAATGGGCTAGATCCCTGCGGTAGTGTCATGGCGGCATGTCGCTCCTGCCCGAAGGCACGCTCACCTTCATGCTTACCAGCCTGCAGGGGTCGACGCAGGCCTGGGAGAGGCAGCCCAAAGCGACGCGGAGCGCGATGGCTCGCCACGACGCGATTCTGGGGAGCACGGTCCGCGATCACGCCGGCGTGCCGGTAGGAGCCGCACGTGAGGGAGACGGCGTGCTGGCAGTGTTCAGGACAGCCGCGGCCGCGGCGACGTGCGCACTCGAGATCCAGAAGAACTTCGGCAGGGAATCCTGGCCAAACGGTCTGGAGTTGAAGGTGCGGGTCGCCCTGCATACCGGCGAGGCGCAACTCCGAGACAACCACTACTTTGGGCCGGCGCTGAACCGTTGCGCAAGGCTGCTGGCCACCTGCCACCCGGGCCAAATCCTGCTGACCAGGGCTACCGAGTCCATGCTCGCCAGCGAGATACCTCCTGGCGCCGAGCTTGAGGATCTCGGACTCCATCGCCTCCGGGACCTCGCCCGACCGGAACACGTGTTTCAGCTGAAAGATGGAGAGCAGGCGATCGAGTTTCCTCCCATTAGCGCGGTGTCCACCCACCAGACCAACGTGCCGCACTACCTGACCACGTTCGTCGGGCGCATCCCCGAGCTCAAATCACTTCGATCGCTGATCAACCAGTCGCGAATGGTTACGCTGACCGGGGCGGGCGGCTCGGGCAAGACCAGGCTTGCGGCTGAGCTGGGGCAAGCTTGTCATCACCTCTGGTCTGGAGGTATCTGGTGGGTGGACCTGGCGTCGGTAGACGATCCCCTCTACGTACCCGGGGCTGTCGTCGCCGCCCTGCAACTTTCCGGGCGACGACCCGCCCAGGAGCTAGTCATTGCATGGCTGGCCGGCAAGCGAGCAGTCCTGGTCCTCGACAACTGTGAGCATCTGGTTGCGGCTTGCGCGGCGTTCTGCCGGGCAGCCCTTGAGCGGTGCCCCGAGCTCACCATCATCGCCACCAGCAGAGAGGTATTGGGGGTGCCTGGTGAGGTGCGTTGGGCGGTCTCGTCGATGCCAGCCACCGATGCTGTGCAACTGTTCGAGGCTCGGGCACGACAGGTCGTGCCCGACTACAGGATCAAGGCCTCCAGTCTTGGGACGGTCACCCATATCTGTGATCGCCTAGACGGCCTGCCACTCGCAATCGAGCTCGCGGCGGCCCGCATGAGCGTGCTGACCGATCAAGAGCTATTGACCCAGCTCTCCGACCGCTTCCGGCTGCTCGCGAGTGGCGATCGAATCGTCCCTGATCGGCAGAAGACGATGTTGGCGACAATCGAGTGGAGCTACCGGCTTCTCACCGAAGACGAGGCCCTTCTCTTTCGCCGTCTATCGGTGTTCCGCGGCGGCTTCACCCTGGAGAGTGCTCAGGTTGTATGCGGTGACGGGATCGCAACAAGCGTGCTCGATTTGGTTGCCGGCCTTGTCCAGAAGTCGATGGTGGTGGTCGAGCGAACGGATGGCTCCGCCAGTCGATACCGACTCATGGAGTCACAGCTCGAGTTCGCCAAGGAACAGCTGCGGGCCACCGGGGAAATGGAGCTCATAGGGCGTTGCCACTACAAGTACTTTCAGGAGTCCCTCGCCGCCCGGACGGTTTGGCGCGTGGGTCGCTACTGGGCGATGGTGAGTTTCGAGAAGGCTGCGTGGGAGGTTCAGGAGTCCGGCAACCTGTGGGCGGCCTTGGGGTGGGCACGAAACAACGCCGACGACCTCGGACTCAGCCTCGCTGTTGATTTCGCCCCCAGAGATGTAACGCAGACAGGGAGGCTGTTCGCGGACCTGTTGGCGCACTCTCCCGCACGGGGGGTGGTTCGGGTCAAAGCTCTCATCCGCGCCAGCTACATAGCTGGGGGGCAAGGCGAGTATGAGTCAGCTCTTCGGGCTGCTGAAAGCGCAGTTGTGCTGGCCCGGGAGGTGGGAGATGTCGACTGGCTGGTTTTGGCGCTCAACCGCCTCGGAGCGGCGCACCATGCGCGCCAAGAGTTTGCCGCTGCCGCCGAAATCTACGACGAGGCTAGCTCCCTTCTCAAAGGTTCCACCAACCTGGGCCACCTGTTCGGGATCAAGTACTCCGTGGGAGTGCTTGCAATCGACAGGGGCGATTACCTTGGGGCCGCCAAGATCCTGGTCGAGTGTGTGGCCGCAGCCAAGGGAGAGGGTGATGTTATGGGAACCGGCGCCTGTATCGCCAGCCTGGCGCGCGCCCATTTGGCCCTGAATGATCAGCGAGCAGCTTGCGACCGCTTCAGGGAAGCCCTCTCCATCGCACGCCGTCTCAACGACGGCTTTGCCATCGTCAATGGCCTTGATAGCTTGTCATGTGTTGCCGCCGCCGGTGTGGATGACAAGCGCGCATTGCGGCTGGCTGGGGCTGCCGACCGCCTGTCACGCGAGCGGGCGGTGAACTCAGAGCCTTGGCTGGAATCGCTCGCGGAGGCCGCTGAGCGGGGATCCCGCTCCAACCTCGGTACTCGCAAGAGTGAAGAAGCGTGGAATGAAGGGTGGGCCATGAGCGTGGATGAAGCGATCGATTATGCGCTTGAGGAGGGCGAGCCTGAAACGGCGGTCGACGCCGGCCCGCTGAGCCCGCGGGAATTAGACGTTGCGAAGTTGGTTGCCGCCGGCATGACTAACCGCCAGATCGCCAAGCGGTTATTCATATCCGAACGCACGGCCGAAGCTCACGTCGAGCACATCCGCAACAAGCTGGGGGTACGCTCGCGCACGGAGATCGCAACCTGGGCGGTGGAGCACGGCCTGGCTAATACCGTCCGCACGATCAGCTGATCTTGTCGGGACGAGCGATCCGCGGTTAACCGATCGCTGAAACTCGGCGAATACCGACGGCCTTTACCCGCCGCGGCCGCTGCACTAACTCCCCACCACAATTTGGACACCTCCGATCAAGGCTTTTGAAGCACGCCTGGCAAAACGTGCACTCATAGCTGCAGATATATGCCCGATCGTCGTCGCCGAGAGGTCCTCCACACCGTTCGCACGTCACCTTCATGTCAAGACCGCTCATCCACCAGCCTCGCCACGTCGCGTTACGTCCATCCCTCCGATGATAACCGGGCCTCTCGCTTTCATACTATGGCATGTTAGGCATAGTGCAAGGAATGGTTACGCGCATCGATCACATCGTTGGCGGCATATACCGAATTTCTGAGCGGGGTTCGGACGTGATGTCGCCAGCAAAACTCGACGTGACGCCAGATGCACATACATATAAGGACGTAGAGCTCTGCACTTCGATGGTCCGGTGGAGTCGGGCTCGGGCTCAAATCGAGGTGCGTCTGGGTTGTGTCTGCTCAGTCAGGCGCAGTCGGCCGGTACAGCAGGTGGATGCTAGGCGGACGCGAGAATTGCCCCTCCGTCACCGACGGCCCAGCATCTCGTGGTGCTGCAAGAGACCCCGCGCAACAGACTGTCATCGATCAGCGGCAGATCGGACCACGTGAACCCGCCGTCGCCGCTGACCTCGATGTTTCCTGGAGCTTCGCCCTGGCCCCTTGACCCGACGGCGACGCAACTGATGGCCGATCCGCAGCTCACGAACTGAGGACTATCGTCGAATATCGCGTCGGTACCGGTCCACGTCTTGCCGGCGTTGGTGGTGACCACGGCCTGATAGCCAAGGCAATAGAAGGTCGAGTGGCAGGTGCCGACGCCAACGCAATGCGACTTGTCAGTGCACGACATGCTCCAGATCCGCACGCCCTGCAAGGCACTCGCGGTCCATTTCGCGCCACCGTCATAGGTTGCCTCGATCACGGACTGATCGATTTGAGGTGAGGCGACATAGCAGACGCTGGCGGTCGGGCAGTCAAGACCACGGAACTGGAATCCAAACGTTGCACGCTTCATCCACGTCCTCCCACCGTCGTCGGTCCTGAACACGAGCCCGCCTAGCGTCGCCGCAAAACAGGTGGATTTTGACGGACAGCTCACGCCGACGAACATGTTCAGGTTGGTACCGGTCTGCACGTTGGTGACTCGCCAGGTCGCACCGCCATCGGTGGTGGTGACGACATTGGCGTTGAGCCCAACCGCCATGCACACGGTGGTCGAATAGCAGGACACGGCGGTAAGTGAGTCATCGACCGGCACCCTGGGGAGCGTCCATGTCGACCCGCCGTCGTGGGTGACCGCGATGAACAACGCGGAGGCGTCGGTGCTTCCTCCCACGGCTACGCAGAACGTGTCGCCGGCGCAGGAGATCGCGGCGAAGTTATTCCTGGTGAACGCCGAGTCGAGCTCGCTCCAGGTCTGGCCACCGTCGATTGAACCGAACAGGACCCCCAGGGAGCCGCCGGCGATGCAGGTGAGGCCGGTTGTGCAGCCGACGCCGATGACAAAGTTGACCGGGTACTGCACGTGAAGGGTGGTCGACCAGCTGGCGCCACCGTCAGAGGTGGCCAGGAGGATCGCGTCGCCGATCGGAGTGTTGCCGCTCTGCAGGCAGTGTGTCTCGTCGGCGCAAACCATGATCTGCCGGTTGGCACCACTCGCGCTTTCGGCCGACCACGTCGAGCCGCCATCGGTCGTCTTGTAAGTGGGGTTGCCCGCGGCATAGCATGCAAGCGGCGACGGGCACGAGACAGCCTGGGTCCACTGGTTGAGCACCACGGTCCAGGTCTGGCCGCCGTCGGTTGTCTTAAACAGCCCGTTCCGGTTGCCGAGAAAGCACTCCGTCGTCGTGGGACACGAAATGCTGTAGGCGAGATAAGACGCGTTGCCGTTCCGGCGCGACACCCAGGTGGCTCCGCCGTCGGTGGTGGCGACGATGCTCCCCTGGTCCCCGACCGCAACGCATGTCGTCGTCGTCGGGCAGCTGAGGGCGACGAGGAAATCGCCGGAGACGCCGGTCGCGACCGCAGTCCAGGTCTGTCCGCCGTCATTTGAAACCGCCGCGTCGCCGGTGGTGCCGGTCGCGTAGCAGACGGTCTGGCTCGGACACGAGAAGGCCGTCGCACCGCCCTGCAGCGGGAAGGAGACCGCGGTCCAATGCGCTCCGGAGTCGGTCGTGCGCAGGCCCCCGCGGGTCGCGTTCGCGATGCAGATCGTCGGGGAAGGGCAAGCGGCGGCGGTCACGGTGTTGCCTTGGGGTTGTGGGTTCTGCCACTGCCATGATGTATTGACAGCGGCTTCGACGTGGGTCACGGAGGTCGTCAGCGCGGTTGCCACGGCCCAGACGGTGGTCACGCGACGCAGCCTGGATGTCCAGCTCATGCGGGCCGCGCTATGTTAAGACATCGATTAACGTCTGGCTCGGCGGACTCACACGTCCAGCCGGTGAGCGTTTCCATCTGCCGGCTCCGTTTTGAAGTTATCCGTTCACAGATCCAGGCTTGATGGATTCCCGCAGCAACTACCCACGAAAGTCGAAGGCAACCATCGGCGGTGCTATTTCGTGGGCTCACATCACCGTGGCTTGGCCGCCTTCTCGACCTTATCCAGAAACTGACGGACGCCGGCTAATCGTTGCACCAGATGCTTGCGCACGGTGGGGGTCACCTCCCGGAGCCCCCGCTCGACCTGCCTTAGCAGCCGTTCAGGCGGTGGCGGGTCAGGCAGCGTAAGCAGTACGTAGATATCGTTGCGCAACAAGAGGGCGAGCGGATCGATCGCCGCATCCCCACTACCGGGACGATATTTGCTCCCTGAGTAGGCCGGCCAGACAAAGGCGTCGAGCGGCGGTAGGGCGCGGCCGACCGCAACGCTAAGCCACGGCTGCGGTGAAGCAGTGGCGAGGTCTGTCTCAAGAACCGTGAAGGGTGCGAACACGAGCGGCCGCAGCGGCCCGACTTCCGCTTGCGTGCCACGGATCGCGTGCACGTGGAGGTGCGGTGCGCTCGAATTGCCTGAGTTGCCTGCCAAGCCAAGGAAGGCACCCGCGGAGATGGAAGCCCCAACGGTCCGGTAGGGCTCCGCGATCGAATAGGGCTGCAAATGGGCATAGAGCACGATCTCGTCGCCATGTTGAAGGCAGAGGTGATTGCCGGCGCCGGCGTGCGGTTGATCGAGGTTGAAGTCGTACCCGTTATCGGTAAGGTACTTCCCCCATGTCGCTGCCTTCTGCGCTGCGAATTGAGCATTCCAGTCTGGCCCTTTCAGCGGCAGTGGATTTGTCGGCACGTCGAAAAGCACCTGATTCACCGTACCTGCGGCCATTGCGTGGATTGGCTTGCCCCAGACGCGAAAGTCCTCGTTCTTGGTGCCGTCAGTCCCAGGCAGCAGCCATGGCGAAGGGCCACCCTGATCGCTCCAGACGCCTAAGTCGTACGCGAAACCCTGGCTTCCCTGAGCGCCCATGCCGTGACTAGCCCCGTTCGTCTCCCAGTACTCGTCCCCCGCGAGGTCAACCGTCGCAGCCGGGAAAAGATAGGCCCCGGTGGGCGTCGGGGCAACATGAGCCGCCAGTGGCGTGGTGATCTTCAATGCATCCGAGTAGTCCTTGCATGTGAGTCGAAGCTCGAGATGCGTCGGCGACGGCGAGTCGTCGAAGATGACATTGTCAGCCGGATGCTGGAACCACCATAAAAGCGTTTGGGAAGCTGCGATGGTGATGGTGGCGCTCTGCTCAATACCGTTGACGGTCCAGAACCACTCCAGAGGTAGGGTCTTCGACGAAAAGCTTCCAGAACCGGGTGTTACAGACAGACTCTCGAGTTGCACCGGATTCGGTTCCAGGTTCGAAATCGCGAGTTGGAGGATTAGTCGCCCCTGCTCAAGCTTCCCGAGCGCTGGCGGCGCCATCGGCGCATAGACGATGCCTCCTGCCTCAAAAGGCTCGATGGCTACCTGCAGGTTGGGTGTGCTCATTTCTGCCTTCTCCAGCACCAGGGCGTCCAGAGCCAATTCTGCGACTCGGCAATCAGACTGTGTCAAGCATGAATGTGTACAGCCACGTAATGCCTGACCTGCGGCGACTGGGCGAGGTGATAGCAACGATCGGCGGGAGCACAGTGTCATCCGGCGGGTAGTGGCATCCGTGACAAGGAGTCGTCAGACATGACAAGTTCGCAGCCAACCAACCCAGAGATCGGTCGCTACCAGGTCGCGACGTCCGCGGCGGTCCAACACCAAGGTTTGCCACCCGCGTTGCTGTACGACGGGCGCTCCTGCCGGAAGCGTGATCCGGCTGTCCGGCGACAGCCACGGTGCACTGTACGGAGCGAGCGCAGGGGGTGCCTACCGAGATCCACGATCAGGTCTAAGACGTTGGCGTCAAAACGCGGGTAGATCACGATGGAGCCGTTGAATCGCGCCGCCAGCTGCTCGGTCGTTGGGTGGCCGTTAATCGCATAGATGGGCGTTCCGGGATCCAGGAAGGCAGCGTCCCCATCCTTGACCTTGTAGTTCGGGTCGCAGACGGTGCCGCTCACCTTGAACTTGACGTGGGCATACACGCTACCCAGGTCGCCCTGTTGCAGCACGTCAGCTGATGTACCGAGTCCCGCCACGTATTGATTTGAGCCGACCTCGATGAAATTGACCCAATCGATCTGAGTGTTACAGGCCGAACCACCGCCTGGAAACTGGCACCCTGCCATGAGCGAGAGCGCGAGTAGCCCAAATATGACCCGGGAACTCATTCAGCTCTCGAACGTCTGATTAGTGGAGCGGGTAACGCCCGGTTACTCGCTGCTGTGGCCGGCCTTCGCGCCACCGATGTACTTGCCCAGATCCTTATCGAAGGTTTGCTTGCAGCCCGCCGAACAGAAGTAATAGGTTTCACCCTTCAGAAACGAGCGATACTCGGCCGTCTCCGGGTCAACGTTCATTCCGCAGACAGGATCGATCGCCGAATGACGGTGTTCCATCTCTCCTCCTGGTGTTGCTGCCAGCACGTGTGAACGGACCAGAATGCCGGGGGGTTCAACCTGCACCACCTTAGTCGCGTACGCAGCGGGATCCTTCGCGAACTCCGACCTGCAGCCGGCTGAGCAAAAGTGGTACGTCTCACCGGCGTACTCGACCTTCTCCATGGAAGTGGCAGGCTCGACGCTCATCCCACACACCGGATCCCGGACAAGCGACGCGCCTGCTGGCGGTCGCCGGGCGTGGGCGCGAAGCATCTCGATGCCGCCCGTTGTCACGAACCGCCAGGCCATCACCGCCATCAGGATCAGGAAGGCGATGTCGAGAAACGTCGTGTAGTTCCAGGTCGGCTGAGTTTCGAAAACGGCGACGTGGTGGTTGGTTGGCGCCAAGCCCAGGAGCTGGAACGCGCCTCCGACCAAGAACCCGGCCAGTGCCATCGCCGCATAGGAAACCCCGAGGAGGTAGAGGGACATGCGGCCGCCGTAGTACTTCCGATAGATGTTCAGGATCGGCAGGATGATCAGATCCGCGAAGATGAAGCTGATCACTCCGCCGAAGCTGATGCCGCCGTTCCAGAGCACCACGGCAAGAGGTACGTTTCCGACCGAGCAGACGAAGCTGAGCATTGAGATAACCGGACCGATCAGTGGTCCCCAGAACTCGTTTAGCGTCGGGTGGTTAGTGAGGAAGAACGCCTGCCACCAGGCGTTCGGCACCCAGGCTGCGAGCGCGCCGGCAATCAGAAAGCCCAGCCCGATGTCCAGGTATAGGGCGTTCAGGTCCAAGTAGAAGGTGTGCGAGATGGCCGTGAACGCTCGAGGGGAGAACAGCCGGGAAAGAAACGGCCCATCCGTTATGGAGTGGTCCATCTCCCCATGGGCCTCATGAGTCGAGCCAAAAACCCCGCGTTCGGCCTGGCGCCTGGCCTCGTCGACCATCCGGCGTCGAAGCGTCACCTTGAAGAGGATCCAGAGGATGACCGCCATCAGAAGGCCGCCAGCGAACTCGGCGGCCACGAACTGCCAGCCAAGCAGTATTAAAAGGACGAGCCCCAGCTCGAAGACCAGGTTGGTCGACGCAAACTCGAAGATGATCGCATTGACGAAGCTGGCCCCTCTGCGGAAAAGGGCCCTTCCCACCGCCACAGCGGCGTAGGAGCAAGACGAGCTGGCGGCACCGAAGCCGCACGCGAGCACGAAGCCCTTCAAGTCGGGTCTGCCCAGAGCACCAGCCACGGCTCGCTTTGAAACGACCGTTTGGATCATCGCCGACAGTAGGAAGCCGAAGGCGAGCGGCCAGAGGACCTCCCAGAGCATGAAGAACGAGATTTGCAGGGCGTGCAGAACATCGTCGATCACGAACAATCCGGGCTAGCTCCTGACCAAACGCTCGACCGCGTCATTGAGCTCACGAACCTTCTTGCTTCCGCCGCCGGATCGGATTGCCTCGGCCACACAGTGCTCGGTATGGTCGGCGAGCAGCCGGAGTGCGACGCTCTCGAGCGCGGCCCGAGTTGCGTTGACCTGGGTGAGGACGTCGATGCAGTACCGATCATCTTCGATCATCTTCTGGATGCCTCGCACCTGGCCCTCGATGCGCCGCAGCTGCGTTTCTATCTTCCGCTTGTCCTTGGTGTAGCCTGGCATCCGCCCGATTATACCCCCCAAGGGTATAGTGGTTAACGTGGAGCACCACCACGCGACCGAGATGACGTCCCCGCACGACGCGATGGGCCACGGCGGGTATGCAGCGGTGTCGATGGACGCCATGGTCCAGGACATGCGCAATCGGTTCCTGGTCGCGGCCGCGCTCTCCGTGCCGATCCTGCTCTGGTCATCGATCGGCCGCCAAGTCCTGCATTTCACGGTTCCGGCACCATTCGGACTTCGGGACGACGTATTTCAGCTGATCCTCAGCCTGCCTGTCGTCGGCTACTCGGCCTGGATTTTCTTTGACGGCGCCCTAGGGGCGCTAAAAGCGCGCACCCTCGACATGAATGTTCTCGTTGCGACTGCCATCGCGGCCGGCTGGATCTATTCCCTGGTCGTGACCCTGCGCGGAGGCGGCGATGTCTTCTATGAGGCCGCCAGCGTCCTGTGCGCCTTCGTCCTATTGGGCCACTGGTTCGAGATGCGTGCCAGGGGCGGCGCCAATGACGCGATCCGTGCCCTGTTGAATCTGGCTCCTCCCAAGGCCGTTGTATTGCGAAGCGGACAACAGATCGAAGTCCCGACCTCGGAAGTTCAAGTCGGCGACCTGCTCTTGATCAAACCTGGAGCCAAGATCCCCGTCGATGCGGTCGTCGAAGACGGCGCCAGCGAGGTAGACGAGTCCGTAGTCACGGGTGAGAGCCTGCCTGTGTCGAAGGAAGCCGGATCTGCCTTGATCGGCGGTTCGATAAACAAGAACGGCACGCTGCGCGCCAAGGCGACTCGCGTCGGCTCCGCGACAGCGCTCGCCCAGATCGTGAAACTGGTCCAGGAGGCCCAGAACTCCAAAGCGCCTGGCCAGCAATTGGCCGATCGCGCCGCCTTCTGGCTGGTGCTGGTCGCGCTCATCGGCGGCGCGCTGACATTGATTGTCTGGTTGCTCGCCGGTCGGAGCTTCGATGTCGCCATCCTCTTCGCGATCACAGTGGTCGTGATCACCTGCCCCGACGCCCTCGGCCTGGCCACCCCGACCGCGATCTTGGTCGGCAGCGGTCTTGGCGCCAAGCGCGGGATTCTCTTCAAGAACGCAGCCGCGATCGAGGCCGCGGCTCGTGTTCAAGTCGTGGTCATGGACAAGACCGGCACCCTGACCAAGGGCCAGCCCGAGGTCACAAGCGTGCACACCAACGGTGTATCCGAGGATGAGGTGCTCGCCCTCGCCGCTGCAGTCGAGCGCGACTCCGAGCATCCGCTGGCCAAGGCAATCGTCCACCGTGCCAACGACGTGCGTGTGTCGCAACTGCCTGTAACTGGTTTCGAGAACGTGCCAGGACACGGCGCAGTTGCCGTGGTCGACGGCCGTCGAGTGGCAGTGGGCAACGCTCGCTTGATGACCCGGGAGGGGGTCATCCTCGATGGTCTGGCTCAAAAGCGTGACGAGATGGCCGCCGAGGGCCGCACCGTGGTCGTGGTTGCGGTCGATGGGCGGGCCGCCGCCCTGATCGGAATCAGCGACGCTCCACGTCCGACTGCTCAGGCTGCGGTGGCGGCGCTCCGCGCCGAGGGCGTGAACGTCGTGATGCTCACTGGGGACAATCGCGCCACGGCGGAGCGGATCGGACATGAGCTCGGCATCCAGGACGTGATCGCCGAGGTCCTGCCCGGCGACAAGGCGGGCAAGATCGCCGAGTTGCAGCGCGCCGCCAATAAGGTCGCGATGGTCGGCGACGGGGTGAACGACGCCCCCGCTCTGGCTCAGGCAGACCTAGGCATTGCGATCGGCGCAGGAACCGACGTCGCGATCGAGACCGCCGACGTGGTGCTCATGCGGTCAGACCCGCTTGATGTCGCCACGGCGATCACAATCGGGCGCGGGACTCTGCGCAAGATGCGGCAAAACCTCGGCTGGGCCGTGGGCTACAACGCGATCGCGCTTCCTATCGCGGCTGGTGTCTTCCAGCCTGCGTTCGGGTTGGTGCTGCGCCCCGAGATTGCGGCTCTGTCGATGTCAGGTTCGAGTCTCCTGGTTGCGGTCAATGCCTTACTCCTGAAGGGGTTGCGGCTGCCAGCGGCCCAGGTTGACTCCAGAGCCGACCAGTCTTAGCCCTGCAGTATTCGCCTGGTCTTCTCGAAGTCTTCCTGGCTGATCTCGCCCGCAGCCAGCCGACGACGCAACGTATCCATTGCGTCACCGCTGTTTCGCGAAGTCGCAAGCGTCCGGACTGCCCAGATCGCGACCGCGATCACAGCGCCCCAGATGAGCAACATGATCGGGAGCATCCAGAGCCAGCTCCAGCCGTCGTAATAACCCCACATCATGGCGATCACTCCTATCTCGCTTCGCTGAATTCACCGTATGGGAGCCGGCACAGCATTGCGCGGGCCGACAGACCTGCGGAGGGCAGGACGATTGGTCTTGATGGCGAGACGGCAGCACCAAGCTCTGCAGACCGGACTGGTCTTCCTGGCGTACGTTCGCCGAGAAAACACCTCACGCTGGCCCCGAAAGGCCGATCTCGTATTCGAAATTTGGCTCCGGTGTCGTCCTTCGGTAGCTCTGCAATGAATCTTCTTCGGTACGTCTGCGTCACTCCCAGTCCGAAATTGTTCACCGAGGCGCCGTGCGATCGGCGTGCTTCTTGCGAAGCTCACCGCCCGGCGTAGTCCGAGCGACCGTTCTGAGCAGTCACGCTCATCTCCCTCATGGCCGGGAGTGTCGCGTACGTACCGAAGTAGCTGTAGCGAACCCGCCGAAGGTCTGTCGCGCTGCAGCCGAAGGCGTTTTGTCGCCTGGCAGCCGAATTTGCACACGAAATTTGGCTCCCCTTAGTGGACGCTCTTCGAACCCCGCTGTCTGCCGCTGGACCGGAAGTCATCGAGACTTTGGACCGGTTCCGCTTTCTCTCGCAACATGCCGGCTGGCTCCGCCGTCGCGGGTAGCGTTCGACTGCGGCTCCGGTGGGTCGGGAGGGAGTCAAGCCCAACGCTTTTGGGGAGGTTTTACAGCTTGCGAGATCTATCTATCCGGCCATAACAGGCCGGTCCTCATGCGGCGAAGAAACCGGCCCGCCAGGTTGGATGGAAAGGCAACCAGCCGGGCTCGCGTTTGGCCTTGGCGTTCGAAGCGCCGCGACCCTCGCTGAGCAAGGCCGTTGGGAAGCTACCGGCCGCGATGCGGCCGACCCAGCTCGGAAGCCGAAACGGTGGCGGCGCGCCTGCTTCACGGCAGAAGGCCGGGATCCACTCGCGGGCGGCGACAGGTTCGTCATCGGTGATGTTGTATACCCCTGTGCCTCGTTCCAGGGCTGCCACCGCAGAAGCAGCTGCATCGTCGACATGGACGAACGAAAACAAACCACCTCCGGAGCCGATGATCGGTA